>Ga0058701_10004033_pt1 | contig 11818 bp, 6 predicted proteins | sample AgamicOrMae_FD_97039 | JGI IMG/M metagenome (GOLD analysis project Ga0058701, IMG submission 97039) | Agave microbial communities from Guanajuato, Mexico - Or.Ma.e | ecosystem: Host-associated > Plants > Phyllosphere > Phylloplane/Leaf | place: Guanajuato, Mexico | collected 2012-06-04 | reverse complement strand
ATCACTTAATGCATATTTATAGATTTTTCTAAGATCACGCAGGTTTAGCTAAAATTGAGAAAAGCCCGTAACGCTTACTCTACGAACATGGAAGTATTAGGCCGTCTTCGGACCCATTTTTTCGATGTCTTTTGGGGACTTATGCGATTTATGACAATCTTATGACGTTCAAGGCAGTAGTTTTTAATTGCCGTCTAGTTAATAAAAAGTATCTTAAAAAATAGACGGAGAGCAGCAAGAACTTGAACGTAACGGACACTGACGCCGATTTTCAAGTTAGTGGTTCTCATGAACATATTGGTTTTATTACAAATATACCAAATGAAAAGCTCTAAACTAAGTTCTGAGGAATTAAGGCTCAAGGCACCAAAAACGACGAAAGAAACGACTTCGCAGAAAAAGTGTAGTTATCACAAAGAGGAAAAAAAAAAGTTAAAACGTTTATACAAGGAATATTAAGAATCCTTGCCACATAAAAAGCCTTCATCAATTAAGGTTTTTATAGAATTAGGTTCGACAGTTACCTTTTACAAAGTTACTGATACAGTACCAATCTAGCTTTTTTCACGCTGATCTAACGCATTACAAAATGGTCTACCATAACATTCCCTATCATAGAAAAAATCAAGCCTGACCAGAGGTCACCTTACCTCCTGTATTTTAAAATCATACCTTACTTAACTTTGTGTTAGAATTTACTTGCGTTTGCTTGCGTTTTTTTTTATTATTTCTCTCCTCTCCTTTGGAGGCTAAAGTAGCGGAGAAAAATGAAGAGAGATTGCACCACTGAGATTAGTTCAGGCATTGTTCTAGCGATTTAGTTAAAACAACCAATCTAAATCTTGTAAGTTTAAAAGGTAGAATTTTCGTACCTCTTTCTTTTTTTTCTTTTTTTTTTCATCGCCGAGCTGCGATCAGAGCGACAGTGGAGTGAGGTATAAATCACGTAGCCTAATTGAATTATTTAACCGATAAGTCTGTTGATATCCTATATTATATTCGGTCATTTTTGCCTCTCTTCTTTCCCACCCTCCTGGGAAATCATTCACCCACAACAGCCTAAAGTATTTCAAGTGGAATTGAGGTTAAGAGAAATTGGAAGGATTTTTTTCCTTTACAATACGCAATTTTTAGCTTTGGAAAATGCCTTAATTATTAAATTTCAGCTTTCCAGAGGGGTTAGGATTTTTAAACTGTGACAACACTGAACTGAAAGCATCCTCTAAAATATTTTTTCTGTTTCCGAGCGGCATCGCTTGGCGGTAGTAGTTTAAAGCTTGATGCCGCAATGCTACCGCCGGGAGAAAGCGTCATCAGGCTTGGAGATCGTTAGACTAGGTTTATCTAAGCGAGGTTATGTTACCTTGCCGCTCGTCTCGGCAATGAAAGACGGAGCACGAGGTGGAATATTGTTCAGTAAATCCCCGTCGACATTCTGACTGGCTAGCTTCCCGTATACCCCACCACCTGTCTACTTTTATGCAAACAGTGATTTAACAAGGTATCTTAACTAGCTTCTAGTTTACACCTTTGACCTCCATTACCAATTAATCGAAGTAGTTGTGTCGTTCTTATTTAAATTTGGCGCCCCTCAGCCGTGTTTGGATAGACCGGTCTCCTTGGCAGTTGGCGGCTTATGCGCGGAGTTATTTCAAGATCGGTTAGGTGAAGCGCATGGGAAGCAACGGGGAGGGCAGGAGAGGGGAGGAGCAGGGGGAGAGGGGGTCGACCCTTTAATTATTTATCTGCCACGTGTGGCCCCTCTCCCCAACGATGGGCCGCGTGACGTCATTAACTCTTGACCATCGCAACGGGCGTGACGCCCAGCAGATCGCGCACGTCGACGAAAGGTACAGTCAAGATCAAAAGTCATTTTACTCTCAAACATGGAGGCGTGGGTCATATTTGACATTAAATATTTGATCTCGGCTCCTCGACATACCGCCCTCACTTAAATGTTTAAAGTGCGTCAATTTGAAATTGAAGCCATTTCATTGCAATGCTTTTGTGACAAGAGAAACGACCGCTAAAGATTTTCTTCCTTTGACTGTATACACATTTTGTTAAATTACGGGTTTCTCAAGCGGTCAGCACAGGTATTGTTACCTTCGTATGTCAGAGTATAGTATGATATCGACCTGGAAAATCGAGGTGGAGGAACAGAGTTCTCTTTGTTAATCCTTCGAAACGTCGAGGAAACCGGTTTTTAGCAGAACGTCTGTGTCTGTACCATATGTTGTGGTTAACGATATAACTTGCGCGAATGTCATTCAGTGGTGCGGAATTTTTCCAGGGTAATTAATTTACAGGACCGAAGGCTGACTGTTGTTAGTTTTTAACGTTGCTCAGAGCATGCCATTTACCACCCCCCTTAATGTCTCTGATGGGGGGAGAGGTTTTTTTTTAGGTATACTGTAAGTCGATTTTTATCCTTTTAAGAACATTCCGTAACATAGGTTTCTCATTACGTAAATCAGGTACGATACATTTTTGAAAATCTCCAATGTGAGAACACCTTTTCGAACATTTCTTTGACACTAAATCGGTGTCCTCCATCCTCGTCCCACCGCAAATGTCCGAAGTACAGACTTTCCCCTCTTAAATCCAGTCCCTATGAGAGCTTCTGACACCTCACTTCCCCCTCATCCCCCTACTTATTCTTAAAATTAATTAAACTGTCCATTTTAAAAGCAATTTTTTTGTTCACTTTTCAAAGCTGGAATATCTGTTTTCTCTAGTCCCCTCAACACTTTAAACCTACTAAACTTTATAAAACTCGCACTTTCCCATTTTAAGAGGCGGGTACTTTGTTGACTGCACCTTAAATGGGACAATGTGATTTTCATACACTTAATCGAGGACTCAGTAAGTGTCTGATCCTCGCAACAATGAGATATAATTGTGTGATTTTGGCGGGAGTCGAAGTTGTCATTGCGATCTGCTTATCGACAAGTTTATTCTACGGCAGGAAGTGGTCGTGTTTACGTTTTGGCCGAGTTTGTGACCGAAGCGCAACATTTCGCATCCAAATCCCGAGTTGCATCGTAAAGCGTACACAAAAAGAGCATGTAAACAGGGTAACTCGTGCCGCTGGATGACGTCACGTTTCGCGCGCTTTTTCAAACATTTTTTTTTCCGGACTGGCCTTCACGGATATCCGCACGCATGGATGTTAACCACCGACGTCTAGGAAGAGAGATATTGTGTTCTCTATTTTTGAAGATTTTATTTTCTAGCTTTTTCGTGCTGTACCTGTTAGCAACCAGCTGAACGAATAGACAGTGGAGTGAGGCACCTTTCGTTCTTAAGCCTGATGCCACTAATACTCGTAATATAATGAAGGGCTGTTTCAGAGTAAAATACGACAGACAAAACGTCAGGCATTTTTTAATCGAGAGAGGCGCTAATTTAAGGGGATTTGAAAATATCTCTATTCAGGAAATAACCGTTCTTGATGCTTAAACCTGTATTAAAACCATGACATTTTATCGACCAAATTTCGTTTTTATTAGGGGTGTGTGGCGGGAGGCTGAATAAAGTTAGGTACTTTCACAAAAGTAAATTTTCAACTGCTGCATATTCGACGAACCGAATATTTTTTGGCAGTTTCTCAGACTATCATGTGAACTTTTGACAAAAAAATCTAATTTTGTTGGAAAGGGGGGAAAAGTGTACATGTGAAATATTCTCTTTGAAAAATGCTTCACATTTCCCAACATGTCAACTATTTAGCTGGTCATGAAACAGCAAATGCAACGAAAAGTACAAGCAACAGCAATATAAAGACACTCACTACCTCCTAAAACCAATCCAAATCGACGGTTCTCGCACTTCAGCAAATGGAGAGCAAAAATGATAAATCAAAGCTCAATGGACCGACAAGATGCATCGAATTATGGACGAATTCAAATTAAAAAACCGGACGATATTGCCACATCGTCCGCACAGAAAATTCAAGGGACCCAAACATTCAAATGATGTAAGTTTGTTGAATCCAAGTTGCACCATACGTGTCAAAATCAGCCTCTTTATCTTGACTTTTAAGTAAGAACTTGACTGTTACTCCAAATCGCGCGTTTTCTATGACATTTAACCAAAGGTATGTCGCTAGAAGAAATACCTTTTTAATTTCAGAAATCAGCGACTACAGGCTTTGCTCTCGTCAGACTTTGGAAAATGGCCCACAATGTCTGCGAAGTTGGTTTATTTCTGCAGATTTGCTCTGGACAAAGCTTTTGGTTGACGTTCCTTTTTCCCCCCTTTTTCATGTAACGTAGTTTAAATCGAAAGTTCTTGCCGTCATTTTTTTTTATCACAATTCATTGTAGATATAATTAGAAAACCTGGTATAAACTTATAAACTGTACCAGTTGCGGGCCCCTTAGGATTTTCTGAAATGATACAACCTGCTTGACATGAGAGTCATGCATGTTGTCTACGGGCTGGATTCCCGGCTTTTCAGCCTGTAGTCGGCAACACGCGTGGCACTCGTGTCGAGCAGGTTGTATCGTCTTTTCAGAAAATCCTCAGGGACTCGCAACTCACATGGTACATCTAACATGTGGAATACTTCTTGGATAAGAGAGTATGAGAACAGGTTATGTCAATCCATAATAACTGCCTCTTATAGTCTCAACACTAAAAATTCCGGGTTTTAAAATCATACTTTGGGAAAATAGGAATGTTGCTATAACGTTGTCAGTTGGTAAAAAAATAATTGCGATACCTAGCAGAGGTACTGAATCACTTGAGGCTACGTGATGCAACGCATGGAAGTGGGTATCAGTAGAGATCTTCTATGCTTATCAATCTCGCGGACCTGTTTTCCGCCGACCTCGGCTCTGATGGAGACTTTATTTCTTCTTCTCTCAAGAACTAGGCCTATAAAAACTGTGACTGCTAAATTTTGCTGATTTTTTTCGCACTAAAATTGCAGTAGCTTATTATTATAAGGCTGATTGTGATGACGTTCCTAGTTGTGCGTCGAAACAAAGGTTGGTTCCCGTTTAGTTCCGAGTAGTACGCATAGAGAGTTCATTAAGGCTGGGCGGCTAATGAGGTCGACATTCTTGATTTAGGTTTAGTGGAATCGGTAAAGTTTGGTAAAGGTCGGCTTACTTGGATCAGGTCTAGCTGATTTTGGAATTGATTACGCACGCTTACGTTGAGGTTTTAGGGAGGCCTAGGAAAGGAGGCTCACCTTAGGCTGAGTTAAAATTTCTATTTTTCGAGTAGAATTATTTGTCAACCACTTTATTTAAAAACGGGCATTTTTTGACATGCTTTTCTTGTGTCCTCTTTGAATCTGTCGTCACTTTTTTAGGATTGTGGGCATGTACGATCTCGAACGTTAGTTTAGCTAACAAAGGTTTGTGACGTCTTTATTTTTATTATTTATTTTTCACATCTCTAGTGGCTTGCTTTCCTTTCGCTCTTCTCGGCTTTGTGACAAAAATAAGTGAAACGAGAGTTACGAAAGAGGTTGAAAATTCTACCTCTCCAATATACAGTGTTTTACTTGGCTTTAATATCGGAATCGACGTAAAGGCACTACATTACGTACTGCGGTTGATCGGAAGCCCTCATTGCTCCGAATGGACTGGGCCTATACGATTGATCGAAGTGAGGGCCTTGGATTTCGACTGTTCCTTCAGTTAGCTTTGAGCTAACGTTGCTTCAGTTGAGCGGGAGCTCCTTTGAGCTTAAAATATCCTGGAGATGTGGTGCACCGCACCGCTACTATTTGCCCGTTTTCGTCTGTTAGCGAATGAAAATCGAAAAGAAGGAGGAGAGTACTTGAAATTCAAATGACTAAGCAGCTGAAACTCCTAACAAAGCAAAAACAATAACCTTGAACCCTAAGCCGTATAATTGGCCGCTAAGTAGGGGGGAGGGGGGCAGGGAATATCTTTAAAGGGACATACAGCAACGGGAAAAATACCCACTGATAAAGAGGCCCGTTATGTACGTTTGCAAAATTTCCCGACTTACATGACCGTAGTGGTCTGCGTCACCACCTACACCAAGGCTATGATGAGAAATTGAAACATTTCCTTGATCAATATTACTTTAAGGAAATGCTCTTAGTTTTTGTCTTGTAAAAAATGTGGATTTCGTGAGCTATACTGTATGCAGAAGAAATTCTGCACGGTATAAAAGGTTTTGTTATGCCAACAAAATCATTAGGATATAGGGATAACAAAAATATTTTGTTACAACAACGAAATGCTCAGTTATATCAACAAAACGTTTAGTTGCTGCAGCAAAATTTTTGGTTGCAGCGACAAAAAATTTATTTGTCCCTAATTTTGTTGCCGTAACGAAACCTTCTTTTTCCGTGTGCGTAACGACACGGTTTTGTTAGGGCAACAAAATTAGGGACAACAAATAAAATTTTTGTTGCTGCAACCAAAAATTTTGCCGCAGCAACCTAACGTTTTGTTGCTAGAACCAAACATTTTGTTGTTTTAACAAAATATTTTTAGTATCCCTATTTTAACAAATGTTTTGTTGGTATAACAAAACCTTTTTTTTTCCATGTTTCAAACCTACCAAGGTTTGAAAGGGCACAATCCGGAATTAAGCCAATAATGAAAAGTTCTTAACCTGTATATTTTAAAAACATTTCTAAAACTAACATATGAAACCTTAACTCAGTTGTTAAAATCTGTCGCAAAGATGTAAGAGCTGAACATGGCAGCTATTAAAAGGTTATTAAGTTTGAAGCCCTGAAGCAAACCTTTGATCTCCACTAAATTTAACTACCGGTATTCTATGACCCGAATTTGTTATGTAAGGACCATATCAAACCTTACTCTGTTTCAAAAACCTATCATTTTGAACCTCAATCCAAGAATCTGTCGACTCAATCTCACGCCGCAGAAGTCTACAACGAACTTCCAGCCGAGAATCGAATATCGGAAGCCTCTAAAAGTTCATGGCGGGAAATTTCTCGCGTAGAAGCAAACATATGAAGCCTGCTCTGGAGCATGAAGGAGGTAATCTGAGCAGAACTCGGTGGTCAACTAATTAAGTTTTGTCGCGGGCAAAGTTGGTGTTAATGTGGTGACAGCTTGGCCATATCAGTGTGCCCAAGAGATGGAACACACTAAATTTTTAAGGTTGCATTTTCAACCTTTTGGTTCAACCCCTACAACGTTAAGCCGAGCGGAGCGAGGCACAAGCCACATAACCTAACCCAACTTAACCTAGGGTTACTTTCTTAAAAGGTTGCCAAGCCTGATGCCGCTTACTTCTCGGCGGCCGACTTATGGCCGCCGAGAAGTAAGCGGCATCAGGCTTGGCGACAGCCGAGCGGAGCGATAGCGAAGCGAGGCACAAGTGACTTTAACTAATCTTGGTAAACGGCAAGGGGGCTTGGTTATGTTAAGTTAAGTTAGGTAGGATGCCTCTTGCCTCGCTCCGCTGTCGCTCCGCTCGATTTGACGACGGAAGGTTGAACCAAAAGGTTGAAATTGCTACCTTAAAAAATTAGAGTGAAGCCGCGGCTCGCCGCGGCCGAAGTCGGTGACTCGTGGCTACGACTGCCGGCGGCGCCGGCAGCGGCGGCCATTGACGCTGAGACCTTGACGATAGAGGTGTGCCTGGAGGAGGAGGGGGGGGGACCAGGTGAACGGGTGAGGAGCTCCCGCGGCTTGGCTTCTGCGACCAACCAATTTGTGTTTCTCATCTCTTTCACTTTCCGTTTTTCTCTCTTTCTTTTGGTTTCCGTAAGTCGAAGAGACTTTGGCGTTTAAATCTCCTCATTCTTTGTGTTGAATTACTGGTGCTAAAATCATCCAAAAACGTTTTGTTGGCTCAAATAAGGAATTTTCTCAGAACTGTGTCAGTCGACTGGAACTAAAATTTTCGGGAGTTGAGATGGGCTGGTTTGGTAGGGGCTTGCCTCTGTTAACCCACAACAGCCCAAAGTATTAGGAGTGAAATTTAGCTTAAGAGAAATCGAGAGGATTTTTTCCTTTGAGATACGCAATTTTAAACTTTGGAAAGTGCTTTAATTATTAAATTTAAGGTTTCCAGGGGAGTGATATTTTTGAAAGTGTGACATCACTGAACGGGAAAGATCGTCTAAAATAAGTTTTTCTGTTTCCGAGCGGCATCGCTGGCTGATAGAGGGTTAAGTCAGCTCAAGACAATAAGTCAGCTCATCACCAGGAAGTACATCTCAAGCCAGGTTATCTCAAGCTAGCTTACCTTTAAGCCAGCCTATTGGATGAACTAAACGAACAGTGCTTTGGGATCTACGCTGATACATAGTTGGTCTTTTGAAATGCCAGTATTGTATGTTAAGTGGGTGCATGAGAGTCTTACGCACTACTTTCATGGTGGATATGTATACACTGTGTGGTACCTAGCCGGATAGTAGCAAACACCAAGTTGCATTTTCAGGTATTTTGATGTAGGTTTGCTTCTGAAATAATGATAATATTAAGAGGGTTGTCTCTCTCAAAATTAATGTCAAGGAGAGCACTAAATTATTGAAAAATGAACAAATTTTGCTTACTCCTCCGTCGTCCCTCAAAAAACAACAAAAAAATGGTATGCCGCAAAAAAAATTAAAAAACAACAAAAAACATTATAGAGTGAGCGGTCGCTTACGTCATGATTATTTCCTTAAATCAAAACAGTGATATAAGCGTCGCTTTGGCGTTTTTAACAGGGCACAAAATCCGATCGAAATATTTACAGTTGAAAATTAGTCTCTTTCTGATTGTCCTCTTCTCGAAAAACCACATAAGAAACGGATCGTTCGCTAGAGAGCCCATCCGAAACAGGTATCGGGCTATCGTTTCCAGAAACATACAAACATGTTGAGCGTGAATATATTTTTTGATGGCAGAAAAAATGTTCATGATAAGAGTGAAATTTTGAAGAACTCCAAACGTTCGACGGTTAGCTCTTCTCGAGACCTACTCATACCTTCGAACAAAATGCTATGTTCTACTGTGTAATTTGATTCACAATTTTTTTTTCTGAATCCGAAGAAAACCTGAAATTTTCACGGTGACCAAGTTATGAAATGAGGTGCGAATATGTCACCAGTTCGTTCGACTTTCGACATTTGTCTCATCCCGGAAAACTCGATCAGTTCTCATAAATTACCTATTTTACTGTTCGGCTCGTGTCTTTTTTTTTCTTTTTTTTCGAAATTGGTAATACCGAATTCCCAGCCTGTCAGACGACACAGCGTCGTGGTTTAGTCGATCACTTTGATCTACTTCCGCGAGTCTGCTTTGGTATCTTCTTTAGCATTTTGCGCAGAATATCGTATTTGCGTAGTTCTCATAATCTGTCGCGCAGATTTTTCTCAGTATTCATTATGGATGTACCAAGGGAGTTAGTGTCCCTTAGGAGTTCCCGAAATCACGACTCCCCTGTCAGCGGTGTAGACATTTGCTATTGGACCTTGTCTTTGGTCCAATTTTTACGAAACGCGGATAAGCCCATTTTCTTTAATTACTCACCTTGTTCGATAATAAACTAGACTTGCGTTCTATCGCCCAGTAAATGGTATTTTTTGGGGGGAAATTTAAACTGTTATCATTCCTCATCGGAAAAAATTCACCGATACCAAAAAATAGTTCAGATTATTACATTTAATGATAGCTCACCGAATGAAAACGGTGATTTAGTCAGCTAAGAGTCTTCGTGATTGCCCTCACATACAGTAAACGTGTCTATTTATCCTGTATTCCTTTTTGACTTTCCACATTTTTTTTTCAGCTGTGCTAAAAGAGCAAACTTTCGTCTTAAAATACTCATTGTTTTGTTCTCGTAGAACGTATTCAACGCACTCTATTCTCCTTCAACTCAAAATGTGTGAACGTGACCCCGTCATTCAGAATACAGTATTCTAAAGTCATATGCCTTATTTATACAAACTCTTAATGCTGTTTTTTTTTCAAAATTTGTTAGGAAAAAGAAAAATATTAGAGTGCGCTAATTCGTTTTTTTTTCATAGGGGAAATTATAATAATAAAAACTTCATTTTGAAAGCATTTTACTTAAAAAATTACGCCAAAAAAATGTCACAAGTATATATTTTTGGTTTAAGTTATGATTTGATAGGACTTATCGACTTGTAGATGCCGCGTTTAAAAGAAAAAAATCGTTTTGGGCATTTTTTGGTCGACCAACGCCGAGGAGATTTAGTCCAGTCGGTGAAGCGTGCAAGAGTGGGATACACGCATTACCCAAACACAAACAGCCCTAAGGAAGTGGGTCAGGACGGAGCCTGAGCCCTTGAGAAGGCCACGGCCAGGAGGATCGCCTCGCGGACGTCATCGCGGAGGTGCGGCCATTGGCCGCGGCGGCGCGGCAGCGCAGCGCGTGGAGGGGCCACGCCGCGCCGCGCCGTGCCGTGGCCCGCCTCAGAACGGTGGGGCCCCCTCAAGGAACTCCTGAATAGTCTAGTGCCGTGAGAAGTGGGCACTTACCGAAAATGAATCATTACCATCAAAGGGAATAGGAAGATGACGCGACGCTTAGCTTTACGTAATATTTGGAATACTCTGTGAATTCTGATAGTTACATTTTAATGCAAATGCTCTGCCTTTCGTAGCCAAGCGGTGCGAGGCGCAGTGAACCGTCTTTTGCATGTTTATCTAACCTATTTTATGTTAGCCTAATTTATAGTCGCTGAGACATGCCGCACTTATATCACGACGGCAGTTCTAGAGCTATCGTTTAAATTTTGAATTGACAACATAACAGGCTAATTTGATTCAATATTTAGGACAAGCGTCCACTCTAGATTTGAATCAGTGAGAGTCTCTGAGATTCAGTGAAAATTCACTGTATATAAGTCAATATAGCACCTCTGAAAAAATTCAGTGGTGCTATATTGACTGAAATTCATTGTATTTTCACTGAATTTTAGATACTCTCACTGATTTAAACTTAGCAGTGTCAAAAATACTTGAACCTACTTTCCTTGGGTACAGGTACAATTTTAATTCAATTATGATTGTTGCAGAACAGCGTAAATGTAATATCTAAGGTCCTTAATTTTTTATCTAGCTTTTAAGAGTATTCCAGCTCTTCGGCGACTAGTCAAGTTCACAAAATAAACTAAAAAAAATCAAACCGGGAATTAAATATTTTAAAATTGAGACAGTTTTCGCTGTTGACAAGCATTTACCCGAACTGTTCGTTGTACTTATTTTATATTCACAAAATAAAGGTTTATTTTGGACGTGAAAAAGTATTAAGTTGCTAATTTGACTCACTTTTCTACATAATGCAGCTGTTTTGAAAGGTTTTAAATTTAACGAAACGATGGATTGTCGTCAAACTTGTCTATTTTTTTTCCAAAACTTCAATCATAACGGCAAATAGTTTTTATCATCTAAACTCGATCAGACGTTATCAACCGTTATTCATCAGGCTGAGCGCCATTTTTGGAGCGGCCATAAGAGCCCATGCGTTTTTTCCCAACTTTTGAATGTAATTGCGTAAATACAGAACGGTATAATTTTCTTGGAATTCGCCATACGATAGATAAACACTTTTTGAACAAATCCTGAAAATTTCACGTCCCTATCTAATTTTAGTCCATGACGCTGGAATATCCTTAAAATCGAGATATGTTTTCAGACAACATAACTGGTCATAGTATTAAAACTAGATAACTTTTGCATACAAGCCATTTATTGTCTTTGTGCATTTATTGGGCTTAAGTGGGCACATTTTTTTTTTTTTTTTTTTTTTTTTTTTTTGGGGTTTTTTTTTTAATTTTTAAAAAATTTTTTTTTTTTTTTTCTTTTTTTTTTAAAAAAAATATTATTATTATTAAAGT
>Ga0058701_10004032_pt1 | contig 11819 bp, 7 predicted proteins | sample AgamicOrMae_FD_97039 | JGI IMG/M metagenome (GOLD analysis project Ga0058701, IMG submission 97039) | Agave microbial communities from Guanajuato, Mexico - Or.Ma.e | ecosystem: Host-associated > Plants > Phyllosphere > Phylloplane/Leaf | place: Guanajuato, Mexico | collected 2012-06-04 | reverse complement strand
CAGGCTTAAATTAAAAAAAAAAAAAAACAAATTAAAAATATGAGGGGGAAAAACATGAGCTAAAGAGATCAAACCATTGATTCAAAAGAGTAATTTTTTCAACAAAAATTCGGCTTGAACATTCACGTCAGCAAAGTTTAAGTACGTCGCTCAATTTTTATTTTATAAACAGTGGAGAGTTCTTTGGACTTAGAACCTTTAAATTTTTCCGTATTCGGTCTTGTGCGGTAAACATCGTTGCCCGAAGATAGTTCTACTATCTCCGTAAATCTTTGAGAGGTGTGAGAAAGAAGCAGTATAGAAAAAGTATTCGCGCGAAAGAAATCGAATACTATCACGTCTGAAGAACAGCAGTCAAGCAAGGAAACATGCAGCCGCAAGCTTAAGGTAAAGATTTATTAAGAATAGACAAGACATACAAAACGCATATATACAAGTGTTTCATGCAATCATAGGATTTAATAGTAACATGCATTGTGATCAATATACAAATTTAGAACCATTATGTTTTTCACTATGAACCGAGTAACAACTTACTTCTCTATCTTCATAGTTACGGGATAGATGCATCATTCAATACCGCCACCTCAGTCTTACCCCATTTACTCTAAAGTTGAAACGGTGAGAGAGTATCTGAAAATTCGCTGGATCTCAGAGACTCTCATTGATTTAAATTTAGAGTGTTGCCTCGTCTACGTCAAATATAAACTTGTTTATCCACTTTAAATATTTAAAAAATTCGAAAAAAAAGGAGGAAAATAAAGCTTGAGATTGTAGAAAAATATGTCAAAGAATGGAATAAAGATCGCTCCATTACACAAAGGCAAAAAACAATCAAGAAAGAAGAAAAAAGACAAAAGGATGCTATAAAGTCGGCTGTAATGAAAGATTTGATAGGATAGTAATGAGCTCGCGCCTTAAGAGGGAAAGAGAAAGGAAACATTCCAGCCTAGCAGAAAGAAAGAGATGAGAACGTTACAACTGCGAAAGACCTTTTTAAAGTTGTTTAAAGGGTTGAGAAACGTTACGTAAGGCTGGCGGTGGCCTACATAACAAGCCCTCGGCTTTGGGAATGAACTGGCGGTAAGCGCAGAGGCAGTTAGGCCCTAAACGAGCCCTGAACGAGCCCTTATTGAGGGCAGCTGCCAAATCCAGCCTCGAGAAGAAAAGAGGTGTTGGACAATACATCCATAAGCACAGCTTTTAAAAAGAACGTGATTGAGCAAATTTAATGAAATATGAGCAGAGCTATTGCACATGCTGTGTTTCACCAGTGCGTATTACGAACACAGTCACAAACTATCACAAGGTAGCATCTATATCACGGCTAATTAATATCAACTCGCTGAATAGTTTTATCAATTTTCCGATGAGTTTAGTTTACGAATTCTGCGGCAGCCCACTTTTGCAGGACCTCGCAACTTCACAATAATCAGAACTTGCGGAACTTTGTGCAAAAGAAACAGGGAAATTGAAAAATTAATTCTATACGCGTAATGGCAGCGCATAAAAATGCTTGCCAACGTTGGGTACATCAGACTCAGCACAGCAAATTTATTCCCGTAGAAAGAACGTACTTCCCATACAAGAATGCGCGGCTTAAAGAGAAACTCTTTACTACACAAAGAATACTTAAAAAGTTATTGTTTTTAAGATTCAAACAGAATTTCTTGCTAGGAATTCTGTGAGTGATATCAGTCAAGATGTCCACGAAAGACGTTCGTAGGTTTTAATGAGATCAGTATGAAGTACGCTGTCTGATGACGTAGTATCATTCGTTCGAAAAAAAAAGATTATTGAGAAAAGCTCTCTTTTTATATGCCTTTTTTATCTTACATTCTTACACTCTCATACAAGTTGGGTTTTCCACTTGTGTTAGAGTATTGTACAATGTCTGGTTGAATTTCCGCTGTAGCTTTGCTCGAAAGCCCTTTCGCTTCGCTACATCAGCTTGAGGACGAAAGGTGGAACCAAACAGGTGGAAAATTTAACCAAATTTCGTTACAGAAAACTTTTTTCATAACAGAAAAAACGGATTCATATCGGGCGAGAAATGCATGAGGGGGACTTGGGCCAGCTTGGCTGCCGTCCCCGTGATGTGCACGTCGTCGATCCAAAAGAAGGGCAGACTCTGCACCTGCTTGTAGATCCTGAAGACCACGTCGGGCGAATAAATGACCGCGCCCCCCGAGCAGTACTCCGGGTACGAGTAAGCCGGGTACTCGCTGAACGACACCCGCCACTTGGATCGGTACGAGCGCAGCACCGTCGTGTGCGCCTTCCTGGCGCACAGCAGCAGGTTCCGGACCCCGTACGGCGACATCGTCGACAGCAGCCTCCGCAGGTAGTCCAGGTTCACGACGACGTCATCGTCCGCCCTGACCACGTACCTGGCGCCCGGGCAGTGGTAGGCCGCGTACTTGAGGGCCATGGCGTGCTTATAAGTCATGTTGTGGTACGAGTCGACGAAGTTGCCTTGCACCAGGTCGCCGTAGAGCGCGCTCTCCTTGCGGAGGATGGTGCGCGTGAGGGGGTCGTCGGCGGTGCCCAGGAGGAAGAGCGCCACCAGGTGGCGGACGCGGCGAGCGAGCCATGTGTTGCGCAGCACGGCGCGGCGCTCGTGGTTGCCGGGCGCCGAGTGGATCAGCGCCAGGATGAGGGGCCGCAAGCCGGCGCAGTCGCGCGCCGCGTGGGGCCGCACCACGAACGCGAACTCGCTCAGGTTGACGAGCGCGCTTGCGTCCGACGGCGGCAGCTGCGCCAGCGGGTACGCGTCGTCCGGGGCCGCGTCGGCGACCAGCGGCTCGAACGAGATCGCCTCCGAGAACACGTCCCCGTCGGGCGTCAACTGCTCGGCACGGTAAACGAACAGTGCCAAGAGCGCCGAGCCCAGCAACAACGCTAACAAACATCGCTTCACAAACTCGGACCTGGAAACAACAACAACCCGGTTACAACCTACACAAGCACTCACATCTAGTAAGTGAAATAAAGCGACACAGGATAGAATATTGGAGGCGTGACATCAACATTTATACTTCAAGCCAAACTTTTTAAGCGGTATTGGGTGCAAGGCAAACCAGCGCAGCTCTACAAATGTTCGGAAAAAAGTCAAAAGGAAGGAGAGGATACACTCTAAATTTGAATCAGAATCTCTTAGATTCAGTGAATTTTCACTGTATCTCAGAGACACTCACTGATTCAAATTTAGTGTAGTTAGGTGGTACATAGTCTTAATAAGTTAGGATGTATTTTCCACAGGATGTCATCAACTCAAACGTACATAAGTCCTTGAAGCACCCTTGCAACCCCGTTCAGGGCCGTCTTGAACTAAGAAACCGCATTAACAGGATAACAATGATAACAGCCGGATAAAAAGGACAACAACCGGATAACAAGGATAACAACCGGATAACAAAGGACAACAGCCGGATAACAGCAGGATGACAGCTGGGTAACGAAGGATAACAGCAGGATATCACAGGGTAACATCCGGATTACATCCGAATAACGAAGGATAGCAGCCGAATAACAACGATAACGGCCGGATAACAAGGATAACAGCTGGATAACATGGCTACGTGTACACCTGATAATATGAGTTATTACCCCTTGCCTTGCTCCTTCTCTTGGCCATCCCTTCTCTCTCACGAGATACAAAATTCCACGACCTCCGAAGTGAATCGAAAAAGGACGAAAAGTCCAGAGGAAGGAGTGCATAAAACAGCTTATCCCCACCCATTTGAGCCACTTTCCAGGGCTTTAAATTTTACATTAATTCCTGGAAGGATCTACTTTCTACCCATTCGAAACTTCAAAGTAACTCTTCCCAGAGTAAAATTTAAAACCAGTGTTTACTAACCTCATTGTCTGCGGAGAGGTGCTTCAGGCGAGGCGAATGAAAGCATGGGCTGAAATAGCTGTAAAGTCGTTGGACAAGTTCAGTCTTGGAATAGCGGTGAAACACAAGCTGCAATAACGCGGCGACACGGTGAAATAACAAAGTTGCAACGCGACACTAATTGTGTTTTAAGCATGTGCGCTTATGTGCACTTAGCGCTTCATAGTGTATGGCATGGGATGTGAAGCTATCTGGCTTATGGGCTATAATTGATAAGATAGTCGGCTTCTTTTTGTTACTTTGTGCGGACAATCAACTGTAGCATAGTCAGGGTTATTCCTTTCATGAGATTACTAGAGGGATTATCTTTACGAGGGAAAATACATTATATAGGGTGTCAAAAACTGTATGCTAATAAAAACCCGATGGGACGTTGTCCAGGGACGACGTCGGAGGAACGTCAAAGGTTTCCCGCCCGTTGGCAACGCAATGTTTGCGGCCTCGTCCGCGGGATAATTTTTTAAAATTTTTATTCGTTTTGAGGTTAAGTTGGCAGCTGGGAACCGTTGAATAACAGAGACAGCTAGAGAGAGAAACGGCAAAGCGCACCATTAATACGACAAGGACGGTAGAGATATCCGTATAGGTACATTCCTAACGACACAGACACAGCAAAAATGTTGCTCCAAGATTTCCAAACGAACCTGCAGCTGTTTTCCCGCGTCCGAAATAAGAAATTTCGCGCGAAAACGGCGGAGCAGGTTGCCGTACAAATTGCTCTCTGAATTTAAATGCGTTGTATTTTCCGCGGCTAGAGCTTGCTTTGGCTTGGCTATCCCATTTAAAGGCTGCCTTGGGATATAAAGGAAAGGCATACGCCAGCAGAAGGCGGTGAAAGGGACGCACAAAACAATTTGCCTGTGCCGCGCCGCCCCTTGTGTTGCCAACTTAACGATTTACTACCAACTAATCGTACAGAGTCTACAAGAGAAATGTTTCGACCATTAAGGCTCCTATGCAGATTTCTCTTTGAAAAAACGCTATTAAAAATCTCCTGTTTGAGATGAACACGGATGAACAGCCGTCAGCTGCTTACCGCCACGGTAATTGCATCAGGCTGGGTAACTTCGGATTAGGTTTATCGCCCAACTCGGCTCGTCGAACGATTCAACCTTTTAAGTACAAGTGCAGCTCATTTGACTGCATTCAAGGCGATGCCAAGCGCGTTCCGGCTACCGACTCCCAATTTCCACAACAATAACAAAGAACACTACGAGTTGGGTCGGCCTTCACGCACTTGCATGCCCCCCCCCCCACCCCCGCTTAGCTTACATCGGATCGACGCGTTCGTTGAGCGCGACCCGACTGTTGTGTACACAAGTTACACACGAGCAATCTCCACTTAGATACCAATTTGTCCCACTCACATTCTTCGAGCGACTAAATGAAAACGGCAGGTTATACGAGGAAACGACCTCAAATACACAGTAAACACGAAACATCCGTTTTAGGGATTCTGAATCTGTTTTGGTTGTGAAACTAAAACGGACGTAGTACGTAATTTGGTTACTTTTCAAGATAGGCCTATGTTCAGCCACATCATTCAAAAGTTCTCAGCGAGAGCTTTCCATTGATGTGGCTGAAGTTAGGTCTATCTCGAAAAATTACCAAAATACATACTACCCCCGTTTTAGTTTCACACCCATAAAAGGTATAATGCTGCCTTAAATGGGTGGTTTATTTTTACCGTGTATGATATGGCCCTACACTAGTATCTGAATATATATGCACAGATAGTAATCTTTACGAAATTACTCGGAAAATAAAGATAATAATACGGAATAATTTTCAAGTTCGTTTTCTACCTTCGTCGTCGAGTGGATAGGAGTGTGAAGCAAGGCACCTAACCTAGTTTAACCTGGGTTAAACATGAGTTAATCTAGGGTGATTACTCTTTGATGAGTCCGCAAGTAAGTCGTGCAAGTTTGCTCCTCTTTTTCATGCAGCGGGCAGTCCGAGCGGTAAGCAGCTTGCTAATCAATTTGATGCGATGACTCACCAGTTGAGAGAACCTAAAGGAGTCTGGGACCTCATCAATAATCTACTGAGCATTGCTTTCACCACCGTCACGACGAGTGCACTAGGCCTAGTTAGGCCCCAAAAAGAATTCTAGGTACGCCGGCCGGCCGGGCGGGCGGCGAGTCGCGACGCCGGCCGCTACGGCGGCGACGCTTGGCAACCATGCGCGACATCACCTTGTGGTTTCCGCTTACAGGTGTGGCAACGCCGCTTACAGCGCTTACCCCTCATTATGTCACCCACCCCCTACGGCCCACGGGCTGAGTTATACCTACGGCGGGCAAAACGCCTTCCCGAATCTAATGTATTTTTAATTCGTAATTTTCAAGGTAGCTTTTATAAGCACGCTCAATATTTTAAGGTATTGTCAACACCAGATCAAAAATATCTTCTGGAGAATCATTAATAAATTATGGCTTTTACAAAGGTGTAGCACGTACTGTTATGTGTAACTCGAGAGCAACCTCGAGTACTATTCGTTCTGCTAACACTCTAGATTTGACTCAGAGAGTCTATGAGTTCAGTGAAAATTTACTGATTTTCAGTCAATATAGCACCAAAGAATTTTTCAGAGGTGCTATATATTGACTGAAATTCAGTGAATTTTCACTGAATCTCAGACTCTCACTGATTGAAATTTAGAGTGAGAAGTCATTATGTTTTATGGGAGGAGTAGACACGGCAGTGTTTTCGCCGCTTCACTATGACCCTCTTTTCAAGACGCGACGACTTATTTCGAAATAGTTCAATTACTTTCAAGGTGGATAGCGAGAGAGGCGCCTGATTTCAAAACTACTCGCAGGACGCGAGAATAGCGATAAATTCTCCAGGCGACTATGTCGTTCTATCGATTCTCGGGTTCGATCGAAGCTAGAGGATACCGATAAAATTCATTTCATCAGTCATTATTAATTAAGTCTGAATTAAAGCGTCCGCTGAGATGTGACCAGCTATACAATCACTATCGAGCCTCAACGTTTCCTTTTATCCGATAATTTTCTTATCGGACCTTTTTTTTCTGGTTACCTGGTCGGATTCAAGAGGTCACCGACGGGTCATTGGCTGAAAATCAGTGATATCAATGAAACGATAAAAACATCACTGAAAAATAAACTATAAAAGCGATTTAATAACTATAAAAACTATTTAAAAAACTACACGATAAAAATATAAATAAACTAATAAAAGTAAAATCGACCTTCGAGGCTTAAAAAAGGGTTAATAATAGGTCAACATACCACTGTTCGAATGGTTTCACTCTAAATTTGAATCAGTGATTGTTTCTGAGATTCAGTGAAGATTCACTGAGTTTCCGTCAATATAGCACCAGAGAATTTTTCCAGTTTTCAGTTCATTGATCGAAATTCAGCGAAGTTTCACTGAATATCTCAGAAACTCCGTGACTAAAATTTAGAGTGTACTCACACAAACATAAATGTATTGCCAGCTGTCATATTGGGGAGAAATGGTTCTATCGGAAGGAGACTTCTGAGCCAAACTCTTTTGCGTGTAGTAGCGCTAGTACAAGTTTAGAGGTATTTCTTTGTTTTTGTAAGGGAACTCCGGGAAATTCCGGCAATTTCGGGCTAAATTGTTCCGTGCCGGCAAGCAGACGAAAAAAAAAAAAAAAAAAACACGTGTGTTTCACACGTGGTGAGTTACGGCGGGAATCGAGTCGGTGCCCGGCACGGCGGGAGCCGAACGGGACACCGGCGCGGCGCGGCGCCACGCCAAGCCACGCCACGGAGACTCTGCCTCGCGCCAATCGATAAGGTTCGGTAAGCAAGGCCACGTCAAAGAGACGTCTGCCCTGCCCCTGTCCCGGGATGTCGCCGGAAAGGACGGTCAAAGAACAACCAGACAGACCAATCAGGGAAATCTTCCTAATGTAAAACTGAGGAACACACAGTAAAAACAAAACAACCCCCGTTTTGGGGAATGCTATATGTACCCGTTTTGGGTGTGAAACCAAAACGGGGGTGGTACGTATTTTGGTTATTTTTCAACATAGATCTATGATCAACCACATCAATGGAAAGCTCTCGCCGAGGCCTTTTAAATGATGTGGCTGAACATAGGCCCATCTTGAAAAATGGCCAATATACGTACTACCACCGTTTTGGTTCCACACCCAAAATAGGTATAGAATTCCCCAAAACGGGGGATTGGTTTTTACTTGGGGTCTCTTATTGGCCTCACAGAGTCCTCTTCTTGATTACGAATGGACGGACATTTTCCATGATGAGCGGAGAACGCGTCTATGATAGCTGATCGCGAGATTCCATGATTGAAAAAGTTGGGAATCCATTTGGGAGGGTTGAAGGTTAGCGGCAAAGGCCAAGGGTAAAGAGGAAATGAATTTTTTTCTACTTATTAGTAGGTAAACACGCTGGATGCCGTGACGAGGAGCGAGCGACTGCGAGCGGCGGGGCGCGGATGGGCTCAACGTGGCTTTTGTTTGTGCTTCCGGACAAAGAGGCGCAGGGCGTGTTTTTCATTTGGGGTGCCATCACAGCCTTACGGCCGCTTGGCACGACATGTTAGCTGGCTTCCGAATCCACACCAAAGAAACGCTTCCTCGAATCAATCAAAGAGGTTTTTTTTCTGTAAATCGATTCTTGATTTCAGAGCAGAACCGAAATTAAAAAGCTTGCAACGTCGAGCAGAGGAGCGACAGCAAAGAGAGGCACAGGGCAACTGATTTAATTCAAGAAGGGGCAAAGCTTAACCTAATGATAGAAGTAAAGAACTCGGAGAAAATCACTGGGAATTTGTGAGTTTTGCTCAGAACATTAACCTTAATCTAATCCAAGGTTTAATTACGAGAATCACAACGCTGAGAGGTAGGAAAATAGTTGGTAAACAAAATTCAATGTCACCTGAAGTGGGTGAGCGACCCTAATCGGAAATTCAATTAGAGTACACTAAACTCTTCGACGGGAAGCCAAAGTTCTTCCGGGACTCAGGAAAACAGCTCGTAGATTCGCTAGTCAATTCATAGCGTTCAAGTCTCCACTTCAACAGATCGCAAAAAGGGCTTAAAGTTATGGTGGATTTCATTGAAAGTACGAAGGGGAACGTTCAGTTAGGTTAGGTTTAACACAAGGTAAGTGTAGTTCAGATTCGGTTTAGCAAACATATCGCATCTGCCACCGAGTTTGGGCGATTGAAATAATGACAAGGAAGGAACCCCAAAAAAAAGCAAAGAACAGGTGAGGTTAAGGCGTTATGAGAAAGTGGTAAGAAGTCACGTGCTCCGGAGTTTTGAAAAACAGGTTGAACACGTCGCGTCACACACGACGCCAACTCCCAATAAGCTCCCATTTTTGTCGATCACCGAAACAAGACTCATTGACGGCGGCTGGTCTCGCCGAGACGGCACGTACACTTACTACAGTCGCTTCACGCAAAAATTAACCCTTTTTCTTGCTCCAGGCCAGACCGGACCGCCAGATCGGACCAGGCTGAGCGCATTACTCGCTGTTCAACGAAATACCTGCTTTTAACGTCACGCGATTGACCTTTGTATTCCACAGCGCATCGTTTCGAATCGACTTGGTTACGAGTTTTTCTCTACGCTAACACCACTCTACATTTGAATCTGAGAATCACTGAGATTCAGTGAAAATTCGCTGAATTTCAGTCTTAAAAGCACCAATGAAAAAACTCAGTGGTGCTGTATTGACTAAAATTCAGTGTATTTCACTGATTTTCACTGATTCAAATTTAGAGTGAACGCGGGAACCTTTTGAGTGAAGACATAAAGAAAATGGAAGAAGGTAAACAAAGAGGGTGTAAAGGTTTTGATGAGTTTGAGAGGAGTGTATGCATGGGCGTTGCCCTCCTTCGCTAGTCGCTAACCCTACCCTAATTACAAGAATATACAAGTAGAGTAACGCGACACGGGGCTGCGACGAGCGCGTCGACCCGAAGGTAATACATAGAAAGGGATTCGTGACTTTAGTCACGTGACATCTACGCGTTACTTCTGCCACACGACCTCCATTTTTTGACAAAAAAAGAGATTTAACTTTGAATAGGTCCCCTTCCCGTCAAGGTTAACAGCAAAGCCTGATGTGAGTTACCAAAACGTCAAGGTTATGATAGCAGACAGTAATTACTGTTTTTATAAGGCGGAGCTTATGGGGGAAAACAAAGAACAGGCGCTTCTGGTTCCAGGTCTTTAAGGAGCAGATATAACAAAGAAAAAATATACCAGTGCTTGAAAATAAACACTACTTGATCGAGCTCTCTAGGCTTTCCGCTAAATTTTGGTCTAGAAACTGCTAAATAAATCGATATATATTGTGGAGTTATTGGGAAATGTGATCTTATGAAACTTTGTTTGAGTAGGATTTGTTTACAATTTTTTTGTTAAAATCGGATGGTTCATTTTTTTTGTTAAACTATTCATGAGATGAGACTTAGCTCAAAAACTATTGCCGAAACTTTTTGATTAATTTTATGATAGGTCAAAACAGTACCATTAAATTAAAACGCATTTGTGGTGATTTTATCGACGATTTATGTTAAAACAAGACTTTATTGATGAATAAACTTCGAAAAGATTTTAGATGTGCGCGTCATCCAGCAATCATTATTCAAGATTGTGAATGTCAATAGAAGTCCGATATAACAACCAACTCTCTTCTACGTTTCTATACACCTGAGGGAGAAAAATTACAACTCCTCGCGATTCCGTCACACGAAGGCCTTATAGCGCATTTCATATCAACACTTTTCCTTTGATGGTAAGGCGGAAGGGGCACGGCTGCACTTGTCAATGAAATTAATCCACTTCTTGAAGCCCATTCCATTTCGCGAGCAAAATTGGACGCCCAATTTCTCATACCCGCTCCAGTACAGCGCCGCCCGCGGCTGACGCGGGAATTTTTCAATTCAATTGACAACCAATCTTAGAGCTTAGAAATGCATCTCTCTTTAATTAACCCTTTCACTTTCAACCAAGAAATGATCACTAACGTTCATTAGAATCAATTGCAATAAGAACTTTCATGGGAATCGTCATACAGGCCCTGTACTCCCCTGTACTGTACCTAGCCTGACTACCTTATTACAGGGGTCACAAAGCCCGGAATACTGGTATGCTTCTATCGCCCAAAATAGGAGAACTTCAGAGCAATAATCTTTAGGTCAGTTCTATTCGCACGCCTATTACAAGGGAGACTCGAACGCACGGAACCCAACCTAATGCACTTTTAAATGGGAGGCGACTTGAACGCACGGAAACCAACCTAACACATTTTAAATGGGTCAGCGTGTGGATAGCCACTTCGTTTTCAGACAGTGGGCAGATGGAAAGGGCAGATTGAACCAAGATTAAAATAGTCGATCAAAAATCGTGAAAATCTTACGAAAAAGTAAGCGCAACCCGAATTCTGATATCGATATGACCAACGCGAAAAGGAACCAATCCACAAGACGAGCAGAGTGTGTTTTAAATAGAAAAAGCAGGTCGTGAGCAAAACTGAGTGCAGGTGTTGATAGCTTTATTTGCCCGCCGCTTTTCGAGCATTCCAGACAAAAACGAAACCGCACTGCCCGCCAATATCTTGTCTGTAAAGTCTATTCGCGATGTTTTCACAGGTGCAGTGCATTTCAGTCGTTCGGTTCCTTGTGGAATTCCTCGCGATAGGCGGCATCGCGGCGGCATCGCGGCGGCATCGGCACCTGCGTTCTCCGCTCCACAGGAGGAATTCTTCGATGCGCGACGCGAGATTCTAGTACCCAAGCTTAATCCCTTTTTCCAGCTACAAAAAGTAGCTTCTCTGCCGAAGTAAGGAAACTTACACTCTACATTTGAAACAGTGAGCGTCTCTGAGACTCACACAGTAAAAACAAACCACCTATTTCTGGGAATTATATACCAGTTTTGGGT
>Ga0058701_10004031_pt1 | contig 11820 bp, 11 predicted proteins | sample AgamicOrMae_FD_97039 | JGI IMG/M metagenome (GOLD analysis project Ga0058701, IMG submission 97039) | Agave microbial communities from Guanajuato, Mexico - Or.Ma.e | ecosystem: Host-associated > Plants > Phyllosphere > Phylloplane/Leaf | place: Guanajuato, Mexico | collected 2012-06-04 | reverse complement strand
TTGGTCTGAGCGGACACGATTTAAATGAGTGCCGCACAGAAATCTTCATTGTCACTTAAACATCTAATTAGGAAGCATTGTATACTTACAAATCTTGACATTACTTTTGGTAACATTTGATTCATTTTAGGCTACAAACTTTTGAAATTACTATCATGAGCATCATTACATTCAAAAGTTGAGCACACACCAGTATTTTCACATGTACAAAATTTATCTTGCAAGAAATACTGTATACTCAAAAACGCTGCAATAGGAAAAGTACTGTAAAGCCCATTTTGGGTTGTTAATACGTCTCCACTGGATTTTTTCCTCTGGACGGATAGACCGAGCATTAATGCTAATATGTGCTTCTACTCCGGCTAAAATTAGTTGCGTTTTCACGCTTTTTAATAGCGTTTCCTACTTAAGCGCTTCACATGAGTATATTGCATTCCAGAACGCAGATAAGTTCTAAAAACATAAATAACAACAGCCACTTCCAACAACGCATCATGACACAATACCGATAAAAGCATGTTACTTTTTACATGCTTTGGCGTTAGCACACTATTATGTTGAGCATATACACAGGATATGTGCTCCTAATACAGCACATAGTACAAACGATATTTTCTGTACGATTTATATTTTAAATAAAAAATAAGAAAAAAATATCAACTTAAGTAACAAACCGGTAAATCTATGTCATGGCTACGCAATGAAATTGATCTATGTTCACAATAATGCATTACTTGAATCTTCATTTTTTTAAAACTGAGCGTTTGAGCGAAAGCCCTGGTGGATCATTGCATTTGCGGAATCCATGCAAATCGTGAAATAGAAATTGTATTCCTGAACTTTCCATGCCAGACGGGTGCAAACCTTTTTTTTTTTTAATCTTATGAGAAGCCAACATTGCAGAACGTAAGACTGCAAAAATTGCATTACATTCATTAAAGAGAGTGCAAGCTTTTTAAATATGACTTTGCAATTTTTCTTAATTTGTTTGTTTTGAAAGATCTTCAGGGCAAAAACTCAGCGTGTTAAAAAGAAACAGGCTCACTCGTAGCTCAATACTTTTCGTGTGCTATAGGTTGGTCACCGCGACTGCTTTGTTGGTGAACCAATAAAAGTTGTAAAAGACCCACGCGAATCACAATCACATCGTTAGGATACAATCACAGATTATTAAAATTAAATCACAAGATCGCTTCTGTACTTCACACGTGTGCAGGCTTGGTTGAGCATATCAAGCCATAGATAGGCCTACGACTCATCTGGACCATCCTGGACAGCTCTGTCTGGAAAGATTATCCAGCGGATGCTCAGCATCCCGAGCAGAATTGTCAGGAGGTTGGAAACGTTGAGCGGCCAGCCGCGGAACGTTTATCAGACTAGACTCAGGAATTCACTCTGGATTCAGCTCCACCCTTTACGAGCTGTCTCGATCGGGGTCGGAGTCAGGATCAGGGTTGGTGTTCAGCCTCGTGTACGAATCCCGGATGATGAGCAGACGGTGGTTGCCGTTGACGATAAAGCTGCTACCTCTCCGGATGGCCCTCGGTACCTTCTCCATATTCTCTTTGGTGAAGACTTGTTTCCGGTAGGAGTACGTGCTGACACCGACCAGAATACAGAAGCCGAGAGCGATTGATCCGTACGCAATGATGTCCACGAGCAAGTCCGCAATATTTGCCATGAATATCCATCGCTTGAGCGGAGGTGTCAATTCCTCAACACCCTGGAACAATCAAAACGTGTTTGTTAGGACCATCAACAGAGATCATGAAGATTATACTCACAATCACAATCAGTAACTGTCAACTTACCTCTTCAAGCCACATGATCGGGAACGCGATCTCCGGGAAGTTTTTCGTCAGAGATACGTAAGGCGCCCTCTTCGGTTTGAAGTTAACCTGGATACGAACTTTAGCCTGCACTGGCACACCGAGTTTCTACAACAAGGAAATGTACATGTAGCTGTGTTCTCTGTAGAAGAGGATTCTGCAACGAGTCTGGATGATGTTACTTACTGGGTTGATTTTGAAGAATGTTTCGTGTTTGCTTCGGTTCGGTTTCATTCCGATAACCGCGTCTCGTAATGACGGATCCGCGTCCATGAAGTGGGGATTTGACATGTACACGGGTGAACCTGTAACAGGATGAAAAATACCGTCAAGAAAACCCACTCCATTTAACTGGCTTCCGAATTCGTCTTCTTTGAAATCTTACCGTACTGGCATGGAGTTATATCTTGGAGACCCTTAGGTGGACATTCAAGACCACTTGCTCCCTCGGAACAGAAGCAGGTGTTCTCCTTTGCCTCGGGGTTGTAGTAGTTTTCGTCGGTTACATAAAGATCAGTTGGGATGCCACTGACAGTGTCGGACCCTTTCCTCACCAACGGCATGATGCGGCACAAGTCCTTGTCGTAAACGGCTAGTCTGTCGGATCCGGTGTAGGTCCGTGGAGGAAAGAAAGTTCCTTCGGAGGCACTGATAGAGTTGCAAGGAGGTTCCTTCCACATCGGCAAAGTCTCCCTGCCATTCAGTCTTTCGATGAGACCGAATTTGGACATGTCATCACGTCCGGTGTTGATGGTGTGCGTTTCTTCCAGCGTTCCATTGCGTCCAAGAAGCAGACCCATGTTGGTGTTAGGTTTCAAGTGTTTAGGGAAAACGAAATGGGCCGCCAGGACAAGAGGATCGTTGTAACCAAACAGCAGTTGTTTCGCAGACATCGATGTGAAGGGCTGGTTGTTCTTGATAGCATACTTCAGCGCAGTACCGTAGGTTACTTGCGCAAGAATATTAAGACTAGTCGATAACGATGCCGCTGTCTGCAAAAGAGGAGAGCGGATTAGTAATCAGTCCTAAAATTTATGGTAAACAAAACATCTTTGGTATATTTACTTACCAAAACAGGAATATTTGGAAGAACCAGCCTCAAATTGTGATCGACCGACATCTCCGGTCTGAACTGAAGGATCTTGTGGTGTTGATAGGTTACTGTGCCGTTGTCATGGAACTTCACGTTTACCTTCTGCATGTCCTCACTGCGCAAACATCAAAAGATTGTTTTGAAATTGATCGGTTCACAGCTTCATCATAGTTCACGGCCTCGTTCATCATCACGACGATAAACCGCGTCAAATTAATTGAGTTTTGTCGATGACATTTTACAACTCAGGGACAGCAAAAAATGATTGTCTGAAAGCTAAATCAATAAGAATGCTCTGTCTACCACCCGAATCAAAATTTGTCTTCCTTACCTGTAAACAAAAGGCCCCACTTCCTCCAGGATGGGCTTCTCTTTCCGAAAGACGATATCGTTAGGATTCGTCACATTGAAAATATACACTTTCGTTAGCCGCTGTACGCCAGGCCGCGTCCAGTACTGATGGGCTAGGGTTCCATTTAATAGTCTTAAGTTCTGGAAGAAACAGATATCTTGTTAAAAAATGTCCTGAGCCCAGCAAACTAGGTTTTCAATTATAATAAACAAACCTTCAAAATGAGGAATTCGACTAGTGGAACGGACGATAGGATAGTTCCAAGAAGGATGAGGAAGGCACCAATGATCATCAAAATGACTTTAACTGAAACAATAAAAAGTCAGTTAGTACAGCTGATATCATGCAGCTTCCATGAAAAACGTATCAAGAGGGCACTGAATTAAGCGTCTGGTTGCTCATTCACAGAATCATGAGGTATTTTGGAGCTGTAGTCACATCGTCCCAGAAAGGATTTTTTATGAGTGCAAATTGCTGTAAACGGCCTATTCGTGCTCTTTTTTGTATTCACCGCCGAGTGTGAGATATAAACATCAAGAGCCGTAATATTCATAAGGAAAAAGAGTCCGGTGGTAGTTCCAAATTATTCCTCTCAAAAACCTACAACCTTGCTTCCACTTTTACTAATAAACAGGGAGACAAAACTCGCAGTCCGTAAACTTGACAATGACCGCTAAGCTGGTATTTGATTGGTTACAGCTAATCTCTTTGCTAATTATTCCGATGCGTACACGTACAGTTAGGTACCATCACCTGCAAAACTATGTCAGCATGGCAGTTTGTCATTTAGAAGCGGCAATATGCATAAGAATGTGATGCATTAACATACCGGTTCATAATTTGGAAATCCTATTATAATAACCGACTATAGGAAAGGTCTTTTCTCAATTTACGTGATCGCTCGCAAGTTCACTATTCTTTATTTTTGCTGCGGACTAAGCGGACACCAAACCGGTTCGTCAATATGACGTCTGTCCGTGTTGGAAGCCTGACTGTTTCTCACTAACAGATCCACTTAAAAGCGATTTGATATGTTGAATCCCCTTCGCTTCTCTGACGCACTTTGCTGACGCACAAGGATGTTCTATCTACACCCCTTGACCGTGAAGCAGGGGTCTGAAGCGCATATGTTGTAAACTTTCTTTTGGAAAACCATTGGGCTGTCCCGTTCCGGAACGGGTCTTCGCTCCGTTGAAGAAGTTGACGGTTTTTTTCCACAAACGATATCCTACCAGGTCCTCTTCTTCAATCAAGCTACTACAACTGCTAAAGAAGCCCTCAGTATATTCTAACTGTGCCAATGACGCATACAGCACTCAAGAGTTCTAAAGAAGAACGGTAACATTTTATGGCACAATTATTTTCGAGAGAAGAAAGTTCTGATTTAAGAGGTGATTTGACTTTGGGGAATTCAAGTTATCGTCGAAGGGATACAGGTATTGTACGAGGATAATATTAAGGGAAAAGATCGTTTTTACTATGGAGGATGTGACGAAATCGAGGAAGACAGCACGGATACGTATTCCCTCTCCAAATCCTCTATAGGATCACTTTTTGAGGAGAGACTTCAATTAATGAAAAGTCTTCCTCGACAGATGAGACGTTAAGTAAAAACAAAGTCTACAAAAGTGACCTAAGTGCGGAAGGTGAGCCTACACAACAGAGTGTCCCCGATACGAGCGACAGACCTCGAACTTGCTGAATCTCCCAGTTCACCAGCTACGCCCTTGGCACGCCACGCGTTTTAACGCGAGCTTCCTTCGACATACTCGAGTGTTCCGCATCATAAAACTTTGTCAAAAGGGAACTACCGTTCCCAAAGTTTACGTCCCTATATGGAACTGGATCGGCTCGAAATTCCCTATAAGTGGACCTTGAACGTGCTATATGTAATTAATGCTATCTGTGCGCGGTTCATAAATTAGTGCCTGCTTGCTAATCTGATTTAAATTGATAAAGAATAAAGCTCCCCCCCAAAAAAAACTCACTGGCTATGTGTGGGATGACCAGAAGACTTCAACTACTTTCAGAAAATGAGGCCTTTTGAAAAGCGCCTATATTTTGAACAGTCAGTTTAATCTTGTTCCGCAAATTGACTGAAAAGCTGAGAATGATTGAACAAAAGTTACGTGTGTGAGACAGCAATTAAAAGCGGCCATATAACGCTCAAACTGTCACGTATCGACCGAAGCTCAGCAATTAGTTCCTCGGATACCTATTCTTGTGACCAATCTGTCTCGCTCGACCAATTTCACTTGGCCATTAAATTTCAAGTTCATTGAAATTATCTAGATAGGCAATTGCAGCTTAGAGACACAGCTTGTGCGGAAATGGATGTTGTTTCTGAATTTTTACAGGAATGGCTTTTGAGTTTAAAATGTGGAAAGATATATTTTTTTAACTCCTTGTGCAAATTCTTAAAAATAAAATGTTTAGACCACAGTCATTTATCGCCTGTATTCTTCTTTGAAACCACCACCTCCTGACGTCAGGGATTCCTGACAGGTTTCTCCCACTCAAAACTGAATTCAAGCATTCAAATTCACGCGCCATAATACCAGCCAATCAGCGAGTGGAATGGTCGAGTAATTGGCTTTTAAGCGTCGATCATTTTTTGAACGCACGTCAAAAAAAGTAGGTTTTTCTTTCAAGCTAAGTAATTATATTTTTGCCGAGCTCATCCAAATCTTAACTCCTAATTTGAATGTAGCAATCATAAAATAGGTGATGAGACCTTGAAGATCATTTATGCAAACAATTACTACACTGCTACGATCGTTTCATTCAGTCCTGAAGTGGACGACTTCAGCTGCAACCTTCAATGATGAATAAAATAAGACTCACCTCGACTAAGACGCTCTAGCTGGGAGTTGGGTGGCTGAAGAGGATCGCGATCACCACTAGACCATCTACTGTTGTTGTTGTGTGGAACCCCAAACAGGCAGTTTTTGGCTGACTGACCGACCTTCATGTACTGCTTGGTGAAACCGCTGATGGACCGCCGAGGTCCCATATGCCGCAGGGGCGGAGTACTGCAACAGGAACATCAACATTGTACTACCAATAGGCACCACCATGGCGTGGGGAGACTCCGGAGATGAGAAGCACCAACGACAGGAGATGGGATCGCACTGATTCCGGAAAAGACTTGAAGAAATATTACAGGATTTGTGGGACGAACACTACAGTCCAACCATCACTCACAGAGCTTCACATATCACAGTTCAGAAATCAATTCACAATGTCACATTCAAGCACATCTTGGATATTTCACTGCACAATATGTACCTAGCATCGAGGAGTTGGTACGAGAAGAGGACCGGAACATCCCCAATATTGAACAAAGGGTTATCGTGACCCAACTTCGGGTAGCCCTTGATGATGGGCACCCTGATGATACTCGTGCCATCTTCACACTCCTCCGTCAACACAGAATACGGTATCTCCATGACACTTGAGGTCCAACACTGCACCGTTTGTTGGCCTGCAATTGCTTTTTGTACCGCTGACCCTTCCACTCCAATGCATCAAGACACGTGGTTCATAATTTGCCCACTTAGGCGTACTTTGAGTACTGCACGTAGGCATCTAATAACGATGCTTTGGCCGTCAGGTAACCGTTTAAATTGAGTCACGACATTCCTTCCCAGAGGACGGTCTTCAATAGCCTAATTTTTGTTTGATTTGTATTAGAAGTTTACAGTATTTCATCATGCTGCGAACTGGGGAGGTTACGTTTTCTACGGCTCGTGTTCCACCTTGCATTTCTACGCCGAGCAGTCATCTTATTGAAAAGTCTTGAAATGAGAGGAAACGCTCAAAATCTGCATCAAAATGAGACCACTCCCATAAGAAAAAATGTTATGTTTATTTTGACAGGGTATTTTCGAGTGGAGCCTGGAACTTAACCTAAAGTAAATTAATATTTATTTACATTCAGCAAGCCTGATGCAGTTTCTGGTTAAGATCTGGTGCTGCCAAGAAGTGGCATCAGACTTGGAGACAGATGACTGGAGCAATGGTGAAGCGAGATAGAAGGCACTCAGAAAGTTTCCAGTTACTAAGAGCCCTTAAGGTTGGTCACGGTTCAGGCACGGTCTTTACCTAAGTAAAATTTGGGTTTAAGGCTATGAAGGGCGGCTTAGAGGGGGTGGAGGTCAAAGAGAGCCTAATATAGGACACAAGTTAAGGACGATTTCCAAACTAGATGAATATCTTTTAAGGCACGCTTTCCTGATGTCGGTTAACTGTACCGGTTAACTTAACTTATCTCATTGTCCTTACTTAACCTGCGCACTTATGTCGTTGAATTCCAATTTGCAATAAAAGGCCGTTTGAGTCACGGCTATACTGAAGGGCTTAAAAAACAACAGTTGCGATGGAAAATAAAGATTGAAATAAAGAAAAAAATGGAGTAAAGAGGTTGGCAGTTGCAATATCTGCTGTTTTTCTGACAGCATTTATTAAATCACCGCCAGTCTTTGTTAAGATACGAGAAGTTTGTTCATTCTTGATAGAGGCAATCTCTCGGTCTGGATTTCTTATTTTCCGAGAAAAAGTGTTGTTATTCAGACAAACATATAAAATATCAGTGCATCAGGTGGACGGTATTCAAAGTGATCCGCAGGTGTAATTGGTGATACTCTGGAAATACTCTGAGAACCACATTCTGTTGTGACGCAAACTAGAATCTTTAGATCGTGTTTTCAAGCACGGAAGGAAAGCAAATATCTATTGTTTAACGGATGCCGCTCCTTTCTGAAGAAAGGATATATATTAAAAGGAAAGGATTATATTATACATATGTCTCTTAGAAAAGAATTTTATTACGCATTTACCGGTATTCCGAATTCTTTCTGCTTATATTTGACAGGAATAAGACGTTATTTGAATGAAACACTTAAAGTATAAAATTGGAATGCCTTCATCAATCGATGACCTTTTCTTAAATAGGAGCATTGAATATTTTCTAATCGAGGAATATTCATTCAATTTTTCAAACAAAGGAAAACTATGAATTCTGAGCCCTCATAAAGGCATTTTCCCTGTTCAACCCCTGGATAAAGCCGAAAGAAACGGAGCAGTTTCTAGAGTTTTTTGTCTTTTTTTCATCCCCTTTTAAGGTAAATACAGTAGAACCTTATACAATTATAATCATAAAATCAAGGAAACGAAGTAGACTGGACCTAAAACGACTGTTACTTTTGCTTTGTAAGCGATATTACAATGCCGTGAACCGTTTTTGAGAAAATCGATAAACCACACCATTTTGAGACTACAGCGTTTTTTTCTCTTTTTTTCTTCTTCTTCGTGAATCACTTGTTTTATCTTAATAAAAAAAGAGTAAAGTTAGGAATTAAAATCTCTGCCTGACATTTGCGTTCAGAAACATTGCAAACTCGAATGGTGATTTGCTAGATAACTCATGAATACGATTAAACTTATGAAAACCTATGTATCCTATGGACATGGGATTATTTGCATGCCCGAGGCCCATATTTCTTTGCCCTTTGAAAAACGGAACATCGAAGTTTAATGGCGGTTCGAACCAAACGGCAATAACGACTATTTCTGTTAAATTTTTGTGCTGAGTGTAGACTTTGTCTTGACGAAGGAACTTTGAGCCAGCAATTCAAATGAACGCCTGTACCTAGCAGTTCTTTTAGTGACTGTATTTCTACTAGGAGCACCTTGCGAACTGTATACAATACTTTTCTTTATTTCAAATTCGCGTATTATCAAAGCTCCGGAAGAAATCACCACCAAAATGTTGTTTCACGAGTTCTTACGCCGCTAATGCCAATAGCTACGCATTTTGTAGAGTTACTCCACGGAGGAAAGCCAAAAAATAAATGCCACTCGTCTTTTTTTTTTTCCGAAACACTCCAGGTTGGCTATTTAATACTTGTTCGGTCTTTTCCATGCTTTTTATGAGCAGTAAATTATAAGAGTCTAATTTGAAACATCGTGTTTAGTGGATTTTAATGACCAAAACTTTGTTTTGAATTAGGAGCTTAAAATAATGATAATCGTCGCGTGGAGAATCGAAATAACTTATTTGTTGTGTTTATGAAATCCTTTTCTTTTTTGGTGTTCGTTATTATGCGATGTGAAAGATGTAACTCTAATGCTCGATCTAAAATCACATTTGTTGATGCATAGTGCGTAGATCAATGATGATGCGCTCCGTTGTACAAGTCGATTTTACGTTGCATAATTGCCGTATATTTCACACTTAAACCAGTGTTACTATCTTGCCTTCAAAGCCCCCGAAAGCAGCAGATATCATATCATTCCATTTGCATCTTCTGTCGCTTCCCTCTTCTCCTTTTATTGTGCACTAGTCCTTTACCTAAGGATCATTGCAAAGGAAGATAAGATACGCATGGGAGTGCAACAATGTAATTAGTGATGTACAAGATTGTTATGTCTGACCGTCTGTAAGAACTAGTCACAAAAGTTTTGCCTGAATTTAGAACGACGAGTATTTATTTCGTTCTGACGTCAATAATTTAAAACTCGGCGTAGAAACAGGGCGTTGTCCCTCCGTATATTCCGTTTAAGACAATGGTCTAAAAAGCTGTACCTTTTTACTCTTTTAATCGGTGTTTTCCATGAGTTTAAGATAAAATTTTGATAGGAAAATTCCTTAAAATATACATTTAAAAACAATACCATTGATCCATGGTAGTGAATTAGTGTTCGAATTACACGATTTTGCATTTTAATTAATTAATCACAGTAATATTGTGAATGTATGATAATATCAAAATATCAACCGAAATATGTGCTTTATTTTGCAAATTACTGATAAACGTTACTAAAAAATCAAACCTTGTTTGTTTGGAACAATTTTTAAAGGGAACTGAAAAAAATGACATTATTGGGATCTGGGTAGTACGTGACAGTCAGCTCGATGGACACTTTTTCATGTTAGGCGTAAAAGATCTCCAATTATATGCATGTTTACTTTTTCAGTTGTACAGAAGGTTACTGTGTCAAGATTAAAATAGGTGCTTTTCGGAATATGCATCCCACGAGCACGGTTAATTAACGCCGACTAATTGCAGTGATCAGCTTTCACCTGTTATTTTTGTCGTTTCCGAAATAATTACGCTTTTAATCCAATGAAAGTTTTGTTTGGTCTTTTGTTTTGCCTCAAATGAAGCCGCTAACATGAGATACATTATATTAAATTAACCGGAAGTCTGCATGATATATAAATTAACAACTTTTCAATACAAAAAAAACAACAGTTTTAACGAACCCCAACCCAAAAAATAGAACTGTAGACAATAGTGTTGATGATTAATACTTTAGACAATGAACATAGACAAAATTAGGACTTCGACCGAGATTTCTTGTTGAAAATGATTTAGGTACATCATAAAATTATGTGTATTGAATGGCCAAGGGAAAAATAAATTGTAGGAAAGCAATTGCTTTTTTTTCAACAATATGTTTCTTTTCTTGGCCCAAATTAGTGACTCTTGTGTAAAAAATGTTTTGAAGACGTTTTAAATAATTAGAACGCGCGTGGAGGAAATTTTCTAACACCCTCAAAAAGTTAATGAATAATTCATCACCGTCACTTAGGAGTAATCTTCATAGCGGCTTAACGATCAATACAGTTGTTCAATGGACGAATGTCTTATTTGTGTGAGGGTGCTCAAAGAAATCTCCTTTGTTTGGATATTTGACTGTTGAAGTTAATAAAAGATCACAATTTGCCTATTCCTACTTAGCTGCTTTTACTGTTTTTTTTATAAATGCATCTTTTTAGTTTGGAAACGCTTTGCGAGTGCCAACGATCAGCAAGTAGACTTTTAAGTAAGGGTACCATCGATAAATTAGACGTTCGTGAACTGTAAAAAACGAACAAAATATTTTCGAAAACCCTCAAACAAATAATGACTGAATATTGATAATTAAGAACTCGAAAACAAGTGTTGACAATGCTTAAATTAACCATGGAATGATTTGTTTTTATCTCATTTTGAGTTTGGCTCTAGATTCGTTGTTAATAGTTGTTTTTTTTTCCCTGTAAATCATTGTTAGCCTATTTCCTAACGTCTTGTGCATTTTTTTTAGGTTCAAAGATACGTACAATGATTACATGTGGCTAAAACTCTTTTGATAATAATTAGCCTCTGTGTTGTGTCTCGTCGCAAATATCTGTAGGTACATTCCTCATCAAATATTAATTCAAATTGATATCTAGTTCCAAGGTAAGTGTTTGTGTTTGAAAAGAAACTTGGATCTTATGAACTACTTTTTACATTCACAAGCCTTAGCGTTTGATTATAACGAGAGACCAGATTGAAACCATGATTAACATCGTCGCTAATGTTCTCTTCTTTACTTTAAGTGTTGGACTAAACATGCTTTGCGCCTTTGGATAAACGCCAGTCAACACGAACATCCACAAGACGTCATTTTCTAGTGTGAATTTAAAGAGCAAATGTCCTTTGTCCACCTAATTGGTTAATTAGGAAACCTAATTGTTAGGATCAATTTTTGCCTGCGCGCATTAAATAATGGCTCCT
>Ga0058701_10004030_pt1 | contig 11822 bp, 4 predicted proteins | sample AgamicOrMae_FD_97039 | JGI IMG/M metagenome (GOLD analysis project Ga0058701, IMG submission 97039) | Agave microbial communities from Guanajuato, Mexico - Or.Ma.e | ecosystem: Host-associated > Plants > Phyllosphere > Phylloplane/Leaf | place: Guanajuato, Mexico | collected 2012-06-04 | reverse complement strand
ATCTTTCTCCGTTTGAAAGTTACGGAGTTTTTTTATGTAGGGCTTTTTTGACTGCTAGTACCTGGAGACAGTGGAGCGAGGCTCGAGGCACTGAACCTAATGTGCCCGCATAAAATAAATCTTAGTTTAAGGTTAACAACTAACCTTGATGCCGTATAATTTTTCCGTGGCAGCAACCCACCTTCGTGTAGTAAGCGACATGAAGCTTAGTGGCACCTGTGAGCAGTGATAATGAAGCAGGGCATAGGGCACCTCTTTTGAGTGACTTGCCTGAGCCTCGTAAGGAAGATTAGGTTCAAATCCGCGCCTCGCTCCCCTCAAATTAATGAGCAAAGTTAGTTACAATTAATGAATAGGGAGAAAGTACTCATAGCGTGTCGGATCGAGAAGAGCTGTAATGATTTCAGTTTTTAATGGTGAGGAACCTATCAAGTATTGGTTTTATCTTATTGTATCTCATCATTAATCGTATTGTTAATGTAAGGCTCTTTGCAAGCCCTTTTCGGTTAGTAGACTATGGCTGTTGATCAGTCTACATTATTAGTGATTCAAAGTACGCTCTGTAATGGTATTTTTTTGGTACGCAAACCACGTTTAGTGCTTCCCCTACCGGATGTCGGCCTCGTTAACTTGAAAAGATACCTAGGTAGGATCAAACGTCAAAGTACCTTTTTTTCGCCAATAATTTCCCTTTATCAATGACATTGATGAAACTCTTCACCATGCGTTTGGTTTCCTAGAAAAGCGTGTCAGAAAAAATGGGGTCAAACTTCACGACAGGCACAGCTATGAAAAGTCATTACTTGTAACATGTTGATTATATTCTAATATTTGAATTTTGAAAGACGCATTATTACTTTTGTTTCCGTGCGTTCAATTCTCCCATTTAAAATGCATTAGAGTGGTTTACGTCCGTTAAAATATCCGTGTGTTTGCAGTGGCGTGTGCATAGCCACGATCTTCAAAAAAAAATATCAAAAGGTAAAATGAGCGACTATACTAAAATTTGTCCCAAGAGCCAAAACAACTATCCTTTTACATTTCTTATAGTTAGTTGGCTTTGAAAAGACCATTGTAAATTTCTGTGGAACGCAAGGAATGATTGTGTTAACATCAACTTACTACCGCCCAGTGATGCCGTTCGGAAACAGGAAATAATATTTCAGAGGATCTTTTTCAGTTAAGTACTGTCACAATTCGGAAAATTTCACCTCCTGGAAACCTTAAATTTCATTTTTTAGGCATTTTCCAAAGCTTAAAATTGCGTATTTCAATGGAAAAAAATCCTTTCAATATATCTTAAACTATATTTAGGCATTTTCCAAAGCTTAAAATTGCGTATTTCAATGGGGAAAATTCTTTCAATATCTCTTAAACTAAATTTACCTCCAAATACTTTGGGCAGTTAAAGGTTTATGAGCGTATGCTCTGATGATTGATCGTACGCGACGTTAAAAATATTGTAACAAAAACGTTCCTTTGTTCCTTTCTATGCAAGCTGCATCTTTAGAAAGAGGCTCTGAATTGCGGGACTTAACGTGCACTGCGATGGGTAGGCGCTACGATAGCAGGAAATCGAATTGTGGGCAAGTAGGTTCAGCCCCTGTGGTTCGCGGGGTAGGCAACAGCAGCTCGCGGGCGTCGTGCGGGTGGCCTACACTCTGCTGGAAGCGGCCTTCCGGAGGTTGCGTTCGCGTGCCAGCGCAGCAGCGCTACCCAACGGCCGACTGTGGAAACTCTGCCACTGCGGCGCGACCCGGTATTGTGCCTGTTTGCATGTCATGCCCAAGTACTTGGTTGGCGTAGTGGGTGAACCGAAATACCGGGTCAAAGTGGCATTCAGCATGCACAGCTGGAATGAATAGTGCTTTTGTCCAGCGACTGCCTGTCTGTCCATGTCATGGTACGGGAAAGGGGGCTTAAGAAAAGCGTTTTTTAAATGGATTTTTGCCCATAACAGCCCAAAATATTGGGATTGAAATTTAGCTTAAGAGAAATTGGAAGGATTTTTCCATGAGAGTACGCAGTTTTAAGTTTTGGAAAATGCCGAAATAATGAAATTTCAGGTTTCCATAGGGGCGATATTTTTATAATTATGACAATACTGAACTGAAAAGATCCTCTAGAATAATTTTTTCTGTTTCCGAACCGCGTCGCTGGGCGATAGTGGGTTAAGGTTCTGTGACGCGAAATTATCAGCGATGAATGTGTAAACCCCATACACGGTCAATTCTCAAGGCCAAATTCTTTTTCGGCGTTCTGCCTTGCGTCGCTGGTCTGAGAGAAACGAGAGCAAAACAGGATATAGAGCACCTTGTCTTACATTATCTATGTGATTTTATGTTGATAATTCTCGTTTTGTAATGAATGGTTGAATCTGATTGGCTGCTACTTTAAAAACTAACTTGGAATTCCCTCCCGGGCATTGCGATCCATTTGATATTCCAGCTAAATCTAACTTATTTAATCACACCATTTGCCTTGCTAAACCAAGCTTTCAACCTAGCCTAACCCAACCTAACCTAACTTAACCTAATGCTATATTACCCAGTGTAAATTAACCTAATTTTACGGTCATTTTACGGATCGTAACGGAGAATGGGATCTCGAGAAACAGAGGCAGGATTTTTGTCGCGCGAAAGAAAGGGAGCAAGTTTTATTGGATAGCGGAAGGACTCGAGTACTTATGATGCAGCTCATATCAGCGACATAGTTTTAGAGAAGTGACTATTCACACGCCGCCCCATTTAAAATGTATAATTTTTGCTCCCATGCGTTTAAGTCTACCTTGTATTAACCTTTGCGCGTGCTAATAGAACTCCTCTTTTGAATATGTTGCTGCTGATTTTTTAAACATAAGAGTTTTTAATTGTAAACAGAGGTAGGTCTAAGTTTAAAATATTTTAAAAGGTATCAACTTTATTTTCTGTTGTGCCGATGTACGCAACGCCTTCAACATTTAAAAAATGCGTCATTTTGTTCGAGGCTTCGAAATTCGCTCACGGATAAAATGGTTTTGTCACGGCAACAAAATTAGGGACAACAGATAAAATTTTTGTTCCTGCAACCAAAAATTTTGCTACAGCAACTAAACGTTTTGTTGACAGAACTAAACATTTTGTTGTTGTAACAAAATGTTTTTATTATCCCTATTTTAACAAACGATTTTATTAGTATAACAAAACCTTTCTTCCCATGCTCTCTTTCACATCGCAATCAGACTTTTGCGTTTTGTCTCCCTCTGAGGTGTCGATTCCGTATCATTGAAATGCATTTTCAGTCGTTTAAGGGATGAAGCGATCAAAAATCACTTAAATAATAAGACAAGCAGACAAAAAAAAATGGGGAAATTGTTCCTGCGGGAAAGTCATTAGAACACAAAAATACATTCAAGTGAATAAAGGGAGGCCGATTTGGACGCAAAAACGCTTTAAATCGTTCCCCATTCACATCAAATGAGAGAAAAGTTAGAGCTGTTATTGGATTACGAAAATTACATCGCTTAAAACTCGAACATCTCCCTCCACTGGAGTTAAACCCTCAAAGTAAAGATTAGCAGGCGAAAAAGCGAAGGTTCTTTATTTATGTTTTGTACTAAAAGGCGATACAAAATGTAGTTAAAAACGCATAAACTGTAAAAGTGGTGAGGTTTTATTTTCCAACGTTAGTTGACAAGCCAAGCGGAGTGAGAGCTGAGTGCGGCATGAGCAGCCTATCTTGAGTTACCCTAATCGAACGATCGCCCAGCGTGATGAGGCTTAGGCCTAGGAGGCCGAGCTAAGCGCCCTCATCGCTTTCTCATCGCCCCCTTAGCGAGGTGTAGGTGTCTCAAAGTTAGATTTATCGAAGATTTTTCGACCAGCTGAAAATGTTGGACAAATACGCATTATAAACGGTACGACGTGCCAAAAGTCCCGAGGCACAAAATTAAAAGTTTATCTCGAAGATACGACGCGATGGGGAATACACGCTAAATAGGCGTATATACTTGGAAAAGCGTTGGGCCAACTTTAACCTTAACTTGCCGCCTCCGATTTTCTTGAAACTTTTAGGACTTTAAGATAGTTGTATGGGAAGATACCCAAACCCAAAACTTAATGCCGGAACGCATTTTGTTGCCATAAAAACAGCGTTAAAAATTGAACAAAAATGTGAAAACACGAAAAATTGCCAATATTTTGAAAACGGCGCGAAATATCGCAAAATCCCCAAAACTTCATCCCTAGACGCTGCGTTAGGTGTTCTACAAGTAATGATTGTTGTTTTTTTTTAATTATATCGGAAAAAATGTTTTTATTCCAAATTGGACGATATTCTTAAGGTAGTAAATTAATTTCGGCAGCAAGTTTGCGGCTGGGATTTCTTCCCATGCCTCTATCTTGCAGTCCTAAATGTGGGACTAAAATCTGGGGTGGACAGTTATAGTCTTGGCTGTAAAACTTTCCTTGTAAGTTCAAATTGAGGCGCCATATTTACCCAGCCTAATGAGCTATTTTTTATTTTACTCCCACTGGCTTTTTGGCGCGAATTTCTTTAGAAATGATTGTGTATTCAATGCAGATCTCCCGTCCAATTATACAGGTCTATTCTAGTTGGTAGCCCTGGGCGTTTGATCGTTTGATGTTAGTTACTCGTTAAAGTCACGTAATTGAGTCAAAATTGGGGGGTGCCTTCAAGCTTTGGCTGACCACAGATCAAACTTTCCAAACACCACACAACAAGAATAATCCCATTTACTGCGCACCACGATTCGGATAGCCCTTTATCAAGATATCAAACAAATGCTACCCCCCCCCCTTACCACCAACAAGGGACGGCCAGTCAAGTTGGGAGGATACTACTCAAAGTCTTTCAGAAGTGTATTATGCCTAATTGAGATGGGATGACGATGGCCTCTGACCTGGGTCCTCTCTAAAAACAATGTCAATTTTCAAGTTTACAGTTTTTAGGCCTCAGCGTAGCGAAGCTACCCATTGCATTCATGCTGGACATCTTCAAAAAAGGTTTTGTTATACTAACAAAATCATTTGTTAAAATAGGGATAACAAAAACATTTTGCTACAACAACAAAATGTTTATTTCTGTCAACAAAACGTTTGGTTGCTGTAGCAAATTTTTGGTTGCAGTAACAAAATTTTTATGTTGTCCCTAATTTTGTTGCCGTAACAAAACCTTTTTTCCGTGTTTTTGTCTTTTTTGTACGATAGTTAATTTTTTAGTGGCCATGGTTTTACTCGCGGCGGCCTGCTAGGCATTGTTTTCGAAGACCACACCACAAATTCATTAAACTACTTGAAACCTAAGCAAACCCCATACTTAAACTCACCGTAATGATATCGGCTCGCGCTTTAAGTTGCATAGCAGCTTTATCTCATTTTCATCTCTTGTCTTCCCCATTTCGTTCCCAAGCCGAGCGGAGCGGGGCACAAGGTACTCATCCTAGTGCTGCGTCGCCAAGCCTGGCCGCTTATCAGCGCGGCATGCCGGCAGTGGGCCGACCGACTGCGAAGTGAGCTTCAAGCCACCTTTCCCTCGTGGCCACTCGTGGGTTAATCCTTATAAAAGTGACGAACGGTTAAGCATTGAATATAAAAGGTATGTAGTGCAACCTACGCTCCGGCTCCTCTACGGGATACTCGACCAGTTCTTAAGCTCAGTCATGAGGTGGACTAACTGGATAGGTATTCGAATTCGTTGTCTTTCGTTATTGCGAACAATTTTTTATTGCACGCCTGAAATGACGAATATTGAACATTTCCCCTATCCTCCGGAATATGTTATCCATGAATTCTTACTTAAATAACACCCAGCTAAGACATTCTTAATCCATGAATAATAATTCTTAAAATACAGCCAAAAATATTTCTTCTTCCAGCAAGAGTTTTATTCTCGCAACAAGAATATTATTCTTAGGACAAGAATTTCTCTCTTGGAGCAAGAATTTTTTCTTCTAACGCCTAGAAAAAAAATTACAAGCCTTTTTTTAAATTAGTAGAAAAATTTCTTGCAACATGAAAAAAAAAATCTTGTCTCAAGAATAAATTTCGTGTTGCAAGAATAAATTTCTTGTTGCAATAAAAAATGTTCATGGCTGTATTTTAAGAATTATTATTCTTGAATTAAGAATGTCTTTCTCTGGGTGCAAGAGCAACAATGAAACGGTGAAAGTTGGAAAGGGGGGCTTGCGCTTCCTGAAAACTGGTCTTTTTTTAAGCTCACATTCTGGAACCAGTCCAACCTTTCATGGAGATGCGGAATTCTAGGGTATAACTTTCAAAAATGGCTACATAGTCTGGTCAGCGAAAATATCAACTGGTTTAATGGTGGCCGATAGCAATCGCTAAAATGCCTTGGGCATCGCCATGTTTCGGTTTCGTTACTTTCACAGATTGAAATATCCGCGGGGAACGGCGGACGTATCAATTGAAAAAGGCCGCAGCGCCGACCTAATGGAGCGCCAATAAAAAGGCTCCTTTTGCTGGAACGAGGCATTCGTTCTTCAGGCGCCTAGAGTTCATTTAAATAAGAGAGTCGGCGTGGAACTTTAATTGAACGGAATTTGGAACCATTAAACAACCTTACTAGCGCTCTTGTTTATGGTTGACGTCGAAATTGAGAGAAAAGGGAAGGTGAAAGTGAAACGAAATCGCCTCGATTCTTTCTCCCTCTTCCCTCCACACATCTCTTTCTAAACCATTTAACCCACTCTTGGATCTAGTCTACCGCCACACTGCTTTTAAGGAGATGCATATATCTGCGATGCGACACAGAAATCTTTCTTACATGGAAATGGAAGCGAGCCGTAAACCTTATTCGCCGTATTCGAACGTGCTCCAACCTAACCTTTGTCTAACCCAGAGGAACCATAATTCAATGCTAATATTGCTCTGTTCAAATCATCTGCGAGAGTCAAAGCGTGTCTAGAGCATGTGCGAATACAGATGTGCTTTGCGCAGCCGCTACGGTATTCTAATCGTTATTGGACATTTTCTAAAAGACTCAGTGCGTTTCAAGGGTTGCAAAGGTCTGTTTAGGTCAGCGTAGACTTCTTACAAAAAATAATTTGTAAAATTGGACCATGTCCGTCTGTGATAATGTTGACCATACGGCTTCATATCAGGTACTTACGTTTATCTTGACCATGTTCCCACACACGTGTTACGTTTAATCAAGGTGGATTAATAACACCTCGGTTTAAATAACATGTTTTGTCGTGCAACTATTTCTATCGCTTGGTGATGTTTCTCACCGGCGGTTCTCTCTTATTTTTTGTCGGCCATTTTTTTTCCTTCGTAAAGATTTATCAGCGGCCTTCGGAGGTCCAGCCGATAAAGTGGCAACAATACTACGAGAGTTTCCCCTTGGGCAGCCCGGGGCAGCCCTCGGGTAGCCCAAACGCTGCCTCACCTGAGGCTTAATCTTGCCTGGCCTGTCGGAGATACCAACCGCAAAACTCTCCGCTTGGTTTACGGACCCAGTGCTGCCAACTAGCCGACTCTTTGTAACTGCAAATTATCTTACTTCCCTTGCGATCCTGCGATGCGCCGCCGCAGCAGCACAAGATTTTCAGAGATAAGGCAGGAATTGTGACCATCCTTTATCTCCGTCTGACTTTTACTTCACTGAACGTATCATTACACGAATCATCCTAGAAACGTGATTAGACCACCTATACCTCAGAAATTTTTGAATGTGCCATATTCCCCGTCGTTTTTCTTTCCTCGTCAAGCTGAGTGGGGAGTCAGTGAAGCAAGCCACATAGCACCTAACCTATCCTTCTTTGCCTGTCAGAATGATAGCAGCCTCCTATTTCGAAGCTACGTCATTGTAAGTTCGCGTTTATACCGTCAGTGGCAAAGGTATTGCTTTTTTGTTTTTCAAACATTCATAACATTCGAATGGAAATAAGATACAACAAATGAGCACAAAATTAATTCGATAGATATTTGCTCTATCTATCAATCTAATATAATGCTTTTTTGTCGCGTCTCTTTCCGTTTTCAAGTTAGAGAGGTTTGAAACATGTAAGTGGGAGCAATTCTTTTGCCACTGATAGTACCTATATCTACCAGTATCAGCAGTATTGATTGTTCCAATTTTTTGAAACCACCGTAACTTTGGAACGGAGCAAGATATGCCAGAAAAGCACGGAACAGAATCGCTAGATCTTTTAGAGATCTATCAATGAGGGACTTCCGCCAAAATGACAAAAAGAAGTTGCCTCAAAACAAACTGAGCCGTGACGAGCTCTTCCTGCAATACTTCGTCCATGGTCGGATCAGCCGAGCCGAGGAATATGGCGGCGTTAACACAGTTCATCAGCAGTGCAATGGATACTTTTGGCCGTGGTTATGCTGTACGTGTTTATTTATTGTTGTTCTTTCTCCTCAAACTGTGACAACAAAACAAACCATGAGCGGCTGATCCGGCCATAGACGAGATATTACACCAGGGCAGGCAAGGCTCGTCACGGCTCGGTTTGTTTTGAGGCAACTTCTTTTTTTTCGAAAGTCCCTCATTTGAATTGAGCGTTTTTGTTGTATCTCATGCCGTTCTAAACCTACACAGGTTTGTAAAAAATAGAGCGCTCAATACTTTTGAGACTGCTAGTACAACATAGTTAAGCATTGTTAGCACCGAACGCAGGGCCGCTGTACTTTTGATCCATATTTTTTGTTAGTGCCTTAACATGCGTCGCCTCTCGGACACTGGCGAAACCAAGAAACATCGCAATGAGCACAGCATAAGCAGATTCTTGTTTTCCGTGCACCATGAATGCACGCACAAGTAGAAGCGAAGATTTCTTTGTCAACTTACTCTAATGTGGTGCCTGCTCGAAAAAATGGAATATTTCACTTCTTACATCGAGCTCGGCTTACCCAAACCAGTGACATGAAAAACGAGCATCAGCCAAAGTTTTCATGACTATAAAAAAAGATCTGATGGGCACGTTTGAAATTTCATGTGTTACGTCAGACATCCGAAATAGGTTTGATGAAGAATGACAACCGGCAACGGGTCCAGTCACAGTTGCTGATGTTTACAGGAATGATTGGCTTTAAAGCTTATTTTCGCAGCCGTCGACTGATTTTGCTGAGTTAGATCCGTGAGAGAGTTCATGTCTAAAAAGGCCCTGGCGATTCTAATTAAATTCGATCGCTCTTTGTTCTGAAAGCTATTCAGCTGAAATTTTACACGCGTGGAACAAAAACACAGCATCAAGGAAAATTAGGTTTGGGGTGTTTTCTCTCGGAATTTTCTGAAATTTTCATTTGATAGCACTAATTGGGTTTTCGCGTAGCGCAGAGGGTTCGTTTCGCGTACCCACATACCAGCAATTTGTCATTCCGAAAAAAAAGTAAAGAAAAAAGTCCTCTTGCTTCATTTCCCCCTTTTTAATTGACTTTGTGCTAAGTCTTGTGTGAGAGTTCGTACCCTTTTGGATATGTGGTTGGCTAACAACTTTTGTATCCATACAGGGACTGCCGATTGTTTGCGTAAAACTTCCTGTCCCCGGCGTTTTAATCGTACCAATTTGTACATGGAGATATCGACATTTCGTCAAACAACACTTTGAATTAAAGGAAAACATTGAACAGACAGACGACTCCCGGCATCTTTAGGTTGATTTCCAGCTACGAGGGCGGATTTCAAGTTTCAAAATACGGAATACTTATGTAAAAATTTAATGAATTAATGCTACTGAAAAAATATGACATTATATCGTGTTATGTATAGTAAGTGGATTTTTCTACCTGGAATAGAGTTGCATAGAATCTAGTCGCTTTGGCTGTCACTGACATGTCACATTTTGTCAACTAGGGAAAATCCCTGAAATTACCATGTCATTGATTCATATATTATTAGACTTACATGTTAGCTATTTTTTTAAGGACGAAATATTCAGGTGACTAGTCTGTTTTTTTAAATGTTTTTCTTCATGTTGGAGGAATTTACTCCAGATGTTACGTCACTGTATCTCCATAGACCTCTTTGGCTTATGAGACATTGTTGTGGGCTGGATTCCGTTGTGATAGGATGGGCTTGGGGGGCATTCGATAGCGCCAAAAGCCACAAGCGCCAGTCCGTAACCGCCAAACGAGAAAAGTCGCAAACGCCAAAGTTCGTATACGTTAGGTTAGGTCAAGTTAGGTTAGGCTAAGTTAGGTTAGGTTAAGTTAGGTTAGATAAGGTTAGTATTGCGGTTAAGACCTTTGGCGTTTGCGACTTCTCTCGTTTGGCGGTTACGGATTGGCGCTTGCGGCGTTGTCGCTTGTGGTTTTTGGCGCTTATGACAGCAACCCGATGGGCTCCATGAGGCTTTGATTAACGTTACAGCTATAGAAATACTCGTTGAATTATGAAGATTTATTGCGTTTAGAGTTGGTTCGATGGGGTAAACGAGGGTGGGCGCAAGACAAAGCCAACCCAGACTAGGGCTAACAGATTTGGTACTTATCAAGTACAAACTTGTGTTTTACTTGCTTTTTTTAAGGTTCAACGTTGAATGGTCCAATAAATTAAGTCCGGTCACAATTAGGTTAGGTTAATACGTTGGTGTAGGTACCGCTGGGAGATGGACTAAACCTAGTAACTTTATAAGCCCAGGGTGTAAGATAAGCTTCACCAAGTGTATGGCGTTAAGCTTAGTGGAACAAGCTTGTTGAGGTTGCTTAGGCTCCAAAGTTAGGATGATAAAGTCAGCTTGAATTCCCCGTCTCTAGTCCCTGAGCTCAACGTAATTAATGGACGGTCCCACGAAAAAGTTGCTGTTTTCAACGCGTGGAAAGAATCGCGGTTATAAGTCAAGACAGTGTCAGTGGCGGGGAGGGTCTAAGCAAATGGCCATCTAACTTGGAACCGTGCTGTGGTCCACAGTTGAAAGTTGTAAAACAGTTTTTGTCAACCGTTGGGGTATTAAAACGACAAAACCATGATGATGGGTGGCCCCTTGGAGGCCTTTCTCTCTGTCTTTCTTTTTGGAGCTGTGCAGTTGAGCATAGGCTCGTCTTGGCCCGGCTCGACACGGCTCGGTGCGGTTCGTCTCGGCCCCGCTGACCCTCCCTAAACAAAGTCTCTGAAGGCAGATTTATTTGTTCTAGTTGGCCATCTTTCCATCTCTTAATGCGTCCACTGCTTTAACAGCCGTAGATTACATTTTTGGTCTATAAACTATGGGAGCTATAAATTACGCCAAATATCGCAATTTTTTATTTTTTTATTTATTTTCTACCTTTTGAAGCAAAACCGAGTGGATTTTGGCAGAGGGCCTCTAACCTAACTTCGCTTGTGCCAATTACGAAGATAAAGTTATGTCCCTTGTATTTCGCTTCATTTCTGCTCCTCTTGGCATCTGCCGTTGAGAATCATGACACGTCAGGCTTGGTTCCCAAGTATTGAATTAAGCTTTATGAATTGATTTCTCAAATAGAACGCTTCACAAATTTAAAATCACTAAAATAATGAATTAGGAATCCCCTCATAAATTAAGCAAGATGGAATAAAAATTAAGATTTAGTTTTTTGGTTAGGTTAGGTTAGGTAACAACACACGGACTAAAGTAAAGAGTTTCGTCGTTGAGTAAACGCTACATTTTTTCGGTAACAACTCATCGTGATGAAATAGCCTAGGTTTAGTTTTAGAAGTCAAGATTACCTTCAAGTGCTCCGTTCACGTCTTGTTCCGCTCCGCTTAACAATGACAGGTGGAACTTTTCAAAAGGTGACGAATTTTTACATTTGAAAAGTGTTGTACGGGGCTTTCGCGTGTGTAAGAAACAGGTATGTGAGTTTTCGCCAAGAATTCTCACAAGAGTTTTGTCT
>Ga0058701_10004029_pt1 | contig 11823 bp, 5 predicted proteins | sample AgamicOrMae_FD_97039 | JGI IMG/M metagenome (GOLD analysis project Ga0058701, IMG submission 97039) | Agave microbial communities from Guanajuato, Mexico - Or.Ma.e | ecosystem: Host-associated > Plants > Phyllosphere > Phylloplane/Leaf | place: Guanajuato, Mexico | collected 2012-06-04 | reverse complement strand
TAGTTAAAATCCAAAAAGTGCAACGTCGCGCGAGTCGTCGAGCGTTGACCTGTGTCTTAATTGAATCAAAGTTACTTCTCGTAACAACGGTTTCTTGAAAGTAAATGATTTTAGTATTTGATCTTAGGGGCCATCCATTAATTACATTTTAGTCTTGAGATGGGATTGACGGAAGCGATGGCCAAGTTGTTACACAAGAAGCGAGTTAGAGTCGAGTGCTCTTAAAGCTTTGTGGAAAGATGTGCAAGAGATTAAAACCAAAATCACAACGGACTAAGCTTGCATCATTGAATTTTGTTTGTTTGCCTATGGATAATGATCAACTCAACTAGAACAATTGTGTTTCCATATGCTAGCGGGACGAAATTCAGAAGCCACGTTAAGTTGGCCTTAAAGAAATAATACGCCGAATGCAAGATATTTTCACTGAACGGTACAAGTGGACCAAGAAGCTAACGAAGAAGAACTAACCTTATTAGAATTACTTTTTACTCGTTCTTCACCTCTATCTAACTGCCTCCCATTTTTGAGGTAGAACGAGAATAGCGCTCAACGCGGATGCCCCGTTAGCCAACAGGTATCACAGCCGAAACCATAAGGTCTATAACGAAAAGCCCAAGCCTCTCACAGTTAGTGGGTTTTCCGGAATAGCACTTCGAAATAGGTGGATTTTTAACAGAAGAAATTGAATCCATGTCAAAAGTACAGGACTATTTTTAAAGAGGTAAAATATTTGCTGAATTTCTTTGTGAATACAGTTTTAGAGGACACTTTCCTTAAGTATTCCCAAGGCACTAGTTGATAAGAACTTATGACAAAGTTGTTAAAAGAGGGACAATATTATTATACTGGAAGAAAGATCAGCTTATCTTCGAGGGATTCACAACAATAGCAGGCTTATAATCTCCCGCTGTAACGAGTAGGTGTCAACCACACAATGGCCCAGTTTACGAACTTGACAGCTCGGAAAATGACGTTACTGAAGCTATAAGCTTTAAAGGCGACACGCTGGCGTATAGGCTGAATTTTTTTAATGAAAGCTCAATGAATCTTGCAGATCGTTATTCAGAACAGAACATTAAGCTTATTGGGTCTGAGCCCATCGATGGATGAATTCCTCGCTTCCTTTAATTTCTTCATTCATCCAGTGTGCCGCTTTTTAGGAACTCGCAGCTTTGTCATCTTTGACAACTTGCTTTTGGAATGACCTTCCTTGTCTTGGCAACTTACAACCCGGGCTGAAGTATCCACGCAATGTCCATAGTAATATCCATGCCAAAGAATCCATTCACTTTAAAATACTTGAATGGACATCCATGGTTCATGGATATAGCATAGACACATGGATATCAATTTGTGTATTTTAAATAAATGGATATTTCGGCATGGATATCACATGGACTCTTCAACCCGGGAATGCGTGGAGCGGACTGTCTAGAGCATGACAATGTCCAATGTCGGGGGGATCGAGTTAATTTTTTTTTATTCCCAGGTGAAAACTACTCGTATGTCGTATTACAGAGAATGTACTTCAAATTTATTGTGGTTATCCAAAGACATGGTTTCGTACAATTGACTGGTTTCCCACAAATTTCGTGTAATACATAAAAACAAAATTAAAAAAAGAAAGGGATTCTATGCTACCAATGTGGCCAATGTCGACTTAAAGCGCTCTTTTTGAATTAAGTTACAACACGCTGTAGCCTATTAGCCTAAAATCAGCTATGCTCTGTGAAATAATGATGAATAAAAAACATTCCTGAAATGCAAAATAAGTTAGTTGTATCGGTTTCATTTGCATTTGGGTGGATGAGTCAAATAATGACGAACGCTTTGGAAAGAGGCCTTGAGAGTTTTTAGCAACTTGAATGGTTCTCAAACTATCCCGAGCCTAATCAAGGCCGACCCATATTTGCATCATTCATTTTCGATAATCAACATTTCGTGAGGCATCAAAAGTTTGACCGAACCCTGCATCTGCATAAGCTACGAAATCCTGGCAAAATGTTTTAATGAACGAGTCCTTTGTCCGAGCCAGCCCCTCCGATACTCACGATAGCTCGTGATCCCTCCACTGGAAGAACATTATTAAGCTTTCATTTCCTCTATCTGGTCTCATACTATCAGTTATAATAGGCGGCTTGCTAGGCTAATTTAGTACGAATCAGGTAAGATGCCTTGTCAATCCACTCGACTAGAGACGAAAGGCGAACACACAAGGAGAAAATTCAACATTCGAAACTTGGAATAATTCAGAAATCTCAGACACACTTGTCTGACACGTTTCGGGTCAACCATTCCTTTCATGAACGGATCCTAGACGGGTGCGTCTGTGCCAGTTATTTGACCACTTGATCCGGATGTTTGGGCTCCAGAAGATTATTGACCGGATTTTGGAAACGGAGTGCTGGATATTACCGGCCCATGATAAATGGACGATTTCCTGCTCTGGCGTACAAAAAACAGCCTATTCTGTCTTCTATAGGAAATGGGCCTTTGACTTAAGCTGGGCCCGGATCCACAAAAAAAAAGGAAAAACAGCAAATTGAAAACAACAAGAATTGGGAGAAAAAACGGGATGTGATCCCTCCTCACCCATCACTGGTAATCATTTACCGCCCCGTCATTCCACGATTAGGGAATCCAGTTAATGAGAGCCCAATTCTTTCCCTTGCACCTGTTCAGTACCACCGTTGCATTACGACGTTCCAGGCCTGCTAATGCAATCTCATCTCGCAGAAATCATGATTTTCAGTTTGAAAGGGAAGGTCTTCAATTCGAGGCGCGGTAGTATAAGACTCAACCTGGTGGCGCCAGCACAGCTCTCGAAAGCAGTCCATCTTATTTTATGTCCGTCTCACCAACAAGATATTCAAGGTCTAGAAGGAAGAAGCTTTTAAATCTAAAAATAGATCTCTATGCTTTATGACCCTTCGAAAGAGGTAAATGAAAATTGCTAAATGTGCTGGTTCAGCAAAAGTACATTTCCTAAAACAGCGGCCTTTGGAGATCCTTTCCAAGAGGGCGTTGCGATCCCGTTAGAGGGCCTTCTCTTTCATTGCAGTTTTAAGCAAACTAATCAATTTGCAAAAATGGAACAAGGCGTGATTTTGCGGCCCCCTTTGGCTGGGAGCTTCCTAAATCGCAAGAACTAAAATCGATCAGTGTGCTAGGAGAGGCGCGCCCTGATTCCTATTTTCTTGTTTACAAAGGCAAACCTTGGTCGCTGCTAGTCGGTGACGAGGGGCCAACTTCACTGCTTATTAGCCGTGAATTTACATTATTCTTCAATCGGTCTCACAAAAAAGGGAGAGATCGACGATCATGTAGACGATAAGTTACCTATAAATGCAAATAGCAGCAACGGTTATCACTTCCCAAAAATCGTCATCGATATGGAAACTCAAAGGCGCACTATAATAAGATTCCAAACAACGTTTCTTGGAATATTATAGCGTGCTAGCAAAAATACAAGTAAAATGCGGCTGTAGGGGAATATGACATGAGTTATGGAAAAACATATCCATTCAAAGCTTCCGGGAAAATTGTCAGGTCTTGAGAGTGAATCGGACACTAGAGTAAAATGGCATAGGAAATGTGAAAACATAGACTTCTGGGAAGACTTGTCAGATCTTGAGGGGAAATTCGGGCAATACGAAAAAAAAATCTATATAAAAACGTAGAGCTCTGGTAAACTTGTCAAGGATAAGAGAGCCCTTAATTTTAGGGAAATATTTAACAGTCAACTCACGTCAGCCAAGAAAAATGGCGGCTTGCACATAAGAAGAGGTTGTTCTTTGTGACTGATGTCATATGGCGTGAATTTCGAGACGCTTCAATCGTTAAGAGAGATGCGAGAGTATGAAACAAAGAGTAAACGCGTGACGAGATCGAATCAGTAAAGAAACATCACCGATGAAAAGCTTCATCAAGCCAAGTACGTTTGCAACAGAGGCGGGTGGGTGAAAAATTAGATGTTGTCTGTTCCGCCCACCTGGCAGGGTGGGTGGGTGGAGCCCGATGATCTACCTTCTCCTTGTAGTGGGATCATGAGGACTGGAAAGCTTAAGTCCTACACAAAGAGATTAAAAAAAAGGTTGAGGGCAAAATGGAATAGGTTTATTAGAACGAGACCAAATATTGAAAAAGATAGTTTTTGGCGTTTTTAGGCGTTGTGTTGGTGGGATAATTTATACGCTACTCTCCATGTGTTATTCTAAAGCAAACCCATCTTTAGGTTAAAAAGGAACAGGAAACAATTTGTTTGTTGGGAAAATGCAGCATGCAGCGGCACACGATCAATGCCAACAAAATAACCTATGATGCAATGCGCGTTGCCTAATCAATGAAGCAAATCTTCAAGGTCGATGCGGCGTCCCAAGACTTCACCCCCCCCAAAAAAAATATACGAAAAAATCCGTGATTGATATCTGCTACCTAACGCAACTTTTCCGTACTGACAAGGCATCTAGAGAAGATTTTTTTTTCTTTTTACACGCCCTCTATTAATTTTGACTGTTTTAGGTAGGGTGAGGTAGTCTAGGTTGGCTTAGGTGTGATCTTCCGTAACAACTTCCTTCTTGGAGTCATTATAAAGGGGTTGATTAAGGTTTTTCCTGGCTTACATGCCTTGAGCCTCACTGCTGTATCTTTTTCCATTTTAGCCATAACTGATGGAATACAAAGGACTCAAAATTTTTCAGTGCGAGACGACTGTTAGTTTTAGTGATGCCCTACTTTTTCAAGACTTGCTGCATAGAAAATTCATGAAAAATAGGTAAGGATCTCTGGCGAGCCAGCTTTTGAAGGTTTGCTAGTTTTGCAAGGATAGCAAACAGTAATTCAGACGCTTGCGGCTCATTCTATATTTGCTCATTTCGTATTCAAAACCGCAAACTCAAAGATTTGCCAAGACTGGGTATTTTCTGTTAGGGGTACCGCATGTGCAAGGTCTGGATCGGCAGACCAAGCTTGACACTGTAAGGAACGAGTAACATCAAAATTATTGGTCTGGAAAGGTAAAGGCAGTTATATGAAGATGGTTACTTACAGCTCAATTAACAGAAAGAAGAGACGCCACTTTTTGGACGTCTGACAAACAGCCCAACTTATACATTATTTTTTTCGGATATTATTAACCTAGTTTGATCCACATCATCGAAGCAATTCTCGCATCTCGGTTCACGGCAAAATGGCTGTTAAAATCGATGTCCACAAGCATTAGCCGTCTAGTTGCCAATTGCGTTTTCTGTAACCATTCAGTTTCCTTTACTGTTTTTCGTATCCGTCAGGTTGCTGCGCCTGGTAAAACGGCTTACTTTTCTAACAATACGGAAACATATCGGTCTGTTTGCGTTTTAGTGGATGAGAACTAAAGTGGATGAGTGCAGTCTAATGTTTAAATTTCACCCTATAAGACGCTAATTGGTCTCATAAACTATACGAAATAAAAGTATAGGCCGTTTGGCAAGGCGCAGCAACTGGACGGTCACGCGGCCATTGAAATGAAAATTAACTTACAGTGTTAGATACAGTTGCATTTTAAAGGAAAACTGCTACATGGTATTTAAATATTCAAAAAAGAGTCGCTTATTCAAAGCCTCTTTTCTTGTATTTGCTGATGCCTCTTAAATAACTGAACGATGGGCAATTGTTATGACCTAATTACTCCTTGGTCACCAATAGCACTAGAAAAAGGAGCACCAACTGAATGTCCGCGGACGCGAATGATACGCATGATAAATAAACATCAACTGATCTTTTTTACTCTCCAAATAAATAATTAACTATTTGGTTTATTGCGCTGCTACCCTCATATAAAAAGACTTCTAGCAGATGGCCCACTATACGTATTTGGTAGTCCCAGAGTTTCTTGATAACGACTACTCCGCAGGCGCATGTAATGAGAGGATGTGTAAGAGAACTGTGCACAGTCATCCTGCAGCTCGCTATCGAGGCAATTCATAAGTTCACTCAGCCATTTAGCAGAGACTATCTATAACGCTACAATAAGTCTCGTGTTTCGTATTCCACGTTTTTGGCTGAGGAGGGTGAGGCATAAAGCACCTCGTAGGAGTTAAACAAATTTTAAAGCTATTTTTCCTTTTCTTTTTTTTTATCTTCGTAATACCGGTTTATTAAAATATTCTACGAAGATGAAACTCAAACGGTGGGGAATGCAACGCATTCGAGACTAACAAGCATACTTGTAGGCACTGCTTGTTCCTTTCAAAATGTGAATTTTTGTCAAAAATGCCGTTCTAATTCTCAACTGAAAATAGTTTCCTCTCTTTGCCCGACCCCTCCTGCTTAAAAATACCGTATTTTATGAGTCAGCACATACATTGAGCTGGAATCAGTGTTTTACGTCGATATCATCGATAAACCAGCACGATTTTCATTTCTGATGGCAAGCAAAAACGTATAAAAAAAGGCCACATCAATCTCAAGTTAACTAGCAGGAGTTGCCTAGGAACTTCCAAGTTATGTGCGTGACAGTGACAAAGGAAGGAATATGCCATGTGATTAATGAAAGAGCAGATTTCATGAGGTTTCTCGATCTCGTCTCGTTTAGATCGTGACTTGATGACATAAGTGAAGCAAAGACTGCTATCTGAGAAACCAACCCCATCAGTTGGGATGATCTGTGAAGTCGGAATTCAAGCCGACAGTTTTATGATCAAAACAGCCATAGTAGGTCTATGCCATATACTTCCTCACTAACGTTCACTACTCTGATATCGTGAAATGCATTTCTGTTGCAACCGAGGTAAACAATGGACCCATATGTTTTCCTTTTTGCTTTCATTAATTTATTAAGAATACTTGATCACTCACCGTAAGGGAATATCAGGTGACTCGAGACAGGATTAAAACGGATACATGATTTTTCGTCTGGGACTTGATTCACAGAAACGTAGTCCGCAAGGTACTATTTTAGAAAATCTTTTTTTTTCCTTGGGGGGAGGGGGCAGAACAAAGGCCTACACTACTGCAACGCTCAATAAAAGAGATAATTTTAGCATGCACGTTTGTGTGGAGCTTTGAATTCCACGTAATTGTGCGCCTCCAGTTAAACAATATAGGGTTGCTATAATGAATAGGAATCCGGAAAATAGCCCAGTCTTTTCTTTCATTTTGACTGTTCGTTTCGAAGATCACGCACTCAAATGATACGTATTTCAATCGAATTAGATTTAATTAGCGACTGAACGTGTGAGTGTTTAATGAAAGAATACGCAAATGCGCAATCCAGACAAAAAGGGTACAACTAGATTGGTACAATGTAACATGAGATAATGGAACACTGTAATTATGTTTTGTTGTTGTTTTGTTTTACGCTTGTTCTCTAATTAACACCCTGTTTCGCGCATTTCGGAGCCCAGCATTCACATCACTTTTTATTGTAGAATAAAGGCCTTGTTTTTTTATAGATTCATTGACCGTTATATCATAACAAAATTTTATACCGGTTAAATAGTTTAACAACCTCCGCTTTGAAGTAAATAGCTTTCACTAACGTGACGAGCACTAAAAAAGAAGAAAAAAATCTTGCTTATACGCTGGACACTCACAATGATAAACTTTGCCGTAAATTTTCAGTATGATGGCTGCAGTTTTCCGTATCCTGTACTCCATATTTTTCATCGTCAAGTCAGGTGAAGCAACACCAGAGCAAGGTAGACGGCACAGGAGATAACCTTACTTAACCTAGCCTAATGGTACCAGTCTGGGTGACGGCCAAGCGTAGGGGTAGAAAAGCAAGGTGTTGAGTGACTTCCTATCAAAGCTACTGCGCCGCGATGAACATAACTGAACATAATATACGTAACTCTTGCGTTACCGACTGTTTTTCAATAATATCCTCAAACTGAAAGGTTTAACCAAGGTGGATCACACATAGATGGAAACCCTACCTTGAACTCCGAGATTGTATACAAGCGATGACGTAAAACAGTCTATGTGTCCTGCACGACCGCTATTTCAAGATAAGAAGCCAGTCGGACAGCCCGTTGTTTATAGAGACTAATATTTTATACTCGAAAATAAGACGAGTTGTGATGCACGCTACTCCACAATGGCTATAATTCTTATAAAATCATTATAGAGATAAAGAGGCATATGAATCAGAATTGCTCAATTAGTAATCCAATCTAATTCATGAACATAGATTTGTCTAAACGGTTTAAATGATTTCCCGCGTGATAAAAACAAATATACACTCACGCTTTTGTTTTATGCAAGATGTCATTAAACAGATATCACATGCCTTTATTCCATTTTAATTTATCAAGCACTCAATTTTCAGTGGCCTTGAGAGCCATTGTCCAGTGAGTTAGTAGGAGCGTGCTTGTCGGTCAAAGCATTTATTCCGCCAAAGCAGAAGACACCAGATCACACATGCAGTAACCTTGAACGCAGCAATAAAATGCGAGGATATCAAGAAAAGCGACGCATAACTAGTAGGAAGGGGAGGCTATGGAGAGGGGAGGTGGATGCCTCTTGCTGGGTGACCGTTGTGTACGCATAACGAGAGGGAAAGAAGAGAGGCCTAGCTGGAGGGGCAATGTAAATCTAGAAGACGGCATTTTCAACATTTTTCTGTTCTACTTGGTTAAATATTTCGTTACACTAGAATGATGAAAACCATCTAGTCGCCAAAGGCTACGACAACAAACTTATGTTAAGTACTGTACCTCAGTCTCGGTCACATTTGTCTCGCTTCACTCCGAAGTCGGACTCCAACCGAGTCCATCCAGGGTAGCACCCGCAACTTGCACTGGGCACTTCCACTACCTGCTTTTCAGAGAGGGATTGGACGTCCATTTAGACCAGCGTGCAAGCTCTGTTAATGAGAGGGCCCGAACAGGTACTGCCACTTTTTTATCCAATGAATCCCAAGAAGCTACAGGAACGCTTCTCAACTGTACTTGGCAATCGCTGCGACCTGATTAAATACTTTTCTTTTCAGCAGAATAAGAATCAAAGTGGCCAGAGGAACGATTCCTTAGCGTCTCCTCGGAGGGGGGGGGAGGCAAAAATCCAGTGAACGGAAAATAGTGTCCTCGTCTTAAGGGACAGCAGAGGGCTTTCCTCTCAAGCCGGCGCGTTCCTTTAGTAAAATCTTGGCAACCTATTTTCACTTTGTTATTACTTTTTTAACCTAACGGATTGCTTGGGTCTAGTTTTCTGAAGCTACGATCGAGAAGGCGGGGCGAAATCCTTGACTTGTAATGTTGGTTGTTCTTCCCTTCCCCTGAACGCCCCTCTCTGCGACCACTTTAAATTTATTGGGTTTATAGGAGGCCGCAGAGAGTGCCACAACAACTGTGGCAAAGTAAGCCACCAAATGCGTTAAAATACCTGATATTTCCTTCTCCTTGCCATGTACTCTTGAACTCTTATGAAAGGTAGTAAACACAGAGGCACATCAGGCTTGGCGACAAAATGTGAATAGTCTTGTGCCTTGTACGACCGTCGCTTCTCTCGGGTTTGCTACCAAAGTCATAAAGCACAAGATGCACGCAACACAACTTCCTGAGTTCGCAAAGGGTCCAAAACAGAAATGCCCTCGATCAATTTACATTTCTCCAAACTGTGATCCGTTTACGTGAAGCCACGGTATTGAGTAAGGAATCAGACTAAAGAGAAGATGTACCCGGGGTATCAGCTGCGACAAAATGTCACGGAATCATGAGGGAATCAAAGGGTTAAGAGGGGTTCATCGTCCTCGGGTGTCACAAGCATGGCCTTAACCGTGACGTGCTGTACGTGGGAACTGATTCCAATCCTATTACTTGTTCGCCGTGCCACCACTTGTCCGCCGACGTGAGGATCCGCCCAACCGGACCGGGGTTCTCAACCGCCTACTACTCAAAGTTCACTTGCGTCGCCTCACGTAACGCGTAAACACTTAACGTAACACTACATCACTGCTTTCATGAGGTTGGATTGAGGTCGGATGATGTTGGATGGGTGGGTGGGAGCGCTGATCAAGAGCAACTCCGTTGGTTTCTGGAGATAACTACCCAAGAACTATAAGTTTCGAATCTTGTATGAAGTCTTGTCTTTTGTAGTCAGGTCGATTACAATGGTAGCGAAGCAAAGTGTACCTAACTTACTACAGCCTCATCTCTAAGCGTTTGCGTATTTTCTAGTACTCATCCAATCTCTCCAAGGAAAAACTGACCAAGTGTAAAAGTTTGTTCCCAACAATCGACCAAGTTAAATGTACGTTTGAAAAATCGACCAACTCCTATTCTTGATCTTTGCAGTGGGTCGATTTTTCAGGTACATTCGTGTAGTTGATTGTTCTTCGGAGGGATCGCATCCATAAACTATCAGCAAACTTTGGGCTTTCAGAGCACAGGAAAGGAGGGTCACCATTAGTCTATGTTTGTCCAGTAAGAGGTTGTATCACACGGGTTGAAGACTACGCGAGGTAGGATTTTGCGCAAAGGTCTCCTTAGATAGCAACTTTCGTATAAGACTCATATTGAGAGCAACTTACAATTACAAGCGACGGCGAAAACTGTCTTTGCGAACAGAATATTTCACAAATAGGCGGCAGGGTACTTTTGAAACCTCCTGCGATTCTGATGTAGGGCACTACTATCTACGCGAGCAGGCTTTGCAGTGCGGTGGCTGAGTGCAGGACTGCCGCTATCGAGATCGCACCACTGTGTAAGGTCGATATCCCTACGCTCATACACAGGGGTAACCACTCTACACAGAGGCACGATTCCGATAGCGACTGTCCTGCACTCAGCCACCGAGTGATACTTCTTAAGGGCTCTGTGATAACGTCTCGCAAGATGGCACTCGAAAAAGCATATCAGGGGAGCTTCACAAAAGACTATTCAAAGCCGTGTGAACTCAAAGTTTTTCTTGCTGGAATCACAATATCATTTTTTTTGGTTGAAGGAATGGAAGCTTGAAAAACGATGAGATAAAAGCAAACCTCTAACCCAATAACGTGGTTGAAGAGTCGGACAAATGAGACGTTTGGGTGTTCAAGTGGTTGAAAGACAAACAGGGTTTTGTTGGTGGACGGGGAATAGACTAACTTGTTTACTTTAGCTTTTCCGGAAGGATATGTGCGATAGGGGATTTTCCCTTTGGGCGATCGGATCCATACGTTTACAGCGGGAAAGGGGCGTCTCATCGAATTCGCTCAGATCCTTTCCCAGCGTTTTACTGGAATAAATTTTGCATTACAACGGGCCTTCGCATTTGGATCGTCGATCTGATAATACGCTCCTGCGACATTGTCTTCACGGTCTGGGAAAAGACATTAGTTGATACAAAACTACTGCAAACGAAAGATAACGAAAACGTTTCGACATTGCCAGTTTTAAAACAAGATCGTTCTCTATTTAAAAATATATTTATGTTGCTGATTCTTTTCAATCAATATGCATCTACGTTAGGCACAAAGTTGATGAAATTACTGAAAATCTTTCAAAATAATATCATTAACTTATTTTCATACTGGTATACATATAGCTCCACGCAGCTATTAGTTTTTTTTTTAAAAAAAAACAACAAAATGTTTTACGGACTGATAGCGTGCAGTCAAAACATTTTTGGGTCGAGAAAAAGTAAAATCACTTCAAAAATATTTTTAAAAAAAGGGTCATTTTCCTGTAAAATTAACTTCATAACAATAAAATAAAAATGAAAAAAAACGATTCTTGGGAAACAAAATTGTCGTGTAGCTATAGCTATAAGATTAGGATTTCAGTGAACTTTGTTAGAACAACATTGTTCCACTGCTCTTTTGTGATAAAAATATCGAAGGCCCCAATTCCCCAGAATCATGTG
>Ga0058701_10004028_pt1 | contig 11823 bp, 5 predicted proteins | sample AgamicOrMae_FD_97039 | JGI IMG/M metagenome (GOLD analysis project Ga0058701, IMG submission 97039) | Agave microbial communities from Guanajuato, Mexico - Or.Ma.e | ecosystem: Host-associated > Plants > Phyllosphere > Phylloplane/Leaf | place: Guanajuato, Mexico | collected 2012-06-04 | reverse complement strand
GTCATGCCCCTCCTCCTCCTCCCCCTCCCCGCCGTCGTCGTCCCCCTCCCCTCCCCCTGGTGACGCCCCGCCCTGTAGCTACATCTACCGGACGTAGCGGGCCGTTCCCCTTTTCTATTTTACACATAGACTCACCTCCGGTTTCTTTGACATCACTTGCCCCGCTTCTACAAGTCGACTTCCCCTTACGACGTCTCTTGTCCACGCCCCGTGTTTTTTGCATCGGCAGCGTTGTTTGTTAAGGCTCCTTCCTCCCTCGTGATCCACAAGACTTGATAAATTCTTACAACTTAGACTAACTTGTAAGCATGGTTAATAATTCATTTTTCAGCCCCCTTTTTTACTTACCAGTTAGTCGTAACTTTGAGGGCGATTGGTGCCTGTTGTGTCCTAGTGGTGTTAGTTTACCTTTGGTGCTTGGGTCACTCAAGTTGAGTGTGTGAGTGGAACATCCGTAACTTTATGGATCGATGGAAGAAGGAGTGAAATGTGATACTGAAAATCAAGTGGGCAAGTGGATAGACACGTCACACGGACGTCTCATTATTTTTTAATTCGAGTGTGAATGATGAAGAAGCTTAGGACTGTGCTGTAAACCATGTGGACCCATTCGTCAGTGATTCAAGCCAACGGAACGCCTTCGACGTGGTTTTATGAGTGACGTAATCCTGTTTTCAAAAAGCACGCCGTCAAACATTGTCAGACGCCGCCATCAGCCTCTTCCTCGTTGATCTGTAGACCACCGGTTTTCTGAGAAATTTCGGTGGCTGTTCCGTTTGAAATAAATGTGACTGCCGATTCCGCACCACAGACGGTAGTTATGGATCCAAAAATACTGCAGTGATATTTTTGGTCCGTTATGGATCCCTAACTATTTTGCGGATCCTATGAAAATATGTGGCAGAAAATGAGCTCTCTTTTTATGGACCTGTTCTGAATGCAGGACCAATGATCTCAAAGTGGATGAAGGTCGATCATTTTTTGCAGCGGGGTTTTTGACAATGTGCAGACGCGTCAGGGAATAACTATTCAAGCACTTTTACATTCAATAACATCCATCTCGTCAGTCTCTCTAATCTGTTGCTACTTCTCTATGGTTACGAAGATGAAGAGTAGAGAACCCAATAGTTGTTGCCTGTATAAATAATGTTGTCATACAAGCTATTCTGATATATTTATTAATGTAGGAGACTCCAGTGTGCTCCGAATGTGTGAGTAGCCAACTTGTTATTCAGACCAAAAGATACCAACGTACATTTCTTTGGGATCAAAGCTCTTTTCTTCATCGGAATTGGCACGTGAGATTTCATTTGTATTAAAAACGGTTCATGTTGCGTTTTCTAAATTTCTGCTTTTTTTTATTTTTCAGGGATGCAATGAATTCGAGTTGTTGAAAGCACTGACGTTGCACACTGTGATATTTTTATGTTGGCAATTTAATATTTTAAAGAACACATTGTTAAAGTTGGAATAATGGATTAGGACACTCGACAGAAGACTGAAGACGTAACATTCCAACAAGAATCCGCGGAACTCGATCAGCTGAGCTCGACCTGGTCAGCCCGACGCCGTTCAGCCTGAACCAAAGAGCGCGCCAAAAAACAATCGCTGTTTCGGTGGTCTTCCAGGCCGAGACAACGACCGAATCCAAATCAATTATGTACAGCTATCTGTGTTTTTGTTGCCGGAGAAACGATTCTAAACGGGGAACGTCAGTCTATAAAGTGATGGATAACTGTGTATTTAGATCAGTGAACGAAGGAAAAGAAAAGACATTTTACTATTGTTAGTCGGATGGTGGGTGATGCATAATACTAGCAGTCTTTGTTTCTTTTTCTGTTCTGTTTCCATAGCGGCGCCCTGGGTTTAAATGGGAAGACTGTTGAAGAATGTGCTTTGACAGAGCCTTAACCAGAACATATGTATACGTCCGCTGAGGCAGGGGCAGGGCGCCCGTGTTAAGATCGCACAAGATAAGCGGTTGTTAGCTTGTCATCTAGTCAGGTCCCTTTACCAAGAGAAGATATTCAATAAGTAGATCATAATACATATATAGGACGAACCGTTAAAAGTCCTACTTTTATCGTATTTCATAAACTATAATCAGCATTCCTTTTCTTTGATTGCATTTTTTAGATAAACCAAGTGTTCTGCTTAAAACGTAACGTAACAAATTGTTATAGTTTTATATTAGCACAAAATGACGCCACAAAAGTTTTGTCATTATTTGAGAGCAGAAAGCGTGCTTTTTCGATACCAGTTTTTCTTTGATTTCGGTTTTGAAAAAATGTTTTGTGTTACTTTTGTATTTAATAGTAAGTTGAATATGTATTTTTCTTGTACATATTTAGTCTTGCAAGTTTATGCTTTAAATATACGAGAATAGATACCTTGGGTTACCAAGAGAAAAACAAATTATAAGTTGTGACTGTATAAAGCCAGTCTAGCCATTTTACTAGATTCCTTTGAGAAATGGTTTTAGATCCTTTTGTTTCTTAGATCTTCTTTTTTATATATGAAAAATAAAAACGCTAGCTAGATATTATGTATATAACACAATGTTTCTAACTATTATCTGCTTCTTCCTAAATGCAGTGCCGATTAAGCTATTTTGTACTCTTGGAATGTTTTTATATTGTGAAAAGTTTAGATGTAAACAGTGTATCCAGGAGCCATAGTTTTAAGGAAAGAATGGAGTTAGTTTTTCACTAGGTTGCCTTCATTCAAGGCCAAGACGAGGGTTATGTATTTGTTATCGTAAAAAGAACAAAATGAATTCCGGAATTCAAACCTTGTACCAAGGTCCGATAAGATCAGATTCCTCCCGTTCGGATTGTTTAATTGAATACGGTGACGTCGTCTGCCAATAGTGCCGTGTGGCTCTTTTGTAGACTGCTGAGTTTTTCATACTCCCCATGTTTTTCCCGTCAAGAGACACCGTGTACACATTCACGTTTGCTGACGTGTTATGACGTTATCAGATCCGATCAACCAATTAGAGGTCGAAAAATATATTTTTTTCTTCGGCGACAGTCGGGACTTTGTCCGCCTTTCATTGTTCAGTTACTATTTTTTCTATCATTAGGACTAGTTCGTGAGTTTTTATTGTAGAACAGAAAGAAGGAAAAAATGCCGAACTGTCGTTCATGAAGTTTAAAAAGAGGAACAAAGTCCAAAAAAAGAGTCTGTTTTCGACTTCTGCCGTCATTACTTGATAATGCAAACAAAAAAAATAAATCAGATGATCAAAAAGAAGTTATTTTCACTTGGTTCGTGATCGTGGAATACAACAGGATGTCAGCCCGGATCTTTTAAATTGGAAATGGCTATCATCAGCTACGGTCGTATACCTTGAATTATTTAACCTCTTTTTATTCTTCTGATTTTGCTCCTTGCGAATTAGGCTAACATGTAAAAATATCCCAATGGGGGCCCTTTTTTTAAGTGGCTGGTTTTGAAACATGGGTCATGCGAAAGAAGAAAGTTTATGTGAGTTGACAGTGCGTGCCAAGTCAAACAAGATCAGCTCTTTCTCGAACCTTTTTCGGATTTGGCTGGACTTACAGCATTGCAAACCTTTCCGTTGAGAGGATGTGTACTTTGTTAGCGATACTTCTCTCAAACGAATTCATAAAAGTTGTCTTTTCGTGATTTTGATGCTGAAGTCTGGTTTAACTCGTATAGGACCGGTACCGGTGTTCTCACGTAGTATGATAACAAAAGTCCACCATTTTCCCCGCTCGACTTCCGTAATGATTTTTCTGTCGTCTTTATATGTATCGCGGAGGTTAGTCTGTTGCTACGTTCAGTGCTAGTCGTCAGATCTTGATTTGCGTTGTACGTTTTAAGGTTTGAGCCATTTTTTTTTCTAGAGTTTATTTGTGTTTTAGTTTTATTTTCTTTTTTGTTGTGATTTATTTCTCCGGAACGCGCTTCAAAATGTCGCGAAGAATATCGACCTATCCTTCACTTGCACACCAGTAAAGCTTGCATTTTCGTGAAATCAACCGCGTTATTTGCTGATAACCGAAGCCTACGTTATCTGGTAGACACGCTCAATGCTCTTAATACCCCAGCAGGATTTAATCTATAGTGGCAAGTGATAATCGATTTAGCGATTTTGGAGTGGCAGGCACATTGGCCACAGTAAGCGACCTTATAGCTGGGTGGTTGCTTTTGGAGCTAGTCTACTAAATAACAATAATGAAATTCGAGCTAGGTTATTTTCAAACTAGTTTCCGGTAACGTAAGCTACTCTTTGATGTGGGATTTTTCTGGAGTGGCGCGTAAGATTTCTTCAGCAAATTAGGTTTAGCTGAATACTCTGTTGAAGTGAAGAAAATCTAAATAGATTCAGCGTAGAGCAGAAACCGTAACTTTTCCCCGAAAATAGGAAGGCCATATTTCACTCCTTAGCCATTCCCTCCCATCCTTCATAGATCGCATAGATATAACACAAATACATGTTTTTGTTTTATGTCTGTACTATTTCGTTAGTGCCAAATGATACGGTAGACGGTTAGAGATGGCATTTCGCATCTAGGCAGATGGAATAAGGGCATGCTTGAGAGTAGAAAAGCCGTTGGGAACACTCGTGATTATTTTTATGGCTTCAAAGTATTTAATTAGGCTTTCCTCTATTAAGAAATCCCAGGATACCTCACCGCTTTGTCAAAGACCAGTGCTTATGTCTGCTTATTATGGTCAAGCTGCGTGGCACGTCATGTGGAATATGGAAAATTTCGCTTGACATTTTCATACTTCACACGACCATGAAGTTTTGTAGCTGCAAGCATTTTGTATATTATAAAGGTGCTGTGCTTGACAGTAAATCTGCCTTTTTGTGGTAATGCTAACGACTTTGGTTTTCTTTCACAAATCATTGCAATTGCCTGTGGGATCAGTAGGCCTCGTTTTGTTCGTAGTCTCTGAAGTGTCATCAACTTCACGCATTTTTTCTCTTGTGTCTTCTGTGGTTTTAACGAGGGTTTAACTTATGAGGATAGACCGTATGTTCTGTGATTATTTCCGCAAGATTTTGAATTAAATAAGTAAATCTTTCTTGATTACTTTTCCAAACGGCACCACTGCACTCGTGAAATCTTGTCTCAGAGAGCTCGCCTTGGAGGTTCTGGTATGAGTATTATTGGTAGAACTGAAAATTCAAACTTTTGTCAGCCAGATTTTAGGTTATACCTTGTGGGCTTGATAATCTGCCGTACACAAGAGAAGCTCGTGGAAAAGTTTTATTATCGATGTACGATTGACAGATAATATTGTTATTTAGTCTCATGGAAAATCAGCGGAAGAAACGTGCAACTGATCTGGAAACTTTAACTTTTGTGAGTGCGCATCCCGGAGAAAGTTTGGTTTGTAAAAGAAGACATTCTAATTTTGTGATCTATTCGCAGAAAAAGAGCGAAACGAGGGGTAACAAATGGCACGAAGGTTAGAATCTAGCAAGAATGGGCGTAAAAAAAGATTTTAAAACTTGTTCATCTGTGTAAAGAGTGTCTTAGGTGAAAGTTGTAATCGTTTTTCATTCATGAAATACCTGTTGAAGTGCGAAGTTTGTCACTTGGGTATATGAAAATGTTTTTCACTCGATATTTTAAGTGCCATATAAGCTCAGCTTCCCTATGCGAGCATTGGTAAAAGAATCTTTACTGTGTGAAGTGGCGCCCATATGCGGGTGACCATACCAGCGTTCTCTTTTGAATACCACGTGGGGTATGAAACAGGACAGATGGAGTGGAATAAAACAGAGCTCTACTGTACCTTCCACCCCGCCTATTTAATTTTCACCCACTTTTCCCTTCATTTCGTCCCCGTATTCCTGCCCTTTTTATATGAAAAAAATAAAACTATTTGGAAGACGTGGGGAGAGAAATGTTCGTTTTTTATATAGTTGCTCATGTGCTTGTTTTATATAAACTCTGGTAAATGGCAGAAGCAATACGGTCGTAATACTCCCAACATTTTTCATCGCAAAAACTCGTGTCATAGTTTTTCGTTCACAGTTTAATTTTATCGTTAATGTACGGAATCGTGGTTCCTGTCTTCTAGACAGTGTACTTAAAATTATGATTTGCAGGATTGTGATTATGATTTGGCTTTTGAATTTTTCATAGTCGGCCGTTTACGAGGTCCAGTTTATTTTCGATTTGGTTCGCCGCTTTATGTATATCTTTGTATACACTTCCTTTGGGGTGATGACCATTTTGTCCTGATTGTCACCCCAGAGCACAAAGATATAGAACTGGTCAATTGAATTCTCTTGATTATCATATGTAAAATTATAAATTTTGTTATTTATTTTTTGCTTGTATAAAAGGCCCGTATTAAGACTTCAGCAATTGTGTATATTCTTGTATATGTGAATACATATTATTAGAGTGAATACATAAAATTTCAAGCAAATGATTAGGAAATCTTCCTTTAATCCCATTTTCCCCTCATCATGATTTGGGGCGGTGTTGAAAGGAAAACTGACTTCGCGGACTCTCACAAAGGTACCATATGTTTAGTTACTTGTTGGTGTTGTTGGTGCGATGTTCGTATTTCATGTTAGCGCATGTGGCAGGATAGTTTACCTCTTTGTTAGTTGGGGCTGGCGTTGCGGAAGTAAGGGCTTATTTTATTTGATTTTTTTCGGAAGAGTTACGAAATCGTCCTTTTAAATTACATTTTAAGTTACGAAATCGTCGACGCGATAAGTGGGAACCCAATATGTCTCCATTATGGCGACCGCTAAATATGAAAAAGGGAATCCCCTGTGAAGCGGGTGCCGGTAGGTTAAGAAATGCGTCTGACGCAGGCCAATATTTCTTTGATCAACCAGACTCCACTCAATTCAAAATTAAAATATCAAACGAATCCCCTTTGTAAAAACCTTTTTTTTAAAATCCAAAATTTAAGCTTATGATAAGCCTATCGAACGCTAATTCAATCGTCTCTCTGAATGCCATCAGTCATTTTGAAAGAGAGAGTAACTTTCTCGAAAGATATCCAAGTAAATCCTCAACTAAAGTTGCCAAGGTAAAGCGGGAAATTCGCTAGATCTGTGCATTCTAGTAGTCCAGTCGTTTGGGTTTGATTCTGGAGTCATTGACCAGCGGAGTTTTAGGCAGGCAATATGAAACACATGGGTGCTGCGCCTGTTGCCTATGTAGTTGCGGCCAGGCGCCATGCATTTGCTGAATGCAGGACACTCTATGCTTTGATGCTCACAATTTACCGTAATCTATTTTTCAAGCCAACTTCCGACAGGAACATAAGTGCCTTGAGAACTTAGAGATCGTTTCTAAAGGCTCGTGTTTGCCATGGAGTCTCAACTGTATTTGAGTATGACAACGCATTTATTTTATTTCCCCACAATTTTAAAGAAAGAACAAACACTATCTTTTCCTGAACACTGCTATTGCGACCAAATCAAGAACCTTTTACTTATTTCTAGTCTAGTTGGTATCAGGTCAGCATAGGCAACACCCATTACTTGTGATAATTTTGTCACATGACAGACTTGCTTCACTGCTGTAGAGTAGGGTAAACGATTCGCGCCGCATGCATAACTTGCTGAGCGAATTTAAACCTTAATTCGCAGTTTCAATTTAAATACTTAAATAAAATTTTCAAATTCCAGTTGCGCTCAGCAATAAGATAACCGGAGCTTCAAACGAAAAATCTACAAAAATGTAAAATATAAACGTTCTGTAAACGCTTTGGTCGAGGAGCAGAAAAGACCGTGGTTTAAAATAAACGAACTTTGTAAAGAACACACAGTATATTTCCGTCTTGACACATAAAAAATATAAACTACTTAAGCTTCGATCCTAATGGAAAAGGTAAATACATGAGGATAGTAAGGGCTTCTCGTTTCCGATATTCTCAGTCGTTTCAATATTAAAGTCATTGCGTAAAATGCTGGTGATAGTTAGAGCCCTCACAAAAGCGAACGGAGCAACTGTCTCTTTCCGACTCACAGCTTTGGCATGAATCTGTTCTTTTCTGGCCCTTAAAAGGAAACCAGTTTCTGCCTTAGATTTGCACTTCTTTAAGTTTTGAGGACTCTAGCTGAAGTAAGTAGCCGCAAGTTGTCAGTGATCTCTACCTCCTGCTATAGAGACAAGAACATAAAGAAAACAATTTCTTTGCCAGCATTTTAACAATTACCACACAAAACTAAAATGCTAACTTACACAGAACAAACACGTACAAAACTTAAGTTACAAATTGAAACTTTTCTTCCAAGCTTTAAGCTAAAAGTCGATTTACCGGTACATTAATTGTAAGTTTTCCCACTTTGTACTAAAAATTCGTTTCATTAAAGTACGCTATAAAGCTTGAGCACGTTTGCCGGATAGACTAAAAAGATTCCTTTCTTTCCAAAACAGCAACAAAAAACAGATCGAAAAATAGACGAAAACAAATCAGATCTCCCTAACGACAAAACTGATAGAACTTTCACTTATTTCTGCTCTGCAGGTACCATTCCAGACCTAAACAATATCACAGTAATACCGCACACGCTTCTCTAACGAGGTATATAAAAAAAAGTAAAGAGAAAAAAGAAAAAAAAGTTTCTGTTTTTCACATTGGTCCTTTGCCTAATATTGACTTGACACAAAACTAACATTCCTCTTACGAACTGGTTTTGCCTTCGAGCCTAACACGCGGAATCAAAGTAATGAGCAGGGGAGAACTACAAGCTCTGAGGAAAGTTGAACTACAATACAATGCGTTTTTATGCCACAGCTTACTCACATTATCACAACATTTCACTTACTAATAAATTACCTACAGGCATTTTTCATTCACTAGCTACTCTCACTAATTCTCCAGGACACCAAGCTGCAAAGCTCTAATATCACACAGAACTCGGTGGCAAAAAGGTGTACTCTGTAAAAAAAAGATCTCACAAGGGAACAGTATTCGAGAGAAAGTAGAAATCACACAAAATAAAAACCTCAAATGCAGTGACTAAAAATGAAACTATTTTTCCTTGAGAAGATGTACCTTGATTGCCATGAAGGTTGAGGTACAAGAGAAAATCATCCTAGAACTTGTTCTTAAAGTTGGGAAATTTATTGATAACTGGGTCAATATACTTGTCATAGTAATAGTTCCAGTTTTTGGGTTTCTTATTCTTGCAGAACTTCTTACAATGGGAAGAATGCTTTTTGCAGGTCGAGCAATCGAATTTAGTATTTTCAGAATTTTCATTAGGAGATTCTGAGGACTTATGATCTGAGAATTTTTTGGGTGGGTCTTTTGGGTACGGCTGAGCAGAGGGCGGGATGCGCGGTGGAACTGTGCGTTTCATTCTGTAGGTTTGCTGAACAGACGGCGGTGGTGGTGGCCGGGGCTCGTAAGAGCGTTTCTTGTGGAACGCTGCCATTGTTGGGTCAAGCAACAAATCCTTCTCTAAAAGATGCATCAATTCGTAATGGTACAAATCAAAGGGATAGTAATTCTTGAAGAAGTTAATGATTTGGTCCTTTTCTTGAGCAGACCTTGCAGACATATGCTGCCAATCTGTAACAAATATAAATTCTTATTCAATACTATCATTTTAATGTTATCATTCCAGTTGCGCGATGAAGAAAAAGGCTATTTTAAATCGCCGTTTTGCGAGTCGAGTCGTGCTAAGCCATCCATTTCCTCAGCAATGCAATTTTTATTTACCTTCTAAAAGTTCCTTCATGTCCCGAGGCAAATCATTACTAAGGGGTTCGTTTCTCAGATCCGGTATATCAATACCTTCATTGGCTGCAAAGGTAGGACAAATTTATTAGCGACTACTTCACGAATGATATTTTAAGAATTTTGCCCCCCCCTCCTAAAAAAACAGGAAAGAAAAAGAAAAAAGCTTACCTGTGTAGAATACTAGGGAAATCAGTAAATGGCAGATAATGGATAAAGCAATGACACCAGGATGCCAGATAGTGAGATTCCGAAAGAGAACAATTTCTTCAGTCTGCATATTTTTTTCACGAGTTTCCACAGCCAGTTCATTTGGAGGTGCTCCATCTGCACTAAAACTATCTGCTAAATAGAAAGCAAAGTAATTAGTTACAACACGAGCAAAACAAGTATCCAACTCTTAAATAATTTGGCACTCCTTCACTTTTTGCAAAAGAGGTGTTCCAAGACATAATACCTTCTGATTTATCCTCCTCACATGGGATGACTTCTACTGACTCGCCATCACTTCCCTCATTGTCTAATCCTTCTGAAGTAAAAAGAAAGAAAAAAAAAGATTCTCATAAGAAACAACAGAATAAAAAATTGTATAAAATATGTAGGCCTATAGATGAATTTACTTACTACTTCCAATAATGCTCCAGTCATCAGGAAGTTTTGAGCCAGTCATGATATCCAATTCTTGACTGTCCTCAGCTCCAGCTGACTCATTTGGCACTAAAACCTCTTCAGCAGTTGCTACTGCCTCGTCTTTAACTATGGTCATTGTTGAACCTTATTAAAAACAATAACACAAATATAAAAAAATTAGATAAACAAAATAACAAAGGCTGACATTGTCTTCAGTTTGCATAGGACTTCATTCCACAATCTAAAGCAATTACATGATGGTAAAAGTAAATTCCAGTCAATATTAATTACTTTGACACAATCACTACTGAAGTTACCAAAATGAAGATGTATGATACTGGTTACTGAAACATTGACCCTGCAAGAACAATACTTGCAGCAGAGAAAATATTTTGGAAGGCTAAATTTCACAAACATAAATAAAAGTCATACTGTAAAGGTGCAAAGAAAATAAAAGGTCATTGGCTTAAGTTAATTATAGACTTTGGAAAATTAAGGGTACTCCATGACAATGCAAAAATAACTGGCATATACAAAACAAATGAGATGGCTCAATTTTCCTCCTAATTCTAAAACACCACTACAACCCACAATATCAGTAAAGTTGTGTTTAAAAGTTGGCTGCATAAATGTGATTAAATAAAGAAAATACAGGTGCACACTAGACAATTGTGTAGGAAAATTAAGGACCAAGGATAATCAGAAGGATAAAGCTTCATACTTGAGATACTGCTTCCACTTATTCAAAAACTGCTGAATTGAACAAATTTATCAAAAGTAGATAGTGCAAAAACTTTACAAGTGATAAACCGAGCAAGGACCATTACCAATTTGCGTCGGTACAGATTTCAGCAAGGTGAACATAAAACGGCAAATTAGTCATCCGCTACGGAAGACGGTAAAATATGCACAAAATATCTCTTTCTTGATGAGAAATGCGAAACAAGGAAATCAACAAACCAATTTAACTCCCTGATGATGGACCACGCTCATAAACAACAAACCCCACACGGACGACAAATAAAAACAACTTAAAAAAAATAAACAAAAGTACGCGGGGGTGGGGGAGGAGAGGAGAGAAGACAGAGACAGAGAGGGCGGTGGAAGGAAAGCAGACGACGAGAGTGGCCTCAGGCCGAGAGTTCTGTCTCGGCTTACAAGCGCACTTTCGCAGTGCAGTCGACCCAGCACCAATTGCTACGTTATTAATGTTTATATTTCTTTGATTTGAGGAACAATTGGCGTTGAGTTGTAAAGAGAAAGTTAATTTTTTATCGACCTGACCATGGGGAAACCAGCGAAATGTGAGTCATAATTCATTTTTCAGTAGTGCATATTTCCGGTCCTAAAAGTAAAATATCGTAGTCAGCCTTAACCTCTAAAGAAACATGTGTTAAGTTTGATACTGGACTTGAGGTCTGTATCTATAGAATGTCTTTACCAATTTAATCGGCTAATGTGTGTGTTTTATTATTATACTATTATTATTTT
>Ga0058701_10004027_pt1 | contig 11827 bp, 5 predicted proteins | sample AgamicOrMae_FD_97039 | JGI IMG/M metagenome (GOLD analysis project Ga0058701, IMG submission 97039) | Agave microbial communities from Guanajuato, Mexico - Or.Ma.e | ecosystem: Host-associated > Plants > Phyllosphere > Phylloplane/Leaf | place: Guanajuato, Mexico | collected 2012-06-04 | reverse complement strand
TAGCCTTGGCCAAGCGGGTTTTCATATCCCTGCACTGTACGACCTCCGCTGCTTGTGCGAGTGGCGCCGCTCGCGAGGGGCCCAATGCATGGTGGAACGCCGCTCGCGAAGTCTGCCACCGCGATATTCCTTATTTCTTTATTTATTAGATTCGTGCACGCTTTGAGCTGGCTAGGAATTACCAACTTTTGCAGCTGCCATCGGCTGAATAGGTTTGGCCCGAGCCACGCCGATGAGCAGCTCAGCCCTGTCAGTCAGTCAGTCGCACGGTAACGCGAAATACGAGAGCCAAACTGGGGACTGGCTGAATATTGCCCTGGATATCTGTGAGTCAGGCCATTACGCAGACTCGCCCTAGTCGCCGTAGCGCCATCGCCCATCCCTGCTCCAGCCAGGCGCTCCTCTCTGCTTTATGTTCCTTTGCCGCCTGTAAGTCTCGCTGAGTCGCCACCAGATGATGCGAGATTCTCAGGCCACTTCAGTCTGAGGGCTCCGCCCGAAGCTGTTAAAATGCAGCTCCGGCCGGAGGGGCATGATCGTGGCGGCTGCTTTCGAATCTTTCTCGCCTGAGACTGCCTATTGGCGTGCGAATGGAAATTCAGCGCAACTGAGTCGGCAAATGTGTTTCTGCCAATGCGACTGTAATGATTGTTTGGTAAAATCCAATTCCACACAGTATAAGGCTTGGATCAGCCAGCAAACAACACCCTCGGATGTGGAAGACTATTATTTGTAATGCTCTCCTAACCCCAACTAATTTTGTCCGTGTCCTCTCTGTTAATTGCTACTGTGTCAATGTTATTACTGGTAGCAATGGCTTAAAACAACACCACTAAACGTAGTGCCGCGCTTCCTCATTTCCTAATCTCGGCCTATCCTGCTCAAACAATCATGTTGTTCCATGATGGAGAGATGTATTCACACATAGAGCTCAAATGATCGATAGCCTGCATAACCTTCAGATCTCTATTGCACACCTTGAGTAAGTCAAAATTATATATCTATATAGAATACAACAGAAAGCCAGTAAAGTTTTCACATACATATATATCTATACAAATACATAAAAAACTATATGACAGTTATTGAAGCGATAAAACATTCAACCTAAGAGGAAATAGGCCATTGATATCGAAATTGAACATCTATTTGAAAATCAATCCATTGTCTGGTAAATCATCATTGCCATCTCATTAGGCTCGTGATCTTTTTCTAGATTCCCGACAATTCAAAAATACGCCATCACTATACAAGCAAAGCTTATATGAAATTCTCTCATAATTTATAATATTCACAGAAGAAACAAAAAAATCAAGATGAAAACTAGGATTAAAGTTTTGATGCTGGATAATTCAGAAGTTGAGTTCAGTTATGATAAGAAAGCGAAAGGTCAGGCTCTATTAGATAAAGTTTATGAACATCTGCAATTATTGGAAAAGGACTATTTTGGGTTAGCATTTCAAACTAAACCTGACGAGGCAAGAGACTGGCTGAACAATGAGAAGCCAATTGGAAAACAATTGAAAACTCACAATGGGGCCAATCGACTGAATTTCGAGGTGAAATTCTACCCTCCCGACCCTGTTCAGTTGCACGAGGATATAACTAGATATTTTGTTTGCTTACAAGTTAGACGGGATGTATTAGTTGGACGTCTCCCTTGTTCTTTTGTCACTCACGCGTTACTAGGATCGTACATGGTTCAATCAGAATTGGGAGACTACGATCCCCAAGTTCACGGACCTGACTACTTAACTGAACTGCAATTTGCACCACAACAAAGCCAAGAACTAGAGCTGAGAGTAGCAGAGTTGCACCAGCAGCATCGGGGCCAAACATCTGCCGAAGCTGATTTGCATTACTTGGAAAACGCTCGCAAGCTAGCCATGTATGGAGTCGATCTACATCCAGCTAAAGATTCAGCTGGTATCGAGATATTAATGGGAGTTAGTGCTTCCGGTCTATCAGTATATAGAGTTCGTCTGCGCATCAATAGATTCGCTTGGCCAAAGATACTAAAGATATCTTATAAAAGGAACAACTTTTACATTAGAGTGAGACCGGGTGAATTCGATCATTATGAAAGCACTGTTGGATTCAAACTCGAGAATATGAGGGCTGCTAAGCGTTTATGGAAGACCTGTGTCGAGCATCATACGTTCTTTCGTCTCACCACCCCAGAGGAGCCCTCGAAGCATCGTATATTACTACCACGCTTTGGATCAAAATTCAGGTACTCCGGTAGAACACAGTACCAGTCAAGGCAGGCTAGTATGCAGATCAATCGCCCACCGCCTGAATTCCAGCGTACATTGAGCAGAACCTACAATAACAGTCAACCAACCTACAACAACAATAATAGCACCTTCGAGAAGAAAGCCCAGAGACAGCAACAAAAATCTAAAGAACATACTAAGAAGTATCAACAAGAGCAGAATAGCACTAAAGAAGACGAAGAACAAACGACGAGCGATAAGAAAGCTTCATCTCAGAAACCGGCCCATCGTCGCCCCATAGGGGGTGTTGCCGTACTACCGCCCATGGAAAGGGAAAAAGTCGACGAGCAAAAAGAAAGCATCAAGACTCAGGAGGTCCGAAAGGGAAGTGCAGGTCAGTATGAACTGCAGAAGGGTGAAGTAGATGTTGCCTCAAAAGATGGACGTTCCAGAGAGGGCCCCGCCTATCGTGACAGTTATCACCCACGTGATCCAGTCCAAAGGGAAGCCTTTCAACGCGAGTTATCTCAAACTCAGCGTGAAGGCTTTGCCCAGCGCGAGTCTGTATCCGCCCAACGAGAATTGCCGCCAAATCAGACCCAGCTTAATCAGCAACCAAAGCAGAACCGCGAGATGTCTTCGCGTGAAGCATTCCAGCGTGAGGACATGTTACGTGAAAAGCATTCCCAACGCGATCATCAGCAACCCGTCCGAAGCGAAAGCGCCCAACGTGAAGTATCGTATAACCGCGAGAATATCACTCGTGCTGGTTCTCGTGATCGTGACCGCGACCGAGATTATCAAGCCAAGCCGAGTAAGACCGCTCTCGGTGATAATAACGGTAGCAATATTCAGCAATCAAGATTGTCAGTTTATGACAATGTAGAGGCACCTAAGGGTGGCCTAGGTGGTCATGTGCAAGAATCCGTCAAGACCGCCTCGCAAACAATCACTTCCAAAACAACTTCTCATAAAACCGATCACGAAGATCTCAGCAAACCATCTGAGGGTATAATTCACAAGAAAAAGATCGACACAACAGTCGAACAAGAGCGGACAACAAGGCGTCAGACCGAAACTCGCAACATGGTTCTCACTGGAAGATATGAAGATGTGGTCCCAATCATTTATAACGAAATGGTCAAATATGGAGCGTCGCCATCGTTAAATCAATTGAAAGGTGATAAAGACGATGGAATGATCGAGACCAGAGTTGAGCATCAGATTACAATCAGAAGCGATGGTGATCCCGTGGATCACGACAGACTCCTGGCCGAGGCAATACAAGAGAACACTATGATGTCTATGGATCCTAAGATGCAGGTGCAGAAAATAGAGCTAACACAACAAGCATCTCTGGAATGAGTTTCACTACCACATTTTGAAAATTATAGAGCATCTACCTTCATGAACTGAGAAACTGACCAAGAATTGATTATACACAATTATAAAATGTTGATTGTATGGTTAAACTGTTTCAGCCTTTATGAAACACATCCACCCGAAATGCATTGAGCCACGAAAAGTTGAGTCGCACACTTGCATGAGAGCACCTTTAATGAATACGATCGGTCTTTCGGAGGTCGCCATCTGCTGACCGAGAGTTGAGTGTGAGAGAGTGAGGAGAGATTAGAGGTGGAGAGAGAGAGAGAGAGAGATATGGGCAGGCAGAGATTGGAGACGTTACCTCATCTCTGGATTCCAGTCATCGTGGACATCAGGCGCGAGATGACCGACGCCGATCTTGGTCCCTTCGGTATGGTTCCTCTGGCTGGTAGCACAGCTTTACAAACATTCGTCGTGTGCTTGTATCTGGTGCAGGTAACCTGAACTGCCCTTGAGAATAATGATCTGACAAACAGCTCGCCAAGTTCCACAGCTTCACGACCACAAGCTGGCTCAATGACGGCCTGCATGCATGATCTGTAGCGATCGTAAGCACAACAAAGGGTCTTTGGTCGATCTTTCCAATTTCGTGCATCCACTGTGGTTTTCTCAATCGCCGCCTGCAGATCAATAAGACACTTGTTGGTCTTGGTTCTTTGCAAATTCAAACATTCGCCATGTTTCACTGTGAGTCTTCTGAGTTCGTTTCCAGGAGTGCAATAGTCTTTGAATGTTCTTAGAACTCCGTCTGAGACAAAGTCTATCAATAATCTTTGGCTTTTGGTGGCGCAGTTTGTGGTATAGTTCTTGAAACAGTTTTCTGTGTCGCCAAAATAGTGGCACTGCTTGTTGATGTCATTCTCAGTTACTCTGTTGCTTTGCGGAGATTGTGCAAACACCAAAACTGAGGCCAGGCAAAGGTCCAGCTCACGCAAGTGGCACGTTTTCGCCGCTTCCGTTGACCCACTTCCCCATGCCAATAACAAGCCTGGAATGAAGTTTGATACGAATAAATGATTAGTATTTGCTGTCACTTGCAGTTTGCTGTGGTATCTAGATCAATTTGAAGGCTCTCGGAGTGAAAAACTTACCCACTGTCAGGGCGAAAGTGAAGCAAAAAGCGTGCTTCATGATGTTCTGCGACGATGGGATCAGCTTGAGTCTTGTCTGAAATGTCGATCAATATTAGGATATAATCTCTTCTTCTTCTTCTACTGCTTGCCACCTTGGTGGATGAAATCTATTCCTTTCGGAGCAGGATCTCCCTCGAATATGAAAGTGGTCTCGAAAGTGAGCTGGTAACAGGCCAACTCTGGGGCCACGTCTGGTCTGTGTCGCACTATATCAACAAGGACGTGATTAAGTTTGCAATATTGATGACGACAGAGGGAGAGAGCGAAGGTAGAAGCAAGAGAGAGAAGCAAGCGAGATAGTAAACTGGACGAGCTTTCTGCTAGATGCGCCCTTAAGACTTCTAGTGAAAGCTGAGCACACAGTTCGGGTTGTTGGGGGGCGGAACTGGAAACAAGTGAGTGCTTGGAAGCCGAATCAAAGCATGACACTAGGGAACAGTTGCAATGTCGAAAGTTTACAATCTCAATGGCTCTCAGGAATCCCTGACAGCAGTCACAAGTGCTCTCGTATGAATTATGTTGAAGGCTAAGGTTAAGATTCCACCTGGCGAGCCAAGAGAGCCTGTTGCTCTTGGTGGAATTTGACAAAATTGAGCAATCCATGTAAAAGGTTCACGAGCCGACAAGAAGTTCTAATGGACAGGCGGTAGTGGTTAATACACGAGAAATTGATTGAGATTAGAAGGTGGAACTTGCGTCCACTGGCAGAAGCGAGAGCGTGCTACGCAGTCGTGTTTAGCGAGTGAGTGGCAACAGCAACAAGTGCACATCCACTTCAAATCTGATTATACTGTCTAGGCGAGACCACAAGCTAGATTTGCATGGGAGCAATATTTTCTTGAAAAAAACCTCCAAGATAAACAAATATCTCAACTCTCTTGAATCTTGCCCTTAAGAGTCGATGAATTTTCGAGGCAGCGAGTGAGCCTCGAATTTCCTTGAGAAAAGAGTCACCAGACAAACAGAGAAATTCTCAAGTAGGTGCTTGTAAACAAACATTGACTCCGACGCTTGTGGGCATGCGAGAAGAAATTTTACAGCTGCTAGGGACTATACCATAAGAGGTTGATCGAGACAAGTCAGGACAAATGTCCCCATTTTTTAGTCGATTGTTATGAGCTCAAGACTCTCCCAGGTGTCCACATCATCGCTTTTTATCTGGATGACTTCCGGTTCAACCTTAAATCCTTTGGCTGGGAGGTTATTCGTTTTTGGCTCAACAATATTGGGCTTGCTTTCGGAGGTACTGGGCGTCGCTGGCTGCTTGCGCTTGGGCGTTGAAGAGCAATGTGGCGTAGGGGGAAAAGATGCTAAGCTCTCGAATGACATCCTGTGGATCTTGGGCCCATCTGTCTTTCCGGCGCGATACATCTTGCCTTTGGGCCCAATATCTATGTAGGAGATTACACTGTAAGGTGTTAGGCGGAAATACTCCTCCAGATAATCTTGACACAGGAGCGATGCGACCACCACCTCACAATCGACACGAGTCAATGAGGGCCTCCCTGTATTGTCTAGCCTCAGTTTTTTTGGGCCCTTGACTTGCATCCAAGCTTCGATTAGCTTGTTGCTCGTCATCTTCTCATTTATTTCCTCGGCTTGGATGAGTAATTCGAGAAGAGTGTCCAGCCAGTCACTTGCGTCTACGAACTCTTCGCTAAATCTTTCCAAATTTGCCAAACAATTATCGCAGCATTGAGTATCGTTTTTATCTTTAACCAAATCGTCGACGAAATGGTCGGCTATGAGCTTCTTCCTGCATGATCTGCGGTTGAGGCAGAAAGATAGCATATCGTAGACGTGAGCTTTACCATGTGGCTCAGAATATGTTATTGAAGTTGCTCGAAAGACGTCTGCGAATCGGTAGTAGCAAATGCAATGAGCTGGCGCCCCATCACGACCAGCTCGGCCGGTTTCTTGGTAATAGTTTTCTAAAGACTTTGAAATCGTATAGTGTATCACAAATCTCACATCCATTTTGTTGATTCCCAAGCCAAACGCAACTGTAGCAGCTATGACTTCAATTTGATTTGTATACCACTGTTGCTGTATCTGACTCCTTAGTTTGATATCAAGTTGCGCATGATATGCTAGACACCTTACACCTAGACTGGTCAACTTGGCCGCAACGTCCTCGGTCTCTTTGGTTGTTAAACAATAAATTATTCCTGTTTGCCCCGAAAACTTGCTTTGGATGAGATCAAAAATATCATTGACACTATCACGATTAGATGTGATTCTAACTTCGTAAAACAAATTTGGACGGTAAAAGCTGCCTTTGTAAGTTACGCACTTTGGTATATTTAAAATTTTCTTGATATCTGAGATTACGGTCGGGGTTGCTGTGGCCGTCAAGCCCAGGACCGGCGTCCCCGGGAACTCTCGCTTGAAAATATGTAACTGTTTATAGTCCTTCCTAAAGTCATGACCCCACTCACTACAACAATGAACTTCATCAATAACCAGACGGCTAAATCGCCCCGCTTCATACATCTTCTGAATCTGCGACATGAGATACTTTGATTTGGCCAGCTTTTCTGGAGTGACGTATATCAACTTGAGATTGGCATTAGGGTCGACCATAGCACGTGTTGCCTGATTGGCAGTTTCCCTCGTTGTTGTTGAGTTCAGAACGACGGCGGGAATACCTAATTCTTCAAGCTGGGTCACTTGATCTTCCATCAATGATAACAAAGGAGATACAACTAATGTTATCCCAGGCGATACTAGAGCAGGTAATTGGAAAACCAGACTCTTGCCACTACCCGTGGCGGCCACATAAATACAATCCTTCCCACTCAATGTGCAGTTTATGACTGTCTCTTGGAGACCACGAAATGCATTTAGACGGAATATGTTGACGAGGCAATCCTTGACATCCTTGGCCCACGAGAATGAGGCCTGTTCGGAGAAAGACTGTGTTACAGATTCTTCCAATGATGAGATGCGTTGTTCTAAAGTCTTCTTCTTGTTCTTGTACCACTTGAGCTGTTCGGTCAACTCCTTGATGGAGTTGTTTACTCTTGAAAGCTCCGAACGCGCCTCCTGTAACTCACGTTGCTGGGCAGCCATATCGTGGCGACATCAGTTAGAGTGCATCAAGATGAAAATTGAGTATAGATTCATTAGGGATCGTGGGTGGAATCTGCCTAATGTTCGTTAAGTCCATAATAATTTGTATATGATCACAAGATTCGAAAGTGTAGCCCTTGAGATGGAAGGTGGATAGTTCGGCAGCGAACACGTGCGGTTGATTTCTTTGCTCGACTCGAGCAGCTCGAATTGCATTCACGGGCGAGCGCGATCCCAGTGGGCCATCTCAGGTTAGTCGAGCCTGCAATGGTTTCTGCGATTCCACAATCTGTAATCCTACATGTAGGCTGTCAAATTGATATCGGTTTCATTAGTTGAATCATGGGGTCTAATTGGGGCTTCTCAGTTCTAGCGCTGGACAAGTAGATGTGGGAAAATGACATGTGATCGCATCTCGACCACGCTATTTCAAGCGGACCAAGATGTCCGAGGTGAATAGCTTAGGGCTTCTACACAACACAATAAAATCAAGACCCGTAGAGACAAGATCTAATTCCTCTGTATTTTCTGTCTGATTATACTCCTACAGCAGATTGTCCAAAGAAGCGCACCGCCACACCACAAAGTCGCGCCATCAGACTTAGAGACGATTGAAACAGTTGAGATGCATCAACTGCCTAACTATTTCTTATTCGCAAATAGGCAGCTCTGATTGACAAGTGGACCAAATCTTCATCGATTGCGCAAACATGATGCGCGAAATCAATGCTCTGACTCATCCAGAGTCGTAAATGGTGACTGAATGTTTATTGCGTATCGATATGCAATATGATCCGTAGACGAAGACTTCCTCTTTGTTATCACAGTCGTAGCATTTTTTTAATTGCGCCTTCATAAGTCAGTACCCTGATAACGCGCATCCTCACTGCCAATATGAGTTAGCCCGAGCGCAACTCAGCAAGACGTTGCGACCCTATGCGCACAAGGCACTCGCCCCAAAGTAACGCTGGCTCGTCCCCCCAATCCCTTCTGAGGCTCACTCCATGAGTTACATTCTAGTTGTCGCACGCTAGGCGACCGATGTGACGCATGCACATGGACATCATCTGGACAAGAAAAATTCAAGAATGGAGCTAGCTCTCACAGTCAGTCAGAAACAAAACTTTACACTTGCGCATCCAGCCGAACTACTAATAGATGGGCTCAATACACATCTGTGTTCAATAAATCTCATCGGACAATGTTATTATGAAATTTGTTCTGAAGAGATTCGACTAGCATCTCTGCCAAAGTTATCATTCAAAATTATGGGCCACAACCAGTAACAGACAATAGATCAGAGGATCGCATCATCTGAGAGAGCTTAAACATTCAGTCCACCCATTCTTGGGACAATCGCTCAACTAGATGATCATCATTCTAATGCATCAGTCAACCTTCATCTATACGTAAGACTATCTACCAAGTCACCTGAAAATTCATTAGCTTTCAGCACTATCATCAGCATGGATCCCACTTCACAATTTATAGTACCAACTATAATTGATGTACCAGAGCTGATTGTAACGAGCGAAGATATCGACTTCGAGGACAGTGGCGCCTATGGTGGCGGTCCTTTTGGGCGCGATGGAATACTCATGAACAAATTGCAATTTTTATCCTCGGCTTTGACCTACATTATTGGCTTAGGTAATATCTGGCGCTTTCCCTACTTATGTTATAAGCACGCTGGAGGGGCATTCTTACTTGCCTATACGTTGATTTTAATCACTATCGGTATGCCCATTCTGTTGATGGAACTAGCCTTCGGCCAATACGCCAATGAGGGGCCAATTACAATTTGGCGCATATCGCCAGCTTTCGAAGGGATCGGCTATGCCATGTGCCTGGTTTCTGTTACAATAGCTTTATATCACAATTTTATAAATGCCTGGATATTGCATTATCTCATGGCCTCAATAACTTTTGGGCCACTGCCATGGACAAACTGTGAAAACCAATGGAATAGTGAGCTATGTTTTTATAAGCCAGATATATTCATCAAAGGTACATATAATAATTGCACAGGTTTGAATGTCACCAATAACAATATACCAGTAAATGAAACTCAAATTACAAGAATAGACAATGCCAATTTAACGGTTGCACGATTGCCAGTATCTCAGTCGTCTAATACTAGTATATTATTGGTGCCTGGTAACTGTACCGCCCAACAGCAAGCTAACAGTTCAATGCCATTCTCATTTGACAAAATCATCAACACAACAGATGAGGTGATATTGCCCTCGAACGAATACTTCCACAATAATGTCATGCAAATCACCCCATCACCAAACCAAATCGGCGGCCTCAACTGGCACCTGTTCTTCGGTATAGTTATTGTCTGGTCCAGCGTATTCATTATCTTGTTGAAGAATCTTCATCGTCCATTGTCAAATAATCAGCCATTTGCCCTTATTGCTCTAGTCATGCCCTACCTAAGTCTCTTTGCCCTGTTCACCAGGGCTGTAACCTTGCCCGGTGCTTCAATTGGGCTGCAATACTTTTTCACCATTGATTGGCATAGGTTACAAAACATCGACATTTGGACGGATGCCACAACGCAACTCTTCTTCGCCATGAGTCCATGTTGGGGTGGAATCATAACCTTAGCCAATATGAACAAATTTCACAACAACTTTCACGCCAATACAATGCTAATCATAGGAATGAATTACATCACTTCTATATTGATGGGCCTGGTGACATTTGGTATCCTTGGGTACATGACAAAATATAGCGGCATTGCAATCAACGAGGTGGTCGACTCTGGAGTCGGATTCATCTTCCAAGTCCTGCCTGAAGGGATCAATCAGTTCCCATTTGCCAAGATCAATGCGATACTTATATTCTCAATACTACTGTTCATAGGCCTTGCTAGTCAAATAACAACCATCGAAACGGCGATTACGACAATTATCGATACGTGGCCCCACAAATTACGCTATCGACGTCCCCTGGTGCTGATGATACTGTGCACCTCGATGGTCTTGATAAGTTTTTTCATGAGCTTTAGAAACAGTTTCTATCTGATACAATCAATAATGGATTCTTTTGCCGGAACCATTTCCGGTATGATAATTGGTATATTGGAGCTGATAGCGATCGCCTGGGTTTATGGGGTGGACAATTTCATCCAAGATATAGATGACATGATAAGTGTGCACAGGAATCTCTTCCCCTCCCGAACATATTGGTATTTCATGTGGCGCTACCTGACGCCCAGTGTGCTGTTTGCAATACTATTCTTCAGCATAATCGACTTCTCCCCAACAGCCTATCGTCAGACGGAAACAGTTGGATGGACAAGCTCTCTGGGTTGGACCCTAACCTTAGCGACCGTGGCCCTGATACCAATGATAGCCTTCGTTCGTTTCCTCCTCACGCCTCAGGGTTCCTTTTCGGACAAGATCAGCTATCTGTGTAGGCCGAGCGAAGATTGGGCCCCGTCTTCCTATGTCTCTGGGCCAAAACTGATCAATAGGCACGAGATGTTGAACGATAGCGACCTGGCCTTGAACAGTGGCGACCTGAGGAGCAGCAACCATCACATCTCTGGCTCGAGCAGGAACGACGATAGCGACGATGCAATCAACACCACCCAAGGGGAAACAACCACAATGATTGGGACCAAATTGAAGGGGCGCTCATGGTGCAAGGACAATGGAGTTGGAACCACCTATGCTAAGGGGCGCAAGAGAATACCGGCCAGTGGTGTTTATCGGGACGAGGTGGAGTATGTGGATGATGAGGATGACAATGAGAACGATGATGGCGACGATGACGATTGTGCGAACTCGGATTGCAACGATCTGGATTCAGAGGATCTCAAGGTGGTTAATGGGAAGGCAAATTACATCATACCCGAGGAAGAGGACGACACTGATACGGGCCTGATAACAAGCGAAACCAACGTCTGATTGATTGATTCTCGGCATCATCTAGTCCATTGGCTCTCGGGCCTAGTGGATTATTATGTGAAAACAGGTGTCAACCAGGTGCACGGGTTAAGTATTGTAT
>Ga0058701_10004026_pt1 | contig 11827 bp, 5 predicted proteins | sample AgamicOrMae_FD_97039 | JGI IMG/M metagenome (GOLD analysis project Ga0058701, IMG submission 97039) | Agave microbial communities from Guanajuato, Mexico - Or.Ma.e | ecosystem: Host-associated > Plants > Phyllosphere > Phylloplane/Leaf | place: Guanajuato, Mexico | collected 2012-06-04 | reverse complement strand
GAAAAGGAAAAGGAAAAAGAAGAAAAAGGAAAAAGAAAAAAAGAAAAAGGAAAAGAAAAGAAAAGGATTTTACGCAGTTGTCGGGAAAGTACCGGATCCGTCCGGATTTTTTTTTCCTTGCAAAGTTGGTACTACTTATGTATTTAGAGGGTCCCCGGCGTTACGGTCGATTTTAAATGCGTTGCCAACCTTAATTCAAGAGAACAAAATCGCACTCGTCACCCGTTTACACCGTCCACTGTACAGCTTTAGGTTGCTAGGCCGAGCGAAACGGGGCACAGAACATCTGAACAAACTTGAAAGCCTGCCTGATGTCGCTGCCGTCACAACGGCAGAGGCTGCTCCTAAGAAGCAAGCGGCATCAGGTTGGGAGTCAGACTATAGGCGTGGGAAGGCAAACGGCATCTAACCTACATTTGTATCTCGTTAATCCACATGATCCCCATAATATTTAAAGTTGAACTGAGCTTTAGCACAGGGGGTAGAAAATACAACCTCTACAACTGGTGGTGCAAATGCGATTTATTAATCGATTTGTACCCAAAAAAAAAGCTTAAACTTAGTTATATTAATGAAAACAGCATTAACATTGGACTTGATTTTGTAAAATCACCCCGAAACCTGACGGAATTTCCTCTAAAGCAAAATTAAGGCCTTATTTTCATTTAAATATGGTGTCTGGTGGTAGCCGATTTCAAAATTCCAGCATCGTTCCAAAATTCCAGCAGAATTTCCCAGATTTATTCCAGGATTTTACGCAAACATGTAGGGACTTCAGATGTATGATTTAATATTATTTTAATGAGTTTGGGCCCCTCATGTTTTTTTTCTACCTAAAATTAATTAGAACTAAATAATATACTACTGCTTGTCAATGAATTAACGTTAGTATGACTAGTATTTCGCCCATTCTTCTAGATCATCGTAGACTTTTTTTTCGTGACAAGGGGGGTTCAGCGACTTTGTAAGGATAAAGTAAAATGGCATTTTAAAACTATAAATCGAATGCGCATGAAAAAAAAGTTAAAAGCGTAAGAGTAAATAAAAAATTGTTTTGTCTCATTACCTGTGAAAAGGCTAATTTTCGGACCATGCTCAGACTTGCCCGTAAAGGCACGCTTGCAAACAGTCAGGGCAAACACTCACTCAAAAATATACTTGGAAAAAATTCTAGAAATTAAAAAAATTGGAATGATTTCAGGATAATTAAAGGAATTTTCCAGGCCCGGAAAAAAAAGGATAACTCTATGATTTCCAGGATCGCTAGACACCCTGAAATACGCTTACTGAATTGGTGCAAGCATCTTAAATATGTTTGCAACGGGTTGAAAGCTGCTCATTCAAGTAGATTGGGATAAGAAATAAAAAAGGGGTATGGCTACAGATCCACAGAAACATGAGTTGAATAAAAGCTGGGCTAATAACTGCCTGAAATAAATTGTGCGCAATTTCAAGCACAGAATGACGACTCGTTTGAATTATAGCCTATCCATCTATACATACCGTACGATACCAATGACAAGTTTTCACGTTTTAACACCTGAAAGGCGAAGTGGGCACATCACAGTAACTCCAATGGCATCTTACTGGCTTACCGTCTTCGTTCACCTCGTTCATGGAGACATCACATCCTCCTGCGCTCCTTTCCCGCAAGCTTCGTTTCCTCTTACCGCAAATCACCGGGTTGAAACTGAAAGCAAATCACAAATCATACTCAAGTTTACATTCCGACAAATCATGCACTGTAACCTCTACGACCATAGGAAGGAAGAACAAATCCCATACGTTCCGGAGAACACCGTTACTGTTGATCCTCCTTCCCAAGGAGGTTCCAGCGATGCACACATCAAATTCATAAGAAAATAGAAAAACCTTTTTAAAAATCACTCACTTCATTTGTTCTTCATAATTCTTTATCATTAACAGTTACGTGCATTTTGAATTATATACAGTAAAGTCTCGTTTATACGTTATTCACTTGTACGTGATATCCGGTTATACGTGTTTTTTCATATTCCCCGGCGGAAACACCATATAACCAATACATTTAACTACTCACTTGAACGTTATTCAGTTATACGTTTATGTCATAAATCAGACGCGATTTCGGAAAGAAATTATTCACTTATGCGTTATAACATGCTAATAGCCGCATCGCGGGGATCAATTTGCGTCGCGGGGCGACACTGCTCGTCTACGAATGGTTAAAACACGCGGTAAGTTGCAAGCTGTCCACTGGAGGGCTGGGCTGCAGCGTGCGGTCTCCCTACCAGTGAAACGGCCATTGAAAATGTAAAGCGTAATAGTTTTTCAAGACAACTGAGTGAGGGGCAAATTTTTGTGGTCGCGAAATGCGGAAGCTTCGTCTACAACTTACAAATTGAAAACAATTAAAAATCGACGTTTTTTTTTTAATTATTCAAAAAATGCTTATTTGCTTGCAAAATAAAATGTATCCGTCCTATTTATGATTTTTTTTTAAAATGGTTATTAGCTACCAGTAATTGAAGTTATAACTTATTACAACGCTTCAAAGATTTTAACCATCAATTATCATTTTAAATAAGGAGACGAAAGGTTTTATTTTCTTTACTTTATTTGGTTCGATATACCCTAGGTTTAATGAAACGTTGATCACATCGTATAACTGTGTCTTTTAATTCATTAGGACCCTAATTACTGCAGGCCTACGACGTCGTTGGTGCCAAGCTAATGGACATATTCACTCGTACGTTTTATTCACTTGTACGTATTTTTTCTCATTCCCCTGGGAAAACGTATAAACGAGACTTTACTGTATTTTCATTCAGTTGCCGATTTGACTCATTTTTCATCAAAATGGTGGTGTTTTCGAGGTTCTTTAAATTAACATAACGGTAGGTTATCGGCAAACTTGACCAGATTGTTCCTAGTACTCCTATTTACACGTGTAAAAGTTTTTTTCGCCTTTCATCTCATGTAAGCCCGACGTGAAAAATCATAATTCACTAGATTGTCTGCCATTTTTCCGAACTCCCAAATGAGCCAATGCATTTTTCGCCGACTTTGCGATTTAATGTCGTGAAAACGGAACGGTCAAATATATTTTTTTCTTCTTTTTTTTTTACTTTGCCATTCGATAAGTACACCTGTTCATAATCTTTTCAGGAAATTTCAAGACTTTATCTAATTTTGGCCTACCACGCTGGAAGCACCTTTAAGGCTTTGACGGGTCCCCAAAACAAATGCATTTTGTGTACCTGTTTTCACAGTTAGCGCTGTGCCTCAGGACCCTCTTCTTCTTGAGTCCGACTCCAGGAGGCGCAACAAGGGGAGACAGAGGCCCGGCCAACGGCTGTTCGACGCGACCGCCGGCCGACGTCGAGGCCACGTTCCCCCGATCGCCCATTGCGTCTACACCCATCCTCTTCAACTTCCTCTTCCTGAAAATTCAACTGATTTCAGCGGATGCCTGACAAGGCTTTTCTAAGCACCTTTATAAGGCTTACGATGACACTTTGGATTTCATTGAATAAAGACAGAGAGAGAGAGAAAATGAAGCAAATCCTCTTGAACGTACTTGAATGTATTTATTTTTTTTAAACCCATACCTGCGTGTTCCTGGTCTGACGGGGGAAAAGTTTTCGTTCACTGAGTCAGATTCCAAATTTCCGTGTCCAGTAACTTTTCCTTTACGCGACTGCATGCTGAGTGGTCCTGACCTCTTCACAACTCCTGACATTGGACCAAAATCATCAGAATCACTCTAGAAAGAAAATTAAAACAGATAAGTCATTGCCCTAACAACTTATCCTAATCATCTCTTGATCCTTGATTCAAGTACCTGATGTAAGCTGGAATGTGTGCGGTCCCTCACAAGAAGGGCTTCGCTAATACTGTTGCTTGAGTCATCACTCTGTGGAGCTCGGAAAACCATTGCTGTGATAAAGAGAGAATGCGCTACTTCAGAGTTGACTTTAAAAATCAATAGTTAAATACATTAGACAGAAAAAATGATACAATGAGCACTGAACAGCACTGACAAGAATGTATATAAAGAATTTCTTCAAACAGTGAGACAAACATGAACCACTTACAAATGTTACCAGTGGACCTGGTACGACGACACAGCCCCCATCTTCGTCTACTTGTTGAAGAGCATGCTGTCTCCTCAAGAGCGTGAGAAAGGTCATTGACCAGCTCTTCCATCCGGATATGGAGATCACCTGACACACCATGTAATGATGACTCCATTTCACCTCCCAAATCCATAAGCCTGTCAACCACACATAAACAATACAGTTTCAATACAGAACCTGGAGTCCCACAAACAGGGTAATTCCCTTACACAACTATAAACTTCTCACATGATCTTATTTGCAAATTTCAATTTCCAGCAATAAATTAATAGATACTGACAGACACCTAAGTTGCATTAACAACAAAGGGTTTGAACAACTTGCCTACCTAAGAGAACACATAACTGTCAACATACACAAATTAGTGTGCTAATTTAAAAGAAAAACTGGCCGCAATGAAGTACGAATGTTAACAGGAGACGAAACTAAACAATATGACACTTTGCCTAAAAGCTGACGAGCATCTTCTAGAGGTTAGGGTGGAATTCGATCTTCCGTGACTCAACATTGGCTAGAGTTTGGATCACGGCTCATTAAAATCTCATAATGAGATAGAATTTGCACGTTTGATAACTATGAGCGATATCAATCATTAAGTCATGGGTACCTGAGGTAATATTCTCTTGAAATCAAGACTTTAGCCTAGACAATAATAGCGATGATCGAACATGTCTTTTGCAAAAAAAAATGGTATTGAGAAGGCTAGAAAGGAATAGGATAGTGTAAGGCGAAATTGCGATGATGCAAAATTATTTCGCAAAGGTTGTATAAACAATCATTTAGGTTAACATTGAATGAATGATCCCATGTCTGTTAAGTCATGACCGATTCGTTTTTCTGAGATCGGGACGTTAAACAATGGCGTTGACGGAAGACTAGATATAGCAGAGCGGTCAAGAAAAATAGCCTACCTTTGGACGAGTAAATGTTATCATGTACGAATTAAATAACTTCATAAAATAAACAAAATACAGACAGACGACGCTCACGCGAGCAGGTATAATGTTGTGAGCAGGTTGTGAGTGACTGAGGGTGGGGGGTAGGAGGTAAGAGGAGGAGAAAGTAAAAGTTGCTAAGTCTGACAACAGGAACAACAGCGGCTATCTGTCTAGTGCAATAAGTGACCAAATAATCTTAATCAAAGTAAGAATTTCCTTTGTTGAGCGAACATGTCAACAAAAATATTAGACCAAAAGTCTCATGGAAAAAAGTCGGCCCCGGCCCTTTGACAATATCAGAGCCACCGGAGATGACTAAGCAACACAACCAATCAGAGGGCAAGTTTTTCTTGCCGAATGCTGACGGGGCTTATCTGCCTCGGCGGCTCGATAAACCCGAATGAGGTCAGGCAAGTGGTAGAGCGCGAAGTTCGCTTTCAGCGTAGAAACAAAACGCCGCGCATCAGTAATATGTTACGTCAAAACCGATCTAAATACCTCTTTTGTGTGTGCGATGAATATGTTTACAAAAAAAAAAAGGTTTTATTATTCAGATTTTTTTTAATATATGCGCATTGTTTTTTACTGAGGCTGAAGTAGAAAAGCTAAACACCCATCGGGACAGAACCAGCTACACCTACACCCCACAGCAACAGTAAATGAGTCAGAAAATTTTTAGGACTTTTCGCTGAAATGACAAACTTTGAGTAATAAAGTGGTTCAGGGTTTCTAAGGAAGGATTAACGATTAATTGCCGTCATATCAGTGGAAAAATATTGTATATTTCTAAAACACACACACAGAAAAAAAAAAAGGAGTCGAGTGGGAGGTCTCCCAAACGAAGATTAGGTTTCCATTATATCACTTTCGGACTGGCCCGCAATTCCTGCGAAAAAGTGATACACAATGTTAGTTTAGAAAAAAAAGCTAAGCTAGGTAAACACAAATTGCTTCCTTACCTTTTACAATATTTGCTAATGCAGCGCAAACTGGCGACTGAGGGAATTCAATAAAAATATTTCGCCCTTCGTCGCATGCACGTGCTAACAGAGGATCCAAGGGTATGCTTCCTAAAAATGGAACATTCATCTCCTTGGCCATGGCAACGGCTCCGCCAGAATCAGGAGGAAAAATCGTCGACTCGACCTGCTCGACAAAAGAGCGCAAATTAGAATACCGAACCGAACGCAAACCATCGCGCACAACACAAACGCATCGTTTACCTTGCATTTCGGACAAACAAACGAAGTCATATTTTCAATGACTCCGATCACGGGGATTTTCGTCTTCCTACAAAAGTCGATTTCCTTCCTAACGTCAAGAAGAGATACTTCTTGGGGAGTTGTAACAATAACAGCACCTGAAAAATCGGCAAATTATTAGTTTGACGAAGCGGGTCACTGCAAGCAAATGGCTTTCTCTTTAGGCTCTCTCTGAAAGAAGCTCTTGCTCTCTAAAAGGAGCTTACCATCTAGTCCGGCGTTAGACAAGTAGGTTGCAGCTGACAGATGTTCATCGGACGTTCCTGGCGGAGTGTCAATGACTAGATACTCTAATTCGCCCCAGTCGACATCACTTAAAAATTGGCGTATCATCACTGGTGAAAAAAAAATGCTTAAGCTCGGTTCTTCTCAGCAAAAATACAGAAGGAATCTCTTTCTTACAACAACGTACCGGCCTTTGTAAAATTTTAAACGTAAAAAATAAGGGCAGGCTCTGATGGAGCTTCCCGTTTAAAAACATAGAGGTAGATGACATTAGTTTTGCCGAAGCAAAACAAAGCGCGGAGCGGTAGGATAATAGGCCTGTCCGAGAAGATTTCGGGACACAAACTATGATAGCGTGAAATCAATTTAGGAGGGTTAGGAACAAATTATAAAAACGCAAATATTTATCATCTTATAAAACTTCTTACGGGGCTTAGGATCGTTCAGAGATAGGTTTTTCAATGGGATATTCATCCAGTATAGCGTTAGCGTTCACGTAGCGGGGTTCAAAAATCGTAAAAACCGCTTAAAATAGATTCACACTTGCGGAGCTTTCCGTTAAAAAAAAATGGAGTCAGAATTTTTGACGCTGGCTGTACGTACTGTTTTTCTTTGGTCCTCTCCAAATTACCGCATCGTCTACGCTCCCAAGTAAAAATCCAATGGACATAATGGCTAAATTTTCATCCACATACTGAAACACAATCCAAAGGTCGAGTTAGCTCGTTTATCAACTGATCATTAATTCGATAACAATAAAGTACTACGCATCGATACGGTATATACTCCGTGTAAAGAGTGCACTTTTTTCATCTCTGGAGCTCCGGAACACTCGGGTGCACCCTAACGAGCGCGTCTCGGACAGGAAACGTTGGGAGTTCGTTTGTACATCAACCGAAGAAAAATCCGGTGTATTCAGTGCTCGAGCGTAAACGGTGGGTGCTTACGAAAAGAAGAGAAACGCTTGACACTTCGTAAAAACTCGAGCTCGTTTTTAAAAGCTTACAACAGACTTTTATAGCATAGAAAAATGTATTTCTGAACTGATAACGAACTGATTTTGAAAATCATTTTTAAAAGGCGCGTCCTATAGGCAGACAAAACTTAAAATACCGTATTGTTCCGTGTATAAGCCGCCCCCAAGTACTGTATAAGCCGCACCCGGGTTTTTGAGCTCCAAAAGGAGGAAAAAATTAAACCCCATGTATAAGCCGCACCCTGGCATTAGCCTCCAGGCGAAACTCCTTTCGCAGCTATATGGCAGCAGCAGCGATGCTGCGGCAAGATGACCGCAGAGCGGAGAGAAAAAGTCGCCTCTCGTTCTCTGTCATTGTTTACAGCCCACATTGTTCATTTTGCGTACGATATACGCTTATTGATGAGCATAATAGTGGCAGTTCCATTTTATAATAGGTTTTAGTTAATCATTAATGTGCAAGTCATTGAATACTTCTCCATTTAATGGATGATACACTTGATTACAACCCTAACTACAGCTTCTCGAGATTTTTGAGATTAGGCCCCATGGATAAGCCACGCCCATGAATAAGCCGTATCCGGGTTTTGGAGCTCCAAAATCCGTCAAAAAAGTGCGGCGTATACACGGAACAATACGATACTTGAGATTGGAAAATATGAAGATAGTACTTACAACAGGAGACCACCCCGATCCACTCATGTGAACCTACACAAAGAAATACATGTCCATTAAATTCAAGTTTTCAATTTTAATTTTAAATGATCGTCAAAAGTTTGCAGACCTGTTCTCCAACAACGTTCATCATCCGTGGCTGTGAGGGCCCGCAAACGTCAATGTCCAGAAGGCCAACCTTGAAAAATAAAAAAAGAACCTAGAAAAAGGGGTCAGCATAGGACTGTTACTAGATTTACAAGCAGTGGTCCAAAACTTTCGCTTTCATAGCAACCAGAGAATAAAACAGGAAACTGATACGAAAATAACATCCTGTGCCGCCTGGGTCCTATTTCCAATCTAATTTTTGTCAATCGTTTGAAGTCTACTTTATGGTTAACGTTTTGATGACATCGACGGCACGCACCTACACTGTAAATTTGCGAAGTTGGCTTTTGTGCTCCATCTTTTGTATCTCAGCCGGGTGGAGCGACGCACAATAAGACAGTCAACTAACCCAAAGGTCGCTTGGCCTGATTCACTTGTTCCTCGACGGTGGGCAGCTGCCACCGAGGAGCGGCGGCAGGCATCGCGACAGCTGAGCGGAGCTGTAATGAAGCGAGCCATAGGGCGTCTGACCCATGTTAACCAAAGTTTTACTCCCTGATGTAAACATGAGGTTGAGCCAATACGCTAAACTGCGCTGAATGTCATCACGAGTCTCTCATCCGGTAGTAATTCTCTTGTTTTGACGAAAGTTTGAACCAATAGGTGGAACACAGGCAGAAAATGCACGTAAAGGACAGAGAGGGTAGGTCACTAGCCTATCAGAAAACTTTATCCACCATTGTTTACGTAAAAAATAAGCTATACTAAAGGATGGGATGTATTAGCTTGATAAAAATATCAAGCTTAGAATAACAGAAGGAGAAAATATGGTAGGGGAAGCGGAGCTCATTGAGGAACTTTTTCCAACTTTTTCTCAAATCGACCGATGAGGAGCACGATGTTGAACCGATTTTGACGGTTCCAAGGCCAAACACTACTTTATAATGCCAGCGAACTTTTGTATATAAAAACCACGATGAACATCCATTTTTATGCAAATAAAAGCAAATCCCCCGAGTGCCTCGCGTTAGCACGAAGTGCCGCCCTGCCTGGGGCACTACGAGGAGGGGCTCGGGTCATACGAAACATTATACAGCATCTAACATGAGGGTGCGCTTTTTTCTTTTTTTCGTAAACACATTTTTTTAGGAGGCCTTTCCCTTGAATAAAAAACCCTTAACATAAAAATTAAAAGAAAAGAAAAAAAAATCAGAAGGCTACACGAAGTACAACTAAAAAAGTCTATGTGTAATTTAGGAGAAAAAAAAAGAAAGATTCTGCAACCATCAAAGTATTGTACTGTACGCTGGTTCAGGGGTGACTTTTGAATATCATCCATTCATTTATAACTACTTTAAAGTGAAATTCGTCTTTACAATCAAAATTCGTCCATGCATTTTTAACGCAAATGTTAGTGCCTACATCTTTGTAATATGAAATCCACTCGTACTTTCAAAGGAACACTTTATTTCATGACAGCCGTAATAGAAAGATTCGATTTGCAAGAATGAATAACTTCGATATTCCTACATATGCGTTATCATTAGTCAATTTCCGATTGGGGGGGGGGAGACTGCGGAAGCATCAAAGTCTAGTTGTAGGTAGGATGTAGGTCATAGATCTTTGTGTGCCTGGCTTCTGGTTTATTGATCTCAAGACATGGCTGGTGATGGGGAGGGTCGTCGCGACGGCGGTCGTCCCGACCCGCCACGAGGGGGCGGCCCTGGGCCCTGGGCCCACCAGCCGCCGTGCCCCATTCATGGGAGGTCGGGGCGCGCCGGCGGAGCCGTAATCGTCGTGGCCCCGCCGCTGCCGCCGCAGCGCCGGTTGCACCAAACGCCAGACTGGAGAAGCCCGAAGACTTGATCGTGAGTACATTAGCTCGTTCGTAAAATACCGTAAAACCTCGTATATGAGCTAATCACTAACGCATATTACTTGCATACGGTAAATATTTAATGGGGTACTAGACCAATTTTTATCGAGATAGCCATCAGAAAGGGCTAAAAAAAAAAAGACGAAGAAAAATCAAAAGCAGCACCTAGATACAATCAGCCGGTCGCCCGGAAATCAAAGTTGCCTAAGACGTCATCGTTTCACGGATTTTATGACGTCACAGGCAACTTTGAACTTGATTTCCGGGCGACCGGCTGATTGTATCTAAGTGCTGCTTTTGACTTTCTTCGTCTTTTTTTAGCTCTTTCTGATGGCTATCTCGATAAAAATTGGTCTAGTACCCCATTCTCAGATAAAATCTCACACCGTATTCGACACACTTTTTTCCCCTCGCCCCCCTAGAAAAATGTGTAAGTAAGGTTTCTTTCTCAGTGAACTCACTGAATGTCCAGTGAGTCACTAAACATGATTTGTCACCAGAAAACTCCTCAACCGCTTTCGTCCCCTCGAAATGTGTTAAAAGTTTCCATTCTTAAAATTTATTTTTAAAAAATGGCTGAAAATTATGTGAATGTGTGTCTTGAAACAGAAAAAAGTCTTGATTCAGGCAAAGTTCACGTCGTGACTCCACCTTAAAGACACACTAATTAAGTCATTCTCGTCGCTGAGAAAATATTGAAAGATGATCCGGTAATTATTTATTTTGTTTTTACCTTAATCGTTCTTGAGAAATTAAAAGCGGTGACAATTCATTAACTTTATAGATTTCTCGAGGGATAAGTAATAAGCAACTACTCGAAACGTGTACATCCTATGTAAGACCTGAAATTGGATTTCTAGATCTGTCGCGCTCAACTGATCTTCTTAGAGCTCATTGGCCGCACTGAGTATCTGAATGTTCACTAGACGTGTGGAAGTGGGTCACATCTCGCGAATTTTCATTGCAGCGACTATCGGAATAAGAAACTTTTTCTTCTTCTTTTTTTTAACCGTGAGATTGAGAAATATTTTTCTTCGGAGATCAAGCAGAAATTACGTAATGCTAAACAGGTCATTCTTTGAGTCCCTATCCTCTCGTAACGCTTTTTGTTATACATTACACTGTGCAACAAAATTTGGGTCATGTCTTGTCCTTGGAGTTTTCACTGTCGGACTTTATTCGTTGGTTATCAAAACCACCGAAACGGCCTTTTTTTCCGCTGTGAAAATTCGTTTGGGGTAGGGAGAATTTTTTTCTGAAAAGTGAGCTTTTTCGAAGCGGAAAGGTACAAAAAGGTTTAATTCAACCGGGACACCACCTACGCAACGTTTTTGGTTTGCAACTTTTTTAGGGCTGTAGATGAGACCCACCGAATTCCAAAAATGTGCTATATAAGCAATTTGGGTGAAAAATGGATATTTGCGGGTCATTTTAATATCACATTTTGCTTAAATTTTACAATTTTCTTTAAAAAATTCCATTTTTTCAAATGCAGATTTTTTTTTACCAAAATTGGTGGAAAGTACGCAGGACCATGACTACCAATGGGAAAAAATCACCATGCATGGGTCGGAACCTTAATGGAGTTTTCCAGGCCAAAAACCGTCAAAATTTGGCTTAAATTGGCTAATTTGGACGTTTTTTGACTTTTACCCCCAGTGACACATTAT
>Ga0058701_10004025_pt1 | contig 11828 bp, 9 predicted proteins | sample AgamicOrMae_FD_97039 | JGI IMG/M metagenome (GOLD analysis project Ga0058701, IMG submission 97039) | Agave microbial communities from Guanajuato, Mexico - Or.Ma.e | ecosystem: Host-associated > Plants > Phyllosphere > Phylloplane/Leaf | place: Guanajuato, Mexico | collected 2012-06-04 | reverse complement strand
TAATTTGTTTAGACGGCATTGCTAACGCGGTTTGATAAAAGCTGCTAACTTAATAGCAGCCCCTTATAACTGGGTTTTAACTAACCATGATTCGTTGGGACTGCTAACTATTATTTTGCGTGTTTCCATTGGTTTGGCTGAACATAGGCCTATGTTAAAAAAACACCAAAGTACGTACTACCCCGTTTTAGTTTCATACCCAAAACAAGGTACAGCATTCCATAAAACGCGGGTTTTATCGAAAGGATCGGCGAGAGCTCTCCATTGATGTGGCTTATGTTACCCGTATCTTGGGGGCTGACGAAAATAACTTCTTGCTATGTTTCCAGTTTACTGTACCTACATCGCCGAAATAAGTATTGGGATTACCAGAATAGAATATTCTTCTGTCAGTGTACAATGCTGTCTGTGAGAAATAATCTTACGCAGGGTTGGTTCAATTTGTGATCGGTTGTGACTGTACGTTTTTCGGCGAATAGGAGAGGGCTTGTGATAGTATACATGGATGAATATCAGTGTGTGAAGCAAATGATACCTCGAAAGGAAGTTGAGCGTTATTACGGAGCGGAAGTACGCCTCATAGCAGGTTTCCCCGGCCAAGACGGCTACCACCGACGCGGCCACCCCCTGGACGGACATGGACGGCATTATCTTAACTCGACGTCTTTTTTGTTGTCCCGAATGGTTCCGCTGGTCTCCACATTCCCTACGTGCACGCAACGTGGTTTTTGATTTTGCCAGTCGGATGTGTGTGCAAGACCTCACTTGGGAACGTGATCGCGACAGTTGCAACTTCATTAGGACCTTTTTACGATCCCCAAACGCTCGCTGAACATCTTTGTCGGAAAATCTTTGGGACTTCCTCGAAGATCATTGAAAAGAGATGTGAAGCAGGGAGATCTCCGCCAACAAGGAATGACTTTGAAAGAAATACATACGAAACTACGAGGTAACTTGATTTAGCATAACTTCTGTCAACCTTATCCTTGATCAAAAATCATAACTGTTCCAGAAAAACGCTCCTACGCCATGAGACAACAGATCATTCGTAGAGTTGATTGATCTGGGTGAGTTCTTAGCTAAAAGGTATCTTCCGAGGGAAATCCCCCCATGAACCTCTTCAAGGCCAGGGCAGGGTTTTCGCTAGTTGAAATTTAGATTAAGTCAAGAGGCCCATTTTTTGCATGGAAGGAAATCCTGTGAGTTCATTGTTGATTTCCGTACTCGATTATGATTTCAAGGTAAAGTTTCTGATCTCTTTTCAGGTTTGTGATATGGTGAGCATTTTCAAGACAAATGTCACAATCGCTCCGTGATATTGGTACGTAAAGTGCAATAAATGACGCTAGTGTTTCCTGAAGCTATGAAAATTTCAAGGACGAAGTCATTCAAGGGAAGATTCCCACAGAAGCCTCTGTTTTTGTTCCACTCCTCAGAGGGCTACAAGAATACCCACTTATCGAAGGACAGCGAGTTTATAATTTATTCAGATACAAAAGCATGTGCTACGGGAGGCGGAAGAAATATACTTCCTCGAGGGTGGTACTCGGTCGCTGAAGTCGAGACCAACATCAGCAATGTCGCCTTTTCTTGGTTTCTTTCTCTTCAGTCACGAAGTTTCGCCCTGTGCCACCATTACCTTCAAAACACACGTATGACGTAGTTTAACAGATGTTGATTCATTTCAAGTAATCACCAAAAAGGAAGCCGACTCTTAATATTGACGAAAGTTCGAAAGAAGAGAGGACTGCAACGTAAGTCTGTACACTTTTCCACGAGGCCGCCACACCATATTGTAATCGACAGATCCCTTCGCACCCATACCTTTCACCAGCCGCCTCTACGAGCGCCTCTACCATCGTGCATCCGTGCACTATGTCCTTAACATCTGCTCTGACAGGTTAGTATTGAATGAAACATATTCAGTCTACTTTGTAAATAGTACTGTATTTGTAATTAATTCCCGATGCTTGAGCGCTATTGAAAAACTGACTACTGCTGAAATTCGAACTTAAACAGGCGTCTGTGACGTCATCGTGCACGGCTTTTCTTAGGAAGTTCGGAGCATCGCGACTTGCAGTTATTCTGCCCTCTTGAGGGCTTTAATAGGGACCCACCCCACATATGTTTAGTTTTCCTTAATGATGGACAACCTTACGAACTTACCCAGTGGGAAGGCCCAGTATGTTTGTCCAAGCTACTTACGCATGCACATGGTAGAATTCGATGTAACACTCGAATGAAACTTTTTGTATCTCATTAAACTGGACACAGTAGGGAGGTTTTATCTGTTTTATATCCTCTCAAATACCTGCTGGTCCGTTAGTCGTACCAATTCTCTGTTTTAAAATTCAGGATGTCACAAGAGGTTTGAGTTGGTGAACAATAATCTCAGAATGTGTTGATTTGCTTCTGATTGCCAACAAGGAAGTCTGGATTGCTCGACTCGGTTTCGCCTCCAAGTCGTGATACCCACCAAGTATAAGGAAACCCAAATATAAAACCAACCAGACGAAGTTAGGTAAAGCTATTAGAGCCGTGAATAGGACAGCGGGGTACAGGATGAATGGGGAGTTTGTTTTGAAGGCGGTATGGGTCGTCGCAGCGCGGCAACAGCGCGCTCTGTGTTTACAAACGGAGGCTGGCGGTACGGCAACCGCGCTTTGGCAGACAGACGGACAGATGGAGTTCCCTTTGTTGGTGTGCCCTGCCCAGCTGATGAGACTGGTTCCGGCCTTTGGCTTCGTTGCGGCGTCGCGTCGCTCGAGAGAGACGCTTACTTCGCTTAGGAACCACAGCGGACGATCCAAGGGCACAGCCTTTAATTCAAATAAATTACTACCTAAGCGTGGGTATCACTCCAATCCTCTGACGCACGTCAACTGAATTATAAACCAAACCGCAACATTAACACAAAGATTGAAATGCCCTAGCAGTTGTATACGCTCTTGTTAGCATTTCCGAATTTTGCGAGGGGTTCATGATGAAAGCGGAGTAAGCCCTGGCTCAGTGGAAGGAAGTGACATCAATTTCAGGTAGATCGTCATCTTTTCATGATTCGATGCAAGTCGTCTGAGACTTTGAATGAGGTGAGGTATCCATGCATACTTTCGCCTCCAAGCTAACTCTACTTTGCTCATTGTTGAGTACCTTTGAGTATTTACAGACTTGTGCGTGTAACTGAAAACGGGCGTCGTTTGTGAACCATCACAGCAGAGAACCGCTGAAATCAGGCAGACAAGCTAGATTCCTTTGTTGTGAGCGGCGAGCAGTTCTCGTCGGTTTGGTTTTTACCTACCTGCCCGCCTTGCCCTGGTCTACATAATGATAGAATTCTTCCTTACATCCTCGTTCGTATAGTAAAACTGGAATATGAAATCAATTGTATCATGAAATATCAAGTGTCATTAATATCTTCGGCTCATTTGAGATACCAAGGAACTATGAAAGACAATGGTTAGTGGCTAAGGTTCCGATCTGTTTCATGATGACGGCGTTTTTTTGCTTTGTCGGGAAGTGAGCGTTCAGCCAGAGTAGATTAACGGGAGCTGGGTTTTTCGCCGAGGGGATAAGCTGTGTGTATCTGTTTTCTCCGCCTGGGATTTATCGCTATTCTGCTTGTTACCTTGCAGGGGCGTAAAGCAGTCCTCCCATCACCATGGACAGGGAGTGGCCCACTAAATCCAATAGCTCGTAATAATAAGCACGAATGTTGGTGGGGTCTTGAAGGTTGAATACGTTTTATAGGAGCGACTGGGCGTTGGACGTGACTGAGATTACGGAGACAAGAGGCGATCGGTAGAACGACGAGGATCTACACTGTGTAAGAATTTCATCCTAGCACTTTATTTGGGGACCCTTTCTGTCGCTTAGAATAGTAAATGGGATTCAATACCATTCTTCTGAGATGAATGTTACAAGTGTCCGAGGAAACCCGGTTATTTTGGGATTCCTCTCTCAAAGGAGAATAAGCTTTGGCTTTGTTTCTCAGGGGAGTCCTGGTGATTCATGTCTAAATAAATCTAGTCTTGACGTAGCAGAATACTGGCAGTCATAACCTCACTCCCTGCCGATAAAATGACTTACCAACTCGAGTCCCATCGACGCTGTGGAGGACGTTCTTTTGTTCCTTTGCCAGAATGGCACAACTGGAAACCAAAGAAAAGTCATGAAAGTTACGAAAGAGATCGTAAGGCCAAGTAAGAAATGCCGCACAGCTATAAAGTTGTTCTTGGTTTGGCTGCCCTGATAGGCCGTTTTAGAACTCCGTCAGACAGCCCTGTTAGAGTCGCTCCAGGGTGGTTTGATGAAGGAGGAGAATCGTGTAAAGCGAGGGTAAATCGTGCATCGGTAGCTAAATTAATCTAGGGTGAATAAATCCCACCGGCGTCGCGGCGCTGGAGGCGACTTGGCAACGCCGAGCGCACAGCGTTGCCACAGCAGGCGACGTCGGCTGGCGTCGGCCTGCAAATAATGGCAGGTGGTGCGGGGTCCAGTACTCCAGTGACTTGGAGACGTCTACCTGAGGTAGTCGTGTTGTGGTGCCTCAGGAAAGGGGCGGAGGGGAGGGGGGGGTCGACGAGGCATGACGGTAGGCCTCATCTCTGGCTTTCTTTGGTGAGGGAGGTCGGGTCAGGTTACGATTAGATGCACCGCAAGACAGATGCATTTTGTGGGTGATGCAGCTGCAGACTCGTTTCCTGCGCTTTGTCCGCTGGACGCAGTTTCGGCCTTTGTTTTGGAAGGCCAAAATATGGCGTAATTGCCGTTTTAATTTCATGCAGAGATTTTAATCTAGCGGTATGAATTAGAGTTGCGAAAAACCATTGTTACTCCTGTGGGTCACATAAATGTTTAGCAATTGATAAAGAGGAACACGAACAAAGAAGAGGGCCGTGGAGCCTCGGCGCGGTCGTTTGGTTCGATTTCGTCCAGTGCAGATGCCCATATCGAAAGGCCAAACGCTCGAAGACATCGAAATTGCGCTGGCTCTCTCATCTTTCAGTAAATTTTAGTTTGGAAAGCAATTTCAAGCAAGCCGTAGGGCAAGACGTCCTTTTATGACTTGAATTTCTATGCAACTGACTCATGTACCGAGTCTACCACACCTGGCCAACACTTCTGACGAGAGATTGCTGTTTGTATCTCTAAGTAAGTCACTATCATATTCAAAAAGAGGTGTGAGAAGTCTCACGAAGTGAAGAAATACTTCCAAGCCATCTTGAAATGGCGTCCCTAAATTCGCTGTAAGAATGATTTTTCTTCTGCACGTCTTCAAGTCCAAATTTGAGCATCTCGCCACCGATAATTTCCTAAACATACGACTCGCCTGCCATTTTTTTCCCGTTTGATCTCTTCACTGAGCCGCGAGTTCTCTTCACATCCTAACCAAGATTTTTGTGACTCTTCTTTAAATCAGACGACATCGTTATTCACTTGTTAATTTTGGTACTACGTTACATGCTCAGGCGAGCTCTTCAAACATCATTTCAGAAAGGTCAGTAATTAAATCCAAAATTGTTGGACGATGCATAGCAAGTCTTGGGAATGTACGTACATATTGCGAAACATCTCTGAAATATGTTGTAAGTCTCCTCCACCCTCCTTTTACCTCGCGTATTCCCCTTAACCCCGATCGATTTAAATAGAGGTTCCTTCCGTTGGTGCACATCTTCTTTTATCAACCTCAGCCTGGGAACTTTGGACCTTGACATTTCTTTGCTAAATGGTGGACAAGGTAATTGCATCAAAAAAAGAAATCTTTCATTTCTATTTTCACGGAATGAAAAACGAGGGCAGAGCTTCAGCCGGCAAGATTTGACGTGCAGAGCAGAAAAGACCTCAAAGCAGGTCTCGACAGGTTGGGGCCTGTCCCGCCCGTTGCGTCGCCTTTTCAGCTGGAGAGTTGCAGCGAATTTGCAAGTCTTGCAGCGTGACAATAGACTTGAACCGAAGACGTTTTCTCCAAATTGAGTTACCAATCCACGTTCAAAACGGCGACAATACCTGAGGCCCTCTTAAAAGTTCCACCCGTTCATTCGACTATCAGCATGTATTCCTCTTTCTTCTGTTAAAGGCGGTTCCTTTCAACACCTTATTTACAAGGTGTCGATAATGCCAAGAAAGAATGGAACTAACAAGTGACAGTACAAGTCTACGGCCGAGGATGAATGCTTATGTACTTTTTCCAAAAGGCTTCGCTTTTCTATCTTCAGAACAGTGATGCGTTGGCAACAATTTTTGGTGTTGAAATGGAACCTGGCTCTCGAACCTAACACAGATAGATCAGTTGTATGTTGATTTTTGTTGCCTGTTGATTTCGTTGCTAGAATTTCCATTTGATTAATGTACTAGCAGTCAAAAAAGTATTGATCGCTCTATTTTTCAAACCTCCGTTACTTTGAAATGGAGAGAGATACGTCAGAAAAGCACAAAATAAAATCGCTAGATCTTCAGATGTAGCTTTTTTTATACGTATCTCTTTTCGTTCCAAAGTGGTTTAAAAAAATTGGAGCGGTCAATACTTTTTTGACTGCTAGTACCACAATGGAAAATGAGACCGGAGGTATGGGCTGGCCTCAAACGACTCGGCTAGGATGTCCATTTGTACCACTGTGTACTTGAAACGTGTTAACCAAAATTCAAACAACATGTTCAAAAGTCGTCTTTTTTGAGTTCTTTCTTTCGTGTAATGTAACCCCTCTCCCAATCTTCGTCATATTTTCTAACAAGCGGCATAAGCTCACAACCGTTCTTAACCTAGATCGAAGTAACGTTCCGCCTTCGCGTAAAATCTCGTTACTCGAATTGAATGAGGCCGCTATTGGTAGGTCGGGACTTGCTGGCTAACCACTGAATTAAGTTCTTTCGATGGCAGACCGAAATTGTGAATGGCTCGCAGTGACATCTTCAACAAAGGCTTGTCGTCCAGCGTCCCCGCAACCGCCTTCCTCGTTAATGAGGAAAACACATTTGACGATCCGCTTATTGAATAAAAAGAAATGAGTGATCAGTGATGTCGGCCTCCACGCTGTGCATGCTCAACCCCACGGTGGGAAAGTCGTGTGGGGAGAGTTCCGAGCAGGGAGGAAGCCAGCTGGAGCCTCAACCCACCCACAAAAACAATTCCAGACGTGCGACGTTGCAACATATGGGACGCCCGCCCGCATTTCATGGCGAAGAGGACCTTTAAATCGGAAACACCGCTTCGGTCTGCTGGTGCGACGCGACGGGGAGGAACTGGGTCGGGACATGGATGGGTAGATAAAGTCGGGTTGTCAAAGAAGTGTGACCATAAAGTAATGGTCTCGCATCTGCGATCCCAACCTAAACGGGTTTCCTCTCTATCTCCTTCAAAACGGCCCACAATTGCGCTTTGGTCATAAGAGGAATGTTCACTCGAAAAGGCAAAAGCTTTTCAGTCGGGACATGTGTATTTTGTAAGCGTCGAAGATATTTTAAAGGAGACTTCCGAGCTGGTTTGGGACGTATTGCTCACAAGAAGTCCTCATACGAAGGTGAATAAGTGATTTTGAAATCCATATATCGTAAAAAAGATAGTTGATCCGCCTTACACACCGAAAGTATTTCATCGCGATTTTGCCTTAACGACACTTTCGGCACAATTCATGCTGTAACGCCGTTGTTTTTCATTGGTGTTTTAGGTCACTACAACGAGGTATATTCGGGATCCATTTATCAACGAAGCAAAGCTATGAATTCAACTTGAAGCAAAGCAAATTTTGGCTCGCTGAGCAAATATAACCAAAACATCTCTTTCGTTTTACTACAATGCCCGTAGACCGAATTAAAATTTTAGAATACAACAGAACATGCGACGTAAAGCACATTTTGTGGCTGCTACCAACGCCAAAACGCCAGTAAAATTGTTGTTTTTTTCTTTTTTTTCTTGACGGTTGTGTTTTTGGGAATGTTTAGCTGTACAATATGAGTTCAAAAAGTTCTTAGTACATGTGAAAGCGAAAGCGGACCGACTTGAATGGGATTTTTGGTCTAAGTTGCAATTATCCTTGAATCGAGAACCTCCCATCGCGAATACAACTGGAGTAAAATTTCCCTGAGACTCGGGGAGAGTATGTTTTCTGCCATTCTCCCAAACCTTGTATCTCAGAATATTAAACATTTTGTTCGGACTTAATCGATGTAAAATTTTTAGACCTACATTTTTCCCTAATTTTTTCAATAGCTCTAGCAGTTTTTGAAATGTCAAAAGAAAGATTCAGTTTTGTCATTTCCTGACTCCCGTCTTAAAAATTATTAGAAATGTTCTTTCTTTTTCCCCTTCTTTCTATTACTGACAATGGAGAACCTCCCTTAGCGAGGACAATCAGATAACCATTCTTGACCAAGTTCGGGATTGGGTGATTGAAGTACAACTTTCTTGAAATCCTGCATCTCAAAACTGGTTTGGGTTATCAAAAAGTGTTCAGGCCATACACCTTTGAGATTTTCTAAACGGCTTATTTTGGCTGTGCTTTTTACCATTACTAAATACCTGTTTTCCAAAATAGGGGTAGGACAGTGTGTGCATGTGCACGTATACGCACGCACATGTACGTATCATAGGTTCTCTTCAGGACTTTTTTCCCCCTCTTGTTCTCGACCGTTTTTGAGCCAGATGGCGAGTCGGTTTTTACGAGTCGTATAATGCTTAAACTTCCTCACTCGTATACAGTGCTTATGAAAGCTAGATTCACAGCCTGTCCGGACGAGATAGCCATAAGAGTTTAGGGAACCTTGTAGGATCACGGAGACAAAGGAATAGGGAGTTAGCAGGGACTAATCCTGGCTCAGGCTAAATATGCTAAGACGAGAGCAGCGAGAGGGAGATTGAGATGTTGACAATACAAGCAGGAGAAAGTAGGGGTTGACAAAGAACGTTTGTTTAGTAATTGGTTGTGCTTAGGAGAAAACAACGGTGAACAGTGTTCAAAGGTACCTTTGTTCAACAGAGCACAGGTTCGTAACTAGTGATCCCTCACTTGTATAACTAGGATTGAACAACGACGGTTCAAGCTAGGGGGTGGAGGCGAGTTGAGCTCAAAGTTTTAGCACAGCCACAAAAGGAGAAGGGCCGGATGGACTAGCAAGGCCTAGTGGCTGATGACGCGCATCTCGATGAGGGTTCGAGGACAAAGGAGTTGCGTCAGGTCAGGGTGTTTTGGGCCGATGAGGCAGCGTTTAGGGATGTGTTGAATGGAGTGTGTGCACAGATAGGTAACACACTGTTTAGTTTGGAAAAATTCGTGAGCTCCGCTGTGGGCGTTATTTTGGCAACGCAGGCTGTTTCGGTCTACAGGCAACTCGCCGAGGAATTTAAGAAGAACGAGTGGACTGGAAAGAAGCCTTGGCGAGACGCGTGGAACAAAGAATGAAATGAGGAAGCATAAAGAGCGGCTTCCATTGCGAGGTGTAAACAAAGGATTCGAACGCGCCGCTGGATGTGGTGGACTGGATAAAATGGGATATCGTTTTAATTTTACGTGGCCTGAAAAGGTAAAACTGATGATCTGCAGAGAAATGGAAGAAGCATCTATTGCGTCACGTGTATGATTTCTAAAGTGATACTAACTGGACCAGATATGAACAGTGTGAAGTTCTCTTCGAATCAGGAGACGAGAGGAATCCCTGGGCTCATTTTCTTTCAAAGTGGCGTCACATCGCTCCTGCCGACCGGATCGTTGAAAATAATAGAAATATGATCTGCCAATACCAAGAAAAATAATAACGGATTAGAGGGAGTGTGAAGATATACGTGATCAAGCGTTTGCCCTCTCCTTACAAAAGCAAACAGGAGCATGTAAAGACTTGTTAGTTGCATCTCTATCAGCCTCATCAGAAGACATTTTTATCGTCGTCTACGTTGCGTCGTTGTGTGAAGATATTTCAATCGTGTTGCACCTTAAGAAGCTCCGTCGTAAACGTATAGTACGATGAACCTTGTACTGTCGCGATGGATTTGGCTTGATTTTAATGCAAAAACTTGTGACAAGAGTTTCTCTTCGCTGTCAGATCAATTGCTACCGTCTTCGCGGAACGGGGAAGAGAGATGCAAGTGGAATGAATTGAGCCGAGGAGACGATATTGTGGCGAAGCAAGGTGAGCCTGAACTCGGCCCGAGGGCCCCTTGGCGCGGGGCTGGGAATAGATAAATTGGGCGAGAAGATAGATTCCAGTGCATGGCAGCCAGCTGGTAGACACCCACTAAACATCTCACACTGCTGCGTTGCAACATCCTCACTCGTCCGGACGCCCGCATAAACTTCTTTTTCTTTTTTCGTTGCCGAGGAAGGTTTTTAAATCGTAAACGCCTCACGCTCAGGTTGAGCCGGTTGGGCTGTATGTGCTCCCGGACATAGATCCGTCTCCCTCTCTCTGCTTCGTGCAATGCGATGGCAGCTTTGGTGCCTTCGGGCAACAACACATTGTACTCAATTAATATTCCACTATTTTCACGGGTTTAATGAATTTTTTCCTTAGTATTTATCGGTTGCTGTATAAGAGCTTGGTCGCTTCCATCGCTAGACTATTTTTGTTCACGCTTTCGGCTGTCATGGTGCGATGGAAGGGCAGCGATAAAGCAAGATTAAACTCTGCTTTTTCTAGCAACTAGAAAAATTTCACCACAGTTTTGTTATTAAAATTTGCTGGTTGCCATGAAAAAGAATTGAAGGCCGTGAAGCCGAAATTTGGACAGTTTTTTCATGAAATTACTTCGAGACGGTGATAACTTTCAAGGCTTACAGAAGGAAACCAGCAGTGCGGACAACAGGAAAGAACGTTTGTAATTTTAACTCGAGCGTACTTCGCCTCGGTCTCTGGAGTCATAATGGTTCTACAATCAAAACAAAGGAACTGAATCGCAATCTGAAGGAGCTCCGAAAGTAAACGCCATAAAATAGTCGCTCTGCTTTGTCCGACGTGAAAGAAAATTCCCTCGGTTTTTGCCATGTCCTAATTTTTTTCGGGGGCTGAAGTCGATTTTTTCCCTGAAAGGGGTTCAGGTCGGAGTGCTTCGAGTTTTTCTTCGGCCTTGAAATATGAAATTCTTTCCAATGAGCGTTTAAGGTTGTCAATTGGTCTCCAATGAAAAAGCACTAGCTGAGGAGACGACTTGTCACCAAAGAGAGATTCGTTTTCTTGATCAATCATTTTTGCCCACAATTAACATCTAAGGTATTGGTCATGTCTGAAATACTCGCCTTGCCTCGCTTGAACCAACCGCCATTACACAAGTAGCAAACCTTATCGCGTACCTCCTGCCTTGGTTATCTTAGACTTATAACCATCATCCTTGGCTATCATGTCCATTCACTTCCCCTTCCTGGCCTTCTTATATGACGGAATTTAGAGAGGAAGTCGCTGAAACCGAAATCTTCGAAAATTGAAACAACCGCACTAGCCAAGGTTTTGCTGAATTGTTCAAGTTGTTTAAAATAAGTCATTTGCAGAGCGCCTCGTGCTTTAGTTTCAATAAGCAAATGCACGTTTGGGAACTTAGTATTGTGACTTTCGTTTTGTATTAAATTTTTATATTCAAGAATCAAAATCGCAGTATTAATATCGCTGCAATTCTGAGACCTAAGCGCCGCTTCCTAGGTACTACAGTACAGGGCTTTGCCTTCGAGTCATTTTTGTTTCCAATCATTCTCAGACACAACCATTTGATGTTGCACCTATGTCACCTCTGCCACCTTAGGTCACAACACATCGATCGCAATCATTTTCCAATGATTTCACCTCGTGAGGTCAATTGTGATCTCATCCACTGATCATGTATGGAGCCTCCAACTTTCTTTTTCATTCAT
>Ga0058701_10004024_pt1 | contig 11830 bp, 5 predicted proteins | sample AgamicOrMae_FD_97039 | JGI IMG/M metagenome (GOLD analysis project Ga0058701, IMG submission 97039) | Agave microbial communities from Guanajuato, Mexico - Or.Ma.e | ecosystem: Host-associated > Plants > Phyllosphere > Phylloplane/Leaf | place: Guanajuato, Mexico | collected 2012-06-04 | reverse complement strand
GCTCAGAGTAAAACCAAAATATAGGATTTGAACCGCCCAATGCTTTCCTCCAGGGCTGCTAGTTATGTTTTATCTCAAAACCTGAATATAGTGGCCTATTGGCAGAAAAAAAAGAGGCAACGGATTTCCTAACAATTGCCAGTCACTTTTTTTATGTGCATCACTCAACTTTGGATTTTTGGGGTTGTTCCAATATTTTAATCCACTACCGCCCAGCGATGTCGTTCGGAAACAGACACATCTATTTTAGAGGATCTTTTCAGTTCAGTATTGTCACAGTTTAAAAGATATCACCCCTCTGGAAACCCGAAATTTAATAATTTAGGCATTTTCCAAAGCTTGAAACTGCGTATTTTAGTGGAAAAAATTGCAAAAATAATATTAGCAGCAACGACATTCCAATAATCTTTCGTCTCAATGACGGGAAGCAAGGTTGGCTGGGATTTTTGGGAATTTCTCCCGCCAAAAGCGGACGGAAATGGGATACAACCCAACGAGAAATGGTTGGCTGAATCGACGTCGATACTCCGAAGCCAAATCGATAAAGAAATTATACCAACTCTTTCCTTGCTTAAAACTGCGTTAAAGAGTATTCTCTCGAGAGAACTGTCATTTTCTTGCAACACAAGGGAACTCAAAAGGTCTTATGCCATTCCGACGTCAAAACGACGCAAAAACTACGCTGAAACGATGTCGGAGCGATAAGTTCGTCGAAATTTAATTGAAATTTTTAGAAAGATTTCGTCGATTTCGGCCAAGATATCGATTTTTTTTTACCTCCGCTTTGACGTCGAAATGACATCGATTAAACCAGATAAGTAAATAGATTGTTTTCTACACCAAAATTTTATTTTTTGCATCTCTCAATTCGCATCAACAATAAATGTCGGTCTACGACATCAAGAAGCATGGAGACTCAATAGCTCAGCGAACGAAAAATTCACAGCGGTTCAACAAAAGCAATTTAAAACAATGTCACCGAATGAAAAATGTAACTCGTGCTGGCTGAATCGATATTACTAAGACTAAGAGATAATTTTCTGAAAGTTCAATAATCAAAACAAAAATAGAATAAATCATCGATTTCGTCAGCCTTCCTAAATTATAATACTGCAATAATATAAAAACAAGAACCTTTTTACGTAACAACACTCACTGCATCGTAAGGATACGCTGTAAAACATTAAAATAAAGAACGATAAGACAAAAGAGTCTTTTTGAATAATTAATAAACGAGAGAAAAAAAAAACGATTGATGCAATATCACAAGAGAGAAAATGTGTATGACTAGACCGAACACATGGTTGGAAGCACAACGAAGGAGTGAGAAACCAGAAAGATGAAATTCCACAACGGTGCAAGCAAGCAACTTCGTATTTCAGAAACTAATTGAAGTCGCAGATAAAACCCTTTTCGAAGACATATATTACGACTTATACGTACATTTGAAGCTTATTTTAATTTTCCGATAAAATAGAACTGCTGGCATTTCACAACCCGATGTTAACTATAGTGGAGACTTTTTCCGCTATATTGATTACGGAAATCGTACGAGGGAACCATAAGACATCAAGCTAATGCTAGGGGTGGGGGGTGCCTTCATTAATATTTATTTTGTTTATGAAAAAATGATGGCTACAATTGAGGATTTGCCTAAATAGACCTAAGGCAAGTTCACATCATCTCCAAAACGCTAGCTTCCCGTGGAAAAAGGCTTGATAGGCCTGATCAGAGTCTGATCAGGCACAGGTCAGACACCGCTCAAATGATCGAAAAACTGATCTGAGACTGATCATTTTCTAATGGGACATTCCATCAGCGCCTGATCAGACATTTTCGCACGGGTTCCGAGCCGGAAGCATTTATCCTCTTCATTAGAACAGAATAACGAGTCATAAAAAAAGGTAGCTTGACTTAAAGAATTGACACATCAAATATGCTCGGCGGAAAAATAGGAAGGAGTTATTCCTCAACAAGGAAATCAAGTAGTCTTCACGAGAGAGTTGAAGTATTCTCTTTTATGCGCTGCTTATGCACTAATCCATACTAAAATAAAAAAATAAATAAAAAAAGAATAATTTTTTTAAAAAAATAAATTTAAAAAAAAACAAACAACGTCAGCTCCAAATGACAACATTCTCAATTTTTTAAAGAAAAGTGTTAGGAGGCTGGTATAAGAGCATAACTGATTAAAATGCGATTTAAAAAGATGAGGTTGGTATTAGAGCATAATAAATATGCGATTTTAAAAGAAGTCGTAAGTCAGTATAGCACAAACCAGCGGAAACCTAAAAAGCAGGGACCAACAACGACTTCAAATAAGAAGAAGGCACTGGACACAGTTCATAGAATCACTTGACTTGAAGAAGTTGCAAACCTACTGTACAGTTTTGCGAGTTACAAGGTTAATACATTCCGCGTTTAAAGAGAATTAAGGTTACTTTAATCCATCGATAAAGTTACGACAATGTTTAATATAAACATACTCCTAAAAGAATGACTAGATTTCAAATTTATAATCCCGTGACTATGTGAGAATAGTTACTAAAATTGTGCCTACAGCGAATGAGGCCCTACAGGATCTCATACGCGTATGGCGTTACTTAATGGTGGCCTCAAAACAGTGGACGCGCAAAAAAAATTTCCAGCATGTTCGTAAGTACAGAAAGCTAATGCCATCCAAAAAGTTCTTGCATCGGTAACTGATGAACAATTATCAACGCTATATCACAAAATTAGATATGCGAAGCGTTTTCTACAATTGAGACGAGAATAAGAGTCTTTAAGGAGCAAAAGCTTGATTTCTCAACATTTTGCACGGAACAGAAACTTATTTCTACCTGTAGTTAAATGCAGACCATTCTGACTTAAGCCTGATGAAGCAAGTAACAATTGAAAATAGTTATGAGATCGGGATTAAATATACAAGATAACATGCTTTCTTAACCTCGTATAAAACAAAACATGTTTACACTAACAAAAACGCTATATCCATATATACCGTACACACAAAAACAGCTAGTAAAGTCAATATTTAAGACTAGAACTTCAGTGGCTGAAGAGTTTACTTAAAGAAAGAAAAAACATGCTACGATATTTTCATCAAGCCACTAGTTAGCATCACATTTTTATCATAATGAAATCACTTAACATTAGCTTCCTGGTTTAAAGGTGAAGGAAGAGGCTCGTATAGATTTCCAGCGCAGAAACCATTATTTTTGGTGTTGGTAACAAAACAGTAATACTGATTACGCTACGAGAAGATCTTATGAAACTAAATACGTAAGTTTGAAAAACTTTACCCACCGGGAAAATATTGTATAAGCTACCCTCCAGAGGAATACTTTGTCGATTTCGTATTTCCTTCGAATGTCAATGGAATTCATTTCAACACAAAAACAATAATAGTAATAAAAAAAACGCAATTAGGCAGTTGCATAAATATAAAAGGAATAAATGTTTTCTTCAAATAAAACATTTTTGCTTGGCAGTCCGAAGTTTTAATAATGGTGTCGAATCTTTAAGTGACTGAAAAAAGCATTAAAATTATTTTTAAAAATGGTCTTAAGTAAAATTTGCAAAGACTCTGAGTAGGTAGCTTATAAAAAGCTCGAAGTACATATAACAAAACAGATATCAATTTAGGAACTCATACCGTAAGTGCAACGTATTCCACGAACGGCAACATACAGCTGGTAAATAAAAATAAAATTTCCTCGGTAGTTCTTAACGCAGTAACCTAAAAAAGCAATGTTAGAAGGGAAAAAAACTTGTGGTTGAATTAAGGTAGCCGGAGAAGAATAATAAGATTAAAAAAAAAGAAACGAAGGACACAAAATGAAAAGCTTATTAATGTTAAAAAGGGCCACCTGGCACTTCTATCGATCAGCTTTAATATTTTTTTCTACTTGAAAGACCTCTTAAAAACATGAAAAACGCCGCTATTCACGAATCGAGCCCAACCCCTCGATCTCGACTTAAGTCATAGATTGGTTCTTGCTCCATCATATTGCTTCCATTGACTTTCCAGTGAAAATTCTCGTATTTTTAGGAATAAAATATTAAAAGTCACATAAGCACCGGGGGAAAACAAGGGAACGGTCATAAAAACATTCAGCAGAGACGTTCTGCTTGAACCGTCCAAACAAATTGATACAAGAATCACGGAGAGTAACAAACGGGGGGGCATTCGATAGCGCCAAAAACCACAAGCGCCAGCGCCGCAAGCGCCAGTCCGTAACCGCCAAACGAGAAAAGTCGCAAACGCAGTTCGTATAGGTTAGGTTAGGTCAAGTTAGGCTAAGTTAGGTTAGGTTAGGTGAGGTAAGGTTAGTATTGCGGTTAAGACCTTTGGCGTTTGCGACTTTTCTCGTTTGGCGGTTACGGATTGGCTCTTGCGGCGTTGGCGCTTGTGCTTTTTGGCGCTTATGACCGCTACCCTAACAAACGTACCTTATCATTCGTTGTGCACAAACTTAAGTTGACAACCCTTTTGTATCATAGGAAATGCGTTTCGGGCTTACCACACAAATTTACCTAGGCTACACATTCTTTAGGTAACAATGTTCCTCAAAAAAAAAAATAAGACGGAAACACGAGTTTATGCGCGTGAACGGGAATCTACATCGAAATTTCCTTCTTTTTAAAGGAATAATAAATTTACCTCGGATATTCCAGGAAGTACACACTTCCAATGACTTCACCCACTACCGCCTAGTGATGCCGTTCGAAAACAGGAAAATTTATTTTAGAGGATCTTTTCAGTTCAGTATTGTTAAGAAAATCATCCCTCTGGAAACCTGAAATAATTTCGGCATTTACCAAAGCTTGAAATTGCGTATTTTAGTGAGAAAAATCCTTCCAATATATCTTAACCTAAATTTCACTCCAAATACTTTGGCCTGTTGGGTTAAACTTCCGGCTACCTTAACCACCTCAAGAAACCATCTCGGAATGCTTGTCGTGCATTCTATAGTACATAAGAGATAAGAAGGCTCGTGTTTAGAGAGCTACTGCTCTTCACGAACAAATGGTGTTGAGATCGGTGAGCCCCGAGGCCGAGATGGCGTCCGAGCCCGCGATGGAGTCCGTCAGCTGGTCTCCTTTGGCGGCCAGGTGCTGGCGCGTGTGGAACGCCAGGTCCGACTTGTCGCTGAACTCCTGCCGGCAGATCATGCAGACATGGCGGTCGGTCAGGCTGTACACGTCCCCGACGGTGAGGTGCGACTTGGCGTGGGCGGCCCACTCGTCGCGCGAGCTGCACAGCCGGCCACAGATCTCGCAGCTCCACGCCACGACGTGTCGCGGCTGGCCCAGCGCGCGCAGCTCGTTGGCGAGCGACTCCGACGGCGCAGCGGGCGACTTCTGCAACCAGAGGCGCAGATACTCTCACATACGCTCACTTCACTTACGAAAAGAAAATACTTATGAAGTATCAGCGATACTCTCGATTAACCGTTCAAGTAACCGAGTTGTGTCTGAGGAATGCTGAAAAAAATAATTTTCTAAAATACTCAAGATTGTTTTGATTCAACAGGATAAATTAATGATCGAGTACTGATTCCATGCTTTCTTTAGGTACTATCAGTGTCAAAAGTATTGCTCCCTCTTGTATGTTTCAACCCTCTCTAACTTGAAAACGGGAAGAGGTACGACAAAAAAGCATTCTATCAGGCCGATAGATAGAGCAAGTATCTACAGAAATCATTTCGTGCTCTTTTGCTGTATATCTTTTCATTCCCAAGTAATGAAGGTTTGAAAAAATGGGAGGGACCTTTGTCACTGATGGTACAAGTAAGACGATATTTGTTAAAAAAGAAAAAAAAACGCTAAATATACTAAAATAAAGATTATCATCACTGAGTCAATGCAGAGGGATGGTGACAGTCCTCAGAGATCCCAAAAAATTGGATAAAATGCCTTTAGTGACTGCGAATCAAAAAAAAAAGGAGTAAGGAAGGAAGAAGAAAAAGAATAAGATAAAAAGGAACGGAAAAAAAAGAAAAAATACTCGTTTTTGTTTTCAATTAAAAAAATATACCTTTCTTTTTGGTTTATGTATTGAAACTGAGTTTGCCTGTTTTTTGCAAGTGAGGAATAAAGGAAAAGGGTTTTAGCTAGAGATGCCGTCAGTGTCAGAAAAATGAGCCAGCTTTCTGCTGCAGTGCCATTTTACACTGAAAACTTGCAACACTAATTGCGCCGAAATAAGTGTTTTCAACGTAATTTTGGGGTTCTTTTAGTTTTTTATAAAAATATCAGGATTGAGCTGAGAATGCTACATGGAAGAAAGACGAAAAACCTTGAAATCTGCTGCGTATCGGTTAGCCGTCTTTATTAATACGGACAACCTTTGCGCATCTCTGGCACAAATGGTACCTCTAGCTTTAGCTACAAAGCTAAAACGCGCAACTTTGCTCTTCTGTAAAAAGCACGGAAATGCGGAAAATCGCATTTCATTTAACAACACAATTTGACGATGCCTAAATTTGAAACTTAAACAAAATGTCAACATTGGAATCATGTTTTGATTAAAACATTATCTGGTGTATAAAGCTATGTATGATAATGACAAACCTAAATTTTTGGGGGCGACGCAACAAGAGCATTTTTTAAACCTTACCTCAATTTTTATTTCAGCTGGCTTCTTGACTGGTGTAAGTGAGACTATAGATGATGTGCTAGGCCTTTTCCCAAGGGGAGCGATATTAGTTGGAGTGAGATGTTTCAGTTTATTCATGTGCATCACAAGTTTGTCTCGTCGTGCGAACGCTTTATCGCATACTTCACAAACATAAGGTTTCTCCCCTGCAAACAATCAAATCTCAGCAAAAAATTTTCACATTTCTTCAAATGTCAAATGATGTTTCTCACCTGTATGGATCCTCATGTGAATGACCAGCTTGTCTTTCCTTGCAAGCCCCTTATTGCACACAGGGCAGGTAAAAGACTTTTCTGATGAGCTTGCTTTTGGTGTAGGTGTGATACTGCTCGTAGAACTTGTACTGCTTGTAATGACTATCTTCCCATTCAACGCAGGAGCGGCAGTTGCTGTTCCATTTCTGTCCCCCGAAACAAATACTTGCGGAGAAGTCTCAACAAACTGAGCTGTTGCTGCATACTCAGGAGCCCTGAAACCAGGCGTCACCAAATGATCAACTGTGATCCATGCAGCTGTGAGTCATGCTTAGCTATACATACCAACTCCCAATGGCACGCAAAACTCTCACCCCATCATCATAACCCATTGAGCCATCATCTGGGATTACATTGTACAGAGGCTGGGGATCTGTTTGTGTTTGAACCCCAACAGAATGACTTTCCTGGAAAATAAAAGAGTAAAGACAGTCGGTGCTAAGAACCACACCTTTGATGTAATGAACTACACTTACCTGGGACTTTGGTGATAGTGATTCTTCTTTAGTGACATTGGAGCTGCCTGAATGAGTTATAATAATTGTGACTTGCTGTTCACCACTGTCTTGGGCTGACTGTTGTAGGGAATTTTCTTCTTGTTGCGCATCAACAATATGTTGTTCAATAACTTCAAGATGTTCCTCAACTGTTTTCTCAGGCTCTGCCATAATGATATTTGGTTTTATCTGAAACATTGGCGATTCTGAAGGCAATCTAAATCCCTAACAGAAACTTAGGCGATAAACGCGTCGCCGCCTAGGTTATGTCGGATGATAATAATAAACTACTTAAACTGATGTTTGCAAACTAAATCTTAACTGGAAACATAAACTCCGACTTGCAGCAAGCGTTTACACTGGAACTATTGCCGGTTGTTTTAAATACGAGTCGGCCGATCATTGTACGAAACGATACTCTGACGGATCAATAAAGTAGTAAAGTAGACACCACATCATTTTAATCACGTATTGATGACTGATTTAACACGAGGATACGGTCAGTGACTTCCAATCAAAGAGTGAAATATCATTAAAAGGCTTGAGTATCAAAAACAAGAGTACAATTAGGAAATTTTACCTGACAATGAGGTTATAAAATAAGAGGTTACCCGACCAATCTAAATGCCTCATCAAAGAGACTATTTGCACGATTTCCGTTCCCTATAAAACTCTATCATTGATTTAAGGGAAGTTTCTCACTTATTTACCTCGTAAAGGATAAAAAGACAACAGAAAACAACAATTAAATCATAGTCTCTTCTTCGGAGACCAGAAATCGTCTGCAGACAACAAAAGCAGACGCCAAAGTCACTGCAGGCTTGATCTCAGTTGTAGTCCAGAAGGCCGCGCCAAACGACGAAGGCGCGGGAATTCAAAGGTTGGCGCGCCGCGGTCGGTAACGGGCGGAACTCTCCTCCACAAGTCACAGAGTCCGCAACAGTGAATACATCGTATGATGTATTTCTGATATTTTACGGTTTGAACTTGGCAAGAGCATGGCTTAAGTGGACGCGGTTGTCATACAACTGAATCCGACCTACATGTATCAGTATTGCCAACGCACGTTCCTAAAAGTTCGTTACCTCTGAGAGAAAAAAAAGGACTAAAAAAATAATGAGTTGTAAAAAAATTACTTATATCCGCAGTAAAAAAAACAAACAGAAAAAATAATAAAATCGATTTGATTGGGTCGAAAAAATTTTTTTGATTTGCATGATAGGAGAGTGCTCACTCGGGAAAGGGGTCAAGTAGAGAGCCTAAAAATAGAGAGTGGCCAACTGGGTGTGCTAAAAGTCGACAGCCAATCAGAGCACAGCCAGAGAGTATGGCCAACGCTATGCAAAAAGTCGACAACCAATCAGAGCGGAGCAAGTTGGCCACTCTCTGTTTTTAAGGCTCTCTAGGGTCAAGTATTCGACCTCGCAACGAGTTGGCGCATCTTTCAATTGAGGATCCTTATAGTTTAGGTGACCCGCATGATATCACCTTAAAGAAGTCACAGAGATCATTCTTTTACTTCTTAAATGTTGACACAAGCGGACAACTAAGGTCCAGTCAGATATTGGAATGCAGTATGAGAATGTTATCAGTAGTAATCGTTGCACAAACAAGTAGCGTGTGGGTGGTGACGTCACGTGCGTGTGTCAGCGTGATATCAATAGGACTCTGCGAGGACAGCATCACAAACAACGCGATTCGCATCTGCTACTCGATGCAACTCATAATAACAAAGCTAGATATTATTGCTTGACAGGAGATTGCCATCGTTTCGGCGTAATACGATAGGTTTAGAACAGTGATGCTTCAAGCGCGCAACGCTCTCTACCTAGCAGCCTCCCGATATGTGCTGCCGGGAGCCGCTACTGTGCGTCTCTGCAGTTTACATTCCAAAGGTGGAATTTCCTGGCTCCACCTTTTCGTTTTCCACCTTTCGTCGAAGAACCGAGTGGAGCGAAGCACATACCACGTACTATAATTTGAGGGCCAGCAAAACTATGCCTCTTATTGTTGTGACGGTATTTCAAAATTGGGGATTCTGTTTGGGGTTGTCTCTTTTGATATCTGTATCAGCGCTCAAGGTTCGGGACTACGTAAATTATGAAAATGATTCGCTGAACTTAAGCGACGCTTCGCCACTTGTCAGTGAGTTGTGCAACGTGTAGCAACCACGTGTTGGTTTTGACATTTTCCTCCGAATAAAAAATTGTCGCTTCCTCCTATTACGTTAATCTCTTTGTGACAATAAAATCGTTAATTTTCACACCTCCACTCTATGGACAAAACAGTCAAGAATCTATGACAGGAAGAGGCGTAAATTTTAGTGAAAACACCCTTACCATTGAATTGCATTACATTTTTTTCTGATTAAACTACTGGTTACACAGCATCTATGAAAAAGAAAACGAGATCTGTTAATCGCATTGTCACATCCACGCCTGTATCTCCGTATTATTACTTTTTCCGCGCGTTGTGCATGTGACGGGGGGGGGGGAATAAATATTTCAAACAGCACAGGATTGAGCAAGCCAACTTGAAGAATAACTACCTGGCGCAGTAATTCCTCGAAGGTTTGTGTAAAATCGCAAATTATGTTGACTGAAACTGCTACTTTTAAAAAAAAATTACCTATTTTTTAAATTCAAAATCTTTAAATTCTACAAATTTTGGATTTTTGAGGTAGATTATTAAAATTAATAATTTAAAATTCAGGTAATTATGTAGTAAAAAATAAAGTTGAAATTGAAACGTTGACCGATTTATGTCCGGTGCAACCTTTCGTAATACTCGCAAAAAATACTTTACTAAATTTTCGGACCAATATTCTAGAAGAAAGCAGAAAACATCTTTTCGGCACAAATAATAATTTTAAAAAAATCGTCGAATCAAAACTACTCTTGACAGTCGAAAGAGCCAGAACTTAGTTTTCCTGCCATAAACACCATATTTAGCATCTCCTAGGCGACAAAGGATTAATGTGTTTACATACGATGCGAAACAAAGCAACAGTTTACCAACTTGTGAACTAAAAGAACGCTTAAAAAAAGTGTCCACCAGTGCGATCAGTGTGTTTCCTTGCAAACTATCCTCGTATCGTCGTGTAGCAACCCCCGCACTCTAAATTTGAATCAGTGAGAGTCCGTGTTGCCAAATTTCATGGCTCCGTTACCTTTAAACGCGGTTAACTTCTTAATTTTTAGAGATGATTTCGTGATCAACCCCATTTTTGGATTTTTCAGCTCGAGAGCGATCCAAAACATACCCTTGATACATATTGATCCTTGATAGGTTATCTCTTATGGTTTCCGAGTTATGGCGGCTTAAGTTAGTGAAATCTGGCAACACTGGTGAGAGTCTCTGAGATTCAGAGAATTTTCACTGAATCTAGAGACTCGCTGATTCAAATTTGCTTAAAGACAAAGCGGCTTGAAGATCCTTGTTAGCCTGAAGGGTTCCAGCCATTAGCAAGCGACGTTATCTTCGCGACGAAAAGAGATCGTTTAGCTGGAACAACAAAGCGATTAGCGAAATGACCATTTGGAGATGCGCCATATTGTGGTGAGCATTGTGGTAACCTTCGCACTGACATTCATAGTTAAGAAGAGGAACGGCTCGGAACCACGACGATGCCACGAAGGCTGTCAGCGCGAGATTCAATAAATTTCTTGTTACATGAGGAGACAAGGTGTGACGGAGCTGGCCGAGGCGAGTCGAGTCCAACCGAGCGGGGCCCTTCACTTGGGTTCTTAATTGATATAGCAGGTACAAATAATTTTAGCAGGCATTGCTAACTTTTTAGCAGTCATTGCTGACGTTAGACGTAGCTGCTAAAATGCTAACAATGGCTGCTAAACAGACGAACTTGATTAATTTGAAGCTCTTATTAGTAGCTGCAGCTATTGTTGGCAATATGGCTGCTAAAATTAAACTGCTACATCAATTAACGCTTTAGCTGCCACTGCTTGTTTTTTTTTTGTTTGTTTTTTTTAGTGTTATAAAATTTGGGTAGTGTCGGGTCGGGTCGAACAACAGCTGAACGTTTTCCGACCATCATTCTCCCCGACCCGGGGATCGAACGGTCCATGCTTCGTCCGTACGGATATCCGTAGGTATATTCTTGTAACGATTTGTATCTTTGTATTATCCGTGCTTGCATGAATATCCTTATGGATATTCATGGAAAACCACGGATATCCACACTAGCACGGGAGCGCGGACCGTTCGACCTGGGTTGTTGGATGCATTTTCTATGTCGTTTGCTCTATCCAAAGTGATACTGTTCTTACACTGTAATTTTTTAAGGTAGCATTTTCAACCTTTTGGTTTAAATTTGGTGCTACCCTCCGTCGTCAAGCCGAGCGGAGCGATAGCGAAGCGAAGCACAAGGCACCTAACCTAACTTAACCTAGGGTTACCCG
>Ga0058701_10004023_pt1 | contig 11832 bp, 8 predicted proteins | sample AgamicOrMae_FD_97039 | JGI IMG/M metagenome (GOLD analysis project Ga0058701, IMG submission 97039) | Agave microbial communities from Guanajuato, Mexico - Or.Ma.e | ecosystem: Host-associated > Plants > Phyllosphere > Phylloplane/Leaf | place: Guanajuato, Mexico | collected 2012-06-04 | reverse complement strand
TACAAACACGGGATAGGCAACCCTCGCCATCGACGTGTTAAGCGTGTTGCCTGTATCGATTATCGTCACAGAGAGCCCCTTACAAACACGGGATAGGCAACCCTCGCCATCGACGTGTTAAGCCCATACCAATATCTTCAGACGCTCGATGGAGGGACATCAACCCATAACAGCCCAAATTATTTGGAGTGAAATTTAGATTAGGAGAAATTGAAAGGATTTTTTCCATTGTAATACGCAATTTGAAGCTTTGGAAAATGCCTAAATAATTAAATTTCGCGTTTTCAGGGGTGATATTTTTTAAATTGTTACAATACTGAACTGGAAAGATCCTCTAAATGAACTTCTTCTGTTTCCGAACGGCATCGGTGGGCGGTAGTAGGTTAAACTTACGTCTGCGCTGCTGCTCCGTTGCAAGGCGAGTTTCGACGGTATCCCTTCGTTTGCGTTTTGGTCCTGGGGAGCAATCGCATGCGATTCTTGCACAGAACCCTCCTGAGGTGTCGCTGGATCTGCGATCAAATACGTTTTTTAGACAACCTGCGGAGATGTGCGTTGATAATGTCTCCTTAGATTGAAGTGGTTTGGTTTTGATCGGTTAGGTATGACTAGGTTAGGCGAAACTCGGTCTGAAAGGCTAGGACACGGTGGCGGAGCTCGGGTTTAAACTTACTTTGTTCGAGTCGGCAGCTGATCCAGCACTTATCGCACAGACCCATCCGCATAACTTTTTGATTGCACGCACTCGTCGTGACTGTAATCAGCTTGGTTCCAAGAAGCCATGTGTTCGACTGGCCCTTTTCAAGAAGGGTTTGCATTTGAGGAAGCCTGCAATGCGAAACCGATCACAATACAGTGGTCTGAAAAGAAATCTGTCTCCGTTTAGGTTTTCATTTATTTGATAAAAAATAACCTTAAAACGCCAAGCTGAAACTGAACACAAGAGAAGAGATAGAATTTACTTCTAGAACTGATATTCGAAATGACGCAACGTTCGAAATTATATGAGAGTGTAATCACCGCATACATATTAATATCCCCAAACAAAAAAATAAAATTTAAGAATAATTTTAGATACTTAAAAGATTCGACCTCTTCGACAACAAAAACATGAAAACTAAAAACAGTAAGTTAGAATTTTTTCGGAAACGAAAATCGTGTGAAAGAGAGAACTGGGTAAGGAAAAGCAGTTGCTTACCTCTTGGGCATGGCAGAACAAGTCGAGAAAGTGTATCTCGCCATGAGATCGATACAGGTTTCAGTCAGTTCAAGGTGGAAGGTATGTAGAGCATCGTCTATCGGAGGTTTGAGGTCCATTGGCTTGGAGTCCAGCCGACCAGAGCCGATTGGGCGTCGACGACTTCCCTGGAACAAGAACTCCTAGGTTGGAGACTGCACACTCCATAGACGGCGCGTTTTTCATACACGATATTTTTCATGCCAACCTGTTCGGTAAGACTAGAGCTGCGTTTCCGGCTAGATGAGTCTTCGTTCACAACATCCGGTCGTCCGTCACCCTTCAGAGAATGTCCTTCTTCGATTGGAAGGATGACGTTTGCTTTCAATCCCTGGAGATAATGAGAAATTTAGACTGCGGATGATCGATTACGGAGGAGTTTAAACTTACCGTGGTGATGAACTTGACAAAATCGCGCCGGAAGGGTAGGCGACATTTTAGGAACCAAGCCGCTATCACGTGATGCGCCAGCGAGACGGTGAAGTGGTTGTATTTGAACGGATTGGTGTAGGGCAGACAGATGGCGAACACGGACATGTACTGGTCGCCCACGAAACTTGCAAAAACTTTGGGAAGTCTCGTCAGAGCTGAAAGATGTCATTTTGCATTTTAAAATCAATTTACAGCGCTCTGACAAAAGGTGGTAAATTACACGTCCGAGATTTATTATGCACCCTAACTTAAACTAAAAAAGACTTTGTTAGAATGCCGATTCGCTTCTTCAAAGAACTGCGAAAAATCTTTTAGTGCATTATTCACGGGAAACTGCATATAATTCGCGCACGGTAGATCTCGCCTTAATTGGAGATACTCACTTGAAAGGAAGGATAAGATCGGAATGGCAATATGGACGGTCGCCGAAATCTTGGACAAACTCAACAGAACTTCAGGCAGACGTTTGTACATGGCGTCTTTCATTTCCAGGATGCACGTGGTGAGAGCAGCGACGACGTGTGCGGCGAAACGGGATTGGAGACCTGCAATCAGAGTGACCGTTTCAAGACCGGAGGCGGGAAATTCAAAATCAGAAATAAGCCCGACACCCACCATACTCGAGGCAGACAATAAGACGTTGTTGCAGAGGCGGGTCTAGGTGAGTGTGATATGAGGCCAAAGATGTTAGCACAGGAAAGATGAATCCCTGGAATTCCGATCGAGGAAACTTGGCAGGCGTATTTCGGAGCGAATCTAAAACGGTTTTGTCGTTCATCTGAAACAAAGACATTAAAAAGTCAAAAACTAAATAACTGCACAACACGGAAATCAAAAGAGATAAAGTACTTTATTTTCGGACACTATGTATGAAGCCGGTTCTAAGTCCAACAAATGAAACAACAAAAAAGACGATTTAAAAAATTTGTACAAGGAACATTTTCAGAAATTCTCCCAAATCGAGAGAATTTTCAAAAATGGATTTAAGCATAAGGCAGGGCTGCCAGTCAAGTTTCATCTCCAAAAAAAGACTTGAAACACTCGAAGGAAGTGCTTACCAAACCACAAAGAGCGGATGCCATTTGGTCAATATCACTCCCGTGTCGCGACGAGAATAGCGCCTTGTTTTTCAATACATGAGGAATCTCCCGTAACACCAGCTGAAGTACGAGCCAATCTGTAAATGACGAAATTTGCAAATGAAGATAGTCACATACTGTACATTTGGAGGTGGAATTTTCAACCTCCAATCGAAAATCCGATCGACGCAGGTTAAAAGGCACAAACATTATAGGTAAACAGCGTGACGACAGGTTAGGTTAACCCATAACAACCCAAAGTATAGGAGTGAAATTTAGCGTAAGAGAAATTGGATGGATTTTTTCCATTTAAATACGAAATTTTAGGTTTCGGAAAATGTCTTAATTATTAAATTTCAGGTTTCCAGAGGAGTGATATTTTTCAAATTGTGACAATACTGAACTTCAAAGATCCTCTAAATTAATTTTTTTCTGTTTCCGAACGGCATCGCTGGGCGGTTGTGGGTTAAGCTACGTTAGGTGGGATGCTTAGTCGCTAGCGACGAATGGTTGAAAACCAGTAACATCTTTCAAATTTACGGTGAAGAAGCAATGAGGTTCAGTAAAACAGCATTTACGATCGAAACGTACCTCTCTCGGTGCTGAGGCAGTTGATGATGACCCTGCAGGCTCTGGTTAGCGGAATAGGAGTGACCACGCAAGGGGGGTATGGGGTGGGGGCTGGGCTGACCGGCGTCGGGGAAGATGCCCCACCCGTCCGCTCACTGGGCTTATGGTCCACCGTCAGATAGGGACTGAAGTCTAACTGCCCTTCGTGGGAGCTGTTCCGACTTTTGGCCAAGCCCAAGTGATAAAACGAGTTGGCGCGAAGATTCAGAAAACATTCCAAAATCTGGAAGACAAGCAAGGGTCCAAAATCAGTCTGGCTTCAAATCAGCGTGGCGTGAAGTTTGCAACAACGCTAAACTTTCGATTTCGTTTCGCAGTCCCACTAAAAGCTCAACTTTGACGTACCACTTGGCGGATCGTCGAAGCATGCTCCAGTACTGCAGGCTGGCGGTAGTGGTTTTCGAGGTGGCTAACCAAGATGCAGTATGCACGGGTCGCGTGACACGAAGGAAGTCGGTACATCTTGGTTCCGAAGATTCGAACCAAACCGGAAGCCACCAACCTCACATCCGGTACGTCTGCCTCGATAATATGGCCGCCGTTCATCAGAGGCTGGTCGAAAGGGTGGTTCAAAAGCTGGAACGGAAGTTAAGAGATTAGTACTGATTCTCTTCTGTTCGGTTGAGGCGAATCCGTACCTTTTCTAAAATATCCAGCAATTCCAGGCATTTCTTCGTCTCGCAGTCGATGCAGAGATCTATGAGAAGCTGGGCGGAGGCTGAGCGCACGGCTGGATCGGCGTCGAGCTCGGGGTGTCCCAAATAAGGAACAACTATCTGCTCTATCAGTTCATCTTCGTAAACAGCCCTGCGAACGGAAGTAGGAAAAATTTCGGCTGAGGCACAAAGCGAGTCTCAAATATGTATTACCGAAAAAAAAACTCCGGTTTCTCAGGCAAAAAAAATAAAATAAAAATAAAAGATCCTCCCACCCCTCAAAATAAAATAAAATAATCTACGGTTTATATTAGGAACTTTATCATTTTAAGAAAATTCACTGAGGTTGCTTGCATGATTACTTCCTTCACTCAAGCGTATGTATCCGACTGATCTTACCGATGAGTATGTATGATATTACTGAGGACATCCAGCACTTTCGTCCGAATAATGGTTCGAGTCTCTTGTTTGAAAAATTTATCGAGAAGCGAGTGAAGTTTGCTGATCCAGTTGACGTTCGTTGGACGAGCGGAGCTCGCAAGATATTGAACCAACCGTAGAACCGATGATTCCTGGAAACCCGAACATTCATCTCAGAAAATATCCGCAGTTTCAAGAACGAATGACTGGCGAGACGATACTTCTATATTCTCAAGAAAATGCGTATTGGAGAATAGATGATAATTCGTCGTTTCCGCAGACTTAGGTTTGGAAATAGCAAATGATCTTTTCTTTAAAATCCGCAGTTGCAAACTGCATTTAATCCAACTTTTAATCGATAAATCTTCCGAGCGTTCCGGTTGCAGGACACATCAACTTACCGGGCGGACATGCGAACACTTCTCGGCCAACTCGTACACAGGCCGGACCGACCCGTAATATTCTTCTGTTTCTATTAATTTCTCGATGGTCGAAATCGTTTCATGGATGTGACCCGTGATGGTGGAATGAACATCCGACGTTAACAACGTCGCTACAAAACAGAACCCAATATTACACGTCTACGTGCTTTCCCGACTTATTTATTTCTCATTCGCAAATAATTCAATTAGGTTTAGTTGCGTCAGATGAGGTTAGGTTTGTCTCAATCTGATTTAAGGAAGCTAGGTTAACACAGCTAACAAAGTTGGCTTTCCAGGTCAAAAAAAAAAAATATATTGTTTCCTCCGCGTTGTCTACTAGCGGTTAACGAAAGCTCTCATTTGACTTTTAGGATAACCTATCTTTTTTGAGTTCATAGGTAGGCCTAGTTGTAAAAGACGACTAAAGTTGCCGAATCCCCCCCCAAAAATACGAGATAAAAGCGTTAACAAGCCATTTTTTCCTGAAGAAAAAGGACTAACCACAAAATTTAAGCGCTTCCTCGAGAATCTGAAGTATAAGGTCCCAGGATGGGTCGTGAAGCTCTCGACCGTACTTTGTCACCAAACGTTGGCAGGAAATGACGACTTCGTACACCACGACAGTGTGACCGCTACGCACAGCCTGCAGCAACAATACCAATGATTCAGTAAAAGCTTTATATGACAAATACTTTTGCACCGCGAAAACGATTTTAAAAGATCCCTACAATACTTCTGATTCTAGACTTGATCACTACGGAAACTACAAGTAATATCACAAATGCTAATGAAAGTCCCGAATTTAATTCTAAAATATGGATATCCGGAATGTTTTCACAATTTTTAAAAATTATTTGAACTCTGGAAAGGAAAAGGTTTTTCTTTTAATTTTTTTTTCAGGAAATTTAGCATTACAACAGAATTACAAATGTTCTTTGAGATTGTGAGAATACTCGGGACTCTAGACTTGATTTAATCACCAACCCTGAGAATATTTGCGGATTGGGGATTTCGAGTCACTAGGGAATCCGAGATATTGTCTAGAAGTCCTCTGAATACTACGGCATCTAAAATATTCTGCACGCCTTTTTTGGGGGGGGGGTTGCGTATGGTGTAGAGTCTGAAACATGCTCTGGTATCTTGAGAACACTCTGAAACGTGAAATATTTCCAGGAATACTAAGAATGTTCCGTTCTGAATTATTTTTGGGAATCTTTAAAACTTTCTCCTCCATGAGTTAGTCTTTTCTTTTTGTTTTTTCCAGGAATCCCAAGAGGCTCCCATCCTCTGCGATTCGGAGATATTTCCACAACGACGAGGATACTCGAACGAAATCGGCGAGGCTCACCTGTAGAAGAGAAGGCAAAACTGCCGTGTAGTTGCACTTGAGAGCAGGTATGCTCTTGTTGCCGAATAAACCCATGCTGATATAAAAGACCGCCCCGCGAAGAAGTTTTATGTCGTCTTGATGCTGAGGATCTTGCAGCAATCGGCAGAGCGTGTGAAGGGCAGCATGGCCAAGGTGAGTTCCTAGCAGATTCCTCATAATCTGGAAAGAAATTAACTTACATTCAACGAAAGGGAAAAGACGAGGTGACTGGTCACACTGCCCGGTCAAGTCCAAGAGAAAGTTACCTCCCAGCTGTCATCACAAAATCGGTCAGTGACCGTTCGACACAGCGCTGACACAAAGTCGTCCAGCGATGCAGTGGGTAGGTACGAGTAGCACAAAACCGTATTTAGCAGCTGAAGACAACGTTTGACCACAACGTCCGATATATGATGGCAGCACAAAAAGCACGTATATCTGAAATAGAGAGAATGTTTTCAAGGCAGGCGGATTCTGACGGACCAGACTTCTCCTGATTCTAAACTCTCGGACGGTTGAATAAGGTTCGGCTGGATTAGGTGAAGTGACATGTTCATCGGCGAACTTTCGTGTCGCAAAACTTACGGCATCTCAAATCAATTCCAGCCTTGAATTTTATACTGAACCGTGGAAATGCACCAATCTAACTTCAGTTTTTTGAGAAAAAGTTGCACATTATTTTAGAAGGAAGCGGTTAAGTAAATTTGGAAGAGATTGGGATCGTATCTACGCCAAAACGAAGACGATTCGTAGTTCAGAGCTAAACTGATGGATTCGGAAAGTCTATATGGGTGTTTCCTCAGAAACACCGATTTCGAACTTACTGTATCAATTTGGTTATTTCCGTTTCTTCGATATAGGCCGCGTTGAACTTAATCAAATTGTTTAAAAGATCCAAGTATTCAACAGTTAAATTCGCCGTAACGATTTCTGGCATCCACTCGAGAACGAATGCGCCCATCTCGTCTTCCATGTGACGGATGTCTCTGCCGTTTTCGGTCAGAGCATTCAGCAAACCAAGCCTGAAAAAAAAAAGAGGTTCAAGATTTCGATATACTATCGATTAAAAGGTTGCACTCTTGTGTTTTTCACCCTGATTCAACATTTCACTGCATCACAATGTTTACGGACATGCTAAGCGCGGGTTAGGTAAGGTTGGGTGCCTTGTGCTATGCTTCCCTTTCGCTCCGCTCGCCGGTCACCAAGCTTGATGCGACTTACTTTCCTGCGGCACCAGGCTCGGCGGCCGTTAGGCTACATTGCCCCTCCGCTCGGCTTGACAACGAAACGTGGGCAAAGAACAAGATGAAAAATATACAAAGCATTCCACACAAGCAGTAACTCACCTTAAGGGAATATCTTCGGCTACGTCGTGGGTTTTGATAATCTCGAAAATGTAAACCCTCATCGAGCCAAGTTTATCATATTGTCCTTGGACCAATGACAAATAAAACTGGAAGACTATCTCTCGAATGTCTTTGGGGACATCGCGATGGAAGAGATCTGCTAGGCACCGCCGCACCTTCTCCATATCGCTCTGTAAATACAGTACGATTAAAGTAAGACTCAAGCGACAATATCATCTTCCTCGACTGAGAAATAATTACCCAGCTCCGAATGCAATCAAGAGTGCTTTTGTCTCTCACATTTCGATCTATTCCTTTGCGCTTGTCTTCTCGTACAGCATTATTTGAAGCTCCCGCGACGTCAGTTCCATGTTCCTCCGTAATCTGCAAACGAATTATATTCCTTATTACTATACTCGTGACAAAAGTTCAGTTCTACCCCACGTTAACACACATCGTAGACCGCATGGAATTCTACCGCGAAGGATAGAATGAAATTACTTGCGACATTATGGGTTTCCGCCTTGAAATTGAAAGTTGTTTTTTCTTTTCTTTTTAATCTACTGTTGTACCCGTTATCGCCTAGCCTACGCCGCGCCATCGCGCCGCTTGGCTTGGCGACGAAAGGTGAAAAATCCAAATAAAAGATTAAGCCAAATAGGGCAATATTCTGCGGGTACATTTCTATGGTGAAACGGGAATTAACTTAAGCTCAGACTTTTAATAATAAAACAATAAAGAAAAAGAAAAGAGGAATGTCTAATAACTGTTAAAATAGCTCAAAACATTTTTAGTAGTTACTCACATGTTCAAATTGGTTGGACAACACAGCATCACTCAATTCTTTGATGGCTTTGGTGCGTTGGCTGATGGGGGTATTTTGACTTATCAGGTTTTCCATTTCAGGCGTGAGGGCAAATTTCTGTCTGCCCTTAATGAGATCTGTTAAAACCATATCCAAGAATACATTAGATTCCCCAATTGGAATTACTGTGATAGTCTGCCTATAGGACAGTAAAACCATTAATTAAAAAAAATGTGCTTTACTTTGTTTGCTATTGATTTTGAAGAACTGCTTCAGTTTGTCTTGAAGAGTTTTGCTTTCCTTGTCCTTGGCAGCCATGGTGGAATCAACAATCACTTTTCACTGAAACATACAAATTTGTAATGATAAACTGACTTGGCACTGGTTTGTAAATAAGCAATCAAGAGACATTTTTAAGTGGCATCAACACTAAGCAACTATATAAGAGGTTAACCTATCTGCTCTATTTCAAAGTATGTCACTCAATCATAAACTTTGCTTAGGTCCAGTTAAATAAACCCAGAAACTCAATTAATAGGCTGGATGAAATTTTGAGGGTTTTGACACCCAATGCAGAAATAACAAGACGATTTCTAGTACTACCTAAAATCGCTGCATGTAATGACACTCATGAAAAGTATGACGAAAATAAATAGCGAAAGCAAAATGACAAAATAAGGTATTATTAATTGAGAAGCTAACCTAACAAACGAATTGTCAACACTGTCAACTGATCGACTTCCGATTGTAAGCAGCTCACTTACCCACAAGACGAACTAAATAAACTTAAGTTACATAAAATATTATGAAAAACTCAAAATAAAGGTCTCTACTCCAGATACACTGAGATATCTATCATAAGAGAAAGTAATCCACTTAACCATAACCACTTTTAACCGTACCCTGCGGAACGTAGAGCCAAACGCGCAGATCAGTTAAAACTTGCTCAATTAGGCATACAAGAAGGAAAAGATAGGCACGTGAGGTAAAGGTCTAACTGCTCCTTTTTCTATTTTTTCCGCTGAACGACCGACTGATTGCGACTTGCTAATTTTGCCATTTTTGTTCCCGTCCCTGTCCACTTTGCGAAAACACGTCTTCTGCTCAGGACATGCAGTTACAAGTTTAAACTTGTCCGCATAGAAGAGTTGCGGGCTAATTCATACGAATAAGGTTAGAAAATAGATGTTAATTTATGGGTGGTTTTATGACAGTATAAAACGGTTTTAACATCCACACGAATTATGACAGCTATGTATGCTAAAACATTTGTAAATTGTAAATTTCTCATAGACCGCTGCAGCCGCCATAATCGAATATGGCGGACTCAGGCCGTGAGCTCTTGGGCCGAGAAGATGACCACGGATTACAATCAAATTTATTGGCAAGGCGGTGGAATATAAAATGTTCTTATTCTCGGCCTTAAAGCCACTAGTAATGTAAACAACAAACGGGCATGCAAACGGGTAACGGGCGTGCTCTCTCGTTCATTTCAAATTTATAAAACTTTTGGTCGATAGGAAGTATTTTCTCTTATCCTAGTGCAGTTATGGAATACTCATCTTTTTCTAGGTGGCAGAAGTTTGTCAGGTAAGTGTAGCCTGTTTGCACGCTGTTTGTTTAAAATCCTGCCCTTGGACTAGGCTGGAGCTGGGCCTGGGCAGTGTCATTCACAGCAAATTCACTGTCGAAGCCTCAAACTTGTGCCTTCAAGCGAATGATTTGTGTGTGCTCAGTTTACTTTTGAACAGAGCAGGTTCAGAGCTTATTCCCCCAACTATGATTTTAAATGTTACCGGTTAAATCTAGCTTATGTGAACATTGTAAGGCAAGATCAATCAAGTAAAGCATGAAAACTCATTTTGCTTACGGTCTTCTTTAATGTTGCCCCTGCTTTACATCTGAATTGTAAATAATATAAAATCAAGCATTTACTGCTCCCTCTGGCATAATTTTTTAATTATTAATTTTTTTAACTATTTATTTTTCAAGTTCAAGGTAGCCTCCTAAGGTTTCATCTCTTGATGAGAACTGACTTTTTAAAAATATTCATGTTGTGTTAATGAGTATTTATTAGGTGGAAACCTTCATAACTAAATGAAATTGTCCAAGTGTTTTTTTTTTTGCCAGTAATGTCTGATTGTTCAATTTTGTCATCCTGAATACAGATTAGTTAAGTAATTTTTTTCTGTACTGCAGATGGCATCTACAGGCTTGGAATCACTACAACTTCATCAACCAACCCAATTCTTGAAATCTCAATATCTTAGATGTCAATGCGGTATTGGATTGCTGGATTTCCCATCCCCTCAGGTCAAGTATTTCAAACAAATGCATGTTTTGTTTTGAGAAAATGAGATTTGTGCTACTTAAAAAGACTGTTTTTGTGTTGTGGTATTGACATTTTGAGAAAGCATTTAAAATTTTTTAAACTAAAACAAAAAAAAAAATTAAGGTGTCTTTTTAATACATTTGTTAGTCTGCAAGCGTATATTATCCATAATTCAAATGAGATAATTTTTGAAAACAAGACCTCAGACTTCTTTGAGCTTTTATTATAAACAACTAAAAGACAGCACCTATCTTTGCTTTTTTTTGTTTTCTATTATATTGTTGCTTACACTTGTGCAAAAGAAGGGGAGAAAATTAATCTGGAAAACTCACTGTCAGCATTATAGCAGAATGAATATATCTCAAGGAAATACAAGGTATAAAGTTCCTTTGGAGATTGCACATTCAGAATATTCTAACCAGGATAATATTGTACCCTAAAAGGAAGATTGGGTATTCATGTTTTCCCAAAAATAACTATATTTTGAATATAGTATCAAATATGTCAAAGAAACAGATTTTTTACATTGCATGACTAATGGGACACAATTGAGTATGTCAAGTAAAATCAAGTAAGTCAACATTTTAGCATGAAATGTCATTTATTTATTTACAGAACTTTTCAAAATACTGCTGCAGTATATTCAGCTTCTGAAGATCAATATTTCAGTATCTTAAAGTAATTAGCTCTTCTTGAACTTCAGTCAATGAATCGTGCAATGAGGGAAGTTTATTGTAAACTTCTTCCTGACCTTCCTCCACTGGTTAGATTTCTCCAGCTGTGTTCCAAGAGCTGAGCCCCCGAAATTCCGTGATGAATTGACGGCAGTGCTTCATCGGTTTTCGATAACTGCTGGCGTTACATGCAACAGTACAACATACGAGGAATTTTTTTCGTCTTCTTTTTTAACGATTTTTTCTCCCAATTTTACAGAGTCGAATGAATGAATCGTAATATAGGACCCGCTTGGAGACTAGGTCTCAAGCGGCTTTCGTCATGTTAGGGCTTCGGCTTGGTCGCCTAACCTTTGGTGTCTTCCCCAGACAGGCAAGGCGATGCCTCCGCAATGTGGAATGCCTGCCCATCGAAAGCGGAGAAATGGTC
>Ga0058701_10004022_pt1 | contig 11832 bp, 5 predicted proteins | sample AgamicOrMae_FD_97039 | JGI IMG/M metagenome (GOLD analysis project Ga0058701, IMG submission 97039) | Agave microbial communities from Guanajuato, Mexico - Or.Ma.e | ecosystem: Host-associated > Plants > Phyllosphere > Phylloplane/Leaf | place: Guanajuato, Mexico | collected 2012-06-04 | reverse complement strand
GTATACATCTGCTTTTGTGTATGCTATATGTTAATCGCAGTGGCCTCCGTTGTGGAAAATGCCGCAACGTCTGCTGCACCCACACGGGAAATGTTACCCGCCTTCAACATGGAACAACTAACCCCCTTTCTTACCGAAAACCATCTGAACTACCCTCCGAGGTAGACTTCTCAACAATTTATGTACCTCCGCTAGGTACTATCTTTCTGGGGTTGCGACATGCTCTTGCGTACGTGATATTCTCATTGCCAAGGATATTGCAATAACCCGAGAATGAACAAGAACAACAAGGAAAGATGCCAATAAGCGATAAAGGTACCCCATCTGTTTTGACTGACACCCGTTTGCGGCAAGACAAAACTAGTGTGACATTATCTACCCTTAAAATTTAACTAACAAAAATACTGAAAGAAGAGAAATGCTAGGCGAGACGTACGGTTGCAGTTTAAAATATTTACGAATCTTCTTTCCAACAACGCATCTTTATAACGGCAAATATTTTTAATACTGCGATGCTTTCCTTCAAACACACGCTACTTCAACCCGTATCTATGATTATTATATGAGGTAAAATCCTTGCGCATTAAAAGGTGGTCAGATTTCATTTCAAAGGAAGAATTCCTCAGCAGAGTATTTCGCAACCACGAATGTTCGTGGCCTGCTAGAAACGAATGTCTTTTTAAAACACACTCAGGTTTCTAGTTGTTATCTGGAATGGAATAAGGTAAATGATGACTATTTAACCACAATTCTTGGCTCTAAATCTTTCTCAGTCGACAACGTTGGCCACAACAAAAACCAAAGACATTGGCCATAGACCACACTTTGTGTATGTGTATGTTTTAATGTACCTTCAACCAGCTGTCGTTCCGCTCATCATCAGTACGTCCCACAAAAGCTAAAACACAAGGTACAAAAAGCGACGTGCAAAATCAACAGTTGAGCAATAATACGTCTGTTGTAATTTCCGGTCCAATATGAAAACGTTTTCGATCAAGACAAAAGTCGTTTCCTCTGACAAGTATCAGTAGGGAAATGCACAAAAAGAGGCGGTGACATCGTTTTTAAGAGACGAAAAGTCCTTTTAATCCGAGTCCCGCAGCCTATAACTGGATTCTTGGACTGGCATCTCGATTTTTCGCACATTAATTATTCAAATTGAGCTGAGTTCGCCGCTCATTACGTTTTTCTTCTTCTTCTTTCTTGATATTAATCAAGTTGGAGACACAGGGTCCTGCGTCCTCTAGAGATCTTTAAAGAGTCCAATAAAACGGGTATTTAACGTGGGCTGAGGATCTTTTCCATAATCGCTCTTTTCTTCTCCTGAAAGATTCCACTTCCCTTCTACCTTTCAACCTTTTACTTTTTACCATGTTCCTACATCCTTTCCTTGTTCGTTCCGTTTTGGAAAAGTAAGCTCCTTTCAAGGTTATAACCTATCTTACTTAAAAGGAGTTATGATGACGCTTGGACGTATTTCTTCATACTGGGCGTTTTTTTTTTAAAGAAATGACTGAATATTTTTTTGTTAACATTTCAGAGTGTTCTTCTATCATGAAAACTGTCACATTTACAAGCATTCTTGTACTTGCAGGCCAGTAATTTCGTGTCCCCTCTTAAACGTGCTAAATTAAGAACGTTCCCTGACTACCAAAATCAAACGTTATCAGAGAGAACACCCATTCCCTAAATTAGCTCAGAATCCCTTCCCTAAAATAGTGTTTGTAAGAAAAGACAACATTGTCGGAAAACACAGTTTAAACACATTTTAAGAAAACAAAACAAAGGCAGCGTTTCAGTTAATTAGTTTTTCATTTGCGAAAGCGTTCGGCCCGAAAGATAATTTAAAAATAATTACGCAACTGCAAACAGAAGAGGAGAAAATTCGATGCGAATAGGAAAGAAAAAAAAAGGATGAACATCATGTTGTAACGTAAAGATCAGAGAGAGAGAAAGAGAGCGCAATGATAAACTGGTGCGATGTTGAGTTAAATAAAGAGGGAAGATAGGGGAGCCTTCGAGTCGGAGCGAGGGCGTAGGGGGGAGTAAATGTTTAAGACACTACTAATTGCAGTTACAATCAGTCTATTACTTTTTCTCTACAACTAATTTGCTGAAATCACTTTCTTTCGATGACGGGCAATGTTTCGTCGTAGCAATAAGAATAAAACGTACAAAAATAACGAAGGTAGTGATAATTGCATTTGAAATATTTTTTCAATCAATACACGGGAGATCAGCCATCATGGATAATGATTCAGAGTTTCCTGTTAAACTGATATCTGCCCGCGAAATGCTAAAAAACTAAATTAACGATTTAGTCGAGGCTTGAGATTTTGTGAAATAGTAGTATATATGAATTAAATAAATGATGAAAGCCAAAGAGAGGTCATACGGCTACTTAAACTATCTGTAAAAAAGATAACACCAAAATTTTCCTCGTCGAGAAAAAAAATTGCAGAGGGTCGAGGATCACTCATTACAATGGAATGGGTTAATCATTAATCAAACGAGCAGAGAGCAAGTACCTGTTCTCCATTTCTGCACCTGGTATTCCCAGTATGAAAATGAAATATGCATAAACGTTTGCTCACTCTACATGATAGGCTTATCAATTTCCATATCAATTGCAGGCTTCCACTAAGACCTCTATAATCATGTGGCTATCTAAGTATATCATAGGAATTAAGTCATCTAACTTTTGTAAAAATCTTCATTCACAAGTAAAATATAATCTGAGGCTTCTTTTCACCACTGGACAGCTCGAGTTATTTACCTAAGAGGATTTTTTTTAAGTCTTCCCGAAATCAAATGTTTTAGTAAAGTAATGTAGAGTTTTAATATTTCAAAAAATTGCGAGAGGATATGTTCTCCTCAGTAACGTGAACTCATCCATTCGCTTTTTTAGGGTTTTCAGCATATTAACATTTCGCACTAGGTGGAAAACGTCTGGGTTATCCATCATCGTTTGTCCGGATACCATTTCATTTTGGTATAACTGTAGCGAACATTTTATATATTGCTCTCTAAAAAAGAACAGAAACATGCTTTATATGCCATTAAGAATATTTGGATAGCTGCCAAAACGCGTCGCTAAGAAGATATCCAACCGAAAATAAAGTCCACCCTTTTTTGAACGTCCCCACTCCCCTGTAACACACGGCTGTCCGCACCTGCCTTCTAATTTTCCAGAGAAATCGAAAAGTTTCCTCTGATTTCAATTCTATTCGGTGGATGTACAGTCGTTTTGTCAATGGTTTTATTTGGAGAGATTGTGTGGGAAAATGGTCATCTGTGAGTTTTTTTGGCGCTCCTTTCTTTCTCGCAAACTCTTTCTGCGAGAGAGAAGTTTTGATCTCTCCTCAATGGTAAAATATCTTGGCGACGATGAAATGCGACATTGGGCTATCGTTCTCGCTTCCTCACAAAAACTCGAGTCATTTAAACTTTTAATGACAGCCGTTATGGCTGTGAAACAGACAAATTTATAGTAAAAAAGTAGGTACCATTTAGATGAACACAGATTAGCTGGATTCGGGTAGCTGTCATAAGTGCCAAAAAGCACAAGCGCCAACGCCACGAGCGCCAATCCATAACCGCCAAACGAGAAAAGTCGCAAACGCCAAAGGTCTTAACCGCAATACTAACCTTACCTAACCTAAATTAAGCTAACTTAACCTAACCTAACTTAACCTAACCTAACTTAACCTAACCTAACCTAACATAATCAAACCTAGCTTGACCAAACCTAACCTATACGAACTTCTCGTTTGCGACTTTTCTCGTTTGGCGGTTACGGACTGGCGCTTGCAGCGTTGGCGCTTGTGGTTTTTGGCGCTATCGAATGCCCCCCGCTGGATTCCAATCCAAGAGAACCTGCTACAATGTCTCTTTGCTCAACGGTGCTTCTATATGTCAAGATTTTCTCTCTGTCCAAAGTTCTAAATCATGATACCAACCTATCTAGAAAACCCAAAATCCAGATCTCTAACGATTTGTCAAGTGATACTTGCTTTAGCATAATTTTAATCTTGAATAAGCCATTTTTGTGAAGGCAGTCCAGATACCTAACCCCCAGATTCCAAATCAACCCCTCCTTTCCCAAATAAACCCAATGTTACACATTCTAAATTACATCAATAACCTCAAAACAATCTTAAACGTAATTTTGAACTACTTTACAAGGAAGTAACCCAAAAGATCTAACTCATCTACAAGAGACGATAACAATATGCTTGATGAAAAGCTGCAGACGTCCAGCAAGTTGCTTACTCGATTCACGAAATGTTTCCGAATTCTTTTTCGAAACATTCTTCAGAAAAGGTTCATTCACGTGGCAAATACCTCCACATTCCGGAAGAACATTTAAACTTAGACAAACATTCCAAACCAGAACCGCTCTTTAAGTGAAAGTGTTGAACATCTAATCGTAATCATGGCTTCAGTGAGGAATGGCGATATTTTTAATCGACTCGCCTGGACGGAAGTGCACACTACCACTTCTTCCACTCTGTCTTTGACGACCGAAACCATAAATCTATATTTGCCGATCGCTCGCCGAGTAAATTTATCTCGGCACTTTAGACGGGAACATTACGCGGTACTTTTATCTGACTTGTGCTAGCTGCCTTTTTCTATCACGTATAACTTTCATGTGGCATATCAGCGCACGTCAAGAGCTTTGACAAAGCCCTGTGGATTTAAAAGGGCGTCTTTCCTGCATGTCTCATTTTTATCCGCATTATTTGAGCTTTTATTTATCTCACAACCAACATATTATATCATTATTTCGAAGAAGAGTTTCATTACGGAAGTTTAAAGTTAACGATTTTAAGCTTAAGCGAGTTTTCGTCTGCTAATTCAGAAATATATTTTTGTGTAATGCAAGAGAAAACACTACCACATGCACGCCTAAATATTTATTCAGCCTTACGATATCATATTAACAAAATTTCGATATAAAAAAAAGTTATAGCAATCAAAGTGTTACATAAAATATATATAAAAAAACCTTTTTGAAAGAATTATTTGGGCTTACAAATACGCACAGCCAATCAAATAGGCTCACATTTCAGTTCATCCAATCTGACGTCAGTTTTGGGTAGATCAAAGGCAAGTTGCCGCCACCTAATTTGGACAAAGGGGGCCATCTTTTTCTCCTTTCCTGTTTGAGGACTGTTGTAAAGGAGTTGCCATAATTTTTGTACCCGACTGTACGTACGCTCTTGGCGATGTAAAGAGCTGAGATAGAAACGGCAGTGACAGCACAATAGTCCACAGACGGCAGCAGGACAAAGCCAGGTTTCGGGTGGGCATGTGAAGTAAGGGGAGGTGCAAGGGCTCCCGTTGACAAAGTGCTCGCCCCGTATTGACTTAAGCAAAAAACTGTTTCTTCTACTTTTTCCCCCGAATGCAGAGCAGAAAGCCCGAAGCGTTCAGAGTGTTGTTAAACACACGGACTTAGCTCGTAAGCCACGTTACAACGGGCGCTACCATTATTTTTTATAATTAAACGGAGTTCCTTGTGTGGGAATTTCAAAGAGTAACTTAATTTAAAAACAAAGCATATAGATACAGGATTCTGGACTAATGTTGTCGAGAACACGCCACGAATTTTGATATTTTAAACATGCTTTGAATTTTTGTATATTTGGTTACTTTCGCTTCCTGAAGCTAGGATACGCGCTTGGTTACTTTACCTTCAGTTAGGGTGAGATAACATACTCAAGAAAAGTTAATTTAATCTAAAACACCTTCAATTAGGATACACTGTAAAAAGATAATCGTAAATTCAGATGCAACAAAAGTGTAATCACTTATCTGAAAAAAAAAAACAGTTTAATTATTTACTGAATTTTACAAATTCATTTTTAATTTCTATAAAAGTCTTATTTTAAGAACGATAATAATTGAAAGTCAGTGAATATTTGGACTGAAAATTTTTCAGACCAGTGATTCGACTTTTGATGTATCTGAGTTTAAGATTCTCTTTTTACAGTGTGTCTCAAGTTGGGTTTTCATTTGGATCGGTTACATTAGAGTGCCTCAACCATGGTTTAATAACCTAAATTTTTAACCTAGCTAACATGTTTATACGTCTTCAAAAACCTTAGAGGAGGTTGAAGCAGCTATAACTGAAGTGCCCAACTAAAACTTAAAACGTAGTTACTGTTTCACGCATTATTGACTCAATTTTGGCTGATACCTATGATGAGGTGCATCTCATTTCAACTCTAAAATGAACAGACCTTGCTGAAGTTGTTTTATTGTCGTCGGGAATGGAAGAATTCCGAGGAAGGTACTTTTAAAAGCTAAGCCTGAACGTGAGCGGATGAAGAAGATAAACTTAAATCAGAGAACACCGTGAAAGCGGAAGTCTTGTATACCAAAGGCCAACTCCAGTTTTCCTTAATCTTAGGGAAACGTAATTACATCAGTTTCGGAAAGTAGCTTACTCACATCTTTGAAGCGTTGATGACTGAAAGCCCCTTACCTTTAACGAAAAAATAATTTTATTTAATGGAAAACATCCTTTTTTTAAAAAAAAGTGAATGTTTGATGACGATCTCTCAATCCTTGTTAAAAACTTCAAAACAGAAATAAATAAAAACATCTGAGATCTCAAAGTGCAGAGCTTCGAAAGCAGGGGACTTCAAATTCTCGCATCGAAGTAAATGGGCCTAATTTTGCGAGCATTGAGAGCATTAAAGAAGTTCAAAAAAAAGAGTTCAATTTTATTTTGTTTTCTCATACGCGCAAAAGCATGTTTTTCAATCATTTATAGTTGACGTTGTCTCGATTAAGTTATTAGCCTAGGTTGAATAAAATTAGGTTTAACTAGTTCGCATCATGATACGAAAATTACGTGATAGGAGGTGCATTCGGGTGGGTTGGAAAATGAAAATTAGTCTACACAAAATTAATTTGCGACGTAAGGCACGGTTACGTTACGTGTAAATAATACGTAAGTTCTCCTAAGTGCAATGCAATTGATTGAAATGTTAAAATCCCGTTTACATTTTACAAAGTCCTTTTACGCTCAGTGATAGGTCATGGTTGCACTCTTTTCCAGCTGTTGTGATCTCGCTTAAAAGGAACTTTGCGCTGCATGAAGAACGCAAGATGGCGAGCAACAATGGAAGACGGAGGGGGGTGGGGGGTTCTATCCTTTAGGGCCGATCCCGTTGGGCTGATGGACTGACCCCTATCTGTACCTTTGTAAGGCGCCGGCAAGGCGACATTGTTGCGAGGAAAGAGCAGACAATCCCGGCCCGGCTTGGACAACGAGCGTAGCCTCGAGGGATACACATCCGGGAAAGGCAACAATAGCTCACTCGTAAAAGGCGGTGCTTTTGAATACGTAAATCAAGTTTGAATGCAGATTATTGTTGGAGTGAGAAAAAATAGATAATTGTTCTTGGCTCTCTTTGGTATCTACATGCATTAAATATCCAGTGCGAGAAGACGGTATCTTGACCATCAAGTTCGAGAATGAAAAGTTGAAAAAGTCACCAAGTAGCTGCATAGGCGGTGTGACCTACACTCATGTATTGTGGTTGCCTATCCTAACACTTCGCGATACGACTCTTAATCTTTGGGTAACGGCACGTAGCCTACCGTACATTAATCCATAACAGCCCAAAGTATTTGGAGTGAAATTTAGCTTAAGAGAAATTAGAAGGATTTTTTTTCCATTAAATCACGCAATTTTAAGCTTGGGAAAATGCCTCAATTATTAAATTTCAGGTTTCCAGAGGAATGATATTTTTTTAATTTTGACGATACTGAACTAAAAAGATGCTCTAGAATAAATTTTTCTGTTGTTATACGGCATCGCTGGGCGGTAGTGGGTTAAATGGCGAATTTTATCAGCCCTACTGTGCCTAAGTTAGCCTTAAAACATCTTCAAAGAATAAAATAAGATTACACCAGATTTCTTATGTGGTCTACGACAATGATTCTTCCAACCATAAAGACGTATCAATGTATCTCCTAATTGAATGGTTTGGACCTCAAAACAAAGTGATGAAAGATGTTTTTAGATCGTTGGCCTCCTGATCTTGCCCCTCTGCTCATTTAACGACAGCTTTGGGTATCCGTATCTGAACTGAAAAAAGTGTACAAACGAAAATGTTTGCTTCCTTTAAAAAGTCGATCATCTCCACCCTCATCAAAAAACAATGGTAATAATTTTTTTTTAAAAAAAACCTCGTTCCAAAAAATATCATGCCCACCGCATAAAGATGGGAAATGGCATTTCCTTGACGAGAAACAGCCAAATGACGCAATATCGTTATAGAATCAACGACCGCCCCAGTCACCACCAAACCACCATAAAATTGGGTCCATATGATGAAAGTTCATTAAACTCCCGCCCCTCTGCCGCCATTTCGTAAGCCTCTCTAGACTGTCCGAAAAAAAAGGAACCTCCAAAGAGGATGACTCCGAAATTCGCGAGGAACCAATGAGGTGGAAAGGCGGGGGGAGGCAGTTGAGAACGATAGGCCCCGAGAGGAGCCGAGTCAAAAGTTTAAGATGACGTCGTTAGTAGTCCGGGCAAGTCGAAAACAAATCCCAGCCATAGTGGAAGTGGACCAGGTGATCGCTACAAACGGTGTTCTCTTTAAGTCCCAATTTATGTTTCCGATTTGTTTAGTAGCCGCGTGGATCAGAGTTCTCAAATGTCCAGAGCACTTAACGATTCGAGAATGTCTCTAGGAGAAAACGTTCGTTTGACTGGAACGGTCGTTCTGGAACGACAAATGGCAGCCAAGGGAGTTTTTTCTCGTTATCTGCAAGCAGGCTCATTAACTTTTGTGTAGTAGTTATGACAGTGTTATGTCGTTAGCTAGATTAATTTTTCCAGCTTGGGACTGGCCTTTACCTAACGTAGCGGGCGCCCCGCCGGTTCCCAGTGTTTATTATTTAATGTTTGCGGAAATGGTCCGCATTGTATAAGCAACTATTTCATTTTAATGACTTCTTCCATAGCCTCGCTAGCTTCATCACCTAAATAAGTAAAACTCACTTGCTGCGCGAAGTGGAGCCTAACATGGTAAGATACTTACACCAGCTAACAAGATTTTTTTTTCCGAGTGGTTACCTGCGACCATATCTCAATTTACACCACTCGACACGAATATTTTACACAGAAATTTCGTTTCCGTGTTTGGGTGTTGTTAAAAAGGCTTGTCACATAAACGTATATCCATTTTGAATTATAGTTTATCTCTAGGTTATTCAGCGTTATATCACACATTGTTCCATCCACCTTTACCCAATCAACGAGGCGTTTTTTCCTTCGACAGAGCTTAGTTTTTATGGATTGCATTGGTCAGATGAACATCATAAATAGTTTAGTTTTTATAGATTGTATTGGTCAGATGAACAATAAAAATAGTTTTGATATTGATTGACATCGTTCCGCCTATGTTGATATGATGAAAGAGCTATGATTTTACCTTAGCTTCATATCAACTCAGGGAACTTACCTGACTTAACCTAAAATACAAGCATTCATTTTACATTACCAAAAATCACCCTTAGTTTAAATCAGTGAGATTTTCTGAGATTCAGTGAGAATTCACTGAATTTAGTTAATATAGCTCCACTGAATTTTTTCAGTGGTGCTATATTGACAGAAATTCAGTGAATTTTCACTGATTTTCAGACTCTCACTGTTCCTCAGAGACATTCACTGATTCAAATTTAGGATGATATTTATTTCAAAACATCTTGCGAACGCATGAAACTTATAGCATATTCAAGTGATCCCACCGCCAGCACCGAGTAAACTAGGCTACCTCGCTGGTCCAGCGCAGCCCAAAGCTTTAGGATGCTGGTCACCTGAAAGTTTTCACCGCCTCCTCGATCAATCTCTTTCGCGACCTGTATAGGAGCACTTTGGTCGCCGCAAGACTGTCATCTAAGCTCAGGAGCTGTCTTAGAGCTCTGCCTCCTGGATGCCCGACCCGGTTCGAGGAGGCGGTTGCCGTTCAAACCAGGTCGGATACGTCCTCAATCAATCAAGCCGAACGAACAAGACAGTCCCGTCCTCGTAAAGCCTGCTGTTGTGCTCGCGGGAAATCCTTCGATGCCGCCGTCTATTTAAACTAGGCCTTGGAAAGGTGCCTCGGAAGGGCACGACGCACAACGGATCCTCAACACTATTAGAGCGACCGAAAGCGATCTTTCAATTTGCGATTCCAAAACGACTGATAGCGTTTTTTTTTTGTTTTTGAGTTTCTAAACACGCAAACAAAAGGATACTTTAAGAAGAAAGGGATTTTCTCTTCAAAGTCTCTCTGGCACGATTCTTTTCCGGTCTCATTCCTTCACGAAAAAATTTACTATACGGTGAAAAGAGAATATTAAATTCAGATGCAACAAAACCCAAATCACTGATCCGGAAAAATAAATCAGTCGAATTATGCTCTGAATTTCATAAATTATTTTTAATATCTATAAACTTGTTATTTTAAAACGACATAACTAAAATTCAATTAATATTTGGACTGAAAATTTTTCAGACCACTGATTTGATTTTTGTTTCATCTGAAATTAAGAATTTTTTTACAGTGCATACAGAAAAGTGGGCTAATAAAGTTTACTAAAAGCTTGTAAGAATACATAAAAGATGCGACAGCCGAATTGGCTAATAATCATTGATATGATAGTAGATGTGACCGTTATAGAGTACTATTTTCAGTTACGTTTACTGGTAAATCTGGTAAAGTTTGAGTAGGCTGTAACTTTTTTTAATCCCTAATTGTTTAGTAAAATTAACGCAGTTTTCTTCATGATGTAACAACGAAGTTAGTGTGTGATAATGCAAAAAGATGCAATTTGTGGCAGTGGATAAAAATTCTTGGTTTCCGTTGACCTTTGCTTGTTTCAGAGGTAAAACAGATGAGTATAACTCGACTAGTATTTGTCGATGTACGGAAACTCGTTTAATTAAGGTTTTTGAGTACTTCCCGGGAGCGCACAGGAAAATAAGGTATGTCAGATTTCCCCTGCAACGCCAACGCTTCGCCGGTAGCAAGAAAACTTAATATGTGTAGCTTTTGTGAGCAGAAACATGCAGAGGCAAGGTAATTCGTACTTTAAATTAGTATCTAATGAAACCAGGCTGCGCTTGAAAAGGCGTCAAGGGAAAATAATCGTCTACAACTATTGTGACCCGAAAGCCGTCCAATTCACTAACACGCTTGTCCCTCCCCGTCTTCCACATTACTGGGACGCAAATGTTTTGTCTGTGAAAAAACATTGTTCTAGGTTGGTCATAATTTGCAACACAACGTCGACTTTGGATTTAGGTTCCTCGGCGGACCTTGCGAGCTTTGTGTGCTTTAATGGTCACGTATTAATCTTCCCTGCAAGCCAAATCTTTTCAGACTTGAAAATTTCTACAAAGATTGAATGCACCCGCCCACCATAAGAGCAGATTTTTCCAGACGCAGCCGGCTGTTCAACATGAAGTCAAAATAACTTCAAAAACATCATTATCATAAAAACACTTATGGCTGAAAAAAAGGTTTGAATAATATCAGTCACCTTAAAAAAATCTACCCGAGTTGAAGTGCGTCCATGCGATATCCTTGCCGAATTATCAATTTATTGAAAATAAACAAATGTATATCCATGTATCTATCCTCCATGAATCATGGATGTCAAAAAAAGTAATGCTACCCGAGTTGAAGTGCGTCTATGCGATATCCTTGCCGCATTATCGCTTTACTGAAAATAAACGAATGGATATCCATGTATCTATGCTATATCCATGAATCATGGATGTCCATTTTCCATTCAAGTATTTTTAAGAGGATGGAT
>Ga0058701_10004021_pt1 | contig 11834 bp, 7 predicted proteins | sample AgamicOrMae_FD_97039 | JGI IMG/M metagenome (GOLD analysis project Ga0058701, IMG submission 97039) | Agave microbial communities from Guanajuato, Mexico - Or.Ma.e | ecosystem: Host-associated > Plants > Phyllosphere > Phylloplane/Leaf | place: Guanajuato, Mexico | collected 2012-06-04 | reverse complement strand
TTACTTCTCGGCGCCCCTGAGCGGGCGCCGAGAAGTAAGCGGCATCAGGCTTGGCGACCGTTTAGTTGGGTAACCCTAGGTTAAGTTAGGTTAGGTGCCTTGTGCCTCGCTTCGCTATCGCTCTGCTCGGCTTGACGACGGAGGGTAGCACCAAATTTAAACTAAAAGGTTGAAAATGCTACCTTAAAAAATTACAGTGTGGCATCGGTCTTTGCCAAGTGCCCTCTCAAGAAGACGAATCTTTGACAACGTCCTTGTGGGTTGAAACGAATGCGAAGCCAAGTGAGGCCAGTTCTCGATAAATCTCTTGAATGGAGAACACCACTCTCCATCCGTGTCTACGTGCCATTGATGCATTGGGCCCATCGTGTCGCTCTATTTACGACGCTGCCATGACAACCAGCCTCCGTGTGACACCCTTGAGGGCGCTGCCCCTTAAGGGGCTTCTGACAGCCTCCGTGTGTGAAGCGAGGATTCTGGACCCCGAACAGATTGTCTTCGCGCATCTCTACCTGGCCACCACCAGCGGCGTTTCGTGCAGAGGAACAGTAACTTTTTATGCCTACCTATGCGGGTAAAGTGAGTGCTTCTCGGCAGGCTGGCGTAAGTTTGTGACAGAAGCTCAGCGTCAATGGACATAAATTGAGTCCGGCGAGTGAAAGAAAAAGCGCCGGACGCTAACAACGAATAATGGTGAGAGGAGAACCGAGATCTTTTTGTAGGGGACGAGAGAATTTTCGCCTGTTTGGGGCTGTCCAAAACTTCTTGTTAGTGTAAAGTAAGGAGGCGATTTCTATTTTATGAGAAATAGAAAATCGCGAAGAAGGAGAAATATTAGAAATATTGATCCTGGTGCAGGAGGTCGTTTGGGGTATTCGCTGACCTGGTCCATGAACGTAACTGTATTGTTCTGTTATACGTTATACAGTATTTAAAAAGAGGAATTCCCAACCTCTTCTGTTTTACATCTCGTTGCCGAGTCAAGTGCCGCGACAGCGGAATGACCCACAACACACTAACTTTACATAACTACTTGGGTTGATTCAACCTATCGGTCGTCAAGCCTAATGCCGCTTTCATTTCTACCACTCTAAATTTGAAATAGTCATTTTTTGACTAATTAGTTTAGTCATTTTCGTCCGACTATTTAATTTAATCATTTTTTAAATTCAGTGTAAAACTGTCAAAATTGACTTAGATTTAGCGGTTAAATCATTTCTACTATTTTGAGCATGAATATGTTCTAGTAACAATATTAATTTGGTCTCCCATTCGAAAATAAGTATTTTTTTCGACTCTTACTATTCAGCGAGTTCTTTTTTCACTATTAAAATAGTCGTTTTTCACTAAAAAGCAGTCAAAATTGCCAATAATTTTAGCTACTAAACTTAAGTCCAATTTGGCTATTTTTAAAAGTAAGATGTAAATGGCTAATTCAAAAGTTAAAAAAGACTACAAAACAGTCATTTTTGACGAAACAGTCAAAATTGACTAATTGAAATATTAAAATTTTAGCTACTATTCTTTAGTCAAATTTAACCATTTCACATTCACAGCGTATGACATTAGTGGATTACTGCCATCCTTCTTTCATTCTTCCAGTTTTTCCCTCGATTTCACTATTCCATTTTTTCCTTTTTTTTTTTAGATTTGACTAGGACACACCTCGCTCTTGTTGTGTGTTAAGGAATAATGATAGAAACGCGTTCCTTTTTGGGAAGAGCGGGATTAATTCGAGGCTTTTTTTTTTATCCTGTACAAATCAGGTCAACTGAAAGAGGTAGGAGCTTCTAGAACAAAATCAACGTCAGGTTTCAAAGCTTGTTGCCTTCCTAAGAAAACTTGTAAAACGAGCGCTTCCGGCGAAATTCGCGAGAAAGGCCGAGCATCAATTAATTTTTCTTTCGAAGTAATAATAAGCCCTCGATTCAGTGGTTTTTCGCGACAGGTTGCGTCTCCCAAAAAAAAGCAGCGTAATTGCGCTGAGGGATTCTGGTTGACATTAACGAGGTTCCCGGGAGGAAGGCGATGGACCAAACGTCGCGTCGGAGACACGAGAGAGATCTGCTTGTTGCCGAGAAAATCTCTTGCTGAAGGAAAAGAGAACGCTTTTCACGGATGGAAACTTTTTTAAAAGTCTAACGATGAGGTGAATAGGCTTCTCCTTCGCTTCAGCATCAGCAGTTTACTTCCCTGAAACTGCTTGCAATCAAATGCGTCAATGGTATAAATCAGTGTCTAACTTACTTGCGCTCGCTCTTTTAAGACGATGCCATTTTCGACCTGCTTACATTTCGCTCAAGCAGCGTTTGCCTCCAAGTCGGCAATAGGAAATGCATGGCGAAAGTTAACGTCGGAATCCCCAAGTAACTACAGAGGAAACCTTCAGGCGAACGTAAGCTGATGAAAAGAACATCAGTTTTGCGCAGAATAGCATCTACTTCGCGTAGCGATTGCAGAGTATCGGCGGTGATCAGTCTTACACTGATTTTGGGGTCAGCTACACGAAACAAAATAGTTAGCAGTGACAGCTAACGCGTTTAATTGATATAGCAGGTGCTATTGATTTTAGAAGCTGTCGTCAACTTTTCAGAAGCCATTGCTAACGTTAGTTGTAGCTACTAATAAGTTAGAAAGTGCTACCAATTGAGCAAATTTGTCTGTTTAGCAGCTAGGGCTAACATTTTAGCAGCAAAATCTTACGTTAGCAATGTCTGCTAAAATTATTTGTACCTGTTGTATCAATTAACGCGTTAGCTGCCACTGCTAACTAGTTTTCCCGTGTAGAACGGATACTTAAGTCATTTGGTTGTTTCTTTTAGACCAAGTAAGTGTATCAACGCAGGTTTTGGTTTTGGTAGTCAAACAAGAGCGCCTCGCGAAAGCTTCCCATAAAACAGACATTTATATGCGCAACTCAAAAAACAGTAAACATTGTACGTGTTAAAAAATTGTATCCTTACCTTCTAACAAATAATTAACCGATATTACAAGTAGTTTTCCGTCGGTGCAAAGTGTTGAAGGGCTTGTCCACAATGAACGGTTACTTTTGTTCTTCTGAAAATACTCTAATGATAACTTGATTGTTACGAGTTAAGAAATCCAGTTATGTTAGAGTTAAGGATATTCCAGCGCTTCCGACTGGTCAAGTTTATCGAAAAATTCAAAAGGCGTGTTAAAATTCTGAAAATTGAGAAAAATATCGCTTTCGACAAGTATTTACACGAGCTGTTCTTCGCATTTTATTTTCACCTCAGTAAAAATTTATTTATTACGTAAAAAATAATAAAGTTGCTGATTTGACTCGCACTTTTCTTCAAAATGCGGCTGTTTTTAAAGTTTTTAAAAATAACGAAACGGTGGATTGTCGTCAAACTTTTCTAAATTGTTTCTCAAACTCCAATCTCTACTGGAAACAGTTTTTTCGATCCTCATCTAATCTCAATCAGACGCTGTCAATCATAATTTAACAGTTTTAATGCCATTTTTCGGAGCTGCCATAGGAGCCCATGCATTTTTTCCCAACTTTAGAATTTAATTGCGTAAAAACGGAACGGTCAAATTTTCTTTGACTTCGCCATTCGATAGACATACACATTTTCAACTAATCCTTGTTTAATTTTAGCCCATTGCGCTGGAATATCCTCAAAATCACGACTTCCTCAAAGTCGAGGCCTGGATTTTATCGTTTCAGATTCAATGCATAATAATTAGCGAATAGTTTCTCTGAATTTCGGCGCCAATGATTCGGTTTGATTCACGGAATCAATATGTGTGTAATTTACACAATGTTCATTGTTGAAAGGAAACAATAATAGCAAAGTAATAACTTTGTCGCAAGTTGAGGGTTTTGCGGCATTGGTGATAATTCATCAGCGCCTGCACTCGCCTGGCCATGCATTTTCTTTTTTTATTGGGCAACCCTCGGCTTTGTTTCCTTCCCTACGTTGCATGGGTTGCATGGCCTACATTTTTCTTGTTACACGCTGACTTAAACATCGTTTCCTCTTTTGCTTTTTGTACCCGCATCGGACAACAAAAAATAAACAACCACATGTTTGGAGATTTTATAACTTTGTGCATTCATTCTGAAACCAAGCAAAAGAGAACCTAACAGAAAGAAAATCTTTACAAAGAGAGAGGAAAAAAATACCGGAGGAAGGCCAGATACTTTCATGTTCGTGAGTGTTCTCGAAAAACATCCCCCAATCCCTACTTAAATGCATGGAAGAAAATTCTGAAGTCTTAAAATACGACATTAAGAGGCTTTTTAATAAGAGGTTTCAAGCTAGTTTCAAGTTGAAGTAAAGGGTTTAAAATAAGTAAAGAAAAAAACACCTTTATCCGATTTCATGCAAAGGACTGCAGTCCTTTGCCATTTTTTTTAACTTCCAAACACGCAACAGATAGTCGAGAGAAAAAGTGCAAGAGCCGCCACCTCTAAGTTATTTCTCCTGCGATGGGAACAACTTAAGGAGAGGACTCTGCTGGCTATGTATCCTTTGGAATCAGAAATGAAGATTGAGAGGAACACTTCAATAAATGACGTCTTCTTCAATTTACTTCCTCCCCGATGAGAAAATAAAGTTGGGAGAAAGCGCGGAACACGTAGCTCTGCGGTATTCTCTCTATAACATTAAATTCGAAATTTCGGGAGGATCAATAGAGATTATTCAAGAGTTCATCTCAAAGCAATTATTTATCCCAGTATACGTAGGAACGAAACTAACGGGGCCAATTATCAATACAATAGGATGCGGACAGATGCGTAACACTTTCAAACCCCTAAAAGGGCCAATTTCAAAACATTTTTGAAAATAATAAAAGTTAGCTACACAATCGTATTTAGCCCACAATTAAAACGATGCAAAGTGATTTTTTTTCTGGAACGACCCAACAATATTTGGCCGGGTGGAAACCTTAATTACGCTCAATTCTTTATTTGGGATTTCCAAGGGACTATAATTTCTCGCACGGTACCCTAACTTCCCTCTCATTATCCAGTATACTGGCTGGACACTTAGAGCACTTCCGTGTCAACGGTATGACAGCTCAACTTTAACTTGGGCATCTGGTACTCTTTCCTCCTGATATTTCGAGCCGTAACAATAATTAGAATGACAGTGTCAGCTTCCACGCGCTGCCACAAGCGGCCAAGTCGAGACTGACAGGGGATGCGCAACGTAGATTGCGGTTTAGTGGGTCAACCAAGCGCATTTTATAGTGAGCGTTCACAAGGCCTTTGTCAGCCATGAAATCTGTGTTCTTTGACAAAATTGGATCAAGTCTACAACTTCGTCTTCAGGGCTCCCAAACGATCGAAATTTTCGAAATGTCTAACGCAGGTTCATAATCGTCAGAAACATTATACTGGTGGTAAAATGACAGCCAAACTTGTCATCTACAAGAAAATTGTTGACACTAATGTAGTGTCAACTTGTAGTAACTAGTATTTTGATGCTGCTCCTAAAATAAATTTATGTATTACAACACAACCAAATATTTAGTCGCACACGACAAAAGAAAAATAACAAATATTTATTTGTCATAAGTACAAAATACTTTTAGCGACAATAATCGAATTTGCAACCGTAAACACGAGTTCGAATGTAAAACACATTCTTCCAAAAATGTCAGTTTTTCTTCGAGGCATTAGATAAGTAACCAGCCTAATAGCTAAGATGTTTTGACTTCTAGCGTATGAAACCAAACTGAACTTGACGTGAAATTTATTCTCTGCATTACAATGCACTTTTTCAACTCTTAAGAAATGCGATCTAGATAGGAGAAAAACCTATTTTCTTTTCTTCAGCGCACTTTCTGCATAATGTGAACACACAGGTACTGTGATAAACATTTAATAGACATTATTTTCATCAGTTTTAGTCAATAAAGTACAAAAGAAGAGGAAACATCATTTTTTTAGACATGGATAGGCCATTAAAGTAGCTATTACAATTTACATAACTCTCTTTCATGTCCAGTTGAAACGACTGATAAAAAATGTTTTCACGGAAACTTCGGCTGCTACAACTTGATCCATTTTCAGACTTGATCGACATTGATCCCCTTAAAGCAGTCATTAAAACGTTTCTCTTCAAGGCTCTTGTAAAGTCGGACGCAAAAGTTCCCCCAAAACCTTATTTTAGTTTCATTTGCAGATCGATACGTCTCGACTATGGAGGATTATTCAACGTTGCCCAATTAATAGCGATAGTATAAAATCCGACGGAATTTCCTGGCTTGGCGTGCATCCCGAACGGTAGACCACCGACATCCCACCACAGAGGGCCTCGTCCACCACCATGGCGCAAAATCAATCCACGCGCTAGCATAAGCTTTTGGACAGCTCTTCCACTAAAAGTAAGCACACTGTGAACATTTCAAAGTTTGCAGTTATTGCAAGTTATTGTGTTTGTGTTCCACTTTTCGTTGCAAAGCCGAAAAGTAGAATAGAGAGCGATGGCGGGGCAATGCACTCTAAATTTGAATCAGTGAGAGTGAGATTCACTGAACTTCAGTTAATCATAGAACCACTGATTTTTTTCAGTGGTGCTTATGTTGACTAATATTCGGTAAATTTACACTGAATCTCAGAGACTCCCACCGATTCAAATTTAGAGTGCGGACAAATAAATCGGTTTATATCTCCGATGAGCTTCTTGCTTACAGATAGGTCTATTTTAAAGAATTTGAGCAGCGAATACCTACAAGGCAAAGATGAGCGATGAAGCATTATTATAGCAATGTTCCGTCAGTTTATAAGTCCATAGACATTGCACAGGCCCAAATCCACTTCATGCTACACTGGTTTTCTATATACCTTTAAAACAACACACAAGCTGAAAAGAGTATAAAGTGGTTTAATTAACGACAGAAAATAGGAACAACTTTTCCACACTGCGTTACAATCAACACGCCATTGGCAATCCTGCGCTGTTATGGCTTTAGGAGTTATTCCAATCAAACGTTTGGACAGAACATTATTTGCTTAAAACGCATGATACTGTATTTGCTTACTTTGGTCCGACTAGGGAACCGTCTCTTACCCGAATTAAGAACTTCTAAAAGCATCTCTCTGGAGACGTGAACTGAAGGTCTCCCAGCTTTTTTAACGAAAACCACACCGGTAACATTTTTTTTTCTTATGACCTCTGCACGCTCTCCTACATCCAGAACCGAGCAATTTTCACTGATTATCCTACCACTGTGCCACTAGGAAGTCAATGTAATATCTTTGTAATTAAGTAAAATCTCTCTACAGGTCACTATGATCTCTCTGAAATTTACTGAAAAGTCACTAAAATTTCTCTTTGAGTCAGTGAAATCTCGTTGGAGAGAAATCACACTGAAAATCAGAGAACTTTTATTAAAAATCAGTCCTTTTAACAACAAAAAAAAGAAAGAAAACGAGCGAAATTTTACTTACTTTTAGGAAGACTTTCACTGAATTTCCAGTAGCACGGCGGAGATAGTCAGTGAAATTACGCTTGTTCTGGCTAGGCAAGTGCATTGCTGACTGGTTGCAAGAATTTTAGACAATGGGGACCTCCACTCCTTTTTCACAGAACTTTTAACGGATTGTCTTATCGTCTAGTACCTACATTGGTTTTTGAAGCCTACCTGTGAACCCTAACAATGTCAAAATACATGGACGGCCACACTCTTAGCGAGCTCCAGTGACCCAGGTGCCACTGGGAATTTCAGTGCCGTGCCACTGGTCATTCAGTGAAGTTTAACTGGTTTCCAGTGAATTTTCACTGGTTTCCAGAGGAATTTCACTGAATTTCCAGTGGGATTCCACTGAATTTTCCAGTGGCACCTGGGTCACTGGTAACCAGTGACCTTTCCCTGGTTCTTGCTAACAAGTAAGAGCGCAGAATACACCGTTCGGGGTACCTTAAACGATTTCCTTCGTAGAGTTCCCCCTCGTCTGTCAATAACATTTAGGCGTTCGGAATTTCGGAGTTCACACACTTTCGCCGCTTTAAGTGAGGGACTCAAACCGGGGCAGCGGCCAAGGCGGGGGCTGACACTGAAAGGGGCCAAGGGCCACTTTGAGTGAAAGGGCTGGAAGTGGCGAGCTGTCAAGAAGTGGCAGCTGAGGTCAAGCAATGTCGCGCGCCGCGCCGCCCCGCACCGCGTCGCCAGTTCGCTTTGTCATCTCAGAGCATAGCAAATCGCCGACAGCGCTGTGACCGAAGCGCTGCACGCCTATCAAATATAGAAAACGTTTGCTTATTTACAGTGCGACAAATGGGTGGACGGTAACACCCAAACTCAATTTAGCACGAAAGCGACTATCCTCGGGAGAAGAAGGCCTTCTAACACGGAAATACAGAGCACTACAACAGAGTACTAAATATGAGTACTACCTCATTAGTTGCCTACCCCTGGATCGAGAATCCATAGCAAGTCAATTCATGGATATCCATAGAAATCCATGAATATCCAAATGGATATTTATAGATGCATGGATACTTGAAGACTGATATTCATAAAAACATGGATATTCATTGTTTACGGATATCCATTGCGGATTGTCCTTGCAAGGATAGCCGTTCTTGGATATCAATGTGGATATCCACGCTTGTATGGATAATTGAAGACTGACGTACAAAAATCATGGATATCCATGTTGATATCCGTCGATTTTTGGAAATCCATGCATGGATTTGCAATGGATTCTCAGACCAGGGACTACACAATCGGATATACAGCTGTGAAGTCCTTATCTCGATACCATCTTCAGGTATCTTTACCTATTTAACGTGTGAATATTACATAAATTGTCCGTTTTTTCTTAGCACTCATAAATGCTTGCAATGGGTAGTCCTTCCAGTTTTGGGTAGGTAAAAGAGTACATGCCGCATTTTAGATTCCCAAATAGAAAAAAAATCGTCAAAATAAAAGGGCTTATACGTTAATATAAAGCTAGCACAGTAAAACAAAACACTCGTTTTGGGGAATGCTGTGTCTGTTTTGGGTGTGAAACTAAAACGGAGGTAGTGCGTATTTTGGTTTCAAGATGTAGGTCTTTGTTCAGCAACATCATTCGAACGGTCTCGGCTTTCCATTGGTGCGGCTGAACATATGTTGAAAAATTGTCAAAATAAGAACTAACCCCGTTTTAGTCCACACCCAAAACACGTATTGCATTCCCTAAAAATGGTGTTTTGTTTTTACTGTGGGGTGCATTTTCTTCACTATTTTATTTGGGGCGTCCTTCCTTCGTGGCTCCACTTAAGGACGAACGGTAGAACACATGTAGTTAGAGAAAAATGAAACATTGTAAAAACAAAAGTGTGAATTCCGGGATGAGCGATTCCGCGTACGCAGCAAAATTCACTCCAAGCCCCAAAAATCGAGTAAATTTCCGAAAAGTAAGCGTTTCACGCTAGCTGTGTTCTTTTTGAGCCTATTTTTAAGAAAATTCCACGTCTTTTACGGCGTTGAGTAAATTACGCTGCGTAAGCAGAGTCGTTCGCCCGGGATTTACGCTTTTACAGTGCACTTCACAGTCACAGAGTACTATCAGTCTGAAAAGTATTGATGCCTCCAATGTTTTTCAAACTACCGTAACTTTGAAACGGAGAGAAATACGTCAAATATGCAAAGAATAAAATCGCTAGATCTGTAGAGATCTGGTAATTTGATATTAGCTTTTGGTCGTATCTCGTTCCCTTCAAACGTTACGGAGGATTAAAATAGTAGGGGTGATCAATTTTTTTTTCAGCCTGATAGTACCTGTTTCAAGGGGCCTTCACACACGCTGCAAGTAAAAATATGAAAGACAAAGTACTTTTTAATCAGAAAAAAACTGTTACCTTACGAAAAATGAATAGGTCTTGGCAAAAGATTCCTATTTTGAGTGGATTTCACTTTAAGACGAGTACGTTCTTCTTACCTGTGATACGATTAGGATTGAGGCTGAGGCTGAGAGAAAGATTCACCTGCGCGCAACATTAGCATTCAAGGTAGACACCACCGCTTAAGCCACTCACACACCCTTTATTCATTGCTTGGCACATGGGCAGAAATCGGGCTTCTTGGGGTACACAGAGGGACGATACAGAGTAAGCCCACACCACGCTAACCTCAACTCAGACTATAAAAAAGTTAGTCGTATCAACATGACCCTTGCCTCGTACATGACTCGTGCTCAGGAAATACTTAAAAGACTTTTACTCTTTCAAGGATAACCTATCACTTCCCAATGCTAAAAATTTTGAAAAGCGCTATTGTGGAACTGCAGCAGAAACCTAAACTCCCTGAAGGAATTGAGACCGGTTGAGACTGGAATTTGATTTCGGTAATAGGCCATTTGGGAAATAGCAATTGATAAGGATTTCTGCTATACTGTACAATTTTTAAGGTTGCATTTTCAACCTTTTGGTTCAACCCCTACGACTTTAAGTCGAGCGGAGCGAGGCACAAGCAACATCACCTAACCCGACTTAATCTAGGGTTACCTAATTAAATGGTCGCCAAGCCTGATGGCGCTTACTTCTCGGCAGCCGATTTAGGGCCGCCGAGAAGTAAGCGGCATCAGGCTTGGCGACAGCCGAGCGGAGCGATAGCGAAGCAAGGCACAAGTGACTTTAACTAATCTTGGTAAACGGCAAGGGGCTTTGTTATGATAGGTTAAGTTTGGATGTCTCTTGCCTCGCTCTGCTGTAGTTCCGCTCGATTTGACGACGGAAGGTTGAACCAAAAAGTTAAAATTGCTGCTTTAAAAAATTAGAGTGTAATTAATTTCTTAATTAAGTAAGCGGCATCAGACTTGAAAACGATACGAAAGTTCAAGCTAAGTTAGAAGCCAAGAGCCTCAATGCATTGGCGATCCGCTTGCAGTGAAAAGTGGGACACAAGAAGTAAGTAGAATATGCAGCCTCTAAAGTTTAGAGTGTAGACCATACCTCTAAAGTTTGATGAGCGTTCAGAGAGAATTATGGTTGCCATCCACAGAAGTCGATTAACGGCATCACGCCACTTTTAGACGTCAGTAAGCTCTCGGGTTTCCCCAGGAGAAGCGAGCTAATGTGATCCGCTCCTGATTATATCCAGAGTACGTATTGTTACTCCACGCCAAAGTTTCACATTTGTAACCACTGCTCACACTTTAATAAGTAAGCCTTTGTTATGGAAGTTAGCACACAGTAAACACTCACTCCTGTGTAAGATAGTGTCATGTTTTAGGTATGAAGGTAAAACGGATGAGGAAGAGTGTGATTTGGTTATTTTTGCAGATGTCCCAGTTAATATACTATCATCGACAGAAAAAACGTCCCCACCTGCAACCAACTGGACATCGGTGCTTTGCGGTTGCCTACCATAGCTCAGCATCAGCCAATCACCTGCCTGATACCGTGGCAAGGTAGGCAATCGCAACGCACCAATGTCGATAGGTGGTTGCAGGGGGGACGTTTTTTCTGTCTATGATACTACACCATATTGAGAGCTCTCGACGAGACGTTTTCTATGCTATGGTTGTTGATACGTTGATCTTTAAAAAATAGCCAAAATATGATCTTTCCTTGTGTTACCTATACACCTAACAGGAATGGGATCACCCAAAACACGGGTTATTTTTTCGAGATAGACTACACCATTCTGCTCCGACCATAAAAATTGTGATTTGCCCTTCCGCATTCCATAGCTCTGAATTCAGCCGGGTAGCTGTCATAAGCGCCAAAAAGCACAAGCGCCAACGCCGCAAGCGCCAATCCGCAACCGCAAAACGAAAAAAGTCGCCAACGCCAAAGTTCATAATCACTATACAAACCTCTTCTAACTTAACCTAACGGGTAGCTGTCATAAGCGCCAAAAACCAC
>Ga0058701_10004020_pt1 | contig 11835 bp, 7 predicted proteins | sample AgamicOrMae_FD_97039 | JGI IMG/M metagenome (GOLD analysis project Ga0058701, IMG submission 97039) | Agave microbial communities from Guanajuato, Mexico - Or.Ma.e | ecosystem: Host-associated > Plants > Phyllosphere > Phylloplane/Leaf | place: Guanajuato, Mexico | collected 2012-06-04 | reverse complement strand
CTTGCCACTCTATGTTGTGACCATGCATTTCACGTCGGCGGTCTCTTTTTTTAAAACAAAGTTAGAAAATAGTCGCGAAAAATTTAAGAAGGCTAAAAATCATTGATAAGCGCTTTCTTGGCTTGAGTTACGGTATGATGGTTATGTATATTTAAAAAATTTCGACAACCACCGTACCTGTAGATTCGCCAAGACAAATACTAATCAACGATACAAAGATTTCTACAATTTTTTGTTACCACTTCCCAAAATTTTAGAAAAACACGATAGAAAACCACCTCCGACGTGCAAAACCTGGTCACAACACACGATGGCTGGCTATCGCAAGAGTTATGTTGGTAACTAGTCCTACTCCACGGATAAGTTTCGTAAAGAGTCTAAGAAAAAGCATAGAAAAATGTGCTTTTTTCTTACAAGGAAAGTGCACGAACATCTAATGTTCAAACGTTCAATAGGCTTAATTGTGAAGAAGAGAGCAACACCTTTAATCCTGAAATGTGAAACTTTATCTCAGGTCAAAAGATTGTGTCGAGGAAACTTTCGGCGTAATTGGTCGTTCATGCTCTACGATATCATTTGCAAACGTGTCCTTTAAGCTGGCATCTTCAAAAGTTTCCATTATAGAGCTCGTCCCCCTCCTCCCCGGGAGGAAAAATGGCATAAAGCGTGGCATATGTTGCACACAAGTTGCCTATGCATATGTACATTCTAACTTTGTTAAAGGTTTAAAAATAATCGTGCAGTTTTCATACGGTAACATTTTTTTTCCATTTTTTTTCAGATTTCACTCCATATCCGATTTGTGTTTGAATGAGTTCAACCGGAGGACAAGCAGTTTCGAAAATGTTTCACCCGAAAACTCTGTGAGCCCAAGCCTTCAAAATTTAGGCAGCATCACTCCACCCAGTCCAAGCAGTTGGTCGAGACTACAGCATCGTCCAGCGTTCAGTCTTTCGTCAAACGGCTTTACCCTGTCCTCGCCTCACTTACGAACTAAATACAGCGGTGGCTTTATGCTCTCCAACGTGGATTTCAATCCTCTCCATAACCCGCAACCAAATAGCCGCGATTCGAGACGACGGCCCCATCGGTCCGACGGTTTTTCCTCAAAGAGCTCTGAGGACATACGACCCCGAAGACCCGGTCGCAACATGTACAAGGAGAGCCCAGAGGTTGGTGCGACTTCTCTTCGTCCTGAAGGTTATGAAAGAATGGTTACTTTCGAAAATGTTGCAAGCCCAAGGAATACGATAAGAAGACTAACTTTGATTCCTCGTGATGAGAGTAAAGAAAACTTCGAAGTTACTCCCCGAAGACCCAAGTCACCTTACATGGGGTACACTGAGGATGGGTTTCAGGTCTCTCAACTGTCGATCGACGTCTCTGGATGCTGTAATGAAGATCTCTCCAGCGCAGCTCAAATGGCAAGTCAAGGAAGAGTTACGAGGGATCGCCTGTATGAGAAGGCTTCACCCGTACATGAAGGGCCTCAAGTGGTAGAAAAGTCATGTGCCGAATATATCCAAACGATTTTCCCTAAGATGCTGCACCATTTGACTCCGAGAAAATCGAGTACTGAAGTCCAGACGACCTATTCTAAACCGCTCCAGCTTTTGAGTCCAAGTACCTCGAGTACTGAGGTTCATACTATCTCTCTAAATATGCCAAATAATTTTAATATGAGATCATCAGTTGCGGAAGCCCAGGCAACCGGTCCGAAAATGCTGCAGCATTTGGGTCCGAGAACATCGACTACTGAAGCTCACAGCACATGCCCAACAATGATGCAGCGTTTGAGTCCGAGAACATCGAGTGGTGTGCAGACCAATCTGGTGGGGGTCAGACCTCATGCGGATCTGCGATTGGTGTCTTCCAAAACCACTTTGCTGTCATTGGCGGACGCAGGAGTATGCTCTGCGTCCCGACTCTCTTCTCCAACTCCGAGTGACATACCGAGTCCTCCTCCCAGCGCGTCTCCAAGTGCATCTCCGAACCGGTTGACCCTAAATCAGAGCCATGCGAAAGTGGATGTGGCTGTTGGTATCAAAACCGTTGATTCTGAACCGGTGCTTCCAGCATCTTGCGATCTAGACGGTGACCTGAAAACTATTGAAATACCTGTCTCCTCAACTGGTATCCGGTTCTGCAAGGCCGACTCGAGCGCATTTCAAACCTGTGCCAATTTCAATGTTAAGGGGAAAAGTTCACAGTCATTGGAAAGCAGAATTGTGAGTAATTTACACACAAGCCGGGTTTTCATAATTACATTTTCGTGGTCGATTGGTTCAGAGAAAGACCAACCCGTTTTTGGGCGTCGCAAGGTGGATGGTCTAGCCCTATCGGGTTTGTTTTTTAACGATCAAACATGCGTTTTAAAAGCACAGAAATGAACTTATGTCTGCTGTAACTCGTAAGGTACATGTTAGTTTGCCGCGACATAACATTGCGAGTTTATTTTAACCCCTCACTTAGCCCAATGGGCGCTGCCAGTTTCTCGGTCGCTCTCTGGTTGCGCGGTAGCCACATTGTCTTAATCGGCCTTGATTGCTCATTATTCAGTGACTCTATCTTGCTTGTTTCTAGTATGAATTAGATGGTGCGTTTCCGGTACCAGTACCTTCAAACATCAACTCAGCGGGCGTGGTTCCACCGATTAGCCGCGGCGTGTGCGTCATGGCCACACCATCTCTGACTCCTTCAATTAACAGCCGCCTTTTGCAAGAGTTGTCTCAGCAAGATCACAGCGTTCAAGATATTCAGCGTCACAATAGAAGAATTTGCTGTGGTGTCTTTAGCCGGCTCCCCACACCAACCGACTTTGATGCCACCAGTCTGCATCATATCTCCATTAGTAGGTATACCGTAGACTCAAAAGTTTTAAATGCTGTAAGATGCGCCCTTTCGGGACCATATGCCATATAATTTGTTTTACCTTTTGAGAAAGTTTTTTTTTTGTTTTTTGTTTTTTTTTGCTGATCAGATTTGATATTTCTTGGATCCGCAAAGATGCAGATAGGCTGTTTTTATATTGGTCTGCGAAACGAAATTGTGTGGTCGGGCTTGCAAATCTAAGAAGATTTTATCAAAGGACACCTGTCTGGAAATGAACTGTTTGCGTAGACGCATGTAATGAGTTTTTCGATTACCCGTCATTTTTGCATACATAACAATCACCCGAGGAAATTCAATGTCAAGGGGAAAAGTTCGCCCGAGAAAAACCCTCGGTATTTTAGTCGCTTTACATCTTTTTGAAAAACTTTTATTTAGGACTTTTGTCATACTTATGAGATTACAGGCGGTAGAAGCCAGAAACAAGATGTAAACAGTGTCCCATCTGACGCTGCCATGGTCTCTGGCTTCAACCGCCTTATATCTAAATATTATGACAAAAGTCGAAATAAAAGTTTCTCGAAACGATGCAAAGCGACTAAATTATCGAGAGTTTTTTCTCGTGTGGGAGTTACGTATACCAGAATGACGGGCAATTGAAATATCTTTGAATGCGTCTGTATGCTAAACTGTTCTCTTCCGGACAGGCGTCCTGTGACAAAATTGTCTTACAGTGTTGTAATCCCTACCACTTATTTTCGTTTGGCAGACTAATATTGGAACATCCTGTAATTAAAACGAAATCTAAAGTAAAAAAGCCAGTATCAAATTTCTTTTCCGTTGGTAGAAGATTTAGACCAAAATAAATAAAGGGAAAGTCGCAATCGCACTGAACGAAAATATGTTTTCTCTTGGTGGAGGCTCATCGCTTTTGAACCGTTCTGTCAAACTTTCCAGGCAAGGGAGCTTCACCAATGTCTTTCGAGGAAGATAAGGGACTCTGCAGTAATCAAACAGATGATAACGTCAATGGGAACAACGAGTCAATCAAAGAAACACCCTTTGATGTGACTGGAGCTAAAATGGTAAGTCAAAACTTTTCTTACTTTTAGAACGTATGTGCGATAGCAGCATTGCATGAGCCTTTTAAACCTACTGTTGACACCAAGAAAATGCTTGAATACGGTAGGAATAAGAAATAAATGGAGGAGGTTTAGTCAAAGATTTACGGATAGTTAAACGGTAAGTCTGAGGCGTCTAGTAACACGTCTGAAATAACTATCAAGGCAACCGTAACGTATTCAGACTTTTTTCGAGAAGCTCGGTCGCTATCGTGTCCCGAAATTTCTTATTTCACGTTTTAGAATAGCGGATTTGCAGGCAGGAAGTAAGTTCTTACAGCGAGAGGTGAGTTATTATTGCAAGAACGGAGTGCGCCTGCAGACTTGTGCATAGGCAACACCTCCTTACTAACGTTGGGTGAGTTGCCTATTCAGAACTTTGCAGATGATCAGAACATGATTTTATTGTCTCTAATGGTTGGATGACACCCCATGTTCGTTAGGTACACGTCTTTTGTTGACGACGCTCGCCAAAATTTAGATTAATTTTGCTTAAACCTGTGAAATTTCGTTCGAGCTTATTTGAAACATTGACAAGGACAAAATGAGTAAACATTCAAATGAACTGTGGAAGCTCGTTCTTTCACTTTTGTCCGCTCCTGTTTCAGCTGCATAGGCCGGTAATTAGGAATGGTCAGTATCGCTTTGGATCGACAAGTCGCCACTGCAACCAATATTCCGACTTAACGGGAGAAATCGCGGATGTGAACCCAGCGGTCCCAAGCCGGACAATACCTTCTCGTTCCTCCACGTCTGCTAATCGGTGGAGCCCAAACCTCATCATAGCCGGTAGCCATTCGAGGTTAGCGACTCGCCATTGGATTCCTTCGCCTGACAGAAGCGACGCCGACTTGCAAAGACCTCATCGAGAAAGCTCTTCCTACGCCCAAAAACCCCGACCTGTGCCGATATTGCGACCCGCGGATGCAACGTGCAGATCTTGTACTCCCACCGAGACATCGAATGCAGCAAATCCATTCGCCCCCGATGCATACGACACAGCTCTCGCCAATTCAAACCAAGGAACTGTGGCAGCCGATGCGAGACCGCGAACTCCAACTGATTCAACCAGAAGAAGTCCGTTAGAGGCAAGCCAGAGAACGATGGCGAATATGCCACAAAGACCATTAGCCGATGATCGACGAAATTTCCCTTCCAAAGAATCAAATGCACAAGGCCCGTTGCCTCCAGCGGCATTAGATCATAGTGAAGAAGGCTCGGGAGCTGGCAGTTTTCCTAGTTCGGGAGTGGCTACAAATATTCTCTGCAAACCTCTTGATGGGGTGGACCCAGTAACGAAAGTTCCTGAAGCCTTTCTTCGATTTTCGGAAAATGATGAATATAAGCAGATTGGCCGAGGCCATATTGATCCGCGGGCACAGTATATCAGTGTGCCCACTCTCGAGACAGGAAGCGCGTCGTATCCGAGAGATCCGAGCCATTCTATTCCAAGCACCGGTAGGTCGAACCGAGAGGAAAGTATCAGCGAAGATATTCCTTCTCTGTCACGTCAAGAAGTATCCACTCCGTCGTTCCAAGCGCACCCGGATCAGTTAGCGAATCCAACTTCTGATGAGCAACTTTCCAGGAGCACTGCCAACAACGGAGTTAACTATCCTGAAATTGATCAGTTTTCTCAACGCAGGCATAGAATATGCATTGCGATACAATCTTCCGATGGCGGTCCTTTACAACCGGAATCCCCTCTAGCTCATGCAGCGCCGGAAGCTAGGGGTGTGAATGTCAAAGTCAGCGATTACCAACAAAATACGCGTCAAGCTTTGTCTGAGAAGATAAAAGAGAGTCTAGTGCGATCCCATGGACCTAGACAGGGCCACTCTTCGTCTCACAGCGTCGAGAAGGTGAAGTTGTCACATAAATCCGTTCATGAAACTGGAGGCAAGAGCAGAAGAAATTCAGGTGCCCATCACATGATCAGATGCACGCCTGTTTCCTCCAAAACCACCCAACCAAACACAGCGAATAGCATTGTGGTTTCTGTATCACCCATGGCTGTGAAGGTCACATCTCATCCACCTCTGATGGGGGATGAGGTCCCTGATCCTTGGGTTCCAGGCGTCGATGAAGAGGAAACCCACATCGAGGAAGTTTCAGAGAATACTGAAAATATTTCTACGGTTCGATCGTCGAGTGAATCTCGTAGCGATACTCTACCAATCGATAACTTTGCCGTGACTGAGGCTAGCGAGTTTGCCCCTGACAAAACATCACACTTTTCCGTGAGTAATGGTGTTCCGCCTTCTCAGGGTATCTTAGAGACATCGGGATCGGCTGACCCACCCGACTCATCACAACGGAAAGCAACAAGAGACTTACAGCCAAGCCTTCGCGGTGCTGCGCGAGCCATCGCTGCCTTGAAAGCACGAAAGGAGCCAGAGAAAGGCAGAAACGAATCAGGACGGCAACAGCTTCAAACTACAGCTTGTGTTTCCGACGATATTTGCAAAGATGTTAGAAGCGTATCCCCTGGGAAACGATACGGACTGTACACCTCCAGAGTTGGATACATCGGCGCGCCCCGTCCACCAATACCCAAGCCAGTGACAGCGAGTAGGCAAGGTGCGTGATTTTTTAATATTTTATAAAGGGTGTTGCTATTGACCCGACATGCATTAATACTGAGAGACTTGTACGCACGGAACCCACCCTAATACATTTTAAATGGGGGTGACTTGAACGCATGGAACCCAACCTAATACATTTTCAATGGGGCAGTCGGGTCAATAGGTTTTGGATTTAGAGCATTCAGAGGATTCTTTGAGGGAAAGAACGGTAAGGAGGGGGAACGGCAAGCGCATGACTTTGGCACTCCAAGTGTTCAGTGGTCCTGCTTGGCTCTTTGAATAGGAAAAAGGTTGTGCGGATTACCTACCTGCACGAATGTCGAACTTTCAGATAACGTCGTTTGCGCCTTATTTTTATGAATACGTGCGAAATCTTTAAACATCCTGGATAATCCGTCATAAAAATGCGGTTATTTTAATGATTCAATCAAATTAAGTCCTTCGGTTTCCGGTATCTTTTCACATTCGCTTGTGAGGGGGATTGTCAACTCGCTGTCTAAAAATGCGGTACTCGGTTGAAATGTTTGATCTTTGAAATATTTGAACTGAGAGCTCTCCCCCCCACATTCACACACTCTCACGCACCGAGACACATTGTTTTCCTTAGTTCTGGAAGATTGTGACTGGTGGGCATGCAGCCCTGCTTGGTGTTAGCAAAGGGTGTTAGGCCAATCAACGGCACGGTTCATGGGGGCTGTATGCCCCGCCAATCACAAGTGACATAATGTGACATGCAACGTAAGAGGTTGTCGACTCGCTACCCTGAGTAGCTATATCCGAAAAACTAAGGAGCCTCTACGAAAAATATGAAGCAAAGAAGTATCATTATATTCCTGCAATAACTATGGACGATTTGCACGACTTTTAGATGGTGCAGAAAAGACAAATTACTATTTCCGGTGGGCCTTGTCCAAAGATGGCCGCCAACATAATGTTTGCATATCTGACTTCATGAATTGATTATTTTTACTTTATAGGTGATATTAACGAGCTGTGCAGGCTGCCTACCCGCCCGGCCGGCGGCCATCTTAGTGTGCAGTTTGTTTGTGTTGTCTGCTGTTTAGCCCCCCTTTCACGCGAGGGACAAGCTTTTATGTTGCACATCAACCATAGTTTGCAACAAAACAATTATTAAAAGGGAACTAAACAGCAGACAACACAAACTGCACACCAAGATTGCCGCCGTACGGGTGGGTAGGCATCCTGCACAACTCGTTAACATCACCTGTAGGTGTGATTTGCATTTGAATATCGTCTACGAATGCTATCCGTGCATTTTAAAATAATAAAAAAACACATTGTGACCCCTTCATTTTGCCGATCATGTGCACTTGTTTTCGTTTTGTACACGTTCGTAGTAAGGACCGATTGAGGGAAAGTATTTCCGGATAGAGGGCCTCCTTGTACTGTATATCATATTTGGGGTTGTCGCGTTAATCGTCCATTTTTCATTTTTTTCATATTAGAGAGATGCTCTCTAAATCATATAATTTATTTTGAGACGTAAAGAATATTTGTGTATGATAACGACGGTAAAGAGTATGAACAGGGAAGAGTTCAGTCTGTTTATCGATCTTTTCACGGCGGGAAACCAAGTCGGCATGTGTTGGCCACCCTGCCGCAGTGTCTAAGCAACCAGTGAGTGGGTTTGTTTACATTGATCCCACTGCCACTATGTTTACGTCGAGAGCAATTGAGTTTTGTAAATAACTGGGACAACTTTTCATTCTCGTCGATGTTTCTTTGCTTGATGGTCTGCCTGCCCGGTGTTTGTGTGCGGAATTCGCTTGGGCAACGTCATTTAAAAGGATAGTTTATCAAGTGCCACGAACATAACCATGTCTGACAACGAAAATATTTCATCCTTAGTGAAAAGGCCTCTGGAACCAACTCCCAGCGTCCCAAAGTTTCAATCGAAATTCCACTACTATGTTCGCCATCAGTTCTACAAGAATAAGAAACCCCACCAAACCATGGGAGTGGCAGAATTGCCCCCGGACCTACCGAACAACTTCGTGAAGAAAAAGGCCAAAGCTTTACAAGGCCCATTTAATCGTAAGTTCTACCCTGCTCATTGTTAACAATTCATGAAAGGATAATTAAATAAGGTCTCTCCACAGCTTCCGGTAATAAGGACGTCCAGTTTCCATTTATCCTTGCCCGTCCGGATGGTAAACCGAAACAGAAGTGTAAAACCATCTATGATGAAGCTCGAGGCAAAGCTCCATTCAAGGAGGAGAAGTGTGAGAGGGACTACATTCAGACCAACATCCGTAATGCATGCCAAGCAGTGCCTCTGAAACGCCCAGCAAGAATTGTTGACACTGTTCATGGCCATACTCAGCTCATTGAACCATCTGGACTTGAACCCCGCTATGTATTTAGAAAGGTAAGTTTTCAAATTTTCAGCCATGTTAATCATTGTGCTGCTGAGCCATACTTCACCTTATCACTTGCAATGAAAGATGTCATGCTGATCTGCTACCAGTACCAGTACTGCAACATTAAGTGACGTCTCAGATATTCTTTCTGTTGTTCTTCTTTTCGCTAAAGCGTCTTTTGGTAAAAAAAAAAGCTTGCCAACCTGTGGAGCTTCTTTCCATGACATTATTCTTGTATCTGTATTTCACTCTTGTATTCCCAAAGTTTTTAAGGTAATCATGGTTAACCAGTAGCTGTCACTGTGTAAATTTTGCTGCACCAAAGTACAAGCTTGCTCATGAAATTCATTTCTAAAAATGTAGCTGGTAGCCAGTAGCTGTATGCATACAGAGTAGCAGTACTTGTTGTAGCTTGGTTTTCTTCACAGGATGCTGCTGGCGTTTAACTTAAAAGAACACCCTAAAGAGGGTAAGTCATCCCTATTATACTTTGCGTCATTTCCTTGCTTGTACACAAGCTGAATTGCATACATGTTTTACATCTTGGATGCACTTTACATTGTCATGAGCTCTCTGCCCTTGACGTGAATATTGATTTTTAATAATTATTTGCTATTAGAAGCACTTCTCTATGTTCAAGACTTGTGAAAGTCTAAGAGTACTGAGCATAGCAATATTAGGTACAGGTTTGCCCGCAAGTCACTTATTCCAGTGGCAGTGGTGCAGCCAGGTCGAGATGTCTCTATAATTAGTTTCAAACGAGCTTTTTTAAAAATAATTTAGTCTATTTTTAAAAAAGCGGAATGAATGAAGGCAGCGTAAGTTCTCAAAAGAATCAAACGCACTCAATAACTCTTCAGGTTAGTTCTAATCGCCCGCATGTTAGTAGGTACAAGGGAGACTTGAACACACGAAAACCGGCCTAATACATTTTAAATGCGGCAGCGTGTGAATAGTCACCTCCCATTATGTATTTCAGGCATGTTCGTTAGGCAATCCCTTCTACTGCGCTCTCTCTTCAACCCCTCCTGGTCTTATATTTCTGTGTGCGCCAATTTGGATGCTATTTTCTCCCCCTTCAAATATTGACCTTGAGAAACCGGGGTCGTCCTACAGTGATGCGTTCGCACCCGAGCAAAACAGACTTTTTCTTTGTCATGTCACGTTACGTTAGTGCTGACTCCACTATTATTGTCATGTACGTTGAGACGAAATCTTCGAACTGGACCGTTCTGGTTTTGTTCTCCAGCTTCTTTTTGATGCGCAGGGATACGGTGAGGTGCCTGCCTACCTGGCTCAAGTTGGATCTCTAAGTGTAGCCGGCAGTGGATTCGTAGGAGGCCCGGCAGGCTCAGAAAGCAGAGTTAAGGTAGCAGGAAGCCCGGCGAAGTCGGGAGCTACTAACGTCGCCATCGGTGGAAGCCTTGAAAATCAGCAACAGAGACATCCTTTGCGTTACATCACTGAACCTGAGAGAGCGCAACTCCTTGAGGTAAGAAATGAGTATTCCAACTTGTTCAAGAATGCCCTTAGTTTGAATTTCGGAAGCACCAATGAAAACCAGAGGTGCGTTACCGGGCTGGTATACAATTTAAATAGTAGGCCTACTCACCATCGCTCAGAGTACCTTTTTCGGTCAAATTAGAATCGCACGAAGCACTTAGAAGGTTCGTGCATTAAGGTCAGATTTCTGGTGCATTTTTGCTCCTTTTTGGCATAGGTTGATTAATTTTAATTTTTCAAAAAAAAAAAAAAAATACGGCTCGAATATTTTTGAAGATTTTTTTGTGTCAGTTTTTATTTCACACTAATGTCCTGTTGCCCCACGATTAGTTGCTCTTTCCTTTCAAACTCGAAACAGTTACTATCATAGACAGATCTCCTTTCCCCACGCGCAACCACCTGGACATCGGTGCGTAGTGGTTGCCTACCTTAACTCGGCATCAGCCAATCACCTGTCTTATTCTGACAATGAGCTAAGGTAGGCAACAGGAACGCACCGACGTCCAGGTGGTTGCAGGGGAGGGACGTTTTTCTGTCTACGATAGTGCAGGAGAGAATGCGCAGCCGCAGCATATACAGCAGCGCCACAGCGGCGAGTTCGGAACTAGAGGTGACCAGATAAGCCGAGCTCTTAAGCATTGCGGGGATAGGAGTCCCATTACTTCCTCGATTGCCGATTTTTTATTTTTCGGCGCATCCAAATGTCGATTAGTTCCTGGGAAATGTTAAACTTTCGAGCAATGTTTGCACACATCAAAACGCAGATTGGCACAAAAATAGAAATTTGGCTAGCGACGATGTTCGGCGAAGCAGCGGTTTATCGGTCCGACAGGACAGATAGCGTCTAGCGTTTGATTTATTTGTTGCGTCCTTAAGGAAGTTGACGTATCGAAGGTATTAGGGTGGTTTGGTAGGTAGTTTTTATGAAATGTAGAAATCTCCAGTTCATTTGATTGTAGTTTCCGGTGTTCCCGAGGGTATTCCGCAGACTGCAGTTTGAGTGCTACTTGAGCGTTCTACCCTTTTACTAGGACAACGTACTAAGGTGTAAGGAAACAGCGAGGAGGTCCGATAGAAGGTCATGTTTGACGTTACATTCATGATGCAGGTAGTCAAGGGACAATTCAGTTAAAACATCATAAAAATCGTTTGAAAAAATAAAAAAGTTGTTTTCAGTCAAACATTTGCTGGTCAACTGAACTATCCCTATAAGATAATGTCAAATTGATTTCGTCTTATTCTTTTTTGTGTCCTGACATTCTCCGGGTTTATCCCATCGTTACACGCTGTGTTTTGCTTTGGCAAAACTGATTTTATCCTCCCCTTTGTTTTTTGTTTTCTTTGGCTTTATTTCAAACACTGTATCTAAAAAAAAAAAAAAAAAAAAAAAAAAAAAAAAAAAAAAAAAAAAGATCT
>Ga0058701_10004019_pt1 | contig 11836 bp, 9 predicted proteins | sample AgamicOrMae_FD_97039 | JGI IMG/M metagenome (GOLD analysis project Ga0058701, IMG submission 97039) | Agave microbial communities from Guanajuato, Mexico - Or.Ma.e | ecosystem: Host-associated > Plants > Phyllosphere > Phylloplane/Leaf | place: Guanajuato, Mexico | collected 2012-06-04 | reverse complement strand
CCCTGGACCAATCAAACGCATTTGTTACTTGTATAGGCAACCTTCATTACACCTTCCTTTCATCCTCTCAAATGGCAGGAATGATCAACGTGCGTAATTCGTTCAAGCCTATCCATCTCGCAAACCGGAAATTTGGAATGTTGAAATATCCAACTCATTGACATTTTCATCTCCGAGCCAAGTGGAAAGACCGCGGAGCGAGGCACAAGACACGCTACCTAACGTTACTGCAGGGCCAACCTAACCTAGTCGCCAAGCTGGATGCCATGTATTTCTCGGCGACAGTTCTTGTCACCCAGATTGTATACGGCATCAGGCTAGGTAACAGCTGGTGGGATCGGTAGCGAAGCAAGGCACCATGCACCTCTGATAAGAGCGAGGCATATTAGGTTACAGTCAGTCCCAAAGGTATTGTCCGATTCTGATCGTGCAACAAGGCGGTGGCCCATGTATTTACCCAAAGGCGGAACCTTTTTACGCGACGAGAACCGGACAATACCTTTTGGACTGATATTACAAACCTAACTTATACGTGGTTTTTATATCGTTGATGATCTCATAATTTAATGAAAGTTTGAGGTAAGGTGGATTTCTGAGGTGGAGAATCCAAACTTTTAAAACTGAGGGCGTATACCGGTACCTCAGGATATTTATATACATCTCGCAGCTCATAAGTGAATAAATCATTCTCTGAATCAGTTGTTATTATTTCCTCTTGTCCTCACAACTAGAGCGAAGTTGTTCTTCTGGCTTTAGCAACTTAAGTTTTTGAAATCATACCCCAGCACCTTTTGGTCAGGATTGTAGTTTTGCTGTATCGCAATAGTTCACGATAGATGAGTGTATGAATAACTGGGAGACGACCGAACCGTTTTCAGAAGGAAACGGAATGCCCCGGATAGCTTGTTACTCACCAACTGCTACTCTGTAAGCCCAGTAGTGCCACTCTGAGCGTTTCGGTAGGCTGTGACGGCCTCTTTGATTCCTCTAAAAGGAGTCCTGCGATCTCAGAATTCGAGTCTAAGCCGGACTTCTCGGGAGCTGTGTACGCTGTGAGATTCTCTCTCCTGCTTGGAATGCTGCAAATATAACATGCATCGTGGCAAATAGATCATTTTCTGTAAATCAGAGGAACAATCCTTGGTTGTGCTTGTATAGGCAACTTGCGCGGCAGCAATGTCGAGGTGGTTGACAACTTCATCGTAAACCTCCTGCCAGAGCGCTCGGCAACTATAGAATCTCGTTTTTCTCTCATGACAGTCAGCGAGATATTGATCATCTCAATGTGCGAGACAAAGAAGATCTTTTTGGTGCTGTTTCCGAATACCCCATAATATCCTTAGAAATCGCATGGTAGTCTCTGGCTTTGCCAAAACGACGACTCACCTTCTATAAATAGCCTTCGGAAGTTCGTTTTGCAAATCTCTTAGATTTATTAGAGGCTTTTTTGTTTTCGATAAAGGCTCTTCCTTGTCAATACTGGGCCAGATATCCTCTGTAGGTTCATATTTATCTAGCGCATATTTCCTGTGGCTGATTTGGAATGATGTAGATACCTATGAAGCCGGCAAAAAAGGTGAGTACTTGTTAGATGGGGAAAAAATCTGGTAATTAGATTCTGAGAATAGCTCCTTAGCTTTCGTGACTTTTCTTTCTCGCTGCTCGGATTCCCTCAAATAAATACTTCCTATCTCTCTCTCTGCGACGCAAACAACGAGGGCCTCGAGCTGGGACTGAATCCGCCATCTTGTCACTCGGTGTTTTTTTTAATTAATTAGTTAATTATTTACTAGAATATCGATGAAACTTACTGAACGGTGCAGATGACGTCTAAAAAGGTTTGGAGCCGGAATACCGACACGGGCGCCAGTTGATGGCGGTTCAGTCGCAACAGAGGGCAAAGGCTCAGATGTCAAATTGTTTCTTGCTGGATGTTTGGTGAAAAGTTGTTGACCTTCATCCTTCGAAAAATCGGGTAGTCGCGGGAGCCAGAAACCACCGCGCTCGAGGGAATTTTCTGCGGATGAATGCGAACATTTAGGGATAGGACATGTCCTACAACATATTGCCATGAATGAGATTTTTATAAATACGACGCAGGTTAGGCTAGTTTTCGTAAGGGCAGGTTTTTATTAATGTCACAGTAAGATCTGTTTTTCGTGCATCTTAAAATCAGAAGCTGTTTACGATGATTCCGATTTCCGTGAGAGTGGGGAAAACAGCTGGCCGGAAATGTCAATAAAACTAGCCATTTTTTTAAGCATTAATGCTAACTTTCAAAAAATCAATGAGCATTTCCCTGTGTGTTGCCCCGCATGAAGGATTCTCTAGTATGGGCTGACTCACGTTAGGATACCGGCCGGTCGCAAAGAGGGGGAGGGGGGTGCGTAGGTGCGATCTTTGTTAGTAAAAGCAGAAAGTCGTGGGTTGACGTGAATCGTTGCGGACACGCGATAAACAAACTCTAAAAAGAACTGTTAAAAATGACCGATGTCGTAAATGTCGTTAGCATAGGTACTTGCTCATGGCAAAATACCCAGAAATCTAAATGGTGGATAGCTGTAAAAACGGCATGTTAGATCACGAAAATCAGCAAGTTGTTAAACCGAGCATAAAAAAATAACCAACTAAACCAAAAGCATTAAAGTAACCTACTCTTTGACGGCTTTTATTTCCTGCTGTTGTCATTTTGTTAACTTCAATGTTATAGAGCGCGAGCCAAGGCTAAATTAAGCTAGGACAAAATCGTTATCATAAATTTTTAGACATGCGATTGTGTGGCTACCTCGCAACAACTTTCTCGTTATCGTACCGGTACCTTGGTATCCGTTTAATTGTGTTTCTTCTGGGGCGTTCCTTTTGTACTTGGCAGCAGCACTCATGGTGCAAACGCCTGTAAAAATATTTTTTTAAATTATTTAGTGGGACACATTTACTTGAGTTGAGAGAAAAAAAAGGACATCTTACCTCGTCCCTGACACATTGGACACGTGGAAAGCCCGCTACCTGATAATACAGCTAACTGGGATTGCTCCGTTTTGTTCAAATCTCTTATCGCCTCATCAGTCTAAAAAAATAAAGCAGTGCATTAGACGCTCTTCCAATTTAAAAAAAAAAGAAAAAATAGTGTACCAAAATAATACAAATTTCACCATATTTCACTTCTAATATTGACGTAGCTTATGCATATCTGCGCGATATGTCGACTTTTTGTTTACTCACAGCGGTAACGATCAGGCACTAGCTTGAGGCCTTCTCGTATTTTTAGAGTGTGTTCTCTACAACAATGCTGCCAAGTAAAAAAAAATGCCTCATAACGTTCGTGAGTCAAAGATAAACTCAAGAAAGGGTACCTTATCTTTTCTTTTTTTTTAAAAAAAAAGATGTTAATAGTGAAACAAGATGCTTTTCTTTGTGGAGAAAGCCTTACATAATACTTCAAGCCATCTTGAAGAAAACTTTAGAAGTTGTAGCCCCGTCTACTCAAAACTAGAGGTAAGCCTATGAGCTCAAACTTTCCTTATGCTTGGTAGATAACGACTCTTTAGTGTTCGTGTAAAATGTTATCAGAAATAAATTCTCAAGTGATAGGTTTACAGTTGATGGGTTACTAAATTATCGTCGTGTGCTGCCGGTACCAGTAGGAGTTTAGGCCTACTTGTACAGAGTATACATGAAATAAATTAAATAACGAATTTGATCAATTGAAGGAATGAATTAGCGGTAGCAGTGATGCAAAACTTGTTGCTGCTCTTTGAGCGCAACATTTAAAAATTTCGCGCGCTCACGGCAGCATGAATGGCTGCTGGACGGTGCGTTGAGCGCGTAATCCTTTCACCCGTTTCCGCCCCAAAGTTACGCGATATTTACGATGAAATCCGCGTCATCAGTTCACTACGGTGTGTCTCATCACCTGAACTTTAAAACTTTCAATGAAAATTTTGCCGAATAAAAATCTCAGACTCAGGGCGCGTAGTAAAATTTATCCGTCGGTTGTTATCGCAGAGAGAGACAGATAGTGGTGATTTGTGTGAGTAAGAGGGAGACAGAGCGATCAACTCGCATTTCCTCCGAGCGTGGTTGGCTCTTATTGGTGGACCGTGTTCGACCAATCACAGCATTCCATCTGTCCGTCTGCTGCGTTGCACTCCGAGCTGGTGTTCATCGGTTGTTCTGGTATATGTTAACGTGTTATTGTCAATTCGGTTGGAAGTGAGTCCGGTTCGCATAGTAGACCTTTAAAAATGAAGGTGTCGTTGGCCGTCGTGGCCCTCGCGGCAATCACTGGTGTATGTGCAGATCAAATATTTTCAGATTCTTTCTCAGACGGTGAGTTTTGATCGACTGCTTTTCGAGCCGGCTTCCCGTCGGTTTGTTAACCCCTCCCGGGGAGTGTCTTTGCAATTCCTCTACGATGCTTGTACGCTTGCAGATTCATGGAGCGATAGATGGATTTATTCTACGCACCCTGGGAAGGAGTTCGGTAAATTCATTAGCAGCCACGGGGCATTCTACAATGATCCTGAACACGATAAAGGTAAGGCTCACCGTACTCCACCCCCGTTACCTTGACGTGTAGCTTTTCAGGAGCATTCCCTTGTGTTTTCCCCTCATCTTATTTGATATTTCAACCTTCTAAGTGCTTACACTTGCGTGCTTACTTGGTACAAGTGTAAGTCAACCGAATTACACCACTTTTCTTGTCGGAAATAGTTCTATTCCTTACAATTACCCCCTATCTCTACAGGCTATGAAGGATTGGTTTTTTTACGAAGTGAACACCGATTTGCGTTGGGTTCCAGGTATCAAAACGTCAGAGGATGCCAGGTTTTACGGATTGTCAACCAAGTTTGACCCCAAGTCAAACAAGGATAAGCCACTGGTCATTCAGTTCTCAGTGAAACATGAACAGAATATTGACTGTGGTGGTGGATATGTGAAAGTCTTTGACTGCTCTCTGGATCCTAAGGATCTGCATGGAGAGTCGCCATATAAAATTATGTTTGGTGAGTTCTTGAGCTGATTGAGTGCATATCCTGTCTCTACCCTAATGGTCATCTTGTACTAATGAATTTACTGTGTTTGCTTAGGTCCTGATATCTGTGGACCAGGAACCAAGAAGGTTCATGTAATTATCAACTACAAGGGCAAGAACATTGCTGTTAACAAAGATATTAGATGTAAGGATGATATATACACACATTACTACACCCTGATCATTAGGCCAGATAACACATACGAGGTGAGTACCATGACTTTGTCATTGTTGAGGTCTGCAAGGAGACCCACACAATGTTTCTAGTTTTGGGATTTTTTGGATAGATTTTGCTACAGCAACTTTGTTTTGCAGGTTTTAATTGATAATGAAAAGGCTGAGAGCGGCAACTTGGAAGATGACTTCAACTTCCTTCCACCAAAGAAAATCAAGGATCCTAATGCTAAGAAACCTGAAGACTGGGATGACAGAGCAACCATTCCCGACCCTGATGATGTGAAGCCAGCTGACTGGGACCAGCCAGAACACATTCCGGACGCTGATGCAGTCAAGCCTGAGGATTGGGACGACGAAATGGATGGAAACTGGGATCCCCCAATGAAGGACAACCCTGACTACAAGGGAGAATGGAAGCCAAAGCAAATCGACAACCCTAACTACAAGGTAATGCTCCGCTCCCATCTTTCAATTTTTTTGCAAATGTCTTTCAGTATGAATAAGGATTTTTTTGTGTGTTTTAGGGAGTTTGGAAGCATCCTGAAATTGACAACCCTGAGTACACTCCTGACAATGAACTCTACCTCATGGATGAAATCTGTGGTGTTGGATTTGATTTGTGGCAAGTCAAGGCTGGAACCATCTTCGATAACCTTCTCATCACTGATGATCCAGAGGAAGCTAAGAAGGCAGCTGATGTGTGGAAGGCAACATATGTAAGTATCCTTTTTTTTGCGTGATTTTTTTTTTGGCGTGAATTATTTTTAATTACTTGTTTTATGTTAATAGGATGGTGAGAAGAAGATGAAGGAGGCTCAAGATGAGGAAGAAAGGAAAAAGGAGGAAGCATCAAAGCCAGCTGAAAAAGAGGATGATGATGATGAGGAAGATGAAGAAGTTGCAGAGAAACCTGAGACTGGAGAAGATGTAAGTCAATGAGGGGACTTAATGTTTAGTTAGTGCATGGCCAAATCCTAATCAAGGATATTCCAAATGGTGGTGGTGGTTGATTTTGTATGAACCTGGTCGATTATTTTTCAGGCCCACGATGAGCTATGAGAAGCTGTGATTAAAAGGGGATTCTCGCAGTTTTGCACCATGGCAAGCAGCAAATTTCTACAACTGCCCATGGCTTCAGCGTTGTGATAGGACCTTGCAGAAGACAATTTATCCCTTTGCCTCTCTCCGAGTGGTCTATGTGGTAGTGTGTGTGAGTTTGAGTGATAGGTGTGTGGTGAGAAACTGCCAGTGTGTTTCTGCAATAGTGGACCTGACGGCTGATAGTCAGCCTGGACTGAGCTGCTGCTGCATTTGGTATGGTTCATCAGCCTCTTCCAAAGGCACCAGTTAAAAGAAGAGTATTTTGTTTTTCCCACTGACTGATTTCCTGGTTTGAGTGTGCTTCACTGCTGACCTGTATATTTCCTTTCCCTTCAGTAATTTTTACCTGATGTGATAATGTGAACAAATGTTGTGCACGTATACCTGTGCCATTTTAGCATTGGAATACTTCAGATGGAATTTGTTGGCCGTACCCTGTTCTTTTACCAATCCCCTCTACTCAGGCTGCCTTTGCACAAAGGCATGCCTGCCACTCCCTCTGAACTGTTTTGACAATACACCATTCAGCATTTGTTGGTAAAATGAAGCAGTATAGCTTCAGACGAATTTACTTGTAAGGCTTTTATAAAGTCTTTGTATAATTCTGTTACTGTATTGTCCAAATAAAATAATTGAATGAGGTGCTTATTTGTAGTTAGTGGTTTCTGATTCTTCCTGAATGGTGGGTCTGGTCACACAGGGCTATTTTAACTTCGATGAACGTCTCCGGCTCGTCGAATATGTAGTTCTCCAATCATTTGCAACACTCGGGACTTGGCGGATTGGGTTGCATGTCGGGTGCATAGATTGTGATCGGGTCTCTGAATTTCCGTATGTTCGTAATCAAGGTGTAGCATCATTAGAGGACGGCTGAATGCCTCCCGTGGTTCGATCAAAGAGAAGCTATTCGGCTAGGTGAAAAAATTGAGCGGAATGAGGAGAACGTTACGAAAAATGCTCTTGACGTCATACGCCTGAATACTTGGCACTTGACCAAAAACTGTTCACGCGAGGCAGCGCCAAATGCACTTGATGCTAAACAAATTTTCAGTTTAGTTGCCCGATTTATTATCCTGTGATACACACCGGATTCGATTCTCTGCTTCGTATTAAGTTATTTCCGCATTATAGTAAAATTAGCCGTTCGTGATATGTGGCGAGGCCCTCATGTCACATGATTATACTTTATTTTCCCACTTCATTTCTTCGATTTTCTCGAAATTTACCGTTCCAGGAATAAAAGAAATAAAATGAATAAGTAAAATAGAAGGACCAAGTGACAACTGAGCGTCTAGTTCATTCTGTTGAAGCAAATAGGTATAGGGGGAAAAAAAGAAGATAATTAAAGTCCATTATGACCCCTCGAATTTTCTATAAATTTTAGCCGTTATGGTCTCTAGCGTCAAGCCAATGGCTGCGTTCAGAGGAGAATATTTTAAACTGAAATATTAACAAGATACCTATAATAGTAAAAACTAGAATTGTAATATAGTGGTGGAGCCCACTCTGTTTTTAGCTCAAGGTTGCCGAAAGAGCTTTTGCAGTTTCGGCTTGACTATAGCGATGAAATTGAATAAATCTATGGAATTCAATTTGAATACGCGCTAGGATGATCCTAATAGTTGCATATTCTCACAGTTTTAATCGTACTTCGATTGTTTTGCTATTGTCATTTCCATATCTATCACTTCTCAAAATCTGACGCGTGTACCACGAAAAGAAAAATATTTTCACTACTTGTGAGTCCGCGAAGGGAGCCCATTGAAATCAAGTCAGCGCGGGCCCGATACCTGTGATGGGTCCGCGCTGACGGCCCGTTCAAGGCAGAGATTATGGTTCAAGGTTCGTGACAGGTCTGCGGAAAGTGACCCTAAGGTCTGCCGGAAGTTTAAAGTTTCGGGCACAGGTGGAGAGGCATTCGTATAAATTTGGCGTTGCGATTGTGCAGCACTAGAGATAGTGTAGAGTAACTACAGTCTCTCTATGCTGTACCATGAGCTGGACCCTACCGACTAAAATTCAAAAATGACGAAAGTTTTATGGATGTTTGAAAATAAAAATAAAATAAAAAACGCAGTATAGGGAGTTAAACCTTAGATAATTTTTAGATATGCAGTGAGTCCTTAAAAAATAGGAGCCTTATTAGGCTAACTCACGCCACCTACTTTCATTCATTAACATTTTCCGAAAATATACTCGCATGACGAATGTTCCCACATTCAGATCGAGTGATTTACCCCTCCAGAATAAACTTTTTTGGTAGATACAATTATAAAATAGAATACAATAAAAAGTACTAACGTTTTCAAACTTTAAGGTATAAAAAGTTTTAAATCGACAAAATTCCCCCCTCCCTCCTTTTTTTTTCATCATTCAAGTTGGTACATTACATACCCGAATTATTGCGTACAGTACGTTCACGTGGATAAATGGAAAAAATGCAAGAACCAACCAAAAGTTAAGAACTCCGACAAAGTCGGCGGGATGATGGCTCATTGTGCCGTAAAAAACTGAATTTTACTCAGAGGTACAGGTTGACAGGTACTTTGAAATAATAAGCCATGTTGTAACATGTCACCAGTGTATTTCAATTCGCTCGTTAGGATTTTTGCTTCATACGGGTTTTAAATCCGTGCGGTGGGTCCGGAACGCCGGCCCGATTCAGTTTAGATATTATATGATACATGTAAGTACTGTTGTAATTGAATGGCCGATTTGGGAACGTGTACAATGTGCTAGCGGAGGTCGAGCTGCCTAGATATACATCAGCAAACCTACGCAAAAATAGTAACATTCTAATCGTTGTCGCGAACCCGCTCTGCGATGATCATCGATATTAACTAAATACGTTGTATACACAGAATTGATAGGCGGTCAGACAATGAGCTGAAAACTGCTCAGTCCACATTCCGCAACCCATAGTGGCTTAAAGCGCAAAAATAATTCGATAGCTACGAAGAAAACTCGATTAGAGGACCAACGATCGACTGGTTCAAGACCTAAAATCGATTATATGCCGCTACGGCGAGTACAAGTTGAGAAAGTAAAGTCGATTTGAAGTCGGGTTGCAGTCAAGTAATCCATTTTCCGACCGGTTCTTTAAACGGACCGAATCGAGTTAATAGGTATCGAATCGTTAACACTGGATTTTGTACTTACAAGAACATATGTATTGTGATTTTTCTTGTTCTTTTAGTGTCAAAAAGATAAAAAGGAGTCACTTCTGAATCATGAAGCTCACATGGCAAGCAACACTATACATAACTGACATTATGTATCTAGAAATCACCAAGTGTATGAGGGTTGTGCACATGACTTGTGTTGCATAAGAATATTCTATTCCACTTGAAGAAATCACAGGCAAAACTGACTATGCATGGTATGAATGCATCAATACTAAAACCACCACACTAAGAATGGCTTTGTAACAACAAGAGTGTCTACCCTCAAGGCTAGTTTTAAAAACCCACAATTGCTTAAAAGCTGCCCAGTCCATGCTACATGTATTTAAAGACATCATAATCAGTTCTGCAAATCTGGAATGTACAGCAGGTAAAAATAACAATCTCAGATTTCTTTGTTAATTTAAGTGTGGAGTAGTGTAGAGAGCTGTCAGCAACACCACATACAATGCAGTGCACGATCATGGAATTGCATCTCAAATATAGTTACCTTCCCAAATGAATGGATACAATATTTTTGTACTTCACAACCACAAACTATAAATACTTTCAAAGTGGTCTATTGACATGTACAAGGCAATCAGAACAGTTCAAAAATACTTATCTCTAAAATGCAATAATAAAATTAAATAAATATCTATCCCTAGGAAAAGAAAAATGGCAAAAATCAAGTAGTCCCACAGGGCTCAATAAATAGCCTCACAGTACCAGAAAAAATTAGTTCATTTTGACCACAGAAATAGGGACACTAACACCAAGCTGTTAAAAACTGAAAAATAATGACTTCAAACCCAGACAAATCAAAACTAGTAATAAAAAAAAAGAAAGGTGGAAAAAATCCACCCTATGTTCAGAATTTTACACAAAGGGGAAAAAAATACCCCATGCACCACATGAGGTGCTAAGATAGTACCTAATTAACATTTCCTAGTTTTTATGAACACGCGCTTCTTTGCATGGAATGCGTCTTGTCTAAAGTCAGACTTTTTATACCATTTCACTGTTTCAGTCACACACATACATACATGCACTCTCACACAAGGTGGTGAACTCACAAAACAGAGAATCCAATAATTTAGGGGTCTCACCCCAACAAAAATCAAACACCTCTTGTATGAGCAATTTGATGGTAAGGACTAATGTTTGCACATTTCAAAAAATGGTGACATCGATTACAAACATTTACATTACTTTGTCTTCTTTGAGGCATTCTTGTTACCAGCATTTTTATTCTTAGGTGCATTTTTGTTCTTGTTTTTCTCAGGTTTGGACTTGCCCTGCTTCTTCCCTGGTCGTCGGGTCTTTGAAAGAGCCAGGATGAGGATGATGAGGTTGACAACATACGTCGAGATGCACAGTACACACAAATTGTGCAGCACAAAGTACAAGATGTAGCCCAGGTAGACTGATGAAATGTTTGCCAAAATCGCCAGGAAGACTTGGATCTTGGAAACACTGATACTATTGCTAAAGCCTGCAGCACACCAAAATTGGGGTAAGTGACACATTTCTTTCACTGATCATCTCTTGCACCTCCTTAAGGATACTTACTGAGTAACGCGAAAAATAGGTAGAAGATAATTCCGTAAACGCTGTTAGGCTGATTCAAGACGTGCTTCTCGCCGACGAAATGCTTTACTATGCCAAAGCCCTTGCCGTACCTGTAAAACACATGGCAACATTTAACTGACCCGAATAGGAAATGTAGCTTTCCCGGTAGCTCTGGCGACCCAGGAGTGATATTAATCGCTCATAAAACGAAGAAGGGTCCATTTGAATGAGAATAATGCGAAGCTTGGATGTGACGGCCCTCGCCGGCCGGAGGAATGACACTTCGTGGGGAAACACGCTAACCCGCCAAAGTGGCTTCGATTCGCAAAAAAAAAATCAACTTACGAGGAAGAGAATACGCTTGAACAATTGATGATTTCATTAATGTCACAAACGGCCTGGTAATCGTGGTTTTTCTCCTTCGTAATCTCGACGAAATAAGCATAGCTCGAGATAGCGGTACCCACGATACAGAAGAAGATTATCGCTACGTTGTAACCCGTTGCTCCAGCCATGGTGATAATTCTAGATCCGTCCTCCTCAGAAGGCAAGCCGCAACTAGATTTGATTCAAGCCTACACCTTGAAAGTTCCTTTTCTCGAATGTGACACGCAGGCAAAACACGTAAACACCAAATTCGAAGGCAACCGTGAGGGAAGTGTCATAGATATGAACAGTGGAAGACAGGACAGATAGATCCCTATCCCTCCAATGCATTCGGGACCTCGGAAAAAGCGTCGTCAGTTAGGCCGGGCGCCTTTGTTCCCATCAAAGAGAGACAGAAAAATTT
>Ga0058701_10004018_pt1 | contig 11836 bp, 11 predicted proteins | sample AgamicOrMae_FD_97039 | JGI IMG/M metagenome (GOLD analysis project Ga0058701, IMG submission 97039) | Agave microbial communities from Guanajuato, Mexico - Or.Ma.e | ecosystem: Host-associated > Plants > Phyllosphere > Phylloplane/Leaf | place: Guanajuato, Mexico | collected 2012-06-04 | reverse complement strand
ACTTGACCTAACCTAACCTATACGAACTTTGGCGTTTGCGACTTTTCTCGTTTGGCGGTTACGGACTGGCGCTTGCGGCGTTGGCGCTTGTGGTTTTTGGCGCTATCGAATGCCCCCCCCCCGTTTAAGAGCACTTTTTTTTATTGTAATTTGACATTGGCGCTCGAACAAGTTTTGACCCGCAGCTATGGTCCCGTGAGTGATGGAGGTGTCGATGGGGTGGGCCGTCTCCATGGTGGGCCGTCACCCGGTGGGCTGTCACCGTGGTGGGCTCCCCGCGGCCCCGCCGCCGACGGGGTGTTCCATCGGGTGGCCCCCCGCAGAGGCGCGACGGAGCCTTGCGAGACAGTTGGCTGCTGCTCGATAAAATTGCATTTATTTGCAAACAACACGGGCCGTTGGGCCGCGCTGGGCCGTTGGGCCGTTCGCCGACTCGAAATTGAAAAATAAATAAGGGCGGAGTGCATATATTTGCGACGCAAACACCACTTGGTGGACATTATTGAATTGGGAGGGAGGTACAAACGAGGGTGGTGGTGGTAATTACGATAGGAAATGAGTATGGCTGCTTCCTGCCTATTAAGTTTTATTGGAGGGTGGGAAGGGGTGGGACGGTTGGTTTGGCGAGGTGGCTGTCGGCCTCCCGACCCGGCCCGACCCGGCCCGACCCGGCTGGGGCTCATCCGATGGGTGTGGCTGGTTGCCGGCCGATTGCTTGCGACGACTTGGGATGGCCGGCTTGTCACAGCCACGTCTTAAAGCGCAGAGACGCCGCTGTTTCCAAGGGTTTTTCGGGAACGTGCACCCAGACAAGAGTATTCTCAATTTAAGAAGGTTCCTTAGTTACCCCGATTTAAGAAGGTTCCTTGTAAAAATCGACACCTAGAGGATAATAGTCTTATGACAGATACCGCCATTTTCCGAATAATGGAGGAAACTTCCTCAATTGTAGGAAAATCTGTAGGGGTTTTCGGAAATACAAAGGATAATTTTCCTTCGGATAGAGAGGGGCTACTTCGAGTATTCGAAGGTTTCTTAAAATCATCCTATTTGGAACCGTTTTTACTTTAAATACAGTCAAACCTGGGTTATACGAATCGCAAGGGACCACCGAAAACATTCGTATAACTCAGACTTTCGTACAACTCAGTCAGACTTTCAATGTATAGGAGGGATTTCGCCGGGACCGGGCAAAAATACGTATAATCCAAGATTTCGTACAACTCAGATTCGTATAACCCAGGTTTGACTGTATAACCATTTTCTGATTTAAAGCTTTTTTTTCTGGTGATGGCTAGCGTGCAGCTGCGACTTGCACAAAGGATGTTGCATGAAGAATGTTGTAAAAGTACTCAATTATCCTTGACCGTCCATGTTGTAAAGGTGCTGATTTTTACACCAAAATAAAGCTTTTTCGAAAAGCTTTTTACTGTTGCTTTCCTTACTACTCTAACATGAAGTGTCTTCTTTGTCAAGGATTGTTTGTTCTATTATTATTAGGAACCATTAAGATTTTCTTTTTTTGTATGATTATAGTTTTTAATTTGCGTGCCTTTTGTACAATTTACGTGAATTTTCATCCCAGTTGTTCCCATAAATAAATCACGGGGATTTAATTTCTCGTTAACTGACGGAGGATGCGCGCATTTTGTGGTGAAATCGAGCCATTCAAGTTAACCGCACCGCAACCCTATCAAACATTGCGAATCTGTCGTTTGGCTTCGATACGCAGTTGCAAGGGACTTGTTTAAACTCCATGTCACCGTTTCGTGAAACTACAAAATCTTTTTTTGAGCGGCAAACCTGTAAAAGTGCGGTACCATTCGCGACGCGATTTTTTTTCTCGACTCGAAGCGAGTTTCCTGAGAAAAGATGCTTTGTGTCATGTCGTGTCATGTTTGACGAACCTGAATCGCATACAGCTCATGTTAACGGCGGTGGCCGCAGCGAGCCGCTGCTCTCGGAAGCAATACAAACAAAGGAGGATACAATTTCAGCCGATATCGAACAATTAGAGCACACAAGTTGACTGCTCAAAGATCAGAGGTAGCATTAAATTAGCACCGATAAAATGATTTGTGTTGCTATCCATCGCCAAAAAAGAATCACCGATACTAACAAATTACCATTATCCTATTTGAGTTAAAAAAAGAGGTGACTATTCACACGCTGCCCCTTTGAAAATGTCTTAGGTTGGTTCCCGTGCGTTTAAGTCTCCTTTGTGTGAATGCGTGCGAATAGAACTGACCATTTAGTTTTCGAAGTGACTACGCTACCCCAAAAAATCGCATTGATTTCCCTGCGTTCAAGTCTTTCATGTATAAACATAGCTTGCGAATAGAGCCGCCAATTTAATTTACGAAGTGCCTATTCACACGCTGCACCATTGAAAATGTATAAGGTTGGTCACCTCCCATTGAAAATCCGTTTCCGTGCGTTCAAGTCGCCCTTGCATTAACATAGGCGTGCAAATAGAACAGACTAAAAAAATTGTCATCAAGTTTGGTATTTGAGATTGATTTAGTAAAGAGCGGAATGAGTAGCGGGTGCTTCTGCAAAGAGAAGCGGTAGTCTGCACGCCGTTTGCATTCTTGCGGACCATTAAGGCGTCGGATGCCAATCTCCAGTAGCAGTGTTCATCACCAATCACCCGTATCTTTAGTAGAAGCCGTGAGTGGTCCCGCCTCTGCAGTGCAGACGCCGTGCGCTTTTGCTTGCATATATACCTTTGGCCGCCGCCGCCGCACCGCCCACATTCAGCCAAGGCGACGCGCTATTTACACGAAATGTATATATTTTGCGGATAGCAACCGCCTTCTCCATCCCCCCTCCTCGGAAGGGTTGAGCTAATAATGCCCCTCGCAGGATTGTAATGCCGCTGTTTTTATAAGCTTCCTGCTCGATCCGTTCGAACGATGATTGACAATCGAGGAAATTCCCGCTTATTGAACAGATTTACTTCCAAATTAACGGGCAGCAAGCTTTCATGCCCTCCCGTTTTTTTAAATGCGTTTTTTGACGGCGTGAATGGGCGGTCTAATGCGGAGTGAAAAACAGTGGAATTCGGTGCCGTGTTTTGTGCTTCGTATTTAATTTTTGCATTATGTTTTATTAAACCTTTTTATTTTTATTGTAGATTTTAATGGGGGGCATTTGATAGCGCCAAAAACCACAAGCGCCAACGCTGCAGCGCCAGTCCGTAACCGCCAAACGAAAAAAGTCGCAAACGCCAAAGTTCGTATAGGTTAGGTAAGGTTAGTATTGCGGTTAAGAACTTTGGCGTTTGTGGCTTTTCTCGTTTGGCGGTTACGGATTGGCGCTTGCGGCGTTGGCGCTTGTGGTTTTTGGCGCTTATGAAAGCTACCTGATTTTAATGAGACCCGTAATAGCCTGTCATTTTCTTATTTCCTCTCTTTTTGATACAACTATTCACATTCTGACCCATTTAAATTGCACTAGGTTGTTCTCCGTGCGTTTAAGTCACCTCCCATTTAGAATGCATCAGGTTGGTTCCCGTGCGTTCAAGTCTCCCTTGTATTACCATTGGCGTGCGAATAGAATTGACCTTTTTATGTAAGGATGTAGCTACTGACGCGACATGCAATTAATTTTCGGAGACTTGAACGCACGTAACTAACCCAATGCATTTTAAAAGAGAGTTAATTTGAACGCACGAAACCTCGTTCATTAATGGGGAAGTCGGGTCAATAGACACTCCCTTTTTATAACTGGAGGTTTATTAGTTTGGGCGAGTCTTGGAGGCGGAATTTGTTGTAAGATTTACTCTCTTAGCTTCTCTACGATACCGCTCCGGTTGATGACGCAAAAACTCGAGAGGAAGGCAACCTTAATACAGTTTACTCGACCAAGTGTTCTCCAGAAACAGAGTCGCCTCAGGATAGGCCACGCAAGTTCATCAAGTTTCAAGGAAACCAAGGTCATTTTTAGTTGAGTAACGGTTGCCGGGGCTTTCTATCAAACGGAGTACATTGCCGCAGTCCCCATAAGTCATTCAATCAACCTAAATTCATATCAAGTAGTGTAACCTACTTGCAAAGCAGATGTGCAATGATTGCTGCTTCAGTGCGCCGGTGCAAGAGTGCAACAGGCCCTGCACCTTTTGCACCGCGCGCCATGCCGCAGGGCCACAGGGCCACAGGGGTCGCCGCTCAGCTGACCTCCCAAGATACGATTCTGCGGTCGCCCCGCATTGCTTCTACTTTGACTTTATCGGTATTCAATTGATGAGGCCAGAACAATCAGTCTATGATTACAAACCTCCTTGCACAAATGCATCCACATTGCAATCAACTTTCTGTGACGTCGGTTTCATGGAATTTGTATTGCTTATATTTTGTCGAGTCAATCATCGTTTTAATTTTTTTGTGCACGGAAAAAAATGGTTTTGTTTCGGCAACAAAATTAGGGACAACAAATAAATTTTTTGTTGCTGCAACCAAAAATTTTGCTGCAGCAACCAAACGTTTTGTCGATAAAACTAAAACTAGACATATTGTTGTTGTTAAAAAATATTTTTGCTATCCCTATTTTAACAAATGATTTTGTTGGTATAGCAAAACCTTTTATACCGTGTGGTACCAAGAATATTTTAATATAGGTATTTGAACTTTTCGCGTATTTTTTTCATGTTTTGGAGGCTTATTGGACATAAAAAAAAATTTGAATCAGTGAGAGTCTGAGATTCAGTGAAAATTTACTGGATTTCAGTCAATATAGCACCTCTGAATTTTTTCAGTGGTGGGCTATATTGACTGAAATGCAGTGAATTTTCACTGAATCTCAGAGCCACTCACTGTTTCAAATTTTGAGTGTTGGGTTATCTTCTACTGGTTTGAGAATAAATCGGCTATAATTCGCACACGCAAAAAAAGACTCAAAATAACGATTTTTAGACGACAATTTTTATGTGTTTACAGTTACTAAAAAAATTAAAGGTGACAAGAACATACAGTAGTTAAAGGCGACAAAAAACGATCGTTATTTCAACAGATACGGTTGTAGTCTGCAGGAACAAATCGCAATGGTCAGTTTAACATATTTTTTACAGTGACAAAGTCATTTTTTGCGCGTAATTCTGATTTTTTTATATACAATTTTGTATAAATATTTGTATTTAAAATATAAATAATCAAATCTAACAAAAATGCCTAGCGAGATCTTCGATTGGCATCTATTTTAAGAGGTTTATCTCTAGAAGTCAAGGAAACAATTGTTGACTTCATACCTAAAACAGCCAAATGATAAACCAAAACCGATATTTTTTTAGGCCTATACTGTATGTTATGAATTCGTCACCACCTATATCGAACCTTCCTTTATCAGTACCTTTTCGAAGTCACTGCGGGAATTCGGACATGAAAAATATCCGCAGGGGCAAGCGACGAGCCCTTTCGACTCCCTTTATTCCGTTCGAAGACCCTTTTATTTCGTTTTCGCAATCCTATTCATTTCCCTTTGTCCGGCCGGCGAGGTTTTCCTTGGCCGCGTCGCCTGCCTCCAGGAAAAGTGGACCAATTTGATTTTTTTCCTGGTCTTGGACAGCTAATTACAGCTGTCTGCGGGAAAACTCTGCTCATGAACTCAAAAGATGGCTGATTTTTTTGATCGTCGTCCGACAGAGGGCGCGCGACACCTGCGGGCATCGCGCGTGCCCAGCGCAGCACCTCTTTTGGCGCATCCCACCGAAACTTAAACCAATTTCGCCAGAATCTTCCTTCCCTTTCATCTCCGACGCAATTTGGAGGCGCTTCTCCGGAACATGTGAGCCCATGCCGGACGGACATTGACATTTTATGCTCACTCTGGCAGGTGCTCGCCGATTTACCCTTGCCCATATGTACTCCCGCGGAAATTCGTTTACAGGCCTCTGTGGCCTGTTTTGCGACAAGGTTCCAAAAGTGAATTTTGGGCCAGGGGTGCAATATCGGACCAGGATTACAATATTGGTCAGGGTTGCCATATTGGGCCAGGGTTGCGATGGGCCAGGGTTACAATGGGCCAGGGTTGCGATGGGCCAGGGTTACGATGGGCCAGGGTTGCAACATTGGACAAGGGTTGCAATGAGCCAGGGTTGCGATGGGCCAGGGTTGCAATATTGGGCCAGGGTTGCTATAAGCCAGGGTTGCAATATTGGGCCAGTGTTGCAATGGGCCAGGGTTGCGATGGGCCAGGATTGCAATATTGGACCAGGGTTGCTAGATCGGGCCAAAGGTTTCAAAATTTGGATGGGGATTGTTGATTCATGGTTGCATTAATTCGACAATGTTTCCATGATTTGGAGAGGGTTACATTATTGGGAGAGCACTGATTATTGTGTTCGTATTGCAATATTGGGACAATAGTGTATTATTGTGACAATATTGCATGGCTGGGACAATATTGCATCTTCGGATAAAATATTGCATCATCGGACAATATTGCGTTGTTGGGACAATATTGCATTGTTGGGACAATATGAAGCATTATTGGGACAATATGAAGCATTATTGGGACAATATGAAGCATTATTGGGACAAGTCGCACTATTGTGGCACTATTGGGACAAGTTGCGTTATTGGGAAAAGGTTACATTGCTGGGAGAAGGCTGTAATGTTAGGGAAGTACTTGAGGGACAGGCTGCAATGAGGAACATGTCCTTGCGTGGAAACGTTTTCATCTCCTTTCCTGCGCGCTGCGCCCGCCTCACCGCCATAACCACCCCTAGGCAGGGCACTCGTTCAGTTTAGAATAAAATCCGCTCTTGAATTGCGCCCAGGGAAGAGAAATAAGCTCTCGAGGCGCGTTTTTAAAAAACTCGTTGAGCCCATTCGGGGCCAGTTTGTACACAAGACTTGATCGCATTTCCAATCACTTCCCGCTGCTTCGCAGGACGAGGACAGGCCGCGGGGGGCCATCCATTATGTAACTGTATAGCCTCGTGGGGAGGGACCGGGAGGGACGCGCCGACCATGCGAGACCAACTAAAGCGCTCGAAAATATTCAAGCGCGATTAGACTACTTTTCACAGAAATAGCATTCTTAAAATATTCATTTTCACTCTTGAAGAATCGTGTCATCGATAGAATTACAAGAATCTCGGACAGCATAATTTAAAGCTATCTCTGGCAAGTGCGAAAAGGCTCGTAGACCTTTTCTGTGTTTTAGGAGAATTTGGAGAAAACTTTTCTTTCTTTTAGGAGAATTCTGAGAAAACTTTTCTCTCTTTTAGGAGTTTTTTTGTTTGTTTTTTGTTTTTTTGTACACGCTTAAAAGAGAGAAAAGTCTATGAGCCTTTTCTTTCTTTTAGAAGGATTTCGAGAAAACTTTTCTTTCTTTCAGGAGAATTTTCAGAAAACATTGCTCTCTTTTAGCAGAATTTTGAGAAGTTGTTTTCATACCTTTGAGCTTCTTTAAAAAAAACGCAATCGTTTCAATGATTTTCTTGATTGAAGTTGTTGCTTCCGATCAGAGAGTGGGTTTTGATTTAACGCGTTAAGTTTGTTGAGAGGAAGGAATGCGGACTGGCACATAGTGCGCGAAAAGAGAATTGATAATTGTTCCGGGGGGGGGGGGCAGTGGTTTGCGATAATCGTTTCTCGTTATCGGAACTTGAACGACAATGAAGCCGCCGTGCTGCTAGCATTTGTTTGTTTCTCTGTTCGTCCGTCTGTCTGTCCGTTCGCTTCATCCGATGCCCACAATGCGCATCTCAAAATTAGCTCCACTCTACCTGAACATGCATATCTGAGAAATTGTTTCGCGAAATGCGGTGGGCCCAGTACCTCGATAATCCGAATTCCTCGATTCAGTCAGCTAAACAGACAAGTTTGCGTCATGTGGTAGCCCTTGCTATCTATTTTGCAGATACAACGAACGTTCGCAAGGGCTCCTGAAAAGTTAGCAATGGCTGCTAAACCAATAAGTTTGCCAATTGCTGGTAAACATTCAAGTTTCTGTCATTTTGTAGCCATTGCTAGCTTTGTTGGCAAGTACAGGTAAAGTTAGTTATAACTGTTGAAAATTCGGCGAATAACTGCAAGAAATTTTGCAATAGCTGCTTAACAGACAAGTTTGCGTAATTTTTTAGCCCTTATCGAATACCTAGCATGTTAAGATAACGTCTGCAATGATTGCTATAATGTTAGCAATAACCGCTAAAAAGTTAGCAATAGCTGCTACACAAACAAGTTTGTTTTATTTTGTAGCCCTATTACTAACTCTTTAGCAGGTACACATGACGTTAGAAATGGCTGCTTGATAGCTCTGGCTGATAAAATTTTATCTGCTATAACGCACAACACGTTAGCTGCCATCGCTAACTATTTTTTTTTGCGAGCGGTTTCACTACAATTTAGCGGAGGCCCGTAAGCTGTTCCGCTGGACACGAATCGGAAGCTCCGACTTTGGCAATAAAATATGGTCTCTGTTGCGCCACAGCTGTCTGATTGGCTTGAATCCCGGTTTATTTTTGAATGTTATAAGAGTTTGGTTCGAGCCGTTCTACTCACGTCTGCATCAGCTGTTGTTAGTCCAAGTACGCGCTGTGCATTACTATTATAGTGCTAGTACGTTGCGTCCGCCGTTGTGCGTAATTTGAGCCACATGTCGATTGGGCTGCATGCTCACTGCATCTCAAGAAGACGTGCATCACAAGTTAATAATGTTCAATGCCAAAACATGAATGTAATTTCCAGTTGAAAATTTTACATCTGGCATCGAAAATACAAATTTATGCAGAGCTTTCAAAGTGATGAACTTTCTAAATTTGAAATAGTCATTTTTCGACTAATTGATTTAGTCATTTTTCCACTAATTGATTCAGTCATTTTTGTTTGACTCTTTGGTGTAGTCGTTTTTAAATTCAGTGTAAAATTGTCAAAATTGACTAAGATTTAGCGGTCAAAACATTTCTACCATATTTAGTAATTTTCTAGTACCAATATTGGTTTGGTCCCCGAGTCTAAAATAAGTCATATTTTATACTCTAACTATTCAACGAGTTCTTTTTTCACTATTTAAATTGTCATTTTTGACTAAAAAAGAGTCGAAATTGACTAATTGAAATATTAAATTTCAGCTACTAAACTTTAGTCGAATTCGACTATTTTTAATAGTAAGCTGTAAATGACTAATTGAATAGTTAAAAGTGACTGGATAATGGTCATTTTTGACTACAAAATAGTCAAAATTGACTAATTGAAATATTAAAATTTCAGCTACTATTCTTTAGTCAAATTTGACCATTTCACATTTACAGTGAACTTTCTTGTGTCAGTTTTCTGATCATGAGCTTTTAAATGAAAACATAGACGCAATAATGAGGTCAAAGAGTCGGAAATGTGAGGGCATACACTGATACTGTTTTGGGTTGACCTATAATTATTCCTGGTTACCGTATTTGCGTCGCTATTATGAGGTAATAAGAGCGAACACGCACTGTCTTTTCGATATATGAGCTATATCAAAAATAAAGGTTTTGGGGAGAGCCTTCTGTGGCTATTAATGGATTTGCCTCAATAATAATAAAAAAATTACTGGTCATAGACCTACCTGTTTGATCGCCGTTCTCGGAATAGTTTACCCAAAACAGGTGGTTTAAAAATCATAGCAATGGCGTTTACAAGGTTATTTGTAGCAAGATTTCGCACGATAATTATACCTTTTCTTGTCACCCTGTATGCTGAAAACATGGAGGTATCATAGGTAACATTAAATTTCTAATTTCCGTGTCCTTTTTGCCGAGACTCGTCATGACATATCGGATCCCCTGTTCCAAAAGACGTCGAAGATCCGAGTAACCAAAATAAACGTTTCCCGACGGGCTAACATCGTCTTGATCGCCGGCGATTATTTTATAAAGTCGCTCTAAATGAGCCTCATTACACTTTTCGTTACCCTCTTTAGTGCACTTAGGATTGGTCGATGAGCCAGGTAACTTGGTGAACAAGATAGATTTTGAGTCGATTTGATCGTACAACTCGATGCCTTTTCGAAACATGTCCTCGAAATCTTCGGAAGAAATTTTTTGCATTTTGTTCGGGACTGTGAGTCCAGTAGAAAGCCTGTACATAGTTGTATTGAGTAAGCGGTGAAATTCTCTGTCGGGCATATCCGTTATGGATTTGTCTTTGAAAATTACTTGTTTGAACGGAATGCCGCCAAACATTTCCAACGCTTTTACTTTTAGTATCACGATTAAATTGTGTTTGACTATGTCTTTGATGGAGTCCATACGGCCTTCGAGGTACACGTAGCAATCGTCGGATATGTTGCACCTGTAGGCGCTGCATGAGAGATGTAGGCTACTCTTGAGGTTTTCGTTGTGAGTCAGCTCGCACCCCACGTGTTCCTTTTCGATCCAATGGAGTACCTGGTGACAACAAACGTTTGTCAGCCGCTAAGTCGCCGTTGCATTCAGCCACAGCGGCTATGGGCATCCTCCTTCCCCTCCTACGTAAGCTCCGCCTTTGGAGGGGAAGGAAGGTGCTTTCTCATGTATCGTTGCAATCAGCTGCAGCGGCTGGCAAGGCATTAAGCACTCTGCCTCCCCTCCGAAGGCGGAGCTTCTTTGTGGCAGGAGAGAAGGGGTAGATCGTTCTCTTAGACAACCGTACCAAAACTTCTTTGGTGTTCACAGGTAAACCTTTTGGGTCTCTCTCCTCTGGCACCTACGGCACACAGAACGAGTTAATTATCAAATTTCATATCATTCGTTACATATCAATTACCAGTCTTTCAACTTACTTCGAATGAGTCCAAGTAAAAGGGATTCGCCTGCAATATAGCCAAATTTTAGTATCTTTTCAGACTATTCAAAATCTCTTTAATTAATATTACTTACTGTATAAGGGCACAGCTGCGTTTTTGTGATATTGCTTCCCTCCATTGTAGTGCTTGCGTGTATCTAGACGTAAAATTACAAATTATTTAGCTTTCTAGAGGAAAAAAACAACAAAAAACAAACAATAAACATGACATCAGTATTCTCAACTTGTCGACCTACCACGAACATTTGTGTCAAGACTCAAGAGTAGAAACTAGGGCCTATATCTAAATATAGCTGTCAGTGGTGAAGTTATTTTCGCTTTGAGCCACTTTTAAAATACATTTTCACCCAAATTTCCCAATTTGAAAATCAGACAGAGTAGAGAACTATGGCAGATGTCAACAAACCCTTGTACACGTGAAAATATGCCGTGCTTTTCCACTCTATTCAGGTTCAAGGACACTTAATCCCTTCAGGAGCCTCTTATTTCCTAACTATATCGCTAATGTAAGACGTCCATCATTGATATATAGATGTTAGTCAATATACGCCAATATTAATAATTGATGTAAGACATCAATTTTTAAGATGTTGCTGAGAGAACTGGAAAACAAGTCATTTTCACTGATTCATTTTCTTGAAGATGCGTTACTCACCATTGGAAGAAGGAGAAATATCGCTGTTAGAGCCGTTCGTTTTATCTCCATCGTAACACACGAAAAGAATAGCAATCCTGATGTAATATTTCGCGAAGCGAGTCGCAGCTGTCTCGGACACACACTAGACGCTCCGAGCTCAGCTCCTGTCCGTTCGCTGGATGCGTACAGAGGAAGTGATAAAGTTAAAGATTATTACCCAGTGACACGCTGTCACTGACGGCTCGCCAAAACAGTTTTGTTAAGGTACAGTGAAACCCGTTCAAGATACGAATAAGGGGCTGAGAAACCGTCTTTTCTTAACCCTAACAGCCCAAAGAATTTTAGTGAAATTTAGCTAAAGATAAATTAAAAGGACTTTTCCCTTTAAAACACGCAATTTTAGGCCTTTGAAAATGCCTAAATAATTGATTTT
>Ga0058701_10004017_pt1 | contig 11836 bp, 8 predicted proteins | sample AgamicOrMae_FD_97039 | JGI IMG/M metagenome (GOLD analysis project Ga0058701, IMG submission 97039) | Agave microbial communities from Guanajuato, Mexico - Or.Ma.e | ecosystem: Host-associated > Plants > Phyllosphere > Phylloplane/Leaf | place: Guanajuato, Mexico | collected 2012-06-04 | reverse complement strand
TACAATTAACATAAAATAATGAAAAGTCGGTAAGGGATAGTGGTCTATGCTATTGCGAAATGAAATGGCAACGATCTGAAAACCAAAATGTACCAAAAATGGTACATTGGGCGTTCTAGTGTTAAAAGTGATTTAACGTCAGATTATCGAGCTGTGAGTGACAGTGTTCACGCACCCAATGACGAAGATAGGATCTACATCCAATCAACGATAACCAAGATGATGATAACTGAAAGGGAGAACGGAATGATAGCACAAAATTACACCTTATCAAGAGACGTATAATAAAAGGTAAAGTCGAAGTCGTCTTTGCCCAAATTCAACTGAAGCATTCCAAATATGAGCGAGGAAGATGAAAGGAGCCGTGATGCTTATGACAAGGACAGAAATATGAGAAATATTTGAAGAAGTGAAGCAAACGAAATGTTAAAGCGATTTCGTCGAAGGGAGAATGTGAGCACAGAGATGAAAGTGTTTTTGCATCAAACTTGGTAACTCGATTTACTTGTCCCTACTTCTACCAACCTTCCGGTCCTCTCTCTTTTGTTTGAGATGAAAGGGAGAACGAGACGAATACCTAAGACCAAAGAATGTGATCTGTATGGGAAATGCAGTGCGGCCACAGGTGCCAAAATGCGCACCTCGATTATTTTCCCTTTAATTTTTTTCCGATATTCATGATTTGAAACGAAACATTTTGTTTCTTCTTTAATCATAAAAAATAAATTTTGCCTTTATTGCTATAATTATTTTGAGATGTAGGTCATTGAGGCTTATTTAATCCTAATTATTTATTACACACAAGATAAAATACATAAAATACTAAAAAAACAATGTCTTGAATGGATGACAACCTGAATTTTAGTTGCAGGTAAAGATCGAATAATATCTTACTGCTCGGAGCATCGATTGAGACTGAAGTAGGTCAACAATGAGTGAAAAGTAAGTCTTAATGGGCAGAAGGCAAAATATACTTACTGACAAACAAAGTCATTTTGGAAACGAGACGTTGAGTCTAGAAGTTGATACTTTACATCATTGATCTGAAAAAAAAAATGAAGTATTAAAGCCTAAATTTACGTTAATGTTACGTTTTCAAACGCAAAAAATTTACGATAATGTTACGTTTTTAAACGCAAACAAAAGGAAAATAGAAAAAAGGGCTTTTTATCTAATGATGTTAATGGCCTCCTCTCTACCAGTCATGGCATTACTTCTGTGTCAATGAAAGGAATCAATAATGGTAATCGGTAGGGGCGCGCTTAAAATAATTGTGTTTGTGATAAGAAGTAAAACCTACTTCTCTAATGAGCATCAAAGTAATGGCCTCCATCAGAGTTCTTTTTCACTGGCCCCTCATATCCATTTTTTTTCTTCTTGTCCTCCTTTTTGACAAGAACATTTTACCATCGTCACAATTTTCCAAAAGTAAACATCTAGATAAAGCAACGTGCATGTGATAGATAACGTTAACATTAATTTTGGCTGTGCTCTGCCAGCTATCGAAATATCATTTGTCAAAACATCGAAAAATCGTCAATATTTAAGATCCCCTTGCCTAATGTAGCGTGCAGACATAAAAGTGTTGCAAGCAAGAGGTCAATGTATCCCTGAGGGCTTTCTTAATAACGAAAGTGTGCCGATATGTCTCCTACAGCAGTTTCCACTCCAAAAGGTTTTATTCCCAGAACAAAAGATTTCTCTCTGGAATATGTCATGGGATTCATGAACTTATAGGCAATGACATATTTACTTTGGCTGGACCCTACCGTTTCGTACTCTCGGGAATCGGAACGAAAAAGGCCAGCAGACAGGAAGAAGTACAATAACTTATACTCCGTCTCGTTCCGTCTTGCACGTTCATCAAAAGAAATTTCCTGAGACTCGTTCCTAATCAGAATAGAAACAACTCGGTGGAAATTATTTTCCAATAAGTAAATAAATCTTTTTTTAGGATGAAGGGCATTTGCAATGTAAGGAAGAAGAACAAGACAAGTACCATTCCCTTAGTGCTACGGTACTTGCTTCTACTACGGTACGAAATAGCGAAGCGCGGCATGGAGCATTCACCTAAGCGGCGTGATTCATTAAAACAACGGGCCTGCAAGTTTTAGGTTGGCTTGAATGCCTTGCTCCACTCAGAAGTGTTTCGTGCATCGTTCCACTGACGTTCCGCTCGGTTAGCAACGCAGGGTGGAACACAAAAATGCGGAAAATCGAACCTTTGAAATTTACTGTAAGGCTAGCAACAGCGTGGGCTCGTCAACGCGTTTCCATAGGAATGTATTCGGGTGAAAAACTTCCTTCGAGCAAACTGGTAGGCCAAGCAAGTCAGGAGCAGGACCCCTGAAGAGTACTTCAGTTCAGCTGTGGTCCACATTTCCTGGTGAGAGCTCGGACTGAAGCACTTCACCTCGGCTGGACGAAGAGAAGAGATAGCGGGTTAGAGCGTCTGATAAGGATGCGGAGGCGCCGAAAGTGTCGTCGGAGCAAGCGAGCACCGAGATGGCGAGACGTCTGTGTCAATGGACAGAGGAGGACTGGAGGAGAAGGACTGATGCTTACCCAGCCATGAAATTACCCAACCGAAGCCGATAAAAATAAAAACGGAAGCGTAAAGGAGCGAAAAAAAGGTTCGCTTGCGGTGTCTCTTTTGCCCAGCCGCAACAACACATCAGGACTTCCTGTCTGGTCCACTGGGATGGTCTCGACGCATCCTCGGTAAATCGAGTTTGTCCCAACGACAGAGCTTTAATTCGTAATAGATTAAAGGGATAGAAGTCTATCAATGAAACGATCCCGTAGGTAGGTTAGCTAAACCGTGGCAATTGGCTTACCATGCCATGGGTTGATCGCGAAATTCCCATAGGTATCGCTGTAATGTGGGCGTGTTCAAGGCCGGCAGGCTTCGAGTATATAGCTCGCTGTTTACCATCCGGACAGGGGGAGAAAAATTCAATCAAGTTTTGCGGTGCTGTGTAGCCAGTGCTTTGTTTCGGTGACTAAACATTACCGCCCTTAATGCGCCGCACGTGTGCAACTGCCTCTATATACCAGCTGCGATTAACGTTTAGTTTCTACTAAAGGTTAACCAAGATCCATCTCATGTGTTATTGTCTTTCACCAATGACTAGAGAGTTCTCTTAAAGCGAACGTGTTTTCAATGCTGGACAGTTCAAAAAGACTTAACATGTTCCCATATGGTCACAAATTTTAAAGGTCAAAGAAACAAGAATTTCATGGAAGTATGCTGTAAAAATGCTTGAACTCTAATTGAAATGTAGTTAAGATCATGGCCATGTCCATTGCTATCATGCTCAAATCAGAGGTATTTGATTCGGCATAGAATTGTGCAGTGAGTAAGAAAATTTAATTGTAATGAAACACGCTTAAAACATTGGGCATTCCGTCTATAGATTTAACAGCTGTTTTCCTCGGTGAATTAGATAACTATTGAAAGAATTTTTAAGGGACTTTTTTAGGATTTGGATTTTTGTTAAAACCGTTTCAAAACAAAGAAGAAATGCCTAAAGTTACGTCTCCGATTTCAAACAAGCGAGTCAAACACAGCCCGTGGTTGATGGTTTACCTGCCCGCTATTCTGAACCGAAGTTTTCGATTACAAAGATTAATCAGCAAAGTTCACCGAGAACTTTTATTGCACCGTGCTAATTTCAGAGTGATGATAGCAAACTATGGATCCCTGAAATACGATAGAGTTTTGCATCGTGGAATTAGGCTGCACTGGCTTCTACAATATATGCATTGTGCAACAAACAATAGGCTTTGATACCCAACCCATACTGGCGATTATACAGCGTTCGATAGCCATATTTTGCATTCCACTGAATTGAGATGCCACCATAAAAAAGGCATAATCTGGGACCTCAGCCCTGATGAAAAATATAGATTGACTTCGGCTGCATGAAATCCTTCAAAGGGGTGTAAAACGCGCAAAAATATATAAAAAAAAACAGAGTCAGTCGTTTCCAATGATGCTATTTGCTGGCGCATGCAATGACAAAAAAATCTTTTTGCACAAGCCTTTTTTCTTGGAAGCTATTTTTTTGTGGATATGCTAAATGCCAGGTTAAAACATTATTTTTCGGTTTGGAATAAAACGAAGAAATTGTGAGTTGAAGCTAAGGTTTTCAACACAACGTTGAAAGGTCAGGAATTGGTTTATTTGGCGAGGAACACTGTCTTCGGTTAAAATACATTATTCAAGGCAACAGCTCTTACAAGTTGTTGCATTTACAGCCTAATCAGTGTTTCGCTTAATCTAAGGCTGGTTGATGCATTTAAATGACAAGATCTAAGATGGTATCGCATTCTATCTGTGAAACATTTTCTTACGACTTTTCCGATCCCCCACAGTTCACACAGAATCAAGACTGGAATTGTATCTTAGTTAGTATTCTTACAAGTTTCCTAAGTGTGGGCCACACAGTTTACTTCAACATCCTGGATTTAACCACTTCGCAACCTCCTTCCCCTTCAATGGACCGACAGGCTGAACTATATACCCTACTGAGATTTCTACTATTCTACAGTAAACCAGTGGAGGACTCGATGTGTAGCAAAGTGCATCCTAGGAACGAACCCGCGGGTTAGGGTTTGTCATGAAAAGTTAGTTTAGGGATCAGGGATGTTGAAGGTAGGCCTCGCTTAGTTTGAGGTACATTTAGGCTAATTAACTTACTTCAAGGCTGCTTTCATGAAGGCTCAGGAGGGTGTAAGTCAAATGTGATGTCAGATGAGGTGAGGTGAACGTTGTCTCGATGTCTGAGAGGTTGAGAACCTTCACTAAACCAATCAAAGAAAAGAGATTTCATGGTAAGAAAGTATCCGAATGTCCTTCAAACCCCCAAAACAGCAAAAGTGAAAAGTTCAGAGTGACGTAGCTACCTGCTTGAAAAGTCTGTCCCCTCGCGCACCTCTTCACCATCACCTGGAAGAGATGGGACGGTGCAAACCGGTCATCTGCGAGAAACATCTCCGCCACCTTTCCAACAAATTAATTAAGTCCAACAACCGATAAGGCCCCTGATTGATGTGATTCCGAGATAATCAAGTGGAAAGGTTGACAAGACCAGCAAAACGAGTGCGTTCTTTGTTTTCGCAATGATTGTACGACGGATCGGTGTGGTGATGTCAAGAGCTACTCGCTCAAGGATCCTCCACGAGAGACGAATGTCATGAGCTTCTTTTTTTCTTTTCTTTTTATTCGTACGGTGACAAGACGCGTGGCTCTTGATGGATTGTGATGCTTCTACGGGGCGCTAACAAAACCCGCAGCGGCCAAAAAGTTGCTCCTAATTGAAACACCGCTGCAATGGCCATTTTAAGCTGGCTCTACAGGCGCCTACGGATGCAAGTAGTTAAGAATGACTAGTATACAAGGGCAAATATCATTTTTAATGCTTTTCCTTACCTTATAATATTTCCCAATTTAGTATTATGTCGCTTCAGGGTAATGTTATACAAGGGAACAATATATATTAATATCCGGTTTTGCCATCGTAATTTGGACCTATTACTCGTTTGCCAAATTCAAAGTTCCAATCTTGCATTTTCTTTGAAATGAGGTTTTACCTTTTAGAATCGCTTAAAAAAATAAAAATTATACTCTTTCTGAATAAAAAATGGTATCAAAATTTTATAAAAATAATGTCAACACTATCAGGTAATTTTCTTCTTATTTTTTTGTAATTTTTGTAATTACATAGATTTTATTTCAAGTACTTTATCATAAGGGATTGATGCTCGTAGTTTTAATGATTTCATGAGTAAATGCATCGACATAAGACAGGATGTCGAAGAGCTTAAAGTAAACTTAAAATAATTCGGGTACTATGGGATATTGATTTAACTAATTGGAAATACTTAATTTTGGATTCGGTTTCCCAAGTATTAGAGATTTTCTTTTATTTATAGGAGCGAGCTTTCTCTGCGAGGAGGCACGCCGCCACAGACTTCGACTACGGAGACGCTCGCCCAGTAAACTATGGACATGTCCAGCTAAACAACCGAGTTGGAGAGGAGATGTTGTTCCGAAGCAGTTATTAAATTCATCCAACTTCAAGGCAGACGTTCCCAAATTGAATCATCTTAATCTTGCTATACGTGTTTGTTTCATCGGCAAGTTTGCTGAGTCAATCAATAAAAGTGACGAGCTTTCCATGGGGCAGGTCGATTTGTCGGCCCTCCCACGTCTTCCCGCGTTTCCGACTTCGCCAAAGTTAACATAGTTAAGAAATCTTTCGAGAGTGTATCAACTGAACGATTTTACTCTCGCCCTAATGCCTCCGTGTCTTACTACTTTCCAACAAACGTTCCTTTCAAATACTTTCCCGTTTTCTCGTAAAACGCTTAATTATTGTCGGTAAGAATTAACACGCCGTTAATTGTTGGCTTCCCTTTCCGTTTAACAAGCTTTGCTTCCCTCCGCTTTTACACTTCAAACGCGACTTAGCTGAAAATGCCTTCAGGAAAACATTAGTTCGGTACATTTTTCGTCATTCGCTTTCAAGTCATTTATAAGCGGATTACTCGACAAACTTCTTTGATTCAACAACTATCATATTTTTTTTAAGGTTGGTAACAGACTCCGGTACATACAAGCATTAATTATTAATATATTTATCAAGAATACATAATTAAGAAGACGTTTCCTTAACCGTCCAGTTCGAGGACCTTTCAAAACTGCGTTATTTTTTGTTATTTTTTTATCTGTACTCCTTCCATTCACCAATATGCATTCATTTTGGTCAGCCAAAACTATAAATATTACCTTTATCTACAACCTCTGCTGAACAAAATTCAGCCATATCGGTGGAAGGAATACTTACAGATCACGAAAAACGCAGTTATTAATGGTCCTTAAACTGGACGATTAAGGAATCGTCTCAAACTGGACAGTTAAAGAAACGCTTCCCCGAACTGGAAGGTTAATGCTTGTGGATACCAAGTTCCCTATTAATCGTCTATTTATCAGCGAGAAGTGGGATTCATGAATCATGTAAAAGATTGTAATTCAAAAGAACTCAGTTTTCTCGGGGCATTTCTGAGGGGGCATAATTACATGAGAAGTTAGGTACAATAGCAAACAGAAGTAGCTGAACACGATTTTTTTTGCGCGAGAACAGTAATCAAGTTGGTAAAACTGTCTGTGTGTCTAAAGGGCGAGAGGTCTCAAGTCTCAAGGTCATGGGTTCATCAGAGAGTGGATCGAGTAAAGGATCTTTGCGAAATATTTTTTAATTTTAATGCAGAAATGGAAACAAAAAAAATTGAGCCAGAAGAAAATGTCAACTTTACCCAAGGAAATGTTCTTTTCGGCTTTCCCTAATAAAGTGGGGTAACGTAGGACGTAGGTGGTCTATCCCACGATACTGCTCCGTGTTGCGGGTTGCATATCTTCTAGTAGTGCGCGCTCTGGGACTCCGGAACGGTGCGTCCCAATAGTAAAGACATTTATATTGTGAACCAGCGCACAGTAAGGAGCCGTTCTGCGGTATTTGAGATCCAATAGAACTCGAAGACACCGAGCGAAATATTCCGAGTGGAGCTGATGATTTTCTTGGGTGTGGGCCGAATCTGTCCTTAGGCTCAAGGAATATCGCTATTCACAGCGAAACAATTGTAGGTCAATTTATGCTCCTTAGGAGGAAGTGATCGGTAGACAGTAGCTTATTTTAAACCTAGGTGACTTTTTGAAAACGTGCGCACAAATTTAAGGCAGGAAGTACTACGCAAATATTCTTTTTTTTTCTTTTTTTAAATGTTTATTCATGAAGTATACAATGCAATTAATGTGAAAGGAAATATTCCTTTCAAACATAGCAATAATATAAAGAGCCGAACAAGTGCCTCAGCCAATTCGAGTTAACACTATAATGCAAATTTCATGAAATATAAGAAGGACTGAGTTTCTGTTGCCATCGCTAGGAAAAAAATGTACACTTTACAGTCAGATTTTTTCTAGATTAAGTAACCTTATCAAAAAAAAGGCAAATACATTTTTTTCTCCAATCAAGAAAAGTGTTTTAACCTCAAAATATCTATCTTAGCTGAAAATAACAGCGTTCAACAGTATTCTCAAAATTGTTTGTAACTTTTGCGTTGTGACTAACAACGTAAAGGTTAATTTTTCTATACCGCAAGATACATATTTTTTTCTGCTGGAAAACAATGCATAATATGATTTGGCTGGGAAAAAAAACAACAAAAAAACAATAAAACTAAAAAAAACAAGAGTAAATCCAACAGTACTCTAAACCAAAGAACATAGGTTAGTCACTGCGTAAAGGTTGATTTTTCTATACTGCAAGATATTTTTTTTTCTGCTGGAATACAATGCATAATATGATTTGCTTGGAAAAAAAAGTAAATCATCAAAAGAGAATATCAACAAAAAGAGTCGATGAAAAAGCTGATGCGTCCGTAATAACTCCAAAGTCTATTGAGAGTCAGAACTCAACATCCACTTAAATCCAATATTCGCGACAAGCGATTGTACGGAGGTTGCAGATCAGCGAAAAGCTTTCGCGGCCGAAAAAATCGTGAGTGTTGAAGACATGTTGAATTAGAGAGCAATTGGTTGTCACAACTGATGACAAAGATTCTGACAAACGGAAAAGAGAGAAACAAATAATCGGCATCACTTATTGACAGCTCCTTGAGGGCGCGCAGCCAACGGATATAAAGTTACTGTACCACACTCGCGAGAGCGCTCAACACCCACTAGCTCCGCATTTCGCATGCCCACCCACCTCACCGCTCCCAGAGCAATATTTATTTCTGTCAGTGGATTTTGCCCGCCCGATTGGACCAAAAACTGCAACTCATTTAATACAATTCATTGAGGTCGAGTCTCTGCGATTGAACCACGAATGCTCCTCAGCACAGAATATATATATTTGCGTTACTGAGCCGGATTACTTCAGTACCTACACTCTAAGTCCTTGGGGTTAATTTAACACTTAAAATTGGGTGAATTTAATATGCAACTGTTTCCACACCAAATTTGACTTTCAACCACAATTAGTTCAACCGTTTTGCAGGGCAGTGAGCCTCACCGAATGGGGTAAATCAGTGAATGTAGCCCCCAACGAGCTTAAATTTGCGTCTACTTATGGCTCTGGTCTTCATTTAGTAATCTATGGAGAACCTACAAAATCATCGTTGTAATACAAACGCAACAAAATTCACCCCGTGGGTTTACAGTGTATCATATACAAGCCTAAAGAGCCTTATGTAGACTTGTATGCAAAAAAGTTAAAATATGTATCTGCTTTCACATTATGAAAACAAAACCGTGTTTTGGGTATCCCAATACTAGACTTAAGTATGAAGGTAAACGGGAGAGGACCGTATGCTGAAGATATCAATAACCATATTAATGATGATACCATATCAATGGAGAGCTCTTGACAAGATTCTTTCTCTGATGCACACAAGAGATTTATCTCTGAAAATAACAAAATTACTGCCCCTGTTCTAACTAAATACCTAAAACAGGTGTAGGAGTAACTAACACAGAAATTAGTTTTTACTGCACAATAATCTACTCATTTGATCTTGATTTGGTGAAAACTACAATATGGTATGTATGAAGTATGTAACCTTGCAAGAAAGCGCCTTTCTTAAACCAGCCGACTTAAATCAGCACATTCAGCTTACCTATCCAAGCATAACCCAATTTTCCCCAACCCAGGTTGACCTTGCGAAGTAAATTTAGAATCCTTTCTGGAAAAAGCGTATTCTTTTCGTCGTCACGACAGAGAGGATCAGGTTGGATGAAAGTAGCTACCTCCAAATTATCGCATCAAATATGAAGCTTCAACAAATAAAATCTCCAATCTCTTCTCAGCACCATTACGCTAACTTTTTGGCGTTGAGCCGCGGCTTCCCACCGAAGATACCACTTAACAACCTGCCAAAGTCTTCTCACAGGAAACAAGGCACTTTCTCTTTGATACTCTTCGTAAAAAATAGCATCAAACAGGAACATAAAAATAAAGGCTGCTATTTTTAGCCCGCGTCTGTGAAACAGATAGACCATTCGGGAGGTCGACCTCATGCTATGAATCCAATGTTTCCTGGTAGAAATGGAATGCTGGGTGGAGTAATAGGACTGCCGTTGATGAGACGAGCGCAAAAAGTAACTTGGTCGACGTTCTCAGGAGATTTCAGATGAATTCGTCGCTGTTTACGCCGCCAGCAAACAAATTAATTTGATCGGATGAAAAGAGGACTCTCCCCGGTCTATTTCCGATTACAGAACCCTTCAATTCTGCTACAGTTTCACTTATTTCCGCCAAATCAAACATTATTGTTCGGAACCAATTTAAAACTTATTGTACATTTTTACGATGTTTTGTTTTACACACCTTTAAAAGTGGTTTACGGGTCTCGAAAAATGGGTTATTAGGGAGCATAGGTGTGAAAAGCCTATCAGATCACTAGTTTAGCGCTTTGCTGAACTCACAAAGAGAGCGATATAGAATTTAAATGTTTTTGCTATCTATGACAAATAGGTTAGCTTTACTAAGGCTAGTGGTTGAGTGGCATGTGCCTTGCACTGCTGTCGCTCCAGTCAGCCTAAGCGATGGCTGGTAGAATGCAATAGAAAGAAAATGCGGCCCCAAAATTTTATATTTAAGTATTCCATCGATTCGGCGATAGGGGGAGTTGGCACATTTATCGTCTGGTTGGGGTGGTGGGGGTGGAGGCTCAATAATTAATAGATAGTAGGATGCGAAAGTGCCCAAGGGCAAAGAACAATGCAGCATAAGGGCTGTGTTCAGGTGATGTCGAAGGCCTAAAACCGAATGCAATGGGAGGGTGTCGCCCTGAGGGTCTAAGGGATACTCATGCAGAAAGGGCCCGTGAGCTTAATAACATTCCTTAGGCCAACGTGAGCAGGAGTTTCACTTCATTACGACCAAAACGTGCAACACCTAAAGGAAATTGCTGGAGAGGTTCTTAACCCACCTTCTGAGCCTTATATACAAATTAAAAATGGTTCTCAGAAACACAAGCTCTGCCCACTTCACTGATCCAAGGTTTCCTTTCTCCGCACGAACGAAGTTTCAAGAACATCAAAGTTCCGATCTTAGTAACTTCTGAAATTGTGGCAAGATCGATCAAGGCATTCTACTCACGAATATTTTGCTTTGAGTACGAAAAGAACTGAAATGTATACCGAGGATCCTTAAACTAATGGCATTGAAATGAAAGAGGTGTTTATATCAGTGTTGGAATGCACATAGTCGTAAGGTTTTGCGACATTATATAATGATGCTGATAAATTATTGATTTAGAAAGAGTCTTCAAGAGAATCATACTTAACAGATAAGTTGATGTTTATCCAAATTTACTATTGCTGCAGTTGGAAAACAGCCCTTTGGGGGAAAATGGTGAAGATAAGTGGACGGATGTCGTCCAGATGTTGATGGTTTCTCGCGCTCTATTCTTATCAAATTGCAGCGACAGCGTTGTATGCAACGCTTTTGCAGACACATCTTTCTGTTTTGCCTCATGGCAGCTATAGCGTTATGAGTAGAATACGCAATATTATCAACCTATGGACATAAACTTAGGGCAACGCGGTACATAAAGTGACGTTAGGAATTACACCGAGATATTGAACCGAAGTTTTAGTCGCAAATTCTAACGTACACATCAGTAAAAATCTTACGTCACAGCCGTAACATCTGCCGAAAAGATCGTAGGGGGGGGGGGGGGTTTGATACAGTATAGCCGGAACGGGTGCCAGATTCGGAGGGGGCCCTTGAGAACGGAACACGGCCGAGAGCACAATCCAGTCTCT
>Ga0058701_10004016_pt1 | contig 11837 bp, 5 predicted proteins | sample AgamicOrMae_FD_97039 | JGI IMG/M metagenome (GOLD analysis project Ga0058701, IMG submission 97039) | Agave microbial communities from Guanajuato, Mexico - Or.Ma.e | ecosystem: Host-associated > Plants > Phyllosphere > Phylloplane/Leaf | place: Guanajuato, Mexico | collected 2012-06-04 | reverse complement strand
GCCCCCAAAAACAAAAACCAAAACCAGAAGGAATACTTAAAACCAGTTTCGGGGCGGGGGGATTTTTTTTCCCGCCCCCGGGTCCCCCCCCCCCCCCCCCCCCCCGCTACTCCGTCGCTCCGCTCCTCTTTTCGCTTCTCTGCTTGCCCGACATTTCGTAGTCTTCATCAATGGCGTGATTGTGCTGTCAATTGCTGGACGCAAAAAGTAGCCGTTTCTTCCAGTGTTTCAAACACATCTTTATTTCGTTAGATTCCTCGCATTTCTGAGCCTTTTATTCTCGCATTGAGAAAAAAAAACACCTTTAATCTTGGGATTTTTTTTTCCTTCATTTTTTCTCTGTTAGTCCATCATAATTTCCCTACAGTGATGAAACTATTACGGCACGTATAGCGTAACAATATTTTGATATTTTTCTTCTCGACAAGAATGGAAATGTTATATCAAAATCGCCACCCTCTTAATCTTAATATCCAAAGGAATTAGAGTTAAAAAAATGTATCTGAAACATGTCACAACGCAAGGTTAGAGCTTAAACGCAAGGATGTACATCACAGTAAAAAAACGAAATCCCTGTTTTGGGAATGCTATACATGTTTGGGGTATATGAAACTAAAACGCGGGTAGTGGGTATTTTGGCAATTTTTCAACATAGACCTATGTTCAGCCACATCGATGGAAAGCTCTCGCCGAGACCGTTTGAACGATATGGCTGAACAGATGCCTATCTTGGAAAATAACCAAAATACGTACTATCCCCATTTTGGTTATACACCCAAAACAGGTGTGCATTTGCACTTTCAAAACGGGGTATTCGTTTCCTTATGATGTAACCTGATTTACTGTTTCGTCGTTTTTAGAGGAATAAAGAAGATGTGGTCGAACATTAGATAAATCAAACGCCTGTGAGTTATTAGCAAAACCATGAGTTTTAACGAACAGATGCCAGAATAGGCATTTCGTAATGCACACCTGCAGACTTTTGATTCAAGTATCTACCCCCAGCCAGATTAATAAACCGACCTAGCTGTAGTGCCGCACCATCCTGGTCCTTAGTTACCGTCCGCACGTGATGTTTTTCGGCGCCGGCAAACCTTGTTATTTATCGTTTTAATTTTTGCCATATTTATTCAAAGACATGCCCGTCGCCCTTCCAAAAAAAGCACAACTTTCAAGAGCACGCGTGCGGTGGCATTAGTTATAACCGCAACGCTTTATCTAATCATTTGTGTATTTAATATCGCGTCGAAACCGGCGGCTTTTTCCGACTAAGCGGTTGCGCAACTTCGGACCCCTCGACGGGAAACGCCATTGAGAGCTGGCACACCTGATGTGTTTTCCCTTCAGGAACAGCTCCTGCTTGCTCGCTGAGCTCACTTAATTGACGTTGTAATTTATGAGCAGACCCGGGTGCCTTGGCCCTTCTTCTAGTGCACCTGATCATCCAGCTCCGACCTCCGCCCCACCCGTGGCTTCACCGACTCCGCCTCTGATATTCCCGATAAACCGCGACAGAAGAAGTAGCCTATTTGTATCGGAATCTTTGTCTCGAAATCGCTGTATATATCGGAAAAGAAAAGGATTTGAGCTTCAAGGGCATTAACACTTTGTGGGTGTGCTAATGTGGCTTATGTTTGTGTTGCAGCGCAATGCATCGCTCCGTTGGGCATGGAGTCTGGCGCGATTCCCGACGGCGACCTCTCGGCGAGTTCGTCTTTCGATCGGGAAAACGTCGGGCCTGCACATGGACGGTGAGTAGACGAGTGTTTAAGGTCAAAAGTCTCTGCGATGGAATTTCGTTGTATGTGGAGCGGATTTCTCCGCTTGTTACAGCTGAATCGGTGGTGGTAAACTGAATCAGACACGCTGAAAAGGGTTTTCCTTCTGTTCTTGGCCAGAAAATCCTAGCGAAATGTCTTTACAAAAATTTTGAACGATCCCCGAAGGTCGGTTGTTTTTTCAATATTGTCATCTTTGGTCACTCCGTCGGAGTGAAAACCAACTATTTGGTCGGTAAAGATTGCCTAGTTAACCTCAAAATGTTTTTCAAATTTTTACGCATGTATTTCCGGTTTACGAGTATGACTATTTATATGATCCTTCAAATATTCATTTTTTCGCACGAATGCTATTCCGACACTCAATTCGTCATTATATAAACAAACTTGAAGATAATACTTTTTTAGAATGGAGGCGACATCAAAAGCACCGTAGAGTTTACTTAGAAGCTGAAATCATTCCTATTTTTACGGAAACGCATATTTAACGAGCGTGTGTAAATTTTCCCAGCAGGATTCGATTATTGACACCTAATCGGTGTCCATTCCCGTGTAGGCTCGACTTAAAAGCTCTCCGCTTTGACAAACTTCCGCGACTTAGCACGCAGGCAAGCATACAAACATTAGTTTTGCGCCTTATTCTTAACGTGGCGATTTCATATGTAAATCACCTGTTAGAAATCTTACCTTTAAAAACATACGCTGCCGGTCCGCATACTCAAAGGTTAGGTGTCCACCTATGCTTTATTCATCATAAGTCAGGTTAGTTTTTATTGGGAGACGAGGTTCATCTTACACGTGGCTGTTTATATTCCCTTATTCTAAGTAAACATCTTCCCTTGAAATAAAATATCTCCCAAACTACGCGCGTGCATTGGTGGCGCCACGGGCAAGCTTGGAACCGCGCGCACTCAAGGCATCCTGGATTCCTCAACGAATTTTGAATAGGGGTCCCGCCGCTCCAAATCTGCCCACGGGCGGCTGAGCGCGAGGCAAGGCGACATGTGAGAGCCGCTCGCATCCGAGCACTCGTGCCCAGCCTTCGCTCCGATCCCGACCCGAACTTGTCCGATTCTAATCCAGCAAGACATATCATACGGGCCTGCCATCAGATAAGTGCTGTCGATAGATAGGCGACGTTGAAACAAATGGGATCTTCTCGGCGCGGCGAGCGAGGAAGGCGGACGAATTTGTCCCAATCTCATTGGAACCTGTTGGCAAACAGGCGTGTATTTAATATTCCCCGCGGTGCCTTGAGAAGCTGGAACGTATTCAATATTGCTGGCGCCGCGCTGGCTGTTCTCTCCTGTGTGAGCGGCCGGGTGGGCGGAGTGTTCGCTTTTATAATATAGGCGAGATTTTCGTCTCTTTTTGACGCCCTGCCCTTTTTTCCTGGATGCAATTATGCGTCTGAATTCAAGAGGAAGATTTGCTTGATTTAATGCTGGCAGTAAATCAGCCACCCTCTGCATTCAGTTACCTTCTCGTATTTGGAACATTAAAACAAGGTAGGATACAAATTGCAATCCTTCATTTGCGATATGAAATGTTAAGCAAAAGTTAAAGTGCAGGAAAAAAACTATTTGTAAATGATATCAAGGTTTGAAGTTGCGTTAATCAATTTGAGTTGATGGAGTTACTTCGTCGGTAGATTTTTCAGTGATTTTCACGGACTAGTAAAAAACGCTAGCTTTATTTGATGTTTTATTTTCCGGGGCGATCGTGTTTTCAATTCTGCTGTTAACCTATAAAAGATATCTGCACCCTCAAAACGTCTAGTAGACTGACAGTAAAGAGGATAGGATAAAACAAAAGTTCCTTTCTTCTTAGACGTCTGCTGTTGATTTAGAGCAGAAAGTCTGGTACTTTTTCTAGACAGAATACTTTTTGCTACCTCGTTGAAATACGCGACGGCTTGAGAACCAATTGGACCTATTTCGAACTGAGGAGGACATGAAAAGGGCCTTAAAAACCGTGAGGATCGTCTAATGGAAGAGTACTCTGCCATCAATCAGAATGCGAGTGGACTCGAGAAACTTCAACACCAGTTGGCGCTCCTCTAACGATCGGTTAATTGTCCCGAGGACCTTTTGCTCTCCCAGTCACTATCTCGGCCTCGCCCCTTCAAGTCCTTCTTCACTTTTACTCCGCCTTCAATAAAAGACCGTCAACGGCCCACTACCCTGCAAACTTCTCTCACGATAAATACACTTCCAACAGCACTGTTTCCAAACTAATTCGTTTTTCTTCCCCTAAACGGAAGATCTCACACAGGAGAAAAATTTTCCAACAACCTTCCAAAGCCACGAATCCGTTTTGCACTTTGCGCTCCAAGGCAGTCTCAAAGTTGAGCCTTGATCATCCTCAACTTTCCTGGACAAGTTGTGAATAAGACTGTTCACTTGAAAGTCAACCTGACCGAAACCCCGCAAGTCTGTCATTTATTCCACGGAGAGTCTCGTGGAGGACACGCAAGTGCGGCCAGCTCGCCGATCGATAGGCGCACGACGTTCTTGAAGCGGTCATCGTTAAGAGGGTAACGACGCGACATCTGGACCAGAGGGGCATCCTTAACCTAATCAGCCGCGATGAGTAGCCCGGCCGTGTCGCCGGACATTAGCGGACATCCGGAAGGGCCCCTCCCACTCACATTCCTGTCACACCAACTTTAACTTACTTGGGATCGTTCAACTTCACCCGGACGAGACGGTCATTGTCATTGTTCCCAAAAGCTGTCCAAGTAATACCGTACATCCCTGTTGAAATTTTTCGCTGAATCGTTAAGTGAAGTGCTGTCCAGAGAGCCCAAATTTAATGTTACGTATTGCCCTGAGGCACGGTGGACTATACTGTGACAAAAATAGAAGAGCATATCGATTATTCTTAATGTTGTATGTCTCTTTTAAATCCATGGTTAGTTTGCCGAAGAACAATGCTCTGGAAGTTGTCTGCGATGTCCGGCCGCGTTGATATGTGTTGACAGAAGGAAGAACTAGTGGAGCAATAATACTATTGGAAGTGTCCGCTTGACAAGGCATGTTGATCGCCCGAGCAACGGTTCGACCGCTCATCTTCATCAAAAAGATGTCCGCCATTCCTGGACATGACACATGTCCAGGAACCCAATGGCTTGTCATTGGCTTTCAGCAAGGAGCCCAGCCTATCTGCTTCACATAGAAATAAATAAAATTGTCTCGGTATGTGGTCAGCTCTTTGTGAGGAAAAGCTGATTTTTTTTCGGTAGTGTGTGCGCCGCGAGGGAGTGTAGTCTTCAGTACTTGGCCCAACTGAATAAAACATGACGACATTATGGCGACACTGGCAAGACACTCTTGTTCCCCCTCGGCTCTCGCCACTGTGCCGCTGCGCGCCGCGCCGCAAACTCTTATCCTGCGGGGGTCAGTATGCATTCCCTTCAACATTTCCCCATCAGGTCCCCGCCAACTTGGACACGGTGCCCACAGTCATGAACATCCAAGATTTACGGGTGGGGAGGTCTCCGGATCCGGAAATCGCTTGCCCATGCGGATTGATTCTATCCTGCTCGAACCGCAAGCCATGATTCCATATCGATAACCAAATATATACTATTTTCTCCATCAGGAAATCCAACCCTTAGGGTAGCAGCGGGACTTCACCCTTACTTATCACTTGGCGTCTTTTTCTCTACGGAGGAACTGACCAGCAGTAGGTATATTCACCGTCCGAATCATCCGGATCATCACATGAGCCTTCTATATCTGAGAAGAGGAACTAAAATGGACCAGCATTTGCTGCAATTTTATTATAGAAGATGTATGAGTTCTCATCCCCGGATATATCCGTAGCAACGGTCAGGAACAATTCCAAGTATGTCCACGTTATCGACCGCTGGAAACCCAGTAAAGACGAAGGGATGTGTCTTAAAAAGAGAAGGGCCAGCCAGACTTCTGTTACTAGTCACTCAAGAGGAAATGTGGCCAGAAGTTGTTGGAGTGACCCCCGGAACCGTTCCGGGGATGAAAGTGCCTCTGAGGAGGGCGAAGGGTAGGTAGGTCATGTGTGGGGCTACTTCAGTTCCAAGTTTGGTTCGACTTCACAAACTTAGCCTTGACGGGCGGCTGGGCCCGCTAGGCTCAAATATTCATTCTTTTTCCTGGATGGAGTGCTTTCTCGATGTTGATGCCATAGGGAAGTTTGTGATGCCTCGTCAAAGTTGAGCCGCGTACGGCTTTTAAATGGTTATTGGCCCGACGAACCAGTGGCCGTGGATTTGCAGGAAGCACAGTTACTGCATTAGCTGTTGGAAAGTTGTGATTGAATACTCGCGTGATTTGTGGAATTGGTCACCGATAGGCAGTGACTCGAAAATCCTCACTTGAGTGCCTTTCCCTTTCATCGGATCGTAGTTCCCGTTTACCGCAGTTTCCTACACTGTGAATTCGGACATTGGAATTTCCCGCCTTTGGAGTTCCATTTGCCGTCACCAATCCGAGCGGAGCGGCAGTTGAGCGATACGCAAGTCATAACATGACTTAATCAGTTCCCTGACCAACGCAGTTATGTCTTCGTAATTTTCTAAAAATTTTATGATTGATTAAACTAGGGTCAAACACGAGAGGCATAACATTTCCTCCCTTAAATATACATTGACCGTCACACAGCATGAGCAATTAATATCGTTCCAGATATCAGGTATATCAAACAATTTCTCTTTTATGTATTTTTTTTTGTGTCATTCCCTGTTAACTAAGCACAAAGAAAAAATATCACGATATTTTTAGATATTTATTGAAGCGGGGTATAGCCAGTTCTTGTCGCTCTATGCAGCTTAAGTATTCTGATGAAAAAATACGTCCAAAGTCCGCTTAATTAAGACCTCGTTTCGTCATTTAAAGTCTTGATGGTGTATTGAATGTTTCATATGTGGCCAAAGGCAGCACAGATTAAATTCTGTTATTTCCCCGAACGTGTATGTAAAGTTGAATGAAACAGCTATTTATTTTCTTTTCAACGCTAACTTTTCATTACCGCCTAGTTTGTCTTTACTCTCGCTTTTTTCACAGCGAAAACATTTTCGGACCAGAGCCCGTAATTAGCAGAGCGAGATGTCGTGTTTTTATTTTTTATCGTGCTGTTTTTTGTTGTCCACGTCACGTCGAATCTCGATGGATAATCAATACCATGTTGGCACCAAAGAAAACGAACAGGAAGTGATGTTTCTGCAATTCCATTCATTTCTTTTGTTCGTCCTTCTTCTTATCCTTTCTGTCATCTTTCCGACCCTTTCTCGCCCTTAAATCAATGTCAAATCGTTCATTGGCTTTTTTTGTCTCATTTTTTTCGTCCTGATTTCCTTGTGGGAGAGATAAGCTTATACGTTATGGAAGTGAGTGGAACACGCCTTGCAGAAATATTTCAGGTTCGTCCAAGAGCCCCCCAGTTCAAGGAAAATCTGCCCCTTCGTTCTTTTATTTTTGTCAGGTGCGCAAATTTGATTTCGCCGCTTGCGATTCTTTTTCGGAAAACTGTGTCATTTCAATTACCGCTGAGTCTCATAAATTTTGTATCTTTAAATGACGTTGAAATCGTAAATCTGTTATAGAAAATGAACGTTTAAAAGGCTTTGCGATAAATGCTGAAGTCTCTGAATAAATCACTCATCGAAAATCTATTATATCTGTGACAATACTAACGACCTCTAAGATTTGATTGATGGGAAAGCAGGAAACAATTTTTCTCTCGTTCTGGATACCTTAATAAAATCAGAATATCAGCTACATTTTGTCAAGTAGTTTATTGTTTGTTAATGTCTGCATTGTCTGTGAAGTTCGTGCGTAAATGTATTCTCAGTTTGAGATGAATCGATCGACTTGATGATCACAACCAGTTTCATATTTTTAATTAAGAGTGCTTTTCCTTTTAAGAAAGAACTCGAAGGGGCATCCTAATTTTTAGCCGACGATTTTATTTTGAGAGGAAATTAGTTGATGAATCCATGGAAGTTCAAGTGAGATGTGTTCCTGGGTGTGGTAACCCATCTATAAATGCCGCAAGATGTCCAAACAAACCCTGCACGGGAAAATATTGAGACTCTCAAGTAATATTCTAAAGCTAATCACTGGAACGCGCCTGCGGATACCTTAATGTGGGATTTTATTCTTTTGCTTAGAATAGCATAAGGGACATCAGTTTTCCTGTAATGCCCCAAACGTCACTGTGAAACCTTCAAAAGCAGTACGCGCAAATACATGTTTACGCCCTCTTCTGTTGATTTTCCCAAACAATGCGAACAAACAACGAAGTTTCCTTAAAAGCATCTTTCCATCTCTGAATATCTTGTCCTTGGAGAGTATTCCCAAGGTCCGGAATCCGTAGGCCAGGTCTCATGGGTCACAAGCTTGTCATGTCGCATCGGTCAGGTAGACGTTGCAAGGTGACCTCTCTCTCTCGCGGACCTTTCCAACTTCGAATGCATAGTAGGCTTGCTTTAGTGATCGTGGTTTACGAATCCGCGAGTAAAATGCATCGTTTGCAAAGAAGGAGTCCATCTGGAGACGCGGATCAGCACCGAGATTTTGGAGATTTGGTCCTCAGCCCCATCCATCCCCCATAAATCTCCATACAGATAGCGTTTTGTTTCCAGAGACTTGTGTAAAATCTCTCCTTGTTTACCTGGGAGGGGATTGGACGCAACTTTTTCTATTACACCAGCCGGTTTTCCATTTCCGCGTCACGATTGGCCGTTTCATCTGGGGTGCTAACATAATGGGACTTTCACTCGCGCTTTTCCGAAAATTTTCGTTCGGATTTTCCGCTTACCGCGTGATTGATTTTAGTTTCAGTCGGCTTTTATGTGATTTTTGTCGCGATAATGATTCTTTGTAAAGTTTCTTTCGAAATAAATGGACGGTGGAATGGCGCCTTTCTTTATAGAGTGTGATACCAGTCGGTAAGATTAATTAATTGCTAGGGTTTCGGACACTATTAAAGTTGATATTTTTGTCCCAAAGGTGATTTATCAGTAAGTGTTAACTGAGCTGGACCACTTAAGTTACCGGAGAAAGAGTTCGAGTCGAATGAGGTAGTATTCTTCGTCCTTACAACGACAAACTGTTAAAAATTCATAAAGCAATTTTTCTACCCTGGCTTGCAACTTACATTAGCGCTGCATGACTTTCTGAAGAAAAAAAAAGGCAATCGTAGTCTGTATTTGAAAGGTACTGTTTTTTATCTCTCTTGTCTCACCCCAGTTCGGTTTTTCATCTCGTTGCGAGAATTACCAACCACGGTTGTTAGCTAAGTCTAAGTTGAGTTAGTCAAATCAAGGCTAGATTACGTATCTTTTGCCTCGTTCTTTCCGATTTTTTTTCTTTTCGAAAAGTAAGATTTAAAGGGTAGAATAACCATGATACTCCAGTCGCAGCAGGATGTAGAGCAATACAAGACTTTGAAACCACAATTCGCTCTAGCACATACTAGACGTTGTGAAACATCGCTATCCCATATCGATAGTAGATTTAGATTAATTATAAGCTTTTAATTTTTGGGTGGGTTTTCATAAAGAATGGCAAACGAAATTTTTACCGTAGATGAGTAATCGAGAGTCGCCTTGTCTCAGAAGTTTCTCAGAAGCCATTGATGCCTTCAACCCTTCCATCTTCCCTTCATCCTTCAATAAGAAGAAGAATACGGGCCCAAAAAAGCACGGACCTCCCCGTTTCACCCTTTTTGCCTTTACCTTGCCAAAGCTTTTCTCATCAATAATCTGTCCCCCTGGCAGATCCTGCCAGCAGTTTCTGCTGCTTACCTTTTCTGGTCAAAACTCTTTTCGTCTTTTATCATCTCCCCTGCTAAGGTTTACTTCCAAAAGACCTCGATTTGAATTTCATTTAAGCATTGGAGGATTGTAAGAGAAATGTATTGCTCTTCAGAACGGAAAATATGTACAACAAAACGAGGTTTTTCTCTGCGGGGAGAATATTGATGGTGAATAGATGGTAAACAACCTTTCATCGTTGTAGAAGATATGAGATATATACCCGTTCCTGGCCAAATACCGTTTTTTTAATGTATGAAAGAACGTGCCAACTTTCAGAATTGCTACTTTTAAGGTAAGAATGGTGTCTGTAAACTCACAGTCGAACTATATGAGAATCATTAGTAATTCTGAAACGGAAACAATTCAAAAGAGGGATGGATAGCTCTTGATGTAAATATGAAAGGTTTTAAATTTTCCACCTTGTGAGTTCTACCTTGCGTTGCTGAGCCGAGCGAGGCCGAAGGCTCGAAACCTAACTTAGCCTAACGATTCTCAAGCCGAATGCCGCTCGTTCTGTGCATTCCAAGTGAGAATAGAAGTTGATGTCGTTCCTCTTGTTGCAGAGTCCGGACGGAGAACCATGGTGGAGCGTGGTGCCCCAAACATCAGATTACAGCGTTGCCGGATGAGTGGTTACAAATACAGCTTCACCAAATCCACGTGATAACCGCTGTGGAAACTCAGGGTCGGTTTGGCAACGGTGTAGGACAAGAGTATGCCGAGGCCTACATGCTGGAGTACTGGAGGCCGAAGCTGGAGAAGTGGGTGCGGTATCGCGACTCAAAAGGAGAGGAGGTAAGCATCTCACAAATCGGACGATAATTCGTGTGAATGGCACAATTAAAAAGACCCCTACTTTTTTTAAAAAAAAATCTAATTATAGAATAATAATGAGTGAAAAAAAGGGCAATGTAGAGTCTAGGGTTAAAATCGCTGAACCCTGCAGGTGAGCTATTCCATGAATAGGGGGCTAGAAAATTTAGCTCTTTTGTTCGTTTCAGGTGAACGCTTGTGAGTTGAACAACATAGAATGTGTACTTAACGGGTGTGCTTATCAAACAACCAAGCTATTATAATAATTGCTGAGCCCTTAAGAAAAGACAACATTCCGTTTTTCGTGTTCCTCAGAAGCAATTACCTTTTTTTCCTGACGCTAAAGTAAACGATATCAAAACGTAATTAAAAATTAAGCCTATCTTTACGTGCAGGCATTATCGGGCTAATTATCTCCGTTTACCTGCTTTTTTGCGCCCCTCATTGAATGTTCGGGAGCTTAAGGGAAGCCTTTTTAGTGGTGACTTCCTTACGCAGACCATAAGGCGATTTCTGAAACCGGACCTTTGTCGCAGTGCTGTCCTTTTAAGGTAGCGAAACCGTATCTGGAATGCGATTATGGAGTGTTCAGTTCTTAGGTTAAGCTAGTGTTACTCCTTTTGGGGGTTAGTTTTGAAGCGGTCCGTTCTGGTACAACGTCATAATAAAGAGGTCCGGAAAAAAAATTGGACGATTAGCTTATGTTTGTCGTGTCTAGTAAATATAATAACGATTTCTCGTGTAGAAGCAAAATACGACAGTGTGCAGACAATTCTGCGTATTTGCTCAGATCGTATGTTCATATATTCACTGTTTTTGAATTATTGTAGACAAGCATTTCTAAGTTCTTAGGAGATTCAGGTGAAATTTATTCTATCATATTTTATCAAGTAGTTGCATTTTTTATTTTATTTAAAAAAATTATGTTGTTTTTTTTATGTTTTTTTTATTTGGAATGCAGTGAGGAAAAAGTCATTCTTCACGGGTGTTCCTGGGGGGATGTCGAGTTGGTTTTCGCCGAAGCCAATTAAAGAAAAAAGTTAATCCGATTTCTGATATCGGAATTGCAAAGCCAGCGAACTCAATCAGAGGATAAAACAGTAGCTCTAGTGCAAACACCTCGCCGTGCATAATGTGTTAGCTAGCTAAATGTGTTATCGGAAGAGTGCTTAGAATTCAAAAGGGAGCATCGATAGGGGCGGTAAACACTAAAAATGATGACGCAAAGGAGAAAGCAAACATTTGGCGGGGAAAAATTTAAAGAATTAGCGAGTTGGAATAGCCGCTGGAGTAAAAAAGCTCAGTCAGCCATCCCCCCCTCAACCCTTTCTCTTGACTCACCCCTTTCGCTATCGACCAAGTGAGCCGCTCCTTTGTAAAACCGCTATGGAGACCCGCATTTCGCGACCTTGGTCAGAGCCCCCTTCTACCCCTTGACCCCCCTC
>Ga0058701_10004015_pt1 | contig 11839 bp, 10 predicted proteins | sample AgamicOrMae_FD_97039 | JGI IMG/M metagenome (GOLD analysis project Ga0058701, IMG submission 97039) | Agave microbial communities from Guanajuato, Mexico - Or.Ma.e | ecosystem: Host-associated > Plants > Phyllosphere > Phylloplane/Leaf | place: Guanajuato, Mexico | collected 2012-06-04 | reverse complement strand
CTCCCTTTCACCCCCTCTCCCTATTTCACCCCCTCTCCCTTTCACCCCATCTCCCTTTCACCCCCCCCCCTATTACCCCTTCCTCTTTAATTCAGCTTACAAGACTACTCCCGTAAATTGCTGCCTTGGTGACCGGTAGCTTAGGTTAATCTAGGCTAACCGGTAAGTTAAGTTCCGTAAAGTACTTCGCTTTGCTAGACAATCAGAGGTGGATCACAAAGCCGGAGAATCCTTCTCTCACATGTACCATGTTGGAAAGTCCAAGTTCGTTTCCCCTCGAGGTCATCCGTGCGCCGCGCCGCGCCGCGCCGCGCCGCCCAGCGGCACCGCCCGGCGGCACCGCCGGCGATGCGGTGCGGTGAGGTGCCTTTTTAAGGAACGAGCGAGGGGACGCCATTCCAGAGCAGCCAAGTTGGAAGCCGATTTTCCTGCAACGCCTCGCTTGCGCCGCCTCGCGCCGCACCGCCTCGCTTGCGCCGCAAATACACATGTTAAATCGTGCGACCTTTTCTTCAATTTTGCACTGAAGTTCCGATTGACAGACCTTTTAAAAAGAACGATTTTGAAAGCGGTTGCGGATCAACGCAAGTTTGCGAGGCCAGCGCTTCAACCGCCTAGCCCTCACCCTCCCCATCTGCTCGCTACACCGTATTTGATAGGTCGGATTTTCCCTTCTTTTCGAAAAATTTTTTGTCGTCAAAGGAAGCGTACCATTCAGCATGCAATTCTCTACAGGATGAGTTTGTATTTAAGGAATGCAAGTTCATGTAGGGAACGAGTGTAAAAGTAATTTGAGATAGGCAAACTGGGATCGAACCCTGCCATCGGTTGTGTTGTCTCGAGGAGACTTTGAGGAGAATGGAAGTCCAAGTAAGGTATTCGACTAGAATTAGAAATAGCAGATCGGTCCTGCTTGCTAGAGGTCCTCCGAAGATATTTTTTCTTTCATACGATACGACCGTATTCGGAGAGTACCGGCTGACAATATTTTGCGGCCAGCATTTCCCGTTCATAAATAGCGTGCGATGATGTATTACCTTGTCGGCCAATAAAAATCTGGTAGCAGTATAACAAAGTAATGTGCCCGTAACATTTATATATACAGATAAACATCCGAGCAGACACATGCATTCGCACTTTGTAAAATTTTTAATACTTTTGTAATAAAGCTCAAATTTACTTCATTTTTTAAACTTACCTTTTTTCTTGTCTATGCATTTGGCTCCTACAATATATTTATCAAAAAATGACGGAAAAATATTGCTGTAAGAACAGGAGGTCATTTTTTATAACAATTTCAAGTAAATTTCAAAAGCATTTTTTTTTGATTAATCGCCTTTTGGGATGAATATTTATTATTGTTTTTTTAGCTCAAGTTTTAAGAAATTTACTTTTTTGCTCTGAAAAATTATAAAAGTTCTAGTAACAAACAGAAAAAAAAAGACAAAAAAAGGAAAAAAGTGTGTGTATGTTATGTGTGGAGAAATAATATGCAGTAATTAAAGTTCATAATATGCAGACTGTATCGTAAATAAAAAATAGATCGTGTTTAACGTAAGGCGAGTTGTAATTTATGTTAAATAATGATAAATCGGGATCGTAAGAACGTGGCCCACTGGCATGAAAACTCACTCAGGCGTAGAATACTTTACCCATTTTACCCCAATGTGTCGTTCTTGATACTCTGCCAACATTTACTCGACGTCGAAACGTTATTCCTATCTTTGTCGTTAAGAAAAAATACGACGTTAACTTTGCCCAAGTAAAAAATTAATCAATCCTCAAATGCCACTTTGAGAAATTTTACGTAAGAAAAAGAAAAAAAAAAGCTTAATCCTAATACCACCAACTGCCGCCAAGGAGTAGGTCTACGCGGCATCAAGCATAGCGACCATAGAGTCAAAGTTATGTTATGTCTACTTTTGTGCCTCGCCTTGAGACAAAAGAACACAAGAGATCGAATCAGCAACCTTCAAAATTTACAGACTACTCGCGCGCCTAGTGAAGTTGAGTGAATTTTGGTAACGGAAGAAGTGGTGATTGCGAAAAAGAGACGCGCTACCGAACCTCGAGTACTTTAGTCGGCGTCAAGACGGAATCGCAGGAGCAAGTGAGGCGCAGCCCGCGGGCCTTTGACTATGTAGGAGATTTAGTTGTGGACTTGGCGACCCAATCTTAGTCAGTTTGGCGCCTCCCCGAATGAGGAAAGCGCTTTCGCCCCGCCGTGGCGGAGGGCGAAAGCCTGGCGCAAGCCGCCAGCACGCTCGAGCCACGTTCTCAATATTGAGCGATGCGCCAAGTGAGATTCATTGTCTCGCTCTGTGAAAAAACTCGGAACCGTTTAGCTGAAAAAATAATGCAGTTAATATTCAATGCGAAGAGGAAACCTTTGAAAACGTAGACAGCAGAGAATGAGTTATCGACGCCATATTTTTTTCGGGCTGGGTTTTGCCACAGCAAAACGTGTTTCACACTTTCGTGCGCCGGAGACCCTGGCAATATTTTGGCTAAGAGAATTTTTTGCGCTTATATTTCTGGAGATATGCGGACTTTTTAATCTAGTGAGCTTTACCAAGGGCGCTCCAGTTTTCTCTTGGTCATTGATTTTCGGCCGACGTGTGGGTGTGAGAATGAGGTTGGGTAAGACTAATTTACGTTGGGTCAGCCTGGGTTGGGTTAGACTAGGTTCAGCTAGTTTGGGCTTGGACAAGTGAATCATTCAGTAATGACGTATTTTTTAAAATCATTATTATTTTTTCACTCTAGAATTTTTTTCTCCCCGCGTGAGAACTCGTAAGATTCGCTCCGTCATTGACCGCTTTACCCATATCCCAATCTAATATTTATAAGAAAATAATTTAAATTGATTGTTTAATATTTATGAGAAAATATTTGTCACAAAAGTATTTATGAAAAAAACCTAATTCTTTTTTCGAAGTGACTATTCACACGCTGCCCATTTTGAATTTCAAGTCTCCCTTGTATTAACATAGGCGTGCGAATAGAACTGACATACATTTAATTTTATATTTGCTCTTTTGCTTTTATGAACATTTAACATTTTTGAAGCATAGCAGTGAGATTTAGCTATCTTTAACTGATTGTTAGAGGACTCAGAATATTGTTTATATCTTAACCTCTTTTCAGCATTTAGGCAAGCTTGTTATTTTATCATTTTTTTTCGATCGTGAAACTTCCTAAACCCGGCAGGTACGCATAATAATGGATGAGCATCCTTAAGTGGAGGTGGTGTTTCCGCTGACAAAAAATCGCTTAAGCCGGTAGGCCACTGGAAATGAGGCAATATTTACTTGGGACTAACACCAAATGTTTTCCTTCCCGTATTTAATGCAAAGCGCGGAGCGAGCAGCAGGTAGACTTGCTGAAGAAACGCTGCAGCTCATCTCAGCGCCCTGCAAAACACACGCAGTGACGAGATTGTGGCCCAACTCCTGTTTGTGTACACTAATTCGCGAACATCGTGCGAATAATTCGAAACAAACATTATCTTCAAGATAAACTACCGCCTCTAAGCCCTCATAGGAGCTGCGCTTAAAATAAAAAGAAAAAAAGACGTAGTCTTGTTAAAACTATTTCTGCCCAGCGTATTGCTATTCACAGTTAAAACACCCGTTTTAGGGAATGTTATACCTGTTTTGGGTGTTGAAAAAACGAGGGTTGTACGTATTTTGGTTATTTTTCAAGATAAACAAATGTTCAGCCATATCATTCAAAAGGTCTCGGCGAGAGCTTCTCATGGATGTGGCTGAACATAGGCCCATGCGGTAAAATTACCAAAATGCGTTTAACCCCCGCTTTAGTTTCACGCCCACAACAGGTAAAGCATTTCCTAAAGCGGGTGTTTTAACTGTGTTAGTATTTCTTCCCAAATTGATACATGATAGATATTATAGAGCTCCTAAAAAAGAATAAATCTGAAGAGGTCACTACGAATTTACGATGAATTCATTGAGGCAATAAACCGAGGAGATCGCTGGGTCGGAACGGTGGCCTGATAATAGCTTCTAACGGGGCTGCAGCAATGTGACCAAGAAGCGACAACATGGATCTAAGCTTGCGAGAATGACCATAGAGTCACTTTACTTAGCTTCAGGCTCTGGTTAAGCTTCGGGGCGGTCGAACGTGAGCTGCGAGGACCATGCAAGGAGCTTTCAGCTTTCAAGATACCGACGGTATGGCTCACGCAACCGCCGCGTATAAACAGTTACACCGCAAGCTGGTACTTGATCGGAATTACCATGTACCTTTAGTATCCCGCAACCTGCAAGCTTTTTACGGTCCTTCTAACCACCCGTAGCTTAAGGAGAATCTTCAATTGACCTCTGCATTTAAAGCTGGGTTCGAGACCGCCTCGCAGCTGAACTAGAACCTGAGGGAAGTAGCTTCGTGGCCTGTACGACCCTGACAACTGGAAGGTCCACATAGTCGCCCCATGGGCTGCTGCAACCCCTTAAACTGGAGGTCTACGAAGTGAACCCGCGGCCCGGCGCGGCGCGGCGGCCTCGTTACTTCCCGACGGCGAGGAGAGCTGCTTCCGCCGTATCCTCTTAGCCTTGCCGGCGGCTACGGGCCGGTGCGGATTTCCACAAATTCCGCAGTGCCCCTTCGCTCTTTTCTTGGGTCCTTAAGACGTAGCGTTTTTCGTTAACGGGAACTTCTAGGAGAATGCTTCCATGCCGATGAGGCGATGATTTGACGCAAAAATCAATAATTTTATAAAACATGATGGCCGAAAAGGAGGTGGTTTTGAGTCATCATATTTATTAAAAGCATTCATTCACCTCGCGTTTTTACCCTTTTCTCCTTCAAAGAGCTAATCAAAGTATGAAAAATTTTATCTCGAAAAATGTTCGAGATATTGAAATTAATCAAATAGTGAAATTTGCATGATGATTACAGTCTAGTTTCTAATAATGTATTTGATCACCGTGAGAGCTACTTTAAGCCATACTGTTAGTTTCCTGTTCACCTTGAGTCATTTGCCGTTTACTTAGCATGATTTTGGGACGCCTAAAAATGCCTTTACTCGAAAATTCATCAGGATTCGGATCAAACAGACTGGTTTTTCTATCAGTGAATTTTCCCCGAAAGACTTCATTTTCATTTAGTTTTGACATTTGTTTCTTTTTTCGAGACTAAACGATTTCTTCAGAAAGGTAAAAACCCTTTTGGAGGCAGCCTATTTTTAAAGCCACTAGATTAGTAATCTTCATCAAGCAAAACATTCAAACAAACGCAAAAAGGGCATTTCGTCGCATCTGGAAACCCCGTCGTTTCAAAGGAGTAGAAACAAGCTTGCTTATTTTGTATCTCGGAGTTAATTTCCATTCCTTTTTGTCGCATTCATTTCACGTGAATTAAAACTGGAAGTGAAATCTTGACCGTCTTGGAAAAGAGTAGCGCAGTCAGAGCCTGCTCAACCAAAGCCTGATTACGCGTGTTCCATCTATACCAGATTAATAATAACAAAAACCTATTTTAGGTATTCCCATGCATTCCATGTTTTGGATATAAAAATAAACCGTCGGTAAAGCTGTTATTCTCAAAGATAAAGGTATCAATAACCCCATTGCTAGAAAGGTCTCGTCAAGAGCTTCTTGTTAATATGGATATCGCTGAGATTGCCTACCCGCCGGGCGCAAAGGGCTCTGGTCAAAATTGGACAGGTTAGGAGCCTCTTAAGTCTCTGTAAAAATTATTTTTTTAATTATTTTATTTTTTGTGAAAATCAAGTCTTCTAACATAACCCATCGAAAAAAAAAAACACGTGGATATTTCCGATGGGTTATTTTGGAAGTCCCAACTTTTCTCCGCTCGGTCTGGCGAAAAAGGTTAAATGTCGAATTTGAGAGATTTTTACCCTCGATTTTTACAGAGGCCTGAGGAATCCTAACCTAACTATTCCCAGCATAACCGAAGCTTGGCGAAACTGTTAGCCGTACTGAAATGCCTCGAATTCTCCCGCGAGGAGCGGTTGTATCACGAGCCCGTAGAGATTCACCCCACAAGCTGTTCACGCTTCCATCACCCGGATTAAAACACGATGAAAAAACTAAGGCCCCTGAGCGTATCACGGTGGTCAGCCCTGAAGGCGGCCTCTAAAAGGTGGTCACCGGTCCCGGGGGTCCACGTCGTCACCGTTAATTCCATCAAAGTGCGTGGGCGTCCACGTGGGCGTCCGCCCGGGCGTCCGCGTATATCAACTCAAATATGATGAAGCGAGATCGCACCTCGTACTGTACGGGGAAAGGCTATCTTCATTCCGCTCGCCGTTCCGCGAAATAATAGCAAGCTTAACCAGACGATATTCATATTTACTTACGAAAACAAGAACTTCATTGCGATCTTCTCAATTGTCTGACATGAGAGATACCGTGAAAATAAGACTTTATTCTTGCGAAATTATTTTTGATAAATGGACACAGCGAAATCATTTTGTAATAGCAACAAAAAGTTTAGTTGGTGAAGCAAACATTTGTCTGATCTAGGAAATCTTTTGTTTTAGCTACAACATTTTGTTTTTTCTAATTTTTGGGCTGTGATATTCCTTTTATCTTAAAGTCGCACAAAGATTTTCATAAAATAACGTGCTTCAAAAAAAAAAAAGGGTTTTGGTTGATTTTGTTTGAATTTTTAAATTTTAAAAGAGGCTGCTTGAAACGTCAAGTTTCAAAAAATATACTTGGTTTGACCTCACTATTTTTGCGCTCCTTCCTGTACTTCTTCAGAGGTGCCCAAGCTCTCCAAACTGACTTCTATAAACAGGAGTAGCCACTTTTCACTGTGTAAAAGCACATTAAAGAAAGTCTACGTCAATTTATCATCAGTAATGTTTTCCGGAGATATGTATACAACCTCAGTTAATCAATTTTCGCGAGAGCTGTAACGGTAGAGCGACGTTTGCAACTGAACCCTTGCAAAACTATCTAGAAATTTTTGTCGTTGTGATGACTAAAAATAAATCACCGGCAAGCGACAGAAGCGCTCAAAGCATCGCTGAAAGGGACTCGCCAGTCGGGCAGGACCTGGGCGAGGACCTTAGGGGCAGGACATGGGAGACACGAACACGGCGTCCTGCCCTGGCAAAGGACACAAGATAAAACGAAACGAACTTGTGTACCGCGATGTCCTTCATCAAAACCCACGATGCACGAGGTTCTGAAAAGAAGATTTTTTCACAGCTAATCCATTAACTCATGCCCTGTCGCATCATTATTATCAAAATTGACCCATATTTTTGGCTGATTGGTGGCAGCGCCGCATCAGAAAATTTACGGCGCTTTAAAGTCTGATAAGACGCTTACAGCCATCTCAAGAAAAACCTGCTCATTTTTCACAGTCTTGCGAAAAGCGAGGGTGCTTTCGGAGGAATATTCTCGACACATTTTCATTTGCGGGGAAAGCTTTCGCCCTCAACTGTTCAATGAGCAAAGAAAATGCACCAAAATTGCGTTTAAAAATAAATATTTTATGTCCATTCAAAAACAATGAAAAAAAAAAGAAAAAACTTATTGAAGTCCTTCAAATATCTTCTACAATTTTCAAAATTAAAAAAAAAGGATAGTTACAACGTAATTTACCCAGTAAGCCACTTCCAGAATGCCAAAGTCCACGTATTTGCAACTGGAGGAAAAATAATTTTGTCTCGTTATACTCCTGATCATCGTAATGACAGGTCCAATATAAACATCACTCTCACACTGAAAGTTATTTGATTTGTCTCTCTACGGTTCTTATTTGATTGCACTGGAAAGCTGATAAAATGCCAATCCAAAATTTAATGAAACAGCGACTGCGAGCGGAAAAGATTCTTAGGCCACGTTTGTCTATCCGTCCAACACGTTTAATCGGCGAAAATTGGTTCTTGTTTTGCTCATCCACAGACGAGGAATAGCGTAGCTCCGCACTCTCTATTGAGGAGCAATTCGTTAATTTGTGTGCTCTCGATTCGGATTCCTTGAGGACGATAAATTTGTCGGAGCGAAGGAGCCGAGCACGTCCTGGTCCTGCTGTCGAGTCGCCACAACACACATCCTTCCAGCACCCAGCCTCCGCCTTATCGGCCCCGCCCGCTTCCGCATTCAACAATTCATAATCACTGCGGATTCTAAACAAGGAAATTGGGAGAGGCGTGGCGGCAGGCGTAGCAGGTAGGGGCGGGGGGCGGGGCGAGGGAGCAGGGTAAGGGGAGGGGAGGGGGGAAGGTGCTGAGGCGTTGGGCATGATGAGCTTGGGGCGGGGCTGTGACGATGCTTTAAACGTACCTGGAGGGAAGTAAGGTGGCAAATAGATTTCGGAGGGCCGCCTGCTGAAATACTTCCGCCTCCAACAAATTAATCAATTACCTTATTGTTCCTGTAGTTTGGAAGGGAAACTATATAATACGCGGACCAAGCAAGGGACCTCGGTCCTAGAATTGGCTCAAAATCAAATTTGGTAATGGCGCAATGGCTTAATTATTAATTAATTTTTTTTTGACCAGGGAATTTTGTTAACATCGGTTTGTACTAAACAAACATTGTTGCCCTTCAAAAAAATCAAATGAGCTTTTAAATTAATTTAAAAAAATGTTTGCGTCAGTAAGAATAGCGGAGACTGTTCTCAAATGGGACTGCTTTGCGCTGGATATTAATTGGTATGTGTACGCTTCAGACTTGTTGGCATTGGAGCTTACTAGTGTAGTATACTCATTTGAAATATTTTGTGTTCAAAATCAAACCAGTAATATCAAAAAGACGTCCGATTTTTTTTCCTGTTATATACTCCAATCGTAATCTGTTAATAGCAAAGCTTAGTACTAAGTTTCTAAGCGTAAGGATTTTTTTTCACAGAAAACATGCACATAAAAAGTATTTTGGTTTTAAAGAGCATTTATCATAGCTTTGATTGCTAGTCCGCCAAATATCTACAACATGACCCTTGTAAAATTAAATGATAAAATGTCCCATTTGAGAAGTCTTTCTGACCAGTTATAGTCAAAAAACTAGTGTTATTTGTTTTTGTTTTGTTTTTACTTAAGCCTTTTAATATTTATTAAAAAGGTAAACATGCCTACAAAGTAGACCGATGGCCAATATATTCCAGTTAACAAAATATATTCCAAGTTAAAAACATATTAATTTTAGTAAGTAAACAATTATTCAAATTGCTAAAATCATCGTAACGTTACAAGTCTCTCTTATGATAAAATAAATGCAAGGAAAAAAAACCTGCTGCTGTACAGGGTAACGAGACGCCAGTCTCCCTTAACCGGCACGCAACTGGTAAAAAAAAGAATGTCGATACAAGTTTGCGAAAATAAATAAATCGTAGCTGACTATCCTCGAAGTACCGTCGGTACCTGTAAAAGCACTTACGCCGAAATCAGTGGTCTGGGAGTTTGTGTGATGAACCGGCTCAAGCGTTGATTGAGGATAGTGCCTGAGAAAATACCATTCAGTAAAAAGAGCTCCTTAACAGCACAGTATTCAGGCTAATTATCTCATAATAATTAAGCTTACATGGTTACCTCACGCAAACTTTGAGACTAATGAAGCTCCTTTATGTATGAACCTCTCTCTCTTCCTCTTTGATAGGCCTACTTAAGGAAGAAGAAGTATGGCTTTCACAGAGTAAGTCACCAAATTATTTTCTCGCCTTTTTTGACTTTATTTATCAACGTCGTCGTTACTGTTTCCCTGATTTATTCCCCTGTTACTCTCCAATTGCCCGGAATATGCTAAGACTTTTTGATCGTAAAATTTACTTGAGGGCCTTTCTGTGCGATGGAGGTAAGAGCCTTACAGTGTTAGCTCTTTTCTCTAAAAATACAAACATCGAAGAAAATATGCCTTAATTTTTCCGGCACTACGAGAAAAGTCGCTTAATAATGAAGAGGAGCCTTGCCAAGATTCTAAGAAGCATAGACAATTCACAGCCTCTATGGTGTACAGTTTAAGAGTATTCCAGCTCAAAAATCTACTCGCATGTAAAATCATGAATAGGATTCCAAGGAATATGCTATATCACGTGAGTGAAATGCACTTTTAACGGTCTGACATAAATGTTGCGAAGTATTGGAAAAGAAAACGTATAAGAAAACAAAGCAATTCAAAAGGCAGCATTGATCGGCATGCTCTCGTGTAACCTAAAACATTTCCGATATTATCAAATGTATATCAAAACCTGTTTATTTCAGCTGATTTTAAACAGCTTATATTACATAATTCCATGTTGGTGAAATCATTTATAATATTTCCGACCTCTTTTTTTAACGTTTTACGCTTTTTATCAGGCAAATTCAGGTCAGATCAAGGTAGTTTAGGTGCCCTGTGCCTCGGTCTGCTTGATGAGACTGCGCCTAAAAGAAAACTCACTGACAGGTAAAACAAAAATGAGAACGGGCGTAATTTACTGAAAAGATATTAGGAGTGACACATGAGCTTGCGAGAAATGGCGTTATGAGCTCAAACTGTACAAAATATAGTTTGTTGTGACACAGCATTTTGCGTCGCTTAGCGTCGCTTCGCGGGTCGCTGTGGTCTATCCCCTTTAACAAGTTGACTCCGGCGCGAAGCGTTGCGGTGACATAGCCACGCTTTCTCTCTCTCCGAGAAATAGAAACGTCACAAGAGTGTCTCAAGGAAATCTTGCAAGGCTGAGTCTCGTTGCCGGGCCTTGTCCCATCCCGTCCCGTTCCGCTGGCCCCACCGCTGCCTCCACCAACACGTGTTGGTATTCTGATCACGAGTAAATGCAGCTTTACAGGTCTCATCCCCAAAAGGGACCATTGCTCATGTACACCTTCAATATACTTCCATTAACCGATTCCTATCCAGCTGAGGAGAGCCTTAACGTAATTTTGTGGCCCGATATTGTTGGAAACTATATGTTCAAACGAATAAGACCAAAGTTGGGATAGCATTTCCTTTGAACTAATGATAATCTATAACCTTAAAAAGGTCAGGTTTTGCAATAAATCTTTGAATAGATGAACAACTCAATGGGCAGTACTCTTATTTGGCCCTTCCGTTGGATACGAAACGAGTACCATCTTTTTAGAGAACTCTTTAGAGCTCTCAAGCTCTAAGCTAGAGAAAGCTTTTGTGTCGGAACCCTTTGTACTTGCGTATCGGTCGAAATCATAACCAACCCAGGTTGGATTATGGAATCATGGCTTTATTCATCGTCTTTTTAATTTGGTTTGAAAATCGTTTCCCTTGAATTTTTGGCTATACTTACGACCATGTTTTTCCTTCAAAGGAGTTTTGATGATTTGGCTCTCTTTTGTGTGCTTTGGGTAAGCTGTTGTCGATTTACGAGGGAAACCAGGTTAGCTTAGGACCGTTTCTGAAGGGGTTGTGGTCAAAAGGTTGCCAGCGGATTTTCATCTGCTCCGTGAATGTGCGCTGGTTTCCCCTTATCTATCCCATCCTGCGATCCCCCAACGCGAAAAATAGCGGCAAATACGAAAAACTGCGATTTGAATTTAAAACGACATAAACATATTTATGTCAACATTCAATCATCTATTTGGGCGAATCTTGACAAAAAAACACCGCGAAAAAGAGAGAAATAATGTTGTTTTAAGATAAATTATGAATTAGGAGTTGGCGATCTAATATCTGAATAAAATAGAAAAAAAACGCGTCTGGAAGTTATATTTCTATATTTTTTTTACCCTGATTTAAACGTGAATGGTTACAACACGTAAATGATGAGAGGAGCAAAATTCTTTCTTTCAAATATACAGATTATTGGTGGGAATCTGAAGCGATCATGTCCGTTTAACCTATTCTTAAGACAGGGAGTATTCACTGCCTTTCCCCTTGCTTCTCCT
>Ga0058701_10004014_pt1 | contig 11839 bp, 10 predicted proteins | sample AgamicOrMae_FD_97039 | JGI IMG/M metagenome (GOLD analysis project Ga0058701, IMG submission 97039) | Agave microbial communities from Guanajuato, Mexico - Or.Ma.e | ecosystem: Host-associated > Plants > Phyllosphere > Phylloplane/Leaf | place: Guanajuato, Mexico | collected 2012-06-04 | reverse complement strand
TATAGTTTTCTATTGTTTGCCGCACGGCTCTGAAAATTTTAAAATTTGTCGATTGACTTGTAATTTCTTGCTGCTGTTCCACATAAACTCAAGCTTATCCTTGAAAACACCTACAAACAGTTATTAATTTAAAAATATTAAATGACGTATTCTTAGCCTTTTAACGCAGAAGCCGATTTTACATATCAAGCTGCTTAGAAATGTGATCTTTGCGCATAGTTCAAACAAAATGAAAAAAGACACAAAATATTAACTGTATTACAATAAACTTTTGTATATAAAGTTTAATACCATCTCCCGTGTACTCCTTCTTAGTATATTTGTCGTAGAATGTTTGGTGTAACCTTATCTAAAACTCGGGAAAACCGGGAAATAACCGGGAAATAACTGGGATTTTTTTTCTATGAAACCGCTAGACACCCTGACTTGTGTTGACACTCAACCTTAAGGTTTCGACTAGCTTGGACTAGTTAATCCAGTAGGATAGCTTACGTTAGCCTTACAAAACAAGCAGTGAGAGTCATTTTACCTCGTGAATGCAAAGGCCTACGTAGCTTCAAAATAACCTAGTGTAAGGAATAACTTAAAATGTAAACCTAGGGTCATAGCAAGTGACCAGGGTAGGTCGAAGGGTCGGCAAGAACCGTCCCTTCGCCAAGAGCGGCGAGCGTTGCAAGGACGACCTTGTGATATACCTGTGAATTAAGAGCTTAGGCCGACCCCCCGCGCCCCAATATTCCTGAGCTCACACAAATCGTCTTCTTCGTTCCTAACCGAAGGAAACCCTACAATTCTTACACTAGCCTAACCAGCTTCAAAATTACCTAGCTTAAATTGGCCGACGGTAGCTAAGAAGCTTAGAACAGCAATACTATTCGGAAACATCTAAATTTATCCGAGGAGAAATTCCTAACGCAGTTTAATATGTATTTTTTAACATGCTCGTCATGGAGTCCTTAAATCTGGTATTTGGTCCTTTTCGAAAATTCGAATTCGCACTATTTAGAACACAAGAAATACTCGTGAAAGCTCTAAAATTGAAGATAACTCTCAAAACTCTGTGCGCTAGTTTAGAGGATAAACAAGCATTCAGCTCGAGATTGATGCACGATCAGAACTCGATTATCAGGATTTTAAAAATTTCCGAAACTTATTGATCGTTGAATGGTAGTGCGTCAACCTGGAAGTTTTTCTGACGTCGTAGTCGACGCAGCGCCGTACGGCGGGCTCTTTTGAGATGTAGAACTCTTATCCATAATCAGTAAACACTTGTGACCCCGCTTGAAACATAACTCCTCCCATGTTTCACGAGCCGAGCACACACAAGTACAAGCACACAACGCAAGGCGGAGAGCACATGAGAGCTGTGCGGACTAGTGTACTGTACATGTACAATCCGAAAGACTTTCTCCGTGCCGCTTATACCTGTGAGTGGCGTCCCACCCCAGCGCCTTGCAACTTGCAGGTTGGCTGCGTGTAAACAATGTATTTACATAAGGCGGTGCTCAGAGCCGTGTTTACGAACGAGAGAGCCGTACCGTAGAGATTTGAACGGATGAACGGTTTGCTTAGCTACCTCAACCAGTCCTGCTTACGTTCGACCGCTGAAGCTTAGATCTTTCTCCTACACTCTTGAACACCTGTTTTTTCTGTTCAGCAATAAGACTTCAAATTACAACATTTCGAGCGGAATGAAGATTTTAACCTTGGTTATCAGTAACCCAACGTAACTCAACCTCGGTTATTTGAGAAAGCGTAAGTCGAAGTAGCTTCAAAATAACCTGGCTTATAGAATGAAAAAGTGCGATTTTGCAAACTATTTTATTTTTCGAGGTGCAGTGAGGAACACTTTTTGCTGCCACAGGCTAACTTAAAGTAGATATAATTGTCTAAGTTAAGCTGTGCATTGAAGAAATAGACTAAGAAATGAAGTGGGTTGATCGAAATGTTAGCTTTTGACGCGTAGTAGACGTGATCATATGATTCGGCAAAATTATTGACACGGATAGATGACTTCCGGTGCATACGCGGTTCCAGTCACAGGTGTTTTTGATTAGAACACCACGACGTTTTTGGTTTCCCCAATCGAGGATTTTCAGATTTCCCTCTTCGGTATTTGAACCTCGATCAATTCCAGAGCCATCGGAGATAACGTAGCATATTGGGTTTGTCGCCCATATCGCCCTCGAGCTGAGCAAATAACCGGATTAATCATTACTTTATCTCTACTGCCGTCTAAAACTTTAATTGTGTTTAAAAATGACGCAGACGCTTAACAATGCACCGATCTGCTCTGAAATTTGAGAGGTTGTTTAAAGAAAGGTATGAGAGGAATGACAGCCAAGCCTGAATTTGTTTTTGTTCAAAGTTGCAAATCGGACTCCTTTCAAATTTAGTTCATTGTTCACGACATTCAGCAACATTTTTTATATTCAGTTTTAGGTGAGTTCTATTCGCACGCCTATGTTAATACAAGGGAGACTTGAGCGCACGGAAACCAACCTAATGCATGGGAGGTGACTTCAACGCACGGACACTAACAAAATTCATTTTAAATGGGGGCAGCGTGTGAATAGTCACTTCAATAAATTTATCTACAAAACTTTTAAAAAGAACAAGAGTGGTTAGAGGAGGCAAAACTTTCGGGTTCTACATTGCCTGTTAAGTGGGAGGCGCATAATGGTCGTAATAAAGGACTGAAATAACAACTTGAGGGTACAGTGTCAACACAAGTATTTAAAGTGAAGTATAGTAAGATGTATGGCGGATGTTAATGTGCTAGGTGGCCGTTTACAAGAACGGCTGGGCGGGTGGGGCAAAGGCGGTGGAAATGTCAGCACGACCTCGCCAGAAAACAGACTAACGGTTTTTTCTCTTTTTCATGTGGCGATGTTCCAACAGGCTTGGCAGACGATCGCCTGGTAAGTGTGTATTTCGTACGGGTTTTTCGATTTGCCCTGCGCCGCTGATTAACGACTTGAGGAAAGTGGGCGAAGTCATGGCTTCTTCCGCCTCGGACTAACTATGAGCAGTGGCGGTAGCTAAGATTAGAAGTTGCTAGTGATTGCTACTAATTGATAATTTGTCTCTGGTTTTGAGAAGGCCGCGTTTCTGTGACGTTATTTCTCTTCCAACACAAAACATTCTTCTCAAAAAGTTGATGACTTTCGTGCGCGTAATCAGACTTCTGTTATTTATTAAAGAGAAGAGTCAGAAAAAATCTTAAGGCCATCGATAAGAAAAATGTAGAATTCTAGTGGCCTCATTTCTATAACGTCGGCGCTTTTCTTGCGCTATCTTTTCCTCGTTAATGAAGTCACGGAAAATCGGAAGGAATAAAATGTTCAATGAAAATATCGGTGCGCAACTAAATCTACGCCCAAGCATTGCGTATGCGATTAGTCTTATCAGTGTCCAATAAAAAAAAAATATTGAGCCTCAGTTGATCGGTTTTGTCAGTTTCAATTTTTTTTTGTCTCCTCACAGTTTGTCTTTGTGATTAAGATGTATGATCTTTTGTTGACAAAGTACCTCAGAGTATTGTCTGTGGAAAATACACAACTTCCAGAGGTTGATAAGATGATACCGAAACTTGATCAAATATTCTTAGCTTTGTTGGGGCGATGCTACTTTCAATCTTTTTTGTCTAAAAGTCATTTTGAAATGCGACTGCGTTATCAAGAGCAAAATATTTAGGCTGATAATGCAGCGTTTCCTGCACGACTTCGTTGTCCCTGGAAGGATTATGCACTTAAGTGCTTTTTCGAGTGAATACCTGACGATACGCATGCGAGCGTTGAGTTTTTATTCATGGCTTTAGTGGAATTCAGTTTTAAGGTATTCAGTTTCCGTAAAACTACGCACTGAATTATTAGGGACCCGCTACGGGACTTGGCCATCTCCTAGGACATCGGAAAGGGCTTTACGTCCACGTAGCGGTGTGCCCCCCTCTTAATCTCTTAATCTTGATAATCGTTTCGAAATCTTGCGAAAAATAAAACTTTATAACAATTCAGTTTCCAAAACTACAATGCTGAAAAATTTTGTAAAAAATTTCACCTGTTGATTATTTTTTAGTAGTATTTGAGTGACAAGTTTTAAAATACAGTGCTCTCCCGCTAATCCGGCACAAGCGGGAGAAGAGGCTGTCGGATTAGCGGATTTGTCCGGATAACCGAGTAGTTTCTGTGTTTTGGTCGGGGAGTAGGCCTAGTCTAAATATGAATAAAAGGCCCCTTTTTTACTATAATACTATTTATTTAAAAATAAACGATCAAAGTACGACAAACAAGAATCAAATCAAACGTTTTAAACAAATCAAATGAAAAAAAAAGTAAAATTTGGTCATTATTTCAACAAAAACGGAAGTACAGTACGGGCTCTTGTTAAGCCTGAGTATCGCCTGAGCCGCTTGTGGTACAGTACCAGTGTTGCGTATGTTGACGCGGGATCCAGAGTCCGGATTACCGCGCTGTCCGGACCTGGTCCGGACTAACGCATGGCCGGATTAGCGGGAGAGCACTGTATTAAAACTTTTAACCCGCCCCTGCCAGAATGACCTATTTTAGCATTATGTTTCAAAGAAACTAACGGTTTTTGACTACGCTGAGACATCAGAATCGCGTTTTCTGTTATCTTGACACCCGATATCTGTTCCTATGTTGACCAATTTGTTTGTGACGCGTGGCTTCATGGGATAAGCATTTGTTAAAAAGTGCTCAAACCAGTGGGCTTCAACGTATATCATCCCGTAGGCTTACTTATCCTTCCTCATTTATTGAACAATAAAAATTCTCGTCAGTTGAAAGAAACATGTGACCTTGATTAGGCACAAAAAGAGAGTTGAATCTTCCATAATGCCATTTCACAAAGTTATGAGTAAAAAAAAAATTCCTTATTTGTAAGCACAAAACTTTAAAGCATTCCTTTGTCTTTAGTCGTTTTTTTGTTAAGCTTAAAGGATGCTGCTCCTTTTTGTAAAGACATTTTGTGCCCGTGGGGTTGGTACTTAAGGCTAAGGACGCAGAAACGCGGTTTTCTCAAAACCAGAGACAAATTATCAATTAGTAGCAATCACTACCAACTTCTAATTTTAGCTACCGCCACTGCTCATAATTAGTCCGAGGCGGAAGAAGTCATGACGTAGCCTACCTTTTACTGCACTTTACTAGCACTTTACTGCTCTACTACTTTACCCAAGTGGTTTTGTCTTAAACCCCTGTTGGTTTGTTTTCAGAGAGGATCAATTTCGCCGGGTGAGCGGGACAAGTACCGGCCGCGCAGTCCCCATGAGAGCGAGCACAAGAAGATCAAGAAGGAAGACAAGGACGGGCACGCCAGCGACGGCGAGAAGAGCGACCAGGACCTCGTCGTGGACGACGCCAGCGAGGACCCCACATCGCCGTCGCCCCAGAACGGCACCTCGTCGCCCCGAGAGAACGGCGTGGACAGGAAGAAGGAGCACAGCAGCCACGGCGGGCCGCACAGCCCCAGGAGCGGCACGTCGTCCAACGCCTCGACGCCGTCAGCCAAGAAGATGGACGAGAAGCCCATGACGCCGGTGTCCAAGTCGGTGACGCCGACGGGTGCCGGAAGCGCCGGGAGCGGATCCGGAAGTGCGGGCAGCAGCAGCGCGGGCGCCGCTGTCATGAAACCCGCCAAACTCGCCGCCCTCGGACAGTACGCGCACTACCCCCACGAGCTGCAGGCGGCCGGCTACCTCCCCGCGGCGCTCAACAGCTACCCAAGGCCACCGATGGTCTACGACCCCCACGGCCAGATGAGGGCGCCCATCGGACCGCCCATGGGCAGCATTCCTGGAGGCAAGCCGTACGTATCCACGTTTCAAGTGAGCTTCGCTCCGCCTTGTAGATGCAAATCTAGGAGACTGCTTTGGCGAATGCCAATTTCAAGTGGTCTTTCTTGAATTAAACTAACTTTAGGACTGTTGATATTGTCGTAACGACGAAAATCTACTCGTAATCTGCGTTTTTTAAGCTATAGTGTGACTTCTTCGTACCCGAGTCGAAAATTCAATCAATTTCAATAAATCATTTTGGGAAATGGTGTCTGACGCTTGAAACATCGAGGTTACGCTAACCTTGCAGCCGTAATAGAGAACGCGTAAAGTTGATTTTATCACTTTCCGTACCCGCTGTAGCACTACCGACAGGCGGCGAAGCCTTGTGGCAAAGCCTAAAAGTTAATCGATTTTCTTTAGGCGGGAGGGATATCCCCGGGGCGTGTTTTGAAAGGCTCGTCACCATGATGAGGCTTAAAACATCGACTAAACAAGCACCATTTTCTTAATAATTCACTTTTCGTAAAGAATCGTGCAGCGTCGAAGTTCAGTTTGAAAGGCTCGTGTTTAAAATGGTTTGTTTTTGTGATGCAGAGCGTATTCGTTCCACGTGAGCGCCGAGGGTATAGCGCAGCCCGTGCCCTTTCCAACGGACGCTCTCATTGGCCCGGGCATACCTCGACACGCCCGCCAAATTAACACACTGACGCACGGCGAGGTGGTTTGTGCGGTCACCATCAGTAACCCGACCAAATACGTTTATACCGGAGGCAAAGGCTGTGTCAAGGTTTGGGATATCAGCCAACCCGGTTCCAAGTGTGCGGTTTCTCAACTAGACTGTTTGGTTAGTACCCTGCTTCGCCTCTTCAGTTTACACAACAATCAATCTCTCATCTTCATGCAAGCAGCAATGCAAAGAGTTGTTGCAATGACAATGCAAAAGTTGTAGTTGATGCTTGGTTCTCTGATAGGCAACTGCCTCAACAAAATCAACCTATCCTTACCCAAGCAAGTTAACGCTCTAAAAATGATATTCTGCCTCTAGAAATATTGCTTTTTCTGAACGCATTTCCGCTAGAATTTTTAGCGTGTTGGCAGTCGAAAATTTAATGTTGGTAGCGACGTGAGTTCACTATTTTCGGCGTGAAAAATTCTGACCACTGACCGTACTATTGAAATCAAAAGTGTTATCGCACGTCGTGTAGACTTTTCCATGTATAACTCAAGTGTAATATGACTTTTGATGATTGCTGTACCTGCAACGAAGTTCTGAAGTTCCACCTCCCTACACAGAGGCTATTTCATATCAAAAGTACCCGGAAACTTAACGACATTTATTAGGCAGCCCTGAGCATTCAGTATAGCTTTTTAGTTCCGTGTTCAACCTCTTTTTTCCTTCCGAAACCGCTGTCGACTTTTTTTAGCCTTATGCGTTTCTACACACAACAACCGAAATGACTTACAAAGTTCGGTGTAAAAAATGTACTCGAAGCTGAGATTCAAATAGGGATGACTGTGCATAAAGAATACGTTGAACGTTTCTGTGGAAAGCAATAGCTTTGCTCAAGCGCAATTCTGATCATCTATTCAAAGCTGTAGTGATGTGTGAAACCAATGGTGGTGTTTGTTTTCCAGCAACGAGATAACTACATTAGGTCCGTGAAATTACTCCCTGACGGCAGAACACTGATCGTCGGCGGTGAAGCCAGCAACCTGAGTATTTGGGACCTGGCCTCACCAACTCCGCGCATCAAAGCAGAACTTTCGTCGAGCGCCCCAGCATGTTACGCTCTAGCAATCAGTCCAGATTCGAAGGTAAGTTGTATTTCTTCTTTTAGCGCATGGTGATAACCCTACATTCGCTCATCTATACGAACTATATCTCCAATTTTACGGCTTTTGGAAAAATTGATATCAACTCCAAAAAGTGTCCAAAGGCAGCGCGGAGGGATTCGAAGTTCAAAGATGTTTTTTTCTTCTTTTTTTTTTAACCCGACACTTTCAAAGTAGGTCAGTGCTATTCACACGCCCATGTTAATACAAAGGAGACTTGAACACACGGAAACCAACCTAATGCATTTTAAATGGAAGGTGACTTGAACGAACGGAAACCAACCTAATACATTTAAAATGGGGCAGCGTGTGAATAGTCACTGTGTTCAAAGTTTAAGGTTATCTTGAGCAGTTTTCCTCGTGAGTGTCAGAACTTTCTCTCAAGTCATAATTTTTGGTTTAATCTTCTCGGGACATTACAGTCAAGCACATTCAAATGCCGGGCCTACTAAAACCGTGGTCTTATCTGGTTTGTTTAAACCAGTCGGGAACCCTCACTCAGGCTTAAGGTTTCAGGCAGAACGCGTTATACTGTATGCTTAAATTGCAACATAACTTCTCTGTCTAAACACGTTATCTCTTTCCGCTCCGCTGAGCGTTTTGTACACAAAGTTTGTGGTCAAAAGGCAATCATAAAAATGTACTTCTTTACTTGCTGAAAAGTGCAAAGCGGTTACATCTCACGGCGTACTAAGATAAAAAAGGCTGGTCTTATTAACAAGGCACGTGCCTATTAGCCCTGCATTATTCGCACGGCATATACGTAAATGTCATCTATTCTGACCTACTCCGACTTAACCTAGCCACTAAACGAGTGCTAATCTAACGTAACCTAAACTAGCCACTAAACGAGTGCTAACCTAACCTAACCTAGCCACTAAACGAGTGTCAACGTCCCGAAAAAAAAGAACATGCCGGAGAGAAGTATCGAACCCGGGATTCCTTGCTTCAAAGCGTAATGCGGAACCATCACGCTACAGTGAAGACTTATTGAATAAATGTGAGCCGAGGGAAAATCGTGTGCATTGACAAGCACGCATTTCGACGCGAGTGCTTGCCTTGCGAATAATCACTTCGGATTAAAAAAAAGCTACTTTGCAGTCACCAAACTGAAAAATGACTCGCAGTAAATATGATTGTAGCAATCATCCTAGTTTCGTGTGTGGTCAAATTTGAGTGTTATTTTTCAGGTTTGCTTCAGCTGCTGCTCAGACGGAAACATTGCGGTTTGGGACCTGCACAATCAGGTTTTAGTGAGGCAGTTCCAAGGCCACACCGACGGTGCGTCATGTATAGATATTTCAGCCGACGGCACCAAGCTATGGACAGGAGGTTTGGACAACACTGTGCGGTCGTGGGACCTCCAGAAGGGTTTGCAATTGCAGCAGCATGATTTCTCATCTCAGGTGCGTAGAAATTACCGTATTTTGCCCTGTGTAAGCCGCACTTATTTTACCTTTGGTACCCCTCCTAAAACCGGGTGCGGCTAACGGAAGCGTTTTTGCACGTGTCCTATGGGACTAGGTTCAAGCCCAGCCCTTTGAAAACGTGGGTGCGGCTTATTAACGGGTGCGGCCTGCACACGGACTTCTAGCAGTGTGGCTCATGATGATAACATTTGGGATGATCGTTTTTGTTAGCTCTCGGGATTCGATGTGATGCACGTTCAAACTTAACGTTCCGAAATCGATTTTCAAATGAAATGATGATGTCAGTCTTCTCAATTTTAAAATAAGGAATTAATGAGTCATGATTTTCCTTCCATGTTCCTCGAACGAATTGAATTATTTGAGCACCATCGAAAACTCAAAGTTTATACCGCGTGTTTCAGAGCACCCGTCCATCCCTTAATTCTACGGGGTCGGTTTCGGGATAGAAAAGTTTCCACCCAAAAAGTTGGGCGCGTTGTTTCCAAGGAAAAAGGGGTGGACGGCTGCTCTGAAACACGTGGTAGACTAGAGGCGAGACGGTTGTAGCTTCTAATCAATTTTCGATTAAATAAAAAGACCGTTCTCTTAGCGTATTACTGTTTTCTCTTCACTTTGATCGGAAGTGTTATGTAAATACAGATAAAAATCGGGTTTTAGATGAGATCGGATTCTGTTTGCTGACCTCTCAAAACTTGTAGAAAACCGGATTAAAGCAATAAGTTATACGCATCAAAAATATCAGAACAAAACGGACAACTAACAAAGGTATTGATGTCTTTACCTTTGAGAGATATTTTGATATCTCAAACCATTTGCAAGATAATCCATTAAAACCATTTTTATGTACCTTAAACATAGCAGTCTGGAAGACGGAAGTTTTGGCCGGCGTCAGGCTCGCCCTGTCGACCAATTAGTCATGAGGAATTACTATCTGAAAAGTCTTCACAAATATTCTTCCAATAAGGATAGACTCGTGGCAGCTCGGGATTTGTTTAGAAATATTATCGGGGAAATCGGGTTTTGTCAAACATTTTTTTGTCAGTTACCGTGAGCGTGGACATTTTTGTTTCAGATCTTCTCCCTTGGCTATTGTCCGACGGGCGAGTGGTTAGCAGTGGGTATGGAAAACTCGAATGTGGAAGTCCTCCACGCCACGAAGCCCGACAAGTACCAGCTGCACCTCCACGAGTCGTGTGTTCTTTCGTTACGGTTTGCCGCGTGCGGCAAGTGGTTTGTGTCGACCGGCAAGGATAACCTGCTCAACGCCTGGAGAACGCCTTACGGAGCCTCGATTTTCCAGGTAAGGCCCGAGCGACCCGCTGGGTTGGCAGGTACAGAGGGCCACAAATGGGATGACCGCTTCCATGAGAAATACATGGAAGCAGGGTTCATGACTTTTGTGGCCCACTGTACTTCGACCTCTGCAAACGATTCCACCCGATGATTTGATTTAGGACGATCATCGAAGAACATGACAAGGGGTGACAACCAATGAAATCCAGTCTACGAAAGGCCTTGATATCCGGCTGTTAGATTCGGTCGAAACGTGGCTGTTGTCAGCGTTTTTTCAAGTTTTTTACTCCTTGACCACTGTCCGCTGACATCTGGCTAATATTTAGGTACATTCAGCAGATATTTTTAATAGTCTGCTGAAATCTTTACGATACTATTGAAATTTGTTCAATTATCTTGATATCCGTTTATTTTTCCTATGATATCCTGATATCCGATGTACAGATTTCCACCAAGATGTTACCCCTTGGAACATGATGTTCCCTAAACGTCGTAGTACGGCGAAGGTTACCGGTTATTTCATCCCAACCCGGAGTAAGGAATAGTGGAAAGAGAAAGAAAAATCACCGATGGAACACGGAGTTAGTGATTTTTTCTGAGTTCTCTTTCCGCATTGTTGTGCGTTGTTCGATGTTACGCTTTTAGCCCGTGACACAAGTAGTACAGGAGAAGCTGCCCTAACCTCGCGCACACATGCGGGCGGGGAGTTTCCACTTAGTGGGTTCTTTTCTTAGATGGCTGTGCGAGAGAGCAGTACCGTGCCACCATCTCTAGACTGCGATACTACTTATCAGCCCATTTTAATCTAATTTATCTCCTCGTGAAGTGCAACTTCAAGGCACTACTTGATCACTGACTATCCCAGTCCATTCCGCCCTAATGGGCTGATTTTGACCTTTCTGATAGAGTTTTTGAATTACGAATATTTTCCCACTATATGTCTCTTCAGGGTTACCACAAGACCTAGAAATCAGAGAAATCTGTAATATTAAGGAATGAAAAAGTTTTCTCAGAAATGCCAGGGTAGACCCAGATTAGAAGAAAAATGTCAGGGAAGCGCTGCGGGGAAAATAATCCTTGCTTGCTTAAAATCAGAAACGTCAATAATTACCGGTTCAAAATATCAGGAAAACTCGAAAAAAAAGTGTCATGGGAATCAGAAAAATATCAGTCAAATTGAAAATCGTTTTTTTTTTTTTGGCATCCCTGAACGTCAAACCCTCAGCAACTTTGACAAAAGCTAGAATTTTTATAAGTCACTAGTCCCATTTCACATAATTTTAAGGGGAAAAAAACGTGATAATCTTGTTACATTTTTGTTGGGCATTCTGCGGGCAAAAATCGTTTAGAATACGAGTGCGGTAGGGGAGACCGGGGCTAGTTGACAAGTTTTTTATATTTTCGACTGTGCATCGAAAATGGGGAGGAATTGAGTAAAACCGTTTTCACCATTGCATAATACATCTCTTTGGGTGTTGAATGC
>Ga0058701_10004012_pt1 | contig 11843 bp, 6 predicted proteins | sample AgamicOrMae_FD_97039 | JGI IMG/M metagenome (GOLD analysis project Ga0058701, IMG submission 97039) | Agave microbial communities from Guanajuato, Mexico - Or.Ma.e | ecosystem: Host-associated > Plants > Phyllosphere > Phylloplane/Leaf | place: Guanajuato, Mexico | collected 2012-06-04 | reverse complement strand
TCGCTAACGAAAGGTGTTTACATGTTACGTTTTATCACCAACAGAGAATGATGAGTTTCGCGGCATACGCGATGAATATTACATCAATGTAATGAAGTTGTATACTTGTAAGAAATGGGCGAATGGAGTACTGCCAAAAAAGAGGACGCAGGTCTGTCGGGGAATTTTCTAATTCAGCTCCTGAGGAATTTTGCTGGGAGGCTGCTTTCTTGGAACGGATGGGGGAAAAGGACCAACAATAGATGAGATGATCTTAATAAACTTACCAAACGGATTTCAAGTTACCGGCGCGGTAACAGAACAGACTGTATTTTATTGGAAGCGTCTCCTTGGGCGGTAAGCAACGCGGGAACAAGTTGTGCCAACAACTTTTCAAATATAAATGAGGAAACAACAATGGATTTTTTTATGTTGGATAAGTTAGTAAAAAGCAGAAGAAAGACGAAAATTAATTTTTCTTATTTTTCTCACAATCGAGGTGTTTCATAGAGACCTTGGAGAAATTTTTGTTCTCATTTCACAAAATTTAAATTCGCAAAAGTAAACAGGAATACATCTTTGGCATTATGTGGATTAAGGCCCAAACGTTTCAATATGTTTTACCGATGCTTTTAGAATAAGTTAAAAATTGATTTTCCGCAAGTAGCTTTTACATAATTAACTTTCGAGATGGGGCGAGAAGACGACCACGGGATTCGCAAAACAGGATGGTACATTTTGCGTGAAAGAAAATTCTTGTCAAATGCGGCGGAGTCTCCCAACGAGCTGTAAAGAGTTTCAACAATGTCCTTTCAAAACGAGCAGCTACCTTTCGTAAGGCGTGCACTAATGAAAGTTTCTCACCTATTTGAGATACGTTTGTCTGAAAGGACCGAGTCTTTTGTCGGTTCGCTTCGTGCTGTTTGCCTCTTCGTGATTCGTTGAGGCCACTTCGCTTCTCCGAACAGATTTCTTGCCTTACGCGGAGCTAAATACTCCGTTTACCGTCTTTGACGGCAAGGCCCGTAGCATCGTAGAAGCTTGACTTAAAATGTCTAAGTACAATTAATTAGTTTATCATAATGCTGGCTCTTTTGGCGTGAAACGATAGCGGGATTCCAAAAAGTTTGAAGTTGATGAGGCAACTTTTCGAGGTTTGTGAGAGAAGTGTTCCACCTAAGGGGCTTAAATATGTCCAAAGGAAAACTGCTTTGCGAAGGATGTTCGCGACTATATGAAGGTATAACTATTCATAACCATTTCGGAGGTAAGCTCTTGTCGAGCACTTTCGTTGGATACGGCTGAATATGCGACAGTCTCAAAAGCTTTGAGCTCGGCAAAAAAAATCCTTATCACTAATGATGTCCATTCTGCATTAGAGGTCAAAAGACGTCAAAAAGTTAAACCTTTGGCCCAATGGAGAGCATTTGATTTTCTGACCATATAGAAGATTAAAAATGTTTCTGTATTTTGTATAATTTGAAAAAATCTATGAATGCAACTTCGGCTGAAGTAAGAATTCAGCTCGTCTCAAACCAGCGCCTCTTGGGTTTAGTATTATCAGTCTCAAAAATATTGATCGCTTCCATTTTTTCAAACCACCGCAACTATAGAACGAAGAGAGATACGTCAGATATAAACGGGAAAAATTGCTAGATCTTTAAAGGATCTATAAATTTGACAATAGCGATTTTCTCGTGACTCTTTCCGATCCAAAGTTACCAAGGTTTGAAATGCAGCGATCAATACTTTTGACACTGCTAGAACGAACCTAAGCGTATCTTCATACTTGATGTTTTACAGGGTTCCTTGAACTGCGAGGTGTATCAACTTAAATGAAACAATATATTTATTACCTGTGCATATTCACCTTTAGAATGAGTCGAAGATCAATTAAAAATCAGGTAGAAGGGCCAATGCGAGGTCTCATTTTCACAAGGGTAAGCTGGCCAATATCCGAAGTTGTTCGGCGCTCGGAGCATTGTGCGAAATAGGTCGAAACAGGCGAGGCGTTGCAGGAGGCGAGGGTCCAACAAGTTGGGCACCGAGTCCTATCCGGCCAGCTTTTGCAACAGCCGTTGTTCTCAACCGCACCGCTGACATGCTAATCAGTTGATAGCAAGAAGCGATCCAATGCCAATAACTTCAACAAACTCCACAACCAAGGCCACACACATCTAACATGAGTATTTTCCAATTGCGAACGACCAACGAGTTCGTAAGAAAGTTTCCTGATACGTCAAATTCGAACGCGCGTATCTCCCAAACCAGTTAAGATATCCTTACACATAGGAACCATCTTTGGACTGCTCAGAGAGCGATCTAGAACTTCATGATATTTTTGTTGATATTTCTGTTCTTGTTTTTCGAGTTAACAGCGCTTAAATCGAAATAAATTTGGCAACATTGCTTTCGAATCCATAATGTTTCGAGATTTACTATTTAGTCAAATGTGAACGTCATAAGCTTACTGCCTAATAGGGATGATCTGAAAAACGCTATCTTTGGATTGTTTATCTCGAGAACAAACATACTGAACTGTAATACAGAACAATACACAGTAGGTTATCTCTGTTCACTCCTGAGATGGCACCAATTACAGACAAGAGCGCAAAATCTGACAACACTGCGGTTTCGACAAGCTTATTGTTCCGGTCAGCGCTCCCAGACGTTTTTCGGCAAAGTATCTGTGACTATGACACAACGTCCTCGATCTGAAGCGTGAAAACGAACTCCTGAAACTGACTGTCATTTTGATATTGGCCACCAACATGCGGTGGAATCTTGCCTCTCTGTTAAGTCGATCATCAAGGAACGCTTTGAGCGATTCCTCCATGCTTTGGGCGTACATCATGTGCTAAAAAGTACCGATGTCTCCTTCGATATTCTCTTCAGTTTCCTCGAATGGTATTGCCGAAGCAATGATTGCGTCCAAGGGAATAAACTTTTTTTCCTAGAAGAGTGTAGAAAGGTCTGTTTTGCTGTTGGAAGGTGACGCTACGATCCCAACGAGCAATCGAGGTGGACAAACCGCTGACGTTTCAGCTGACGATGACCTAAGTTATCCAGCCAACTGACGCAGCCGGCTGCCGCAGTCGGCTCGACTGCGGCAGTAGCCTTCGAAATAGCTTACTGTGTCCCGTTCGACACAAACTTCACTCAAAACTTTCAGGGGTCACATCAACCCACAAATATGGCGCGAATTCATCAGGAAACTATTCCTTCCCGCAGCAAACAATCAATAATATTTTGGAGATAAAAAAAACAGCAACCTATCGAGTTAATTCTCCATACGTCTGTCCGTGGTGGGTTCTATAAAGTATTTTGCAAAACCTTACTATAAAGTCAAATAATTAAGGTAAGAGGAGGTTTGGATAAGACTGAAGTCACATTTTAAGATGGCAGTTAAGACGTGTGTACCGCAAACCTTGCGCCAACTTTTCCTTTTAGCGGATACGGAGAATCATACTAAATACTGCTGGACTCAAATGACCTCTTCATGGGGCCAGCTTGTCCACAAAACAATTCTCTTTGCCGGTTTTTCGACAAATTTTCCTTGGAGATGAATCAATTTTTTTGCTAATATTTCAATCTCACAATCAGTCGTGGACGTAAATCCACGAATTTCACTTCTGTACCTGAGCTTGCAAGCAATCTTCCCATAAAAAAGACATTTTTACTGAAGTGAGGCTAAAACTGCGAAAAGTATCATATACGATTGCTTAAACAATCTCAATCATCTTTTGATACATCACGATCACATTGTCCTCAGCATCCACTACCCGAATCAATCTCCGACGATGAACTCGCCCATGTTTCGTTCTGTCCATCCATCAATTTCGTCCGCTCTGTCAATCCTTCATCCTTCCCCCAAATAAGAGCAATCCGTCACTAAGGTATCATTTTTTATATTATTTATAGAAGTCTTATTTCCCTTATTCCATGCAGGAAGGCCCTTCAACCCCGTACAGGACCGACATTTGATATAGACCTACTCCACCGTTAAGCCAGAGCCAATACCAATTACTTCTTTTCTGCGTCTCCCTCGTCAGGAGTTCCACTTCATTCTCCTCCTGCTGTATTCCTCCATCCATCTCTTCATTACCTAACTACCCTTTATTCCATCATCTGCAAAATCTCCCCTTTTTGTTTCTCTTTTCTCAGCCCTTTTCCTTCCTGCACCCACATTCGTCATCAGTTAGTACCTCTCCGCTTATGGATGCTGAAAAATAGTACCCGTGAATAATGTTAGATGAAACCTCTCCTTGAAGGGGACCCGGAACTCTTTTTGCAAGTTTCAATCGCGGTAATATCGTTCTAGGGCACTTTAAAACGAAGGGGTAGCACAGTACTCCTCATAGATTCTGCCCAACATCATCACCGGTCAGTGTATTGTACCCGAGCCGAGTTGCAATGTAAAATTTATGAATCCGCAGCTCTGTAGCGTGCGTGTTTTACTATATTAAACGTTTTTCTCTCCAGTCCAGCTTTTGTTTACTTATTTAGATGTTTCCTAAGTGTACCCTTTAGAGCACCAGCAAATTAAATTTTGAACACCATTTCGGCAAAGCCCAAGCTGTAAAAAAAAGGATCTCGTTCTTTTTCTCACCGAGTCGGACTTTGACACTTTTTGCACGTACTATCAGTCCAAAAGGTATTGTCCAGTTCTGGTCGTGCAACAAGGCGGTGGCCAATGTCTTTCCCCATAAGGCGGAGCCTTCCAGCGCGACCAGAACCGGACAATACCTTTTGGACTGCTAGTACCGTTACTTGCAGTTTTAGGTAGCCTTTCGTGGCTCTTATATTATAAGCCTTCATCACTGAGCAGAGTAAGAGCAAAGTGCGGCATAGGGCAACCAATCGTACCAATCACCGCGAAGAAGAATCTCACCAATTGCTCAATGGCTGTATTGCCGATGAGAAATCGCATCACTGGTCAAGCCACAATGATAAAGAAGGTGCTAGCTAACGTCACCTAACTGTAGCCTACGTGGTTGTATAACCTTAAATATCAATGAATCCTCATTAATTACGAAAGATTAAGCCGGCATAGGATACATAATTTAAAAGTATCTGAGAATATTCGCTTAGCTTCATCATGAAAATGTATTTAGTTAACAATTGAAGGAAGTTCGAGGGTTGTTAGACAAAAGGGATCTTGCTTTATTTCCGACCTAACAAGTATTTGAAACAAAACAAGGCGTTGTACGCGTTTGTCTAGACCATGTTCAGTCTGGCAGAGCCTCTTCGCTCCGTACAAAGAGAAGATTTCCAATAAGTAGACTCTGAGCAAGTTGCTTGAAGCAAGTCTTGACGTAGTAACGTCACAACACAATTAAATAAAGTTTGCAACAAAAACACGCTTTTCATCTGTTTTTGCAGACCCGTTGCCCCGTTTCGCAGCATCAAGGAAAATCACCCCTTAGCACACCACTCCCTGAAGCGTAATGCGTTTTAACCCGTTGTCTCTTAAAACAAAGTTTCCATAAGTGCGGCAAGAGAAGGGGAGGGACACTTTTTCGATTTTGCGATTAGCACAATGTAGCACATGATAAATGGGCAAATTTTTTGATAGATCTACGGTAGGAGATTCAAATTTTATCATATTTTTGATGACTTCAAACTTCAAACCTGTTGAATAATAATTACCGATATACTTTTTTGAAATAAAACGTTTTTCTTGTATCGATGTAAAAGAAACTGAGCGGGATACGAACTGTAATCTTTAACGCTGACAAGGCATAATAGTGAAAAATAACAGACACCTTCTAAATCAAATGAATCTAAAAAAACATAAAAGTAGAAAAAAAATGTATCCTTTACAAATGAGAGTGTGCCTTGATTTCGACTCATCGTGTTCTTCCCCGACGATTGTTTAAGTAAAGCTGAAGCTGTAGAAATAATTGAAACTTTACGAGGTCGGGGCCCTTTTAGCTCTTGTTTACGCAATATTAAAAGCAATCTGTAGTACACATACTCAAGGGGATACTAATGTTGTCTCAAGGGAGCACTTGGTCACACCGCAAAGCTAAATAACGTTGCCGGTAAGTCCACTTCGGTGCTCATTGTGCAGCATTAAGTCATAAAAAGACCCTTAGGAACACTTTTTGAGTCTGTGGTGCTCGCACTTTCAATTAAGGGTAAAAAATAAAAGATCATCTCTTGAGTTTGGGCTACCCTGTCGCGAAACGATTGCCGTTTAGACTTTTGAAGTTTTGGTAATTTTCCAGTGAAAACTGCTCGCACGCCGGTGTTTTGACTGACAATTTTTCTGTTTAAATACAGAAAATATTTTTTCAACCTACGGATGATACCATAACCTTGGGAAGGCAAGGGTAGGTAAAATGAGATTGGGTTTGGTATACACTAGCTTATGTAAGGTAAGTAAGATTATTCTGATAACAATATGCAATGGTAGGTTAGGCTGATTTGGGCTGGGGTACGTTACGGAAAACAAGTTTAAGTTGATTAGGTTATAATGTTAGCTATTCTTAGGAAAGGACAATTTATATCGGAAGGCTACAGTTTCACTAGATTAGCCCTGCGATGCCGTTCGGAAACAGAAAAAAAAATATTATAGAGGATCTTTCCAGTTCAGTATTGTCAGAATTTAAAAAAAAATATCACCCCTCTGGCAACATGAAATTTAATAATTTAGGCATTCTTTCAAAGCTTAAAATTTCGTATTTTAATGGAAAAAAATCCTTCCAATATCTCTTAATCTAAATTTTACTTCAAATACTTTGGGCTGTCTTGGGTTAGGCAAAAATCGGTCCAGTTTTGTTAGCTTATCTGATCCAAGCTTACTGTGAGCCTAGCTGACAATTAATTGTGAGAGGACGTTAAGCTGTGTGGGGTTAAACTCCGTCAGAGAACTCCGTAAAAGAAGCCGAACTCCTAAAAAGAAGGGCGAAGACGGAAACACGAGCCAAAGAAAGGGAGGTGGTGGAGGTAGGCACTGCCACCCCACCCATTCGCCAATTCACCTGACAAGGTGCCCACCCCCAACACGTCCCTCGGGGCGGAAAGGGTACCCCAAAGTCTTCCCCTTCGCTACCCCAAACGAAATCCGACTTCTAAATAAATAACTCCGGCCCTACTTTTGGTCGATACAAGTCACACGAAGATAGGGGCTCTGAAATCGGGATTCGTAGCCGTCTGCATGAATACCGCTTATTCTTTATTTATATATTTAGCCGGAAAATGGCCTCACTGTTGACTGCAATAGCCAGAACGGTTTCACACACTGCGTGACGCGAATAGGCAAGTCTCCGAATAGTGATGCATTAGTCTGTCGAATTCGCACATCAGAATCGAGATTGGTATGGTTATCGAGAGCTATTGTGCCCCTTAAACGGCGAAAGGGTGAGCTGTCCCTTTTAATATTTCACCACCGTTTTATCTGAGCCTATTTTTCTTCCCTCGCTATACTGGATGGTTATTTCTGTATCCGTATAAATCATAGAGAATTGAAAATCTCATAGCTCCTAAACCATAGTAATAAACCATATATCGAGGTTACGACGGTATGGAGACATAGTAGGCAACACAGTACCCGTATTTTATTTCGATACGAAACAAGATTGGGGCTCATACATGTACTGTGCGTATCTGATAAGGTAGTTATTGGGCACTTTTACTACTCAGGAGGGTATTCTCTGGCACAAAAATATCCTCAGAGAAAAAGTTGGAGTTTTTCAGATTTTTTTAAAAATAAAAGTTCAGTCCATTGAAGCTACTACATCTACGTAGGATCGGTCAGGTTAATTTTTATGGCACTGGGTTAAATTACCGCTTAGGAGATGTTAAGTTACCAACTGAAGAGGCATTTCCTTGAAGAAGGCAACTCTAATATAAAACTTCCAGTACACATAAGTTTTAGCTTGTTTGGGGCGTTTGCCATATGGCGTTTCCTATCGAGCGTTGGCAACTTAGTAAACGAAAATCAGAGGATGCCAGTTCTTCGTATTTGTACAATAAGATAAAAGATAAAGTGGCTTTGTTGCTATAGGAATAGTTTTACACCATGAGCGGAAGACAATCTATTTTCGTTATCAGATATATCTTTGACGGCATAGATTGGTATACAGCCCTGGTCGATAATATCCTGGTCACGAGACCATTAGTTCGGGGAGGGGGGTACAACTAGCAGGCCCTACAAAATTAACATCGTAATGTTACTTAAGTTCGTTGCCGTGCCTTGGCTTCTACCAAAAATAAAAACAGAAAAAAATGTTAATAAAAATACATAGTAGACAGGTCATTTGACAAAATTCAGATATGTAACAGCGACAGCAGAGAAAGGATAAGATCCGGTAAAAGGAAAAATAATTTAAAAAGAAATTGTGAGATTTGCCCATTCCTTATCTGCTGGCTGTTCTTCATACTCCCTGGAAACATTTCCAAAGCGACAGCAATTTGTAATGCCATTTTGGTGGTAGCAAAAACCGAGACCTGCTAAACTTTGCTTAAATCAGTAACTCAATGGGTTCCAATCAAATATTTCCTTAAATTTTGAGCGAAAACTGATTGCTGATTCTTTTAACTCAAACCTTTTGAGGCATTTCCTGAGTAAAAATCGATTTAACCTACGTCAGCTTTCTTGAGGAAACCACGCAAAGGGTAAGCAACTTAGTATTGTTTGCCGAGCAAGCAACCGAGATCCAAGTAAAGTGCTGCTCATCATTTAATCAACGCTCTCATTTCATAAAGTTCATTAATTTGCAATAAAACCGCGACAAATTCCAGACCACCACGAGCTATTATTTAGAGCAAACCATTAGACAGTTTTTATTCCTCGCGGAATCATTTTATAATGCCGTTTCCTTTTCCCCCATCCAACTAATCGCCTTTACTGGCGGGGCGCCTCCGAAATCTTAATCATCCCGCCTTTATTCGACTTCATAATTATTCGTCCAGATTAATTCTTAAGTCAAATCTCATCTCCCACCCATTGTCAGTCGCCATGGAAGCCACAATCATCACAATCTGTCAACTTACATGAAATGTCCCTCTCCGGGAATTCGCAAAGTCTTCCGATGGTCTTAAATCCGTACCTGAAACAAAAACATAAAATAAATAAATAAATAGGATGACGCAGATGCAACCAGATGGGTAGGACAAACCCATATTACATGATTAACATTTTCAAGACATGGAGGTTATGCGTCGACGCATCCAATTGGACTTAAACTCTTTTAGCTAGCCTTAGGAAGTCCTAAGACCTGTTTCAAGTGTAAAACTAATAGGAGTAATAAATATTTGGTAATATCCCCCACGAAAGGACTGCATTCAGCCATATCAATGAAATGGTCCTGACAAGTGCATGGCCAAACTGATATGACCAAAACTATGGCTAAAAAATAATCAAAATATGCGCTTTCTTGATTGTAGTACCAGACTTGGGACTCGCTAAAGCAGGTGTTTCTTACTATGAACTTAAGTTAACAAAGTTTAATCTCCGATCCACCCCACAAATACCGTGTCTATTAACGGGAACTTCCCGCTAATAATCCATAACCTGATTTAAACTACCCCAAACACACCTAACCTCACCTTGCGTATCCTAGCCTCGATTCGGCTAATCCACACCATGGTGGTATACTCCCTGCGTTGAAGAACATCCTTTTTCACTGTTTCCACTGAAAAAAATATAAAAATAAACGTGGAATTCATTTTGATTCGCTCGTTTCTATGGGCTTCAAGCAAAACAAGCTGTGTGGCGTCCACAAGGCCGTCCACAGATTGCATGTTCTGCATGACAAATGCACTTTTGCATACATAACGAACTTTTCGACTGCATTCAACAATGGCATGAATCGGATGGTCAGAATTAGTAACACTAATAGTGAGCGCTACATCGTACAGCACCGTTGGATTTGTTTAGTGCAGTAAGCTGTCATTTTACAAGCGGGCTGCAGCTGCCATCAAGAGCTGTACTATTTATCTTCGTTATGCCAACCTTGTTGAGAATGCTTGCTTCAGGTTCATGGCCGAAAGACCTGTGCGACTATTCAAGCTCATGTTTACAACGAAAATCTTTTTAGGTTATGGTCTGGGTATCTTTTTTGAGTATGAAACAAGAGCGTATAGCAGGTATGGGTTTGTTTTCAGAGTAGCCCCACCAACAGGCGCATCCATGGCCAGCTCTTGTCCGAATGACATCTTCCATTTCATCGGCATGTGGAATGGAAAGGGAAGGAAATTCCCAAGAAATAGTGCAGTACAATGCTAAAATGTGCTATTAATGGATCTATAAGCAGTAAAGTTTCGTGTTTGAAAAGGAAAATAAATAAATAAATACGCAATAAATACCATAAATGAAAGGTCGTGAGTAGTCTTACACACAACGCATAATACGTACCCACACGTAACGTTTTTTCCTCCTTGTCTAACTCCTATAACCACCTAAAGAGAGCTCCTGTACGCCTCTCTCTTAAAAGGAAAAGGGAACAAAGCAGATAAAGGCATTATACAAAATGGTACGTACTTGAGAGGATAGTTGTCAGATTTAACCCGGATAGACATTTAAGTACCTATTCTTCCGGCTAATTTTATATCCTCTCTGTAGCAAAAAAATGAATTTTTTAAAGCAATTTCTGCGACAACTAGACTAAAATGGGTTAATCTCAAGTTAATTAGTACGCGGGGAAGCTTCTTAAAGAGTAGACACTAGGAGATACCCGCCGCTGCTCAAAACATATTCCGAGATTACGGGTGAGCCTGCCTTCCATTCAAGTCTGCTTTTCCTTTTTCGATTTTTCCTCAATTAGAATACTTTGCGGTGAGTCTGCGGGAAAAGGCTCCCGCTAAGAAGATTCTCTCCACGTGACGGAGAACCCCTTCTTTTTTCTTTTTTTTTCCTTTTTCAATTTAAAATTGGCGGTTTTTAACATGATATTAATCTTCACTCTTCATTCTAAAGTCCGCATTTATTCTCCGGTCTAATTTTTCAAATTTCAGATCTAGATTTGGATGAGGAAGTTTCTCAATTAGGTAGAATGAAATATTCGAAAGCTAAAAGGAGAAAACTTTTTTATTTTCATTTTTCCTGTAACCGCTGAGGATTGACCTTCGAAATTATAAAATACGAAAACAGTTCCCTCATCATAGTGATAGTGCTCACATATTAGCCTAACGAAAAACAAAAAAAAGCAAGAAAAACTCGATGGCAATTTCACCAACTTGAGGCGGGCTGTGATGCACCCTACTGCATCAATAAAATAATCTTAGAGCATTCTAGAGCCATAAATGAACTATTAACCTTCCATAGTGTCACATGTGAGTCAGGTAATTGTCTTGCCTTTTCGGTGTTGTTCCAATCGAGGAAATGTTGTCGGACTTCTGGGTTATTGAAGGTCCTTCGCATGAAGTCTACTTACAGCCATCACTTTTACACTGTCAAGGACGAATTACACAAGCAGAAAATGAATTCACCTCGACATCAACACAGGAGGATCTTACTTGTTAGCTGTGTGGCAGGCGGCCCACAAGTGGAAGCAAATTCACGCTACTTCAAATACACAAACTTCAACAGCGATTTCACATCATTTTAACAATACACGCCCAGTTAAAGCTTAAAAAGTTTTAATTTAAAAGAATGAGCAAAAAATTTTGGCTGATAATTCTGTAAAATCCGATATTTTGAAATGAATTCGATCTTAACAAACCCGAACAAACCCCTACAAGGTTGATGTAATATCAACTCATATAAGCAACAAAACGGTAGCCCAAATTAACATAGAATATTTTTTTTCGTCAAAATCTACGTTGGAGAACAGCCCGTCGGCCCCCGAGAACAGAGTTTTAACTCAGCGAAGTACGATTAGGTCGGGCCAACTGAGCGAGGCGCTGTAGGGACCGTC
>Ga0058701_10004011_pt1 | contig 11843 bp, 16 predicted proteins | sample AgamicOrMae_FD_97039 | JGI IMG/M metagenome (GOLD analysis project Ga0058701, IMG submission 97039) | Agave microbial communities from Guanajuato, Mexico - Or.Ma.e | ecosystem: Host-associated > Plants > Phyllosphere > Phylloplane/Leaf | place: Guanajuato, Mexico | collected 2012-06-04 | reverse complement strand
GCGGGAAAAGCGACAGCAAGACAGACAGACAGAAGGACAGACAGACAGACACACAGACGGATTGTCCAAAACCACTTTTCTCGACGTTTTGGGGGTTGTACATCCCAAATTCGGTCTTATCTCCAAGTCGATTTTTTGCACGATGCCAATACTTCCATTGACATGGAAGTAAAAAGGGAGAAAGCACTGAATAACTGCTCGAGAGCATTTTGCGCGAAGTGTTTGCGAACGAGCAAAGCTCACTTGTCAAATTGTCAAACTTGTTGATAATAGTTCCAGCAACTTTTTGAAAAAGGCTACATCGCACTTAGAGCGCTTGACAAAAAATGCTCTATGATTTAAAAAAAAAATGAAAAAAATAAATGCCTGAACCAGCAGCATATAAGTCTAGCAATAGATGGGCCAGGCCTACGTTCTCGAAAGCAAAGCGCGCAGCTTATTAGCCTGACCGATCGAGTGCACACTCTACGCGGCCTTCAGTGAGTGTTTTTCATTATTCATTGTATTTTCGAAGAGTCGAAGATTTTTCACCCCCGACTTTCGAGGCGGCCAGCGGGGGTAGTTTTCGCCGATGAACAAAGCGGCTTGGAGGGTAAGTGTTTTTTATTATTCTACTTCTAATAGACGTATTTTCGGAGGGTCGAATATTTTTCGCCTCCAACTTTGAGGATGGGTAGCGGGGATAGTTTTTAGTTATGGCCCATATCATTGCTCATTCTTGTGACTGATCGTGAGTAAGGTCCTCTCCCAGCTTTGATGGGTCCCATCCTTAAAGGAAATTGACCTCTTGTTCCGTTCCCTTGTTAGTTCGAAGGCAACATCAAACTGAAGGCAATTAATAAGCAAGGGACGAAATCAAGCTTACAAATTGGCAACCTGTTTTGAGTCGTCGTTATTCAATGAATTGTACTTAGATGACTAGCGTTCATCTTAGTCTGAAGTAAACAGTAAACTCAAGGTTATTTAAAAGCTAGGATCAAAACCAAGTTTAAAATTGTTCGGCAAACTGTCTTTAGGCATGCCCGTCATAGGACGAAGTGCACTACAAGGACTAGCGTTTATCTTACTTCAGAGAAAACATTATAAACTAAGGAACTATAGGTTAGGTGCAAAGAGAAGTTCACAGTCTTTCGGCAACGTAATGCACCGCGGTACTCTTGCTACTTCTATCGATCTTCTTTTTATCTTTCAACTCTTCAGTCCGCCGCATTCCGCACTGCTTCAGTCTCATCCGCAGGTAGCATTGTCATATTTTTCTTCGAAGATCGTGACACTCGGGGACCGATGACCCTCCCCAGGCGTACAGTACATGAGACCGTCTGTCAGGTATTTGAGGACATCAACGTTGTGGAACCTCATGGTTTGGGACCTTATTTTTCTGTATAATAGGTCACTTCTGCGATCAGGACGACAACAAAGCATTCATGCGAAACCTCTATCTGGGACCAACTGTCTTCTTTTGTGTCGCTCTTCAGGCCAACGAACTCTTCCAGAGATGTCACGTCGCTGCATGGGTGATCATCTTCGCCTTTCCACTTGAGGCGTCCATGCCCTTTGGACAAAGCTTGTTGGATGTAATTTTTAAGGAGTGAAGTACGCTTCCCGCTATATCATAAATGATGCTGCGTTCATAATCTGGAATGGAATCCAGATTATCAGTGGTTATCACAGGGCGTAGATTGAATTCCTCTTCTGCGAGACCCACGCCGCTACTAAGACTGCTCGTTCTGCTGCTTTTTTCCTCGCTTCTGCAAGCGGATCCACCATGAACGTCGTTTCTTCGTAGTCGTAGTTCGATTTCTTAACAAATGTGTTGGGGTACAAAGCAAAGGTTATCACTTTCAGGATTTGAAGAAACGCTAATGCATGCGGAACGGCTTGTTCAAGTCGAATGCAGGATAACAGGTTTTCTTAACAATCTTGTTAGGTATCCCAACAAAAGGAACGTGTAGTCCTTTTTTCCAAGTAAAGTTCCTGGAGTTTCAAAATGCTTTCTGCCAAAATAGCACTCCTTTTTGTACAGGCTTCCAGTGGCCCTCCAATCCTACTGTCATATGCCGAAACACATAGCTGACGTGTCTCATATGATCTGTGGCCTTGTGGTGACCCGAAGGGTTGTTCTTGCTGAGAGCAACTTTTGCGCATCTGCTCGTGACAATAGTAAAGAAATCGTTCAGTTGTATCACGAACCAGGCTGTCGTGAGGTACGTGGTGTCTTGCTTAACCGCCGACAATTTCTGCAGACCGGCTCCTGTCCTATTGTTTCTGAAATTTGTTGAATGTTCTTGTTCTTTTTGTAAAAATCATCCATACATAAAAAAAGGCAAAACAATTGTTGTGCGTCACGTTAGGCAAGGACACCCCCCCCCCCGGGTAAAGCTGGTTGCACACGATGCGATTTTTCGTGCTGGACGTGCTCTTTGACGGCGTGCGGGGTGCCGTGCGGGCTTCCCTGCCGGAATTTTCTGGTTGTCGGGCTGGTCAAAATCACTCGAACACTAACTTCCATCAGACTTTTGCGGTCCTTTTATACAAAAATGAGAGCAGATTTACCACACTTGCCATACTTGGCACAGTTGCCACACATGCCATACTTATCACATTTGCCACACATGCCTCACATGCCACACTTGCCACAATGGCCACACATGCCATACAGGCCACACTTACCACATTTACCACACTAGCGACACATGCCACACTAGCGACAGTTTCCACACTTGCCATAGTTGCCACGGATGCCAAACGTGCCACACTTACAACATTTACCACAGTTGCCACACTTACTACATTTACCACAGTTGCCACGCTTACCACACTAGCCAGAAATGCCACACTTGCTGCTCGAACCCTCTTGAGTTACATAGTGTTTATAACCTTACTTTGGTAGTGAATGCCCAGTCTCTTCGGCAGTCAATGAGTGGACCTGAGATAGACGCTGAGTACTCATGTTACCATGCTTGGAACATGTTTGGACACGCTCCGCGCCTACGTACAGGGATTAAGCCATATCTTTTCTATTACATATGTGTATAAAGAACATGCAAAAAGCCCTAGAGCCCATTCGCTCGCTGCAAGGCGTACCGCAGAGCTGCAAAGCCAGCGGAGCAAAGGGAAGACCGGTCACAGCAAGCCATAGTTGTCCAAGATCGCTGAGAATTCAACCCCAGTAAACCAAGACCATGCCTCTGTTAAGTTGGGCTACATCGCGGGGATATCGCGGAGGCGGATGCGGGCCGATATGTGTCGTTCGAGTGCAGGGCCAAAACACGCTCAGCGCCGTAACCCTCCGTTCCACTTTATTACGTTTCAACTAGACTCAGCTTGTACCTCGCTCCGCTCATCTCGTATTGGTAAGCCTTTGCTAAGTAAGCCTCGTTGGGCCTAAGTCTCAGCATCAATAAGCCTAGGGTAGGCTAGTGTTACGGTGCAAAATCGTGTCAACCTTGAGGTGCGCTCGAGCCTACGCTCGGGATACCGTTAAGATGTGCTCAAGTTCCGAGCACCAATCCTAGAGGTGCTCAACAACAATAAACCCCGTTGCCAGGTAGCTGTGTAGAAACGCCTGCGAGGCAGTGTTCGCTCATGAGCTTAACTAGGACGAAAGTAAATAAAAGTCCAATCAATTTTCGGCCTGACTGCGCATTTCTTTCCTCCAAAATCTAACAAATTGGCGTCAGAAGTCGTATTTTGCGTTCTTGTGCAGTGGATTGTGAAATCGAGTGAAAATCGTCGTGAAATCGCGATTCACAAAATAATCCGGAGGAGACGCGTCACTCGCTAGTATTCAAGTGTCGCTTTCGGCGAGTTCAGCTCATGTTAAAGTCTTGACTATCAAGTGTACTCGCAAAATTAATTTTGTGAAGTATAACAAGTTGTTTGGGGAAAAGATGTATCCTCAAAACAATTCAGATAACTTCAATGCCATTGAGTTGGTAAGAAGTGCGGCTATGTCGGAGTCGAGCACTCCGCCGAGTACAGTGACAATGACAACCAGTACCAGCATGGCGACCAACGGCGGCGCCCATGATAACAGACGCCCGCTACCTCAATGTCATCTGTCGAACGACCAGTCTCCTGGCTCGATATGGGCTATGTACACTGCCTTGACAACGCGATTAACGCCGATTACTGCGTCTACCATGACTCTGGCATCGACCGTGGTGAGCCCAGCGCTGACTTCACGACCTCGTCCGGCCATAGTTGCGTTACAGCCGAATTACGCTGAAGTCGCCCGTGAAGTAGCCGAACTACGTAGCCAACTTACTGCCCGTGGGAATGTCAATGCGGTTCCGCCAGCGGCCATGCAATCCTCAGCTACCGACGTCTCCCGGAGCGGCCAAGCAGTGGACCGGTCAGCTGTACAGATGCAGCCCATCACTCGAACCTTCAACTTCCTTGAAGAGTCTGTCCCTGCTAGCATCGTAGAGAATCCTGCTCCTGCCAACCTTTTCGAGGGTCCAGTCCCACGATCACGTGATTTATTTGCATCTGCACCAATCGGCTCATTGTTTACAGGTGACTTGTGCTCAGTGCAATCTAGAGTGCCAATAGAGCCGAGGGTTAGTCACGTGATAGTGCCCAAAGCGTCCCAAAGTGCGAACGAACCCGACCGTGCGTGTCAATCCCGCATAAGTGATTCAGACCTGATGGCCGCGATGATCAATCAGAATCCTCAGTTGTAAGGACAGTTGCTGACGAAACTAAGTTTACAGCCCCCGTCATCAACGCAACATACGCAAATACCTGTCAGTCCGTCCGTACCGCATAGAGGTCAGTCCGTGCTTTCCGTCGCTCCGTTCAAACCAATTTTTCAAGCAAGTACAAGTTGCGCGCCGAGTACTAGTTTAGACTCTCAAAGGAGACCGAGTATCGACGTAAGTCAGGAAGTAACCTTATCAACGGCGAAACGGGTTCCCAGGTTCACTGAAAAATATGACGGTACGACTTCGCGGGCTGCGTTCCTACGACTCTTCGAGTTCAACGCTAAGCGCCTGGGCTGGACTGAAGTCGAGTCGAGTTGGGCTCTCTGAACTCTCTCACGTGACGTGATGCTGCTGCAGTATCATCGCTTCCATAGGACCTTCAGGCCAACCCACAGTAATCCCTCCTGCGTCGCTGGCTCCAAAATCGCTTCGGAACCAAGACCGATCCCCGGGTAGCTCGGATGGAACTTTTCCACAGACAGCAAGGTCTCGATGAGTCGCTGGAAGACTTCGCCCTTGCTTTGGACGCCTTGGCCATAGAAGCCTTGCTCGATAACTCTGCTGCTGCCAACCGTTCTGGAGTATATGCCTTTGTTGGAGAACTACGAAATCAGGTAGTGGGTACATTTCTTATCGGCCAAGTGTTCTATGATCCTCCGTCGGCAGTCGTCGCTGCAAGAAGAGCAAGCTGTCTGTCGTTGTGTGCAGAAGCCCGAGCACGTCTCGGAGCACCGTCTCCGTAATCCCCCTCTGCAAATTCACGGACATCACGGGTGGTTCGTTCTGGTGCACCAGAGAAGGACCCCGAGCACCACAGCAGAACACGCTCCCGAAGTCCGCGTTACCCTTCTTCACCACCACGTCAACAACTCTGCAACAACTGCAACAGCCCCCACGACGACGATGAATGTCCAAAGCCGAAGAATACATCGGGGAACAGTCGTGAGGAATCAACCTCAACTGCACCCCATAGGCCACCGGTCACCTACTGGTGCTCCGACGTAACGTGAGTCGGGAAACGCTTAGGTGTTGCCTCACTGGCCGAACAGGCAATGCCGACGACCTCCTTATCGGCCACCTTTCCCGATAGCCCGCCAGAGCGCCAGGAAACCGCATCTATAGCGTGGGATATATCTGCAACTGGTGGAGGCGTACCGAGTACACCGGGTGAGATTACCACCGTGAACAACCACCGTTCTCGTTATCCACTGTACGTCAACACGGCTATAGCCGTCACATCATCATCATCAACACCCCCATCTTGCATCGAAACGCCGAAGAAATTGCTTCGAACCTCGCCGGTAGTCACGATTGAGATCGGCCGAAAAGTTTGTCAATCTGTCGTCGACACTGAAAGTGCCATCACCGTCTTGGCAACTAGCAAATGGCCTGGAGGATAGCTTCCTGACCGAAGTCCATGGCGTCTTCGTTCAGCGACCAGCCATGTCGCCTTCTTGTTTGGACCGGTCCTTGTGCCGTTCAATCGTAATGACAACCAGGTAAACTTCCCTGTGTTCATCGCTGATATCTCCGACGAATGTCTCCTGGGAGCTGACTTCTTGGCACTGCTCCAGTGTCACCTACCCATGGCTGACTTCTCCATCCTGCTTACTCTACCCGACGGCTCTACGACCGTGTTCCGATGTACTGGTTCCTCTCCGTCCCGGAATCGCGAAGGCTACTTCAGACCATCCGAACAACAGAGGCGGTCCAGGTGAAACCTCAGGAAGAAGTGATCTTGTCTGCGTCTTTCGGATCCGGACGCGGATCTTGGTGGATGTACCGAGTTACTCCAATTCCTGTTCACGACCCCAATCCATGTAGCCGCAGACCTAGACGAGCAGGGATAACAGAGGCCCGTGTTGCTCGTACGGAAGCTATGGACTAGCTGACGACCTGCCGGCGCGGATTTGGAACCCAACTACACGGACCATGAATCTGCCAAAGATTACTGCCGTCGGTGACTGTGTCATTTTTCCTAAGATCCCGGAAATACGACCAGGAGTAGAATGGGATTTTCCGAAGGTGTCCGTCGACATTCCGGTTAGTTCAACGGCCGTCGAAGTTAACTCTCAACCGGATGTAGATCCGCCTCAAGATTTTCCTGAAGTATTGAAGCCCCTAGTTCAGAATACCACCGTAGACACTCTGGTACAAAAGTCAAGATTAGTTGATACCTATCGACACAAGGAAGCCTTCTCTCTTCAGGGTGAGTTGGGGCACACCGACTTGGTGTACCATCGCATCAATACGGGCGACGCCATCCCTATAAAACAACCTCCACGACGTCTTGCACTGTTTGCGGGACCCGAAGTAAACAAATGTATGGCAGAGATGAAAGAAGCCGGCGTCATCGTTCCTTGCGACGTGGAGGATAGGGAATGGGTATCACCCATCGTTTTAGTAAAGAAAAAGAATGGATCCTGTCGTTTTTGTATAGATTTTCGCCTATACTATATTGTTGGACGCCCAAGGAAAAGTCATTAACAGGAAGAGACACCTTCCAAACCGAATCTGCGAACACGAGGTAGGCGAAGCGACGAAGAAGCGGCATGAAAAGAGGTACGAGAGGAATAAGTTCAGGGGAAGTAAAGAAGAGGACACCGTCGACAAACTCCCAGGACAGCATTTGAACCGAGCTGCGTTGTGACTGCGTAGTGGCTGCGTTAAGGCTGCGTTGTGGCTGCATTAAATTGTGCTGGACTCGTCGGACTGCGCTGGACCATGCTGCACCGATCACCGTCACCATGAAAATCGGCCCATTTCCAAATTGATTTTAAGTCAACCAAGTTGATTGAGAAACCCCGACCGACTAGTATATGCTGCCGGGCAGAGAAACGAGTCCGATTCAATTTCCTTTGCTATAAGGCTGTGAATGTCTCCCTGTTGGAGATAAATGGTTAGTTGAGCAGGACCGGGTACAAGAATGACCTTGCTTTCTTAAGAATCAGCCATTCCGGGAGTAGGCGCGAACTATCGCAAACGCGCGAGAAAGAGTTTCACGTGATCAGCTTTGTTGGCTCATTGTCAGCTGAGGCGGCATTGTTGTCCGCACACTGCCCATGCTGACACGCTGACCTACTTTCCTCCATTCTTCAAATCCGCAGCGGGAGGATAAGTTGTCCGTGGGAACATTGGATGAGACCAAAGGACAACGAACAGACAAGAAATTGAGACAAAACCCAATGTTGTTTGTAGAGGATAATCTCAAGAGAAGTATCCCCAGATGACGAATACAAGACAACGGTAAGTAACGACAAGAGTGAGTCTAGCCGAGAAGTTCTTGCTTCCATTCCGAAAGTCTCTTTCCACGGATTAAAAAAAATAAATAATCAAAAAATGAAGTGCTCACTTAAGCGTGTACAGTGCCGCTTCAGAGTAGTCGGACATAGTTAAGTTCCAAGGAACTGAAAAAGACACTTCCGATTTAGTTATAAGAAATAAACAATTAAGGCTAAGTACGGGCACCACCCTGTATCAATGTTGGATTTGATGAAATCGCACATATTTAGCGTACACATCCGTGGTGCGAAGACGCCCCCATCCTGGACGCAAACAACCCAGAATGCACGGATGCTGAGAGGGGTGTTTAACCACTACATGGCGAGTCCAAGGTGGCAAGAGGGTTCGCATTCCAGAAGAGAATCTCAGCTGAAGCTCTAATCTAATCCAGCTGCTTAGAAATTATTTAGCCCTTTTTATGGGTAGGGGTTTTTTAGAAACCAGATGATTCTGCTTAAGTGTTTTGCCCCGCGCATCTTAAATGGATAATGGGCTAGCCCCTGCGTATGGTTTTGGCTTATGGGTCAAAGTATGTTTACATCGTTTGACTGGACCCTGAGCCCCTGAATCTCATATAGGAATATAAGAGACTACCACTTTAGGCTACCGATAAGCGTTGGCAATTCGCTAGTTTTCAAAGGCGAGGGGAATGTTACGGTGTAAATCGTGTCAACCTGGAGGTGCGCTGAAGCCTACGCTCGGGATGCCCTTGAGATGTGCTCAAGTTCCGAGCACCAATCCTAGAAGTGCTCAACAGCAATAAACCTCGTTGCCAGGTATGTAGCTGTGTAGAGACGCCTGCGAGGCAGTGTTCGCTCATGAGCTTAACTAGGACGGAAGTAAACAAAAGTCTAATCGATTTTGGGCCTGATTGCGTGTTTCTCTCCTCCGGAATCTAACACTAGGTTAGGTTAAGTTACGTGCCGTTTGCCTGGCTCCGCAACCGCTCTGCTCCTCTTTTATTGGTATACCTTGATAACCTTAAGTCTCGGTAGGCCTTGGTTAGCTTTAGTCTCAGCATAGGTGACAAAATAAGCCTAGGTTGAGTTTATAAGCCAGGTTTTAAATCGCGAGGATTTCGCGGGGGTGGGATGGAGGGGGTGGCTTGTACCTCGCTCCGCTACCGCTCCATTCATTCCATTTGTACCGGTAAGCCTAAGGAAAGTTAGGGCTAAAGTATCCGTAGGTCCGACGCGCCGCGCCTGCCTACAGAACGGTCCAACTCACGCGGCAAGGTGGCTTGTACCTCGCTCTGCTACCGCTCCGCTCATCATGAGTCGGTAAGCCTAGGGTCGGTAAGCCTGCGCGATAAAATCGCGTGATAAAATTGCGCTGGTAGCCCAGTGCCTTCTTTGTCCTAACTACTCCCATTTTAATTTTAACAGAGAGGACGTAAAAGTGTAAAACTATACTATACTCACTTCTAAAAAAACTAATTTGAACGACGCGAGCCGCAAAGATATAAATTCGTTTAACGAAGCTCACGCCTGCCTTGCCCACGCTAGCGTGAGATGGCGTTGCTGTGTCGCGGTCCCGTAACAAATTTATTTGTTGCGTGAAGATAATATTACTACGGCTCACAAAAATCGTCGCAACAATTTTTTACTTTACCTGTAACAAATTATTTCTTTTTTCTGATAAGAAAGGATTTTCACCTTTTGTCGGAATAAATCCTTTCGTGAAAAAGAGAAATTTGTTAAACATTTTTTCCCGTGAATTCACGGGATAATTAAATATCAAGGCGTATCGAGGCGGTGGAATGGCGTTCTCAAGTTGTCCGGTGTGCAGAAATAAGGTAAAGCGAACTGATAAAGGCATTAACTGCGATGGAGCCTGCGCAAGATGGTTCCATGCTAAATGCAAGAACGTTAATGAATATCGCTCAAAAATCCTGGCGTCTAACAACAATATGGCATGGACCTGTGAGAGGGATGATTGTGTGCTGGCCCCAAACCTCACTCTTATCCAGGCGGAGATTTCCAAACTGTGTAAGAGCATGGAAACAGCTTTATCATCTTATGATATGGAGATCAAGGAATTTAAAAAGTCGCTATCCTTCTTCTGGGATAAATTTGATGAATGGAAACTGCGAATGAATGAGATGAAGTCACTTAAGGAAGAAGTAAAGAAAATGATCAAATCCGGCATCAACAACAAATCGGAGAAAGCGCTGGAGAGGGCAAACCGTGAACTGGAGGAAGATCGTCAACACTCTAAGTTCAATAACACCAAGATATCTGGAGTCCCGTAGTCACGAGGAGAGAATGGTTAAGTGCCGAAAGAGTTCATCTGTAAAATAGCCAACGCAACAGGAGTGGATCTTAATGATAGAGACCTCAATGCTTTCCATCGTCTACCCTTCAGTAACACTGGGCCCAGGCCGCCAACTGTAGTAAGCTTTGTCTTAAGATGGAAGAAGGAAAACATCCTGGAGAACATACGATCCAAGAAGTTAAGACTGAGAACGGCTGAAGCTGGAATCACTGAGCCTATTTACCAAAGGTTGGTAGTGGCCTTCGGCCGGACTGCCAGAAAACGCCAAAAAAAAATGGCGTCCTCGACGTTCTCTTTACGAAGAAATATGCTACCAACTACGGACTGTAGTTTGTCATGATTCTTCCCGTAAAAGATACAGATGGCCTTCTTGTAACATAGAGAAAATGCGATCACTTCCGCAAGTCCAGCGAATGTACCCGGTTTTTGCATGTTTTCGAGATACCCCTCAAAAGTATAGGGTTTGTCTTCGGGGGAGCATGTTTGAATTTCTAGGAAATTCCAATTTTGAATGACAATGCGTGTTAATTTAATGCGCATGTTTTGCACGTCGTCGCATTCGGGTAATTGTTCGGTCTTGTTCGCTCCAAGAACAAGACTTTCGAAGAGACAATCGCCGTTAAACCTTATCCTTCGTGGAATTAACGACTCTCGCTGTTTCTATAAAATAAAAAAAAAACAATGTTTATTGTAGGTGTAACAAAGAACTCTTTACCTTAGACAGAATTTTCGTTAAATAAACATACCATAATGGCATCCCGATCTTCCTCTTGGAGCTCACTTGGTATAATGGGCAGTACATCAAAAACCACATACTGTAGCAAACATAATAGGGATTGTTTTAGCCGTACTGAAGTGCCTACTACTGCAATCTACATCAATGAGCATCTCACAAAACACAATGAAAATGTAGCCAAGTATGCAAGAGACCTACGAAAGGGAAAAAATATACTCTATACATGGGTAAGGAATGGAGAAATTTATATAAAGGAGAAAGAGGATAGGAAATCTCAGAGAATCAACTGTCTAGATGACTTCAAAAAATGGAACTTGTCTGTTGCATAGTGTTAACCTGTAATAGACTAGTAGTGTTGTGAGTGAACAATAACTACATTCATGAACAAGTCTCCAACAGAGAAACTTCATGATAGTCTTGAAGAATACAAACTCTGGTCGGTTGGACTCAATGCTCCAAACTTAAAAATTCTTTACTTGAATATAAGAAGTTTGAGAAAAAAATTGGATAAGTTCGAAGAAATTGTCAATGAAATAAGTAATTTTGACATAATCTGTCTAACAGAAACATGGCTATCCAAGGATGATGCGTTTTTTAAAAAATTTAAATAACAAAGTGATTATATCCAAGACACGTGCGCGAAGCGCGTTTTTTATTCGCACGGCAGTGCGGTTCGTAGCGAAGCGTCAGCCTTTAAATAATTATAATATGGTCCATGCAATGAAAACAACTGGAGGTGGTGGAGGAGCACCTATTTATGTCAGAGCTGATTGGAACTGTAATACATTACATACTGATGAGAGATGCCATAGTATTATAACTGCTAAAGTAGGGAGGCCAGGTAT
>Ga0058701_10004010_pt1 | contig 11844 bp, 9 predicted proteins | sample AgamicOrMae_FD_97039 | JGI IMG/M metagenome (GOLD analysis project Ga0058701, IMG submission 97039) | Agave microbial communities from Guanajuato, Mexico - Or.Ma.e | ecosystem: Host-associated > Plants > Phyllosphere > Phylloplane/Leaf | place: Guanajuato, Mexico | collected 2012-06-04 | reverse complement strand
CGGTGGCCGCCCCTCCCGCCCACGGGCCGCCGCCACCCCACGCCATGCCCCCCGCGATGCCCCACGCTATGCCTCCCGCTATGCCTCCCCCTCTCGTGCCCCCCCCTGTTCCTCTGCCGCATCACCTGCACCATGTCCACCACCCCCCTCACCCGCAGTCCACTCACCACCTCCCTCCCCCTCACCACCACCACCACCCCTTGCACCCGCATCTGCAACACCACATGCCTCATCATCATCACCTCCAGTGAAGTGTTTATTCGACCTGGTGGTCAAGTTTGGAGGAAAGCTGCTTTCAAGGGAAACGTACGGTACAAAGAGTTGTGTTTGGTACACATGTTCTCGGATAAGCCACTGCGTCAGTGCAGAAACTCGTCATTGTCAAACCCTTACTTAAATTCCACTCAATCCCTAATCCGTACGATTTTCAAGGCAAATTACAAGTATTTGCTAGTTCGCGTAGGGCAGAGATTTGGCGGGATTCAGTTTAGTCATTATTTTATAAATAGCTATTTTTTTAATATGAAGTCTTTACTTTGACGATCCAGTCAGTCATTGTTTTTGTTTATCTGCAGCATTTGCAAATACTTGTTCTCTGTTCGATTTCATCACATAGCTACCCTATCAGTATTTTTATGCAGCTCTCTTGGTGAACGTTGAGTCGGAGTGCAACTGACTTTTGGCGATCGGAGTACTGTGAATGAAAGAAATGCTGCAATCAATTGATTTTCCTTCGCACTGCTTGGTCATTATTCTAATCATCCTTTTCAGCCATCGGTCATTATATGTCTTTTTTAAATCGGAACTTCAGCAGGCCATTGTTTTATGTTTTGTTTGTCACTACTTCCTATCTTAAAAAAAAAGTTATAATTTTTAAGTATTTGATTACCTAAGAGCACTTGTCTCCCATTTGGCGGCAAATCGCTCACGGCCCACATATACGACCCGTCAACCTGGTTGTGAATACTACTTATTGATACACATTTTTTAGTTTTTCGCACCCAGACTTTTGAATGGTTTCTTTGAAGGCTTGTGCACTTTTGCAAGTGGCTTGGCGAGAAATTAGAAGCGCAACTGCCCACATTAGTTTGTAGTTGACGTACAAGCAATTGACGGCTCACGGAGCGAGCAGAATTAACACGAAGGGTGGAGACTTCTACGCAGGATTGCTCAATTTTCATGAATAGTGTAAGAGTGTTGCTTGTTTACGTTTGTTTCTATTTTTGTTGGTAAGAATGAGAACGCATCGTTTGCGTTTTGTAAAATGGAAAACGAAGAGGCTTTTGCTTGGGCCGTTTATCTTTATAAGGGCGTGTTTTAGATGGCGGTTTATCGTCCTTCGTGAATTTTGTTAGCTTCATCTTTTTCGGCGTAGGAGGCCTAGAACTTTAAAGAGGACGTCTAATAAGAGGAACGATATTCCATTTCCCCAAAGAATCAAAGACTCTAAAAATTGCCAATCGATTTTGATCAATGAAAACGAAACTCTAAACAAGTTGAAAATCGACTGATTTAAGTCAACTTGCATCGGTTTGAAAATGCAAGTCTTTTAATGTGATATTAATCTGTGAAATCTTTCTTCCTTTTTTTTGTTCTTTTTTTTGTTCTCTCTTATTCCTCAAATGTGTTTCAAAGTACGTCCATATTTCGTTACAAAAGTACTTAAAAAAACATCAGAAGTTGTTTCTATTTGTATTGTTTCTATATGTAATCATATAATATTTTAGACGTTTTAAATACGCAGAGCGGAATAGATTTTAGAGTTGTTAATGTGCAATGAATGATTCGTATTTGTGATAATTTATTCGCGAAGTAGAAAGAGAGAGTCGTATTTTGAGAGTAGAGTGAATAATGGAAAGGTTTAAGTGATGGTGCTGAAAGCAGGGATGTGAATATTGCAGACCCTGATTCAATGATAACTGTACCTTACAAATTAGTACTTGTTGTGGAACAAGATCATCAGTCATGTATAAAGTCTGATGTATTTTCGTTGAGAATCGAGAGGTTTCTCCATATTTTCTCTACAATTTCTTCCACAAGCTATGTTATTCTTTTGATGTGACCTTTCGTCGTCATCTTTCTCAATCACACATCGTTTCCTACTTGAACAACGTACAAAACGTTTAAAAAATTATTTCCGAATTATTTTTATTTTTTCTCGCGAAGTGATGAAGAGCAAAGGACTGAAAATGCAGAAGCATTTTGGCGGAAGCTTAAATTGGGAGCAGTAGACGCTTCTTCAGTACTCAAGCTCATAAATGACTCCAGTGGCTGACTTTATGTGTTCGTGTTTAGTAAGAACTGCTTTTTACAAGGTTATAACAAGACTGGTGTTTTACTGGTGTGTTTTTAACTGAAGAAAAGAAGATATTGGAGGCCGAAAACCAGCAGTTAAGTCTTAGTCCTGCGGTTATTAGTCCATTTGTAAGCGTTACGTAGCTTGCTTATGTTCAGTGTGATGCTGACCTATAGCGAGTGGCACACCTGCGCTGGTCACGCTAGGATATTTTTCTTAATGGAGGTCTTCTCCTAAAAGGGAAGTCTATGGGTTTGATGTAGTTATCATTCTCCTCTGTTGAGATAATAAGAAACGAAATCACTTCCGTTTGAAACTTAACTTCTTTTACAGAAAATACCTTTTGCTTTAGTTCATATGTATAACTCAAGTGAATTGAAAACTCTATTGAATTGAAATGCAGCCCTACGACACAGGAAAACTGCAAAATTTGCTTTTGTCAACGAAACAAAATAAACGATTCCCATATTTAGTTTTCTTGGGGTACTGCAACTAGAAGCGCTAAACTTTTGTTCAGTAAAGTTAAGTTCTATTTTTCATGTGTTTAAAAAATTTGCACCGTTCCGACCCTTAAAATCCGGAAAATTTCTCTCTTTCTTTTTTGTATTCGTTTTAACTGTTCAATGCAGTTCTTGGGATGAGTAAGATCTGTCCTTCTTTGTAATCTATTTAGGCAAAGAAAAAATGATGAATTCGTACCTCCTAATTTTCTATACTCGAGATCACAATCCCACAAACGCTCCTGTTGCGGTATACCAAAATTGAAACAACGCGTAGCTAAAAGATTGATGATGACATCTCGTTGAGTGATATCTGGAATTGGCAGCTGTGCGGGGATATCGGATATATATTTAAAACTAATTCAGGAGAAAAACGGAAATTTTATTAAGCGTGATATTTTGTTGCGCACACTGGATTTTTTTTAAATTTTATTTAGAACAAGGAAGGATTGGTACCGTTTTTGGCAACGTGGATATAATTTAGGGTGTTATGCACTGAGAGGAGTCCAAAGTACTTGAAATGACTGAGAGGAGTCAAAAGTACTTGAAATGATTTGCTGTCATGTTTTCCGTAACATTTATTAAAAATCTGTTGATCGCAATGAACGCATGCGGTTTCGAGTATGTAAATGCTTCTTTAAAACTACCCAACGTGTGTTCAGCATTTTGCGGTGGTTACATAATGCTGTCCTTACTCTGTTATGGATCATAAATGTACCACCTAGCGTGACCAAAAGACCATGGGAGATTTCTTCTTCTTGAATGGACTTACCTGTTAGATGTAGTGTCTACCTAGTTGAAAATGTTGCTTTGTAACTTATTGTAGTATTAGAGTAAGCGTTGAGAAAATGCGAAAAATAGGGTAAGAATCTTTTCTTTGTCGATTGCGTACCCAAGTTGTTGAACTGCTGGACGTGACTCAGTAACGAAACACAATCGTTTATACACAGATTCCGTTGGTTTATTTTTACGTAATTCATTGTTGCACTGCTGAAATAATGCTCAAATAGGACGGAATCATCTTACACAGCGTGTTAACTTACTCTGTAAAACGATTGTATTTTTCGCCTCTTGCGTTTTACTGTTTGTCGGCGAGGATATCCGAGCGAACCCGATTCGACCCGAATTATGGTCGCCTAGCCCGATGCCGCTTGCTTCTTGGCGGCACCGGCCTGCTACCGAGAAATGAGCAGTATGATCAGGAGTAGCGACTAAGTTCACCTAAAGGCACGGTTAAGTGCCTTGTGCGTCACTCCGCTGTCACTCCTCTCACTTGTCAGATTGCCAACGAACGGTACAACACAAGAGATAGAGAAAGCAATGTCGGAATGTTACATTGTAGAAGAGTTATGCATCAAATAGGCAAAGTTCAATCAACCGCGAAAATAACTATTAGCTCCGGACGTAGAAGTGCATCCGTAACTCCAAAACTACAGGATCCGATCCAAACGTGGTCCACAAATATCTTTTTCGTGCAACTTAAGATTCCCAATTAAAAGTAAGGCGACTCTTTATAAAACTTCTCCAAAAAAACTAATTTAAAAAAATCGATGGGGCTGTTTAAATTTTTTTAATGTGAATGATGCCCAGAAATTTTGTAATTTAAAAGTCCATAAGTGAACTCAAAAATGACATTGTATCGCGTTTAGTGCTGCTCACGTGAGACTGATCTTAATAGAAGAAAAGAATAATGGGACAATAAGGAGATTCGATCGCCGTTTAAAAAAATGAAATAATATATACTTTGTAGATCATTACCGTCCGATGGGCTTTTTTTTCTGTAATTTACAAAATCGTGATAAATCTGTCCATCTTGGTAATTTCGTGACTCTGAAGAAGTCAATGGAAGGAAACACATTTTTAAATGCTCACTAAAACAACTATTTACCGTCTCCAATAGCTCTAAAATATTCCTGTTGCTGTTCAAAGAGAAAACAGTTACTATAGTTCAAATTTAACTAAACAGCACCGGTGTAAGGTTTAATATTCTTATGTACTCGTGACAATCGTTATGTCGCGCTTAGCGGAAGCCAATAATTCTTTCGCTGATTTTTACGTATGTATCGAATCGGTTGTTATCTGAGAAGCTTGACAAATCTGACACTAAATTGAAGTAACGTGAACGTGTCCTATGCTACTCGCACAGGCTTGCAATGCACTACTTTTAGCGTGTTTTTTTTTTTCCACTTCATCACTTTTGTGTGGTTAGTTTTGGGCGCTTCGGCCGGAAGAGACAGTGCGTGCGTCCAGAGGAGGAAAGGCTCGCGAGTGTGTAGCAGCGTGGGGACATGAGACTAGTCTCATAGTGGGGACAACTCCTCCGGCACAGCGAGAGCATTAACTCGTTCTTTGCGTGTCTTTAGTTGCTTTGGATGAAAGAATGAATCAAAGTGCTGTGAAAGTCATGTACTTCAAGTCAGTAGGCTCTCATTTTTTCGGTTCATAAACCACGATTCGTTTTCCGACCTCGAGTATTTCTACCGCCGTATGAGTAGACGGCTTCTGAACCTTGGTCTGGCGAGGTAACGCTTTCTTTTACAGTACAATGGCATCACTTTTTTTTCTTGGTTTTAGTTTGAGGTATTTTATGTGTTATCGCACGCAGTGAACGCAAGTACAAAGGGTGGGTGGGTGACAGAGCCTTTCGCGAGACCTTATGCTTCCGCAATGATGGTTACCGGTACTACACTTATGTTTGATATTCAATCTCAGTTCATAGTTGCCTTAACCAGTAATGCCTAACTTGTGAGACTAAGTCTTCGAAATCCAACGGCTTGATTTGATGAAGATAAAAGCTTCAACATTCCAGTCCAATGCTGAGACATGTTACCCAAGATTTGCTGTAAATTAGCTTCTTGCGATTATCGATGGTCGAGTTGGCATTACTGGTCGTTACTGAAGCTCCGCAAGTTGGTAACAGTGTTTTTAACTTCTGAGGTGGGGAAACCAGCTATAGCTCAAAATTAAAGGGAACAATGTCCATTGCTGTGTAATCTTAATGCTCACTGGAAATTAACGTACCTAGCTGACAAAGCAAATAATATATACATATTTATTCTCGATGTATTCTTTTAACGCATTTCCTGTCGGTCACAACGCTGAATTATGAGAGAGGTAAAACAAGGAAAAGATTGCAACCGAAATGTTGTGTGATCAATGATTATGTATGGTCGACCTTGTAGGCTGGGTTACCAGGTCAAGAGTACAACACCATGTTTGCATTTGTGATTGAACTTTGTGATACATCGGGCGTGTTGAAATTTTGGGGGATTAGGAGAACTATCTGGTGCTAAATAAGTGTCTAGAGTGGAAGTGCTCAAATAACCATTTTCTAAGGTATTCTTTCAAAACTAGAAAAATAAAGTGACTCCAGTTCTTTACGAACGTTAAAAAATGTATTGGATTTAATTAATCTGCGCGACTTTAATCTCGTAAACTATTGCTGCGGAAGTTTACATGAGGCTAGTGATTTTTTTTTCAAAATTTATGAATACAAGTAAAATCTTTTACAAAAAGTTTATCACATATCGCGCAATTTAGTCTCGTACTCATCGACCGGATCTGTTGTCTTTTTTTTAATGTGAGCTATTTTTTAAGATAACTTTTTTGCAAGGTTATCTTATCTTTTTTTTTAATTCTCAAAAACATTTTGATAAATCATCGACGTCATTTTACACTGAATTAATTGCTTATGATATAGGCAAGCTGTAAATTGTGTTCGAATTGGCGACCACATTAGTCGCGAATTGAGGAAAAGACTTCAAAAAAGTTTTGATAAGGAGATAATACAAGATTCCACCTTGGGTGTTCCAAACAAATTTTATCAAGCCTTTACCCCTGTTTTTAATATAACGATGATATCGGTTCTTTCGCAGATAAATACGATATTGTAGAGATAAGTTTTGTCGCTATTCGCACTAGTGTAAAGTTTGATTTTGAAGTAAAGACCAGAATACCGTACGCTGAGTGCCAGTACGTTTAAACACCAAATCGTTCTTCCACACTGGACTGTTCCAAGGTATGAGCAACGTTGACCTTTGTAATGGTGCCAGTAGTTCACTTACAGCGAAAATACGGCTATGGAATACTGATTACATGTGTCCATAACGAGTACAAATATTGTAGCGTTAACGCGATAACTTGTGTTAAGAGTAGAAATCTTATCTTTTTAGATGAACGTATTGCTTCGATGTGTTGCCGATAAACAATGGATTGCTCATCTATTCATGTAAGCTTCACAAACATAAACAAAATTCTACCGTGCCGGAAGCGGAATCTCTTACAAGAAGTGGAGGATACAAACCTTCGCGTTGCTTTCGGGCGACGAAAAAAAAAATCTTGACTGATTTTAGTTGGGGCTTATGCGCACGGTTCAATTTTTTAAAGTGGCTATGATGTTTCTGCTTGGCAAAAGTTGGCAACACACCTAGCAAATGCTCCAAAGCATTGTAGTTCAAAATCTTCGTAGAACAGATGCAGAACGTAGCGGACGTTGAATAGGTGTACGCCTCCCGGTATCACTGTGTTCTTTTGTAGCATCTTCGTATTGTAGGTACTTAGTAGCGTAGGTCGGTCGTCTATTCGTCACTTTTCCATTTCTATTGATGTATTCGTATTATTCAACGTCGATGGTGAAAAATGTACTTCATGTTTTGCGTGGAACTTGGATACTTTGTCCTGTCGGAAGTGTTGTCGTTTATACACCGTGGTGTGTCGGTCAGTGTTACACAACCATTTTGCGTAAAGTGTGTGGAGTAATGCATCCGTAAAATATTTCGCTCACTGGTTGACCTTGTTTGTTCTTTGACGTCTCAAGTAAGATGTCATTGCCCGAGTGACACTTCTCCGTGAATGCACATGTTATGCTTCACATAGCCCCATAATTACCGTCAATTATAATCAATAACCGTACGGATGATTTGATGTTTTGCTGTTGAACGTTACGTCTACGTTATGCTTCCATATTAATCTATATTTAGGACAGGTCACTGTTATACTTCCTCGAGGCTACACATTGTAAGATAAGAAAAATGTGTTAATTTGTGTTTCAAGATTTTTATTTGCTCCCGCCTGTTTCCTAGGACGAGTATGTGGACTTAACCGATATCTCTCATCCGGTAAAAATGTTCACGGAAGTTCCAGAAACAGCGCGGTTGAAAATACTTTTGTTCCTCTGGCTAAATCTGTTTGTAAGGAACTTTGCGTACAGCACAAGCAAAGCTGTCTTCCGAAGCAGCCGATCGGTCCGGGCCTTGTCGAAACCGCGAAACTCCAACTAGCGGCAGTAACTGTACGGAACATGAAGCATATACTTTCACTACACCCCATTTATAGACATGTCCTTGCGTTCAGCAGGTTTTAAAATTTTAACACGCTGATAACTAGCTTTAAATACAACCATACAGGCAATTAGAGGCTTCATATTTCTCCTCATTATCTTTAAAGAAGCTTTTTTTAATGGGAGGACATTTTTTATTTTATATGCAGGAGTCTCTCATCTGTTGCGTGAAACAATCAGTTTTTAATTTAAGAAATCTCTTAAGCAGTATATTTAGCTGAGAATCTTTGGTTTAGATTGATATCAAAATCAGAAAAAATAGGAAGAGTTTTGAAAGCAGAAAACTGTGTTTTTACAGCTTACGTTTAAAGCCATTTCTGAAACGTACCGGTATTTCATGTTGAATCGGTGAAGGGGCTAGTTCGGAACGCGCGTTCGGCAAGGCTTATCATCGCAATTCTTAATCGTACAAAAAGGCCTTTTGCAGAAGTTAAGTGCAACCTAACCTTGTAAAATAGGTTTTCGCTAGTTTTGAGTACTCCTTGAGTTTTTAATTACTGTCGTTTCACAGCACCTCAAACTATTGCATCTAGTCACCTGCATGCTTACCTTCCATCATGAGTGGTTTTCCCTCTTCATGTTCAAAAGGCCATTTCCGGTATTGCGGCCACTATCTGCTTGTGGCCATTATGGTATTTTCTCTAAGTGTTGCTGTAAGGAACTATTGTATGCTTATCATATTTTATCAGTAGAAAATCATTCGTGTGAATCGTGGCTTTGAGTGTCGAGTCTCTGATTATTGTCGAACGGATTAGTAGAGGAGGATGGACGACGGTGTGGAATATTTGTCAAAGCTGCCGTCACAACAAACTCTAGTTTTGTTTTCTTTAGAATTATTCTCCGTGTAGATCGTAGGATGTGACCGTAGAGTATGAAGGCATCACTGGAACGCGTTGCTCGAAGTGACCTGACGTGACTTGCATCCCTTCACTTGAAACCGTATTTCTTTCTACAGTCCTTATGAACCAAAGAACGTAGCCGAGGCGTTAATGGTATCTACGGTGTGCGCTCCGCAAGGCTTTAGCCCTCGTAGCAAGAACGATGTCAAAATTGCTTTAAATCGACAGTTTCTTCTTTCCTTTATGCGCCTTTGGGTCTGAAGCATCATATGATCCCTCTCCGTCTGATCTATTCGTTCGTCGTCTACAAATGAAGCAATAGACGACCTGTGCGTATTGGGATGGAACATGCATTCTGCATTCCCTCTCCTACTTTGCGCGGAGGGGAAGAATGGGGTACGCTTTTACTCCCCATGTACGGTACTCCCAAACTTGCGCAAGCCGTCCGTTATTGAACCTTTCCAAGCTAGATCAGGATCTACCGCTGTGGCCAGTGCGTGGCCTAATCAATGTACTTCAAACTTACAATTAGTTGATTTCCGCTGTGTTGGTAGGCAACACGCGGTGCATGAGTGTGTTGATGTTGCCTATGCTTCGATTGACGGGCGCTCCTTGTTTAGATACCCCTCCTCGTCGAGTTTGGTGGAACTTGCTCACAAGCTGCGCACTATTAAACAGCAGTTTTCATCGATAATTTTAGCTGAAGTAAAATCAGCGGTGGTTACGAGTAGCAGTTTAGGTCTCGTAAGATCTTCTGAGGACAGGAAAATTACTTGTGGGAAAAGAAAAATAGACATCGTTCTTGCTAACAGCTTAGCCAACGTGGTGCCCAGTAGCTATTATAAATTGACGCACGTAACCTTGCAAAATTGTGTACACTTTGTATTCCGATCGTTAAGTTAATTTTAAGTTACAAACCGTAATAGGCTCTTCTAAGCGCTCTGCTATGTTTTTTCAGCTATTTTTTTCCAAGTTCCCGGTAACTGTAAAGTCCCGACACACACAGGAACATCACAGTTAGGCTTTAGTTCCGTTTACATGTGGGATCCTGTTGGGAAAAAAATGATTATCATATCCTTCAACGTGTCGGAAACATGGGAAGTGCACACAATATTCGGGAGTGGTAACGAGTAGGCCTACTGTTCTACCGTCCAGAAAAAGAGGAAAAACGATTGACAAAAAATGGTTCTCCCACGGAGAACAACTGTAAGTCGATACTCGATCTCGTTGGCATTCATGTCGAGTATGGTTTCGCGGAGGAGCTTTTTCAGGGCGGCGGTGTTGTCTTTGCGTAGTTTTATGTAGATTCCATCGATGCCCCCATTTATTTTCTCTGTTGTTCGTACAGCAAGTGCCTCAGTTTGTAAATATTTTTTAAACATGAGATATGACAAGTTTGTTGTGGCTTGCGCCTGGCAGGGGAACAAGCATATCAAATCATATCCTTCTAAGGGGATCAGCAAGCATTTGTTTAAACCCACGGACCCGAACATGCCATCTTCAGGTTATTCTGATATCGTTGCATTTTGTATTGCTTTTAATCTTACCTTTGTTTTCTTTTTCGACCTTACCTATCGCCTCTCCCTTAAAAACTGAATACAATGACTGGCGATCGTAAACTGTGAGTTTATAAAAAGAGAAAAGTTGTTAAGATTTCGTTGAAAAACCTGACCGCTGTAACGTGTTTCAAACAACGCGGATTTCCTGTTTAGTTTTTGGACGGTACAATCAGAAGCAGTGACTGACCTCCAACAGAATTTTCTCTGAACGTGGGAACCATTGCTTTTGACGTTAATTGTACTTCCACCAATATTCCGAAATGATTGATATGCCTTGGTACCCATAGCTAAGACTGGTAGAGAATCGATTTTCTTGACAGAGTTTCAAACAAAACTTTAGCTCTTAGCTTCTGAACACATATTTTGTGAAATGCAAATTTGCCGATCGACCCTGGTTTACGAAAGAAGAAAAGAAACGGAAATGCTTAAGTAGATTAATGACTTCCGCAAGTGTACCCTTTTATAATTCATTTCGTCTATTCTTTTGAAGTCCTCCGCATTTTAGGCCGAGTTAGCATCTGTTAAATCAATTGTTGGAGCAGGTACGCTGAAATCTATTAGATCCGCTCTGATCTTACGCTCAACGTTTTTGAGCGTAGAATGTAAAAATTAATAAAAATCAAGAAACCAGAGAGCAGAACTTATTTTATATAGGCATTTTGTCTTGGATTCCTTTGTGATTATTTTAGAACCGCCAGTTTCAAAGTTAAGGCTGTAATGAAAAAAAAAGGGGGGGCAGGAGATTCCTGGAATGTATGCGGTATTAGAAATGACGAAGTCGTTCAGATTTCCCTCTCGTGTAGTGTTGATTTTAAGGTGTCCATCTTTTCCTTTCTTTTTTTTTCTTTTTTCCCCAAGTAAATTTCGAAGTGACGTACAGTCTCTCCATCAGTTCTCTTCTGTTAATTTGTAGAGTCTTCAGTGACATCTCACTCTTGCATTTGTCATTCTTCTTCGTCTAGGGTAGGGGCGATATTGCTTCTTTTGCAAAAAGGAATCGCTGGAACTTCATGCCTATTGGTTCGATGTAAAATTATCGTTTCTTTGCGTTTTTTGATGCGGTCAAGTGATTCATCGAAAAACTGCCGATTTCCTTTCCGGTTCTTTTCTTCTCTCCAGATGTTCCCCAACACTATTCTGAGTAGAATCTTTGACAAAGATGGGAAGGTATGTGATATTGAAGAGAAGGTTATTTGTATTGCATATTCAGAGATTTATATATTTGTGATTATAGCGCGATATGACTGTTGATAAAACATTTACCTTTCTGAAATATTTTATGGTTGTGATTGTATTGAATTTTTTAAGAATG
>Ga0058701_10004009_pt1 | contig 11846 bp, 3 predicted proteins | sample AgamicOrMae_FD_97039 | JGI IMG/M metagenome (GOLD analysis project Ga0058701, IMG submission 97039) | Agave microbial communities from Guanajuato, Mexico - Or.Ma.e | ecosystem: Host-associated > Plants > Phyllosphere > Phylloplane/Leaf | place: Guanajuato, Mexico | collected 2012-06-04 | reverse complement strand
TTTTTTTTTTTTTTTTTTTTTTTAAAAAATTTTTTTTTTTTTTTTTTTTTTTTTTTTTTTTTTTTTTTTTTTTTAGCAAAATAATTTTGCCGAAACCGAAGTGGAATTCATCGATGTCTTCACTTTCATCAATGTCACTTGAGCATCAAATTCTTGAAAAGTTAGGGATTTTTTAAATTTTTTTTATTTATTTTTTTTGCCTATGTTTGAGTTTGAAGACAACGAATGATATCTCCAACTTTTCCTTTATTTTTCTAATCTACCCATCGACTTCTCTTCTTTTACAATTTCTTCTTTTGAATTTTACTGTTTATTGTCAAAGCCATTGATAAGTGTATTGAGGAGTGTGATTGGTATTAAAGGAAAAAGTTTTAAAATGTAACTTGTTTCCACAATTATGTTACCCCAAAGATCCTCATTTTTTAATGACTCTCAGCATTGTAGCGGTGATCGGATTTCAAAATTCACGGGAATTTTTTATCTGGCAAATTGGACGAGAGTAGGGAAAACCACTTTCGTAATTTTCTTTATCACTCCAGGAATCGAAGAATCATATATCACAGATACGGTCGCGACGCGCACTTAGCATATTGCGGAGCATACAAAATCAATTAAATTTAACCCCCACCCCTTTTTTTCTTTGAATACGTCCTATTTTAGATACTGGAACCCGTGCAGACTTGGCCTTTTCCAAGAAAATACTTAGTCCACTTGAACAGGTCCCTACCCGCTACTCTCAAGTAGAAAATGAGCCGCCGCTATCAACAAAGCAAGGTGTACTTTATGTTCATGCTTTGTTTCAAAGCCAATGATGCGGAAGAGTTGGCGGGCTGGCAACCCACGACACATTTATGTCTATCGGTTGCCTATCCTGCCATTGTCAGGCGCTCGATGAAGACAACCATATTCCCGCTTACATAGGAATCACTCTTGGAATAAGAAAAGCAAGCAAAGGGCGAATAGGCGCATGACATTACAAGCTAAAAGCACATTCGTATCGTTTCGTATGGCCAACCGGCACTCTAAACAAAGGGATAAGCCTTTGCGTATCAAGTGTATTCTTTCCAAGAATTTTCCTGCAAAAGATTTGTAATACCGTTCTTTGAAACTAATGTAAGTCTCGATTAAATCAAATATGAGATCAAGTTATTTTCTTAAAATACTTTTTAGTGTCCAGAAAATATTTGCCAAAAATCAAGCAGAACACCTCTCATAAAAAAAAAAACTAATCGAAAAGGGAGAGACTCGTGAAATGACCAATTTTCCCAAAAAAAAGGGATTGGCACAGTTGCCTTGAATTGAGTATTCTATTGGTAAAGTTGCCATGAATTGAGTTAGTAAAGTTGCTTTGAATCATATGAGACCGACCACTGTGCGGTCTCGCACTTTTTGCAGTGCATTGGTTTAATGCCAACTTAGGAGCTCGAAAATACTGTACTAGGTTGCTTTAAAACTTTGGAGCAAAACGGTACTTTCTCATCCAAATCGTATTCAGTCTTTGAAAGTACCTCCTTAAGTTTTATTACTTTTGTAAGACGTCGAAGTAAGGTGGGTTGCTTTCGTGTGCGCAATTCAACGATTATGTGTGTCTTTGTGAATAATCTTGTGACGAGAAAAGTAAAGATTCAGACTTTTCATCTTGGATGTCTAACTTCGAAATACTGAAGTACCTTCCGTGAGATGGCCGGCAAGCGGTCTCAGCAGACCACCATTAGGCTACGCTGAATGAATACATATCAAGTATTGACGAAACTCGGACCGTGAAGTCACCGAGTACTTTCACTGAGAAATGCTGGCCGTGAATATGCTCAATGCCCTCCGCATTGCAAAGCTCCGCTTCGTTAGGCTTCGGGAAGCTTCCAGAAGCTTGGCTTTTGGTCGGCAAAGTGCCTCGTAGCTGCGCCGTGTTATGCTTATCAAACGCACGCAATACGCAATCGAAATGTCATCGTAAAAATTGAATCACCGCTAACCGGTTATGCGGCCGTTGCCGTAAGGAGAGAATATCAGACTGACAATAAGTAACTAACTCAAAGTCAAAATGGGTTTCCGAACACAAAAACACGCTTTTTTCTTTTTTTTAGTATGTGGTGTTGGATAACGGGAATAACTTTCACATTGCGTATTTTAAGATAAGACAGTTTCGTAATTCTAGCATGAGCTTTATGGAAACAAGTCTTATTTGAGAATTACTGAGAACGATTAGCGTAAGACGTATTAACGATTGGGGATGATGAGTAGTCTTGGCTCGCAACCCGCTCTGCACGCATGTTCGCCGTACTGCCTATGTAACTAGTAGGCAGTGCTAAACAAGAGGTGCCGTAAAATAAATCATCTCCCGAGTAGGCCATTTGGGACGGAGGGGGTTTGAGGCAACATTCAAGATAATTTAAAATTTACTGTCGTGTTCTTATTAAACAGTGTTAGCGGATATTAAAAATCAGTAAATTAAGGGAGATGGGATATTTCGTGCGCAACGTTCGAATAAACTTGTGTGTATTTTGTTTTAGTGAGCATGACAGATAAAAAAGGGGAAAAAAACTAGAGTTTACAAAAGTTATATCTTTTTATTTCACGTCTCCCCGTTGACTCGAACGGAGAAACGTAACTACTGCATTTACAATTGGGGCCTTAAGTTATCCATTTTTCCATGCACGCATTCCGGGTGGTACACTTGTTTTCTCAAAAGCAGTTCAACCATCAAATAACAATGTCATTTTCGACTACATTGTCTCCGGTTCAGTCAGTTCCAACCAGGTTCAAGCTGGTGCAGTGATGGATTGGCTCGGGTTGTCCACGTAGGTACAACATGTTGTACTTGGGTAGTATTTTGTACAAAATACTTTATTAAGAAATGAACAAACATAACAATGGTTGTTTACAAACATAACAGGTATATATACAAGGCACTCACACACACTCACACAAAGACTACACGCACGCAAATACCGGTACTCCACGAATACACAATGGCAGCGCTCTCGAGCGAACTGATCACCCCCGATGGGACAATCAAGGCTCTTGATTTTGGTTTCACGGAAACTGTTACGAAGAGAGAGAACAGGGACTAAGTACAAACGCCAACCTTCCAATTCAGCCGCGCCGCGACCGCGTGCTACGGACGGGTGGGCCGAACAGAGTTCATACCATGAGCATCATTCAGTACACAAGTCCTTTCCCATGGGACTTTCCAGCGGACAGCTCAAGGAGCCGGAGCTTGAAGGAACTCATTGGGCTGCGCAACGGCAACTTGCTGCTGAGGCGCAGCTGGCTGCTGTTGGAAGGTAATTAAGGGGGCAGGTACTGTGTCTTGCCTTTGCCATCTCTGCTGCTCCTCCAGCTGCTGTTGGGGCTGTTGAGGGAAGAACTGCTGGGGCTGTTGCTGGACTTGTTGCTGTTGGGGCTGCCACGATCGGTCCCACTGCTGGAGTTGGCCTTGGGCGGGCTGCTGGCCGTTGGGGCCCGCTGGCGGGACGGTGTCCTTCCTGTCCCAGTCCTTCTGCGGGGGGTGATGCTCCTCAATGGGGAACCACTCAGAGATCCATACTGGCTTCCAGATCTTCTTCCATGCTGGCACCCAGATCTTCTTCCATGCAGGTACTTGGATTTCTTTCCAGTCTTCCTTCCATTCCAGCTTCTTGTCGGGCACCCAGATCTGCTTCTTGCTTGGTACCCAAATCTGTTTCCACGCCTCCTTCCACGCTAGCTTCTTGCTCTCAACCCAGATTTGCTTCTTGCTCGGAACCCAGATCTGCTTCCACGCTTCCTTCCAGGCCAACTTCTTGCTTTCCACCCAGATCTGCTTCTTCTCCGTCCTCCAGATCTGCTTCCATTCTTCCTTCCAGACGAGCTTCTTGCTGGGAACCCAGATCTGCTTCTTCTCTGTTCTCCACACCTTCTTCCAGTGCACCTTCCAGACAACCTTCTTCCTCCACAAGTCGTGAGCCTTGTACTCCCATCCGTGATCGTCGGTTCCGAGGTTCTTGTGGCCAGGTACCCACTGTTTCACCACCTCCGGTACCCAGATTTTCTTCCAGTCAGGCACTTGGATTTCCTTCCAGGCGGGTACCTTGATCGGGACCCAGATTGGCTTCCAGACCTTCTTCCAGTCGGGAACCTGGATTTCCTTCCATGCGGGTACTTTGATGGGAACCCAGATGGGTTTGTAGATCTTCTTCCATGCTGGCACTTGGATTTCTTTCCACGCGGGGACCTTGATAGGCACCCAGATAGGTTTCCAGATCTTCTTCCACTGGGGTACCTGGATGTCTTGCCACACGGCCTTCTGAGTGGGTACCCAGATGGGCTTCCATACTTTCTTCCATGCTGGTTTCCAGATCTGTTTCTGAGCTGGCTTCCAGACTTTGACCCAGTCTGGCTTCCAGATCAGCTTCTTCTTCCAGTATCCTTTGTGTTCGTGGTGGTCGTGATGGTCGTGGTGGTCGTGGTCGTCGCCACCGCCGTAACCGGGATCAATGCGCCGCTGGGCCGCTGCTGGGTCCGCGAGTGCCGTGGGGTTACCTGCTGGTACTAATCCAGTTATAGGTGCATCTAGTTTGGGGGGAGTTAAACTGGAACAAAAGAAACGAAAGCCTTAAGTCCATGCACACACCACTGGACTGTCAATTTTAGTTTGCATACTCCTAAAGGTTTAGCTCGGCGACGAAAGATGGAACCCAAAAGGCACTAACGCAACCTCTAAACAAACAGCAAAAAAATCCTCTCGAGAAAAATAAATAAAAAATATTTTAAACACCCCCGAAAAGTGCGTCTTATTGAAAGAAACGTTGCGCAACAAACAGGTTACAAACTATGAGAAAAAGTCATAAACCAATGAAATCCGTTTAAGACGTGCTTCGGTCGTTGGCCTCGCCTCGCGCTGATAAATGGCGCCAGTTCCGCTTTGTGTGGACGAACTGAACACCCACGCTTCGAAAACGACGCAAGGTTGCGAGTTTATTACTCCATGGAATCTAAACGACTACATTATCCCAGTGACCTACTGAAGCAGCCTATTAATTGCCGCAGAGAACAAGGAAGAAATGGATGGCGTGGCGCCGAAGACTGCATCTTCCTCTTTTCCTCTCGTCTCCCCGGCGGACTGGTTTGAACTAAGCGAATGCAGAGGAGGGGCTATTATCCACATAACCACGCTGCCTCGCTTCGCACAAACTTACACTGCACTTTTCGTTAGGTAATTCTGTCAAGTGTGATGACTCGTGGGAGATACGAATTTTCTCTCGCTCCGCGCGCTCTGCCTGTAACCTTTGCGAGCGGTTGTCCTACAAACGAGACCAGTGACCCAACCAACACACCGGAAATTCGATAGCTTGTGTTTTCCATCTTTTGTTTTCCAACTTCTATCGTTAAGCCGAGTGAAGCAAAACCGGGGCAGGTCAGTGGCTAATACAGGCTGACGCCGCTAAGGCATTTTTCAGGTTAAGCTAGGTCCGAACAAATATGGTATTTCTCTAGGTAGTAGAGATTACACCATCACATCCGTTTCCTCTTTTTTATCCTAATCTCATTCTTAACTCTAGGAATCTACAAATTTGACAACACAAAAACTTGCGCGATTCCAAAGTAAGTTTGAATACGAGGCCGCCAAAAGAGATAAATATTCAGTAATATACATTCATGGGAGTAAATGACTGAAATTATCGAATTAATACTTACTGTTCTGCCGGGTCCAGCGCTTTGCCGACTACTAGAGCGACTTGCAGTAGTGCCGCGAGGGCAACCTGTAAAATATTCAAAAACATAATTAGGCCGTTATTGATAAGAATTCCAAAATCATAACCTCAAATCTTAACTACTCCCGTAGTTTTTTTTTCATTTTTTTAAATCGCTTATCAGTTTTTATGTGACTAAATTTCGAACTGTAAAAGAGTAAATAAGGCTTCTTTTGGTAACCCCACGCCGAAACTTCTATCCGGTTCGACCCCATTAGTCTTCTTCTCCATTTTCTTCTCTTCTCCAGTACTCGTCGTTCTAGTCTTTTGTTAGTCCGTCCGTTTGTCTTCCTGTCTTCCGTCTCCCTTGTATATCGCCTATCCTTTTCTCACCTGCAACAGAGGAAAACAAAAGCACGTGTTACGTAACGATTAACATCGCCTTACATTTTCGTGTTATCTCTTGTAGAGTCGTACGTGAGCGCAGAGAAATTAAGTGCAGTAATGGGAAAACGCTAGGTTGCGTATGATATGCGGTTTCGAGACGAAATTCAGACTACAGCGGCTCAAAACCAGTAACGTTATGAGTGTGAGTCTCGGTGAGAGTGCGAGTCCATCTCTTTTTCTTAAAAAAAGCTTTTTTTAAATGAAGAAAAAAATAACTTTCCAATTTTCATAACCACATTGATACGCTTAACAGTGAAACACAATATCATTTTCCCCGCTCGTATTTAAATAATATGATTTTCAAGAAAAGTCGGTGGAAAGTAACTAAACTAAATCAACTGGTTTTAATGGCATATTTAAGAACACAAGTAGTGCAACTTTTTGATTTACGCGATTAGTGATTCCCGAAACAAAAATACCTCTTCTTTTAAGGCCAATAAAGCATGGTAAATATCTTCGTCTTCCAGGACCCAAAGCAACTCATTCTACCAACATTACACAGTAAAACTCATAATGCCAACTTTATCCCATAAACTTGCCTAAATCATTCTCACATACTCAAGATATAAATCGATGCAGTCAGAAAAATACGACTTAATTTCGTCTCAAACAAGAAATCAAAGTTTCATAATCTCATTCTTACAAAATTTCAAATCTAAAAAAAAAGTAAGAATTCTCATTGGTTGAAAGGTTGACGACCGTCAATTAATCAGCATAGCACGTCAGCGAAAGTATGATAAAAGCCAAAAACGCCATCCGTTTTGCTCATTGCTTTTCCTTGCAATGTGCCTATCGCTCCCCGATCAAAAAGAGCAATCACAAGTATAAGCAAGCGTCTCCAAACATCGTATGCACAAAAGCTTTGGCTTACAGGAGTCTGCAGATCGACTAGTCATTCAGATGGATTACAACTTTCCCTATTCGTTTACGACCATAGAGCTTCTGTGATACAAAGCGTATTCCATCGAATGTACTTTGGTTAAAAGATTCGCAACAAGCCGACGATTTATTCATAGATAACCTACACGTATTTCGTTAAACCGGTACCAACCTATGAAAAGGAATAACGCAAGAGCGATTACAGAATTTACAGGAGAAGACAAGAGACACACGAAATTCTGCTTTGTCACACAAATGGAGTCAGTCCTTTTAACGCAATCCGAATTTCCGAGAAAAGTGGAAAAATAAAAAGGTTCCAACGCAAGACGCGGGTGTTGGTTATGTCACAGTGGCGTGTCCGCATTTCGTTGCGGAAGCCCAGTGTCCTGTCCCTCGTGGTCTTCCTAAGCCCTTCAAGTACAATAACTTGGAATTATGCGGAACAGGAAGATTTAGCGTGTATTTTTGCAAAAAGCAGGCCAGAAAAGACCGCGTTACCCTGCGAAACATAGTTATTGTTTTTTCCCTACTTATTTTTATTTATACGACTATTTTGTTGATACGGTTAACTGATTCGTACGCATGGAGGGCTCCAGTAACTGAAATAAGAATCAAAAACAACAGGTTCAAAATTTTGAAAAAACGTTGAAAATTTCCTGTTGTAAATCATGATTCTTTATTAAAACAACGTGAAAATCGACTTTCTACTTGAAATGATTTTGGTCACTGATTTAATATTGAGATTCAATCGAGAATAGTCCATCGGGGTGAAATAAGGAAGGATAACGTTGAGCTCAAAATCATACCGCAATTCGTCGAGAGGTAAAAAATAACGATGCTATAAATATCTTTTTAGGAAATACCTTCCTAGCTATTTTTCCCAAAAAGAGCGTTTTGACAGAGTATAAAACACGAGAAATCAAAACCGTGCAGATCGTGAATCAAACGAGAGGCTCTCTTGAACGCGCGTGATGATTCAAAAATCCCGCCGCACGATCCAAGAATGAGACTTCATGGATACGTAACTCGCCTCATTAATAGTAATGCGTTCTCGATAAGGGCAACCACGGTGGAGAAGACTGCCTCCAGACTGATCTTTCGAATGGAGCTAATCAAGAATTGGCTGGAGCGATTGTCTTTTGTCACCTGTTACAATAATTTTGGTTTCTGTCGAGCGGACAGACTGGAAAATGACTCTGCATAACGAAAATTAGAGTACTTGTTAGGGCGCGATAATAACAATGTCCGGCGGACGGCCGTTTCTTCCTTTTAGAATGCACACAGAGAAAGTAAATTCTTTCATGGCCGAAGAGCAGTCAAGTGCTTCTTGTGTGACGCGCGCGGGCATTTTAAAAACATGAGTTTTCAGCGCCCCATCATGCTTCTATGAGTAGGAGGTGCTTTACCGAGATATATTTTTGCGCGACTTTTAAAACTAGTTAGCTGTCAGTCGGAACGACTTCTCAGCTTCCTTTAGGTTCCTATGACCTCTGAAAAAGTTCAATTCAGGTAACTAAAATTGAATTATCCCAGAAAAAAATTAATATCGCGAATTTCTTCCATTATACGATTACATTTTCCGATCAGTCTAATAATATTATATCTATTTCATTAATATGACCATTAAGTTTAACAACGATTAACTATAAATTTCTTTAATTAAGCTTTACCAAAAGCAGGTACTGTTTTTAAGATGTGTACAGTTTAGCTCAATTAAAACAACAATAAAAAAAATATGGTTTCTTAAAAATATTTTTGAGCCAAAAAATACCGTCAGAACATAAGTTTGAATGTCAATAAAAATATACAAAGCTTCCAAATAAAGACAAGGTTAAATTGGTTAATGTTTGAAAGTTTCCCGTGAAAGCGGTGTATGTGATAAATAGGTGAGGTCATTGTCCAAAAAATCTATTCTAAGAAATCCGCAATCACATTTTTCGCAATACGTACTTGAAAAAATATATACGAGGGCCGTACAATGGGCTATTTCGCCAAAGTATAAATTCCCATCACAGGTGGTGGAGAAAATGGACTGCGAAGAAGCCCCCCCCCCCCGCCGGCGCACTTGCCGCGCGTCTCAAAGGGCCTGTTCCGTCTGCCACTTATTAACAAATAATGCGAGCTGCTACAGGTTCCCATCACTTTCATTTTCGTGTTGAGCAGCCCAGCTTCTCCAACGCTTTTCTCACTCACTGATCACTGATCCCATGCACTCTACAGGCCTGTTGTAACTCGAGTTCCACCCTGGTTCCACCTATCGTCGCTACGTAAGAGGCCGCTGACTTCTCCGTGGTAGCAAACTGCAAGAGGCATCAGCTTGGCGTTAGCCGAGCGGAGCGACAGACAAGCGAGGCATAAGACAGCTAACTAGTTGACTAAAGCTTATCTACACGCTTATGTTAATAATCCTCATATGTTTTAAAGCACAACAAGCAGAAAATTCAAACCTAAAAACTGAAGGGAAAAAAATCTCATTGTGTAATCGTATACATGTAATATTTTAGCTACTTTTCAAGATTGATTTTCCAGACCAATAGAGAGGCCCAGGCAAGATCTTTCTATCTGGTATTGAGACCGCCGGAATAAAGACTCGCTTAAAATTAAGTTTTATGTGTTCGCAAAGTCGTTTTGTTAGAAAGATCCTTGTGTCCAAGTGGTGCTTTGAGCAAGGTACTCAAAAGTTACGAGCACACTTAGGAACTTTCCCTGATTCTACTATTAATCGAGACTGTTTTGTGAAGAGACAAAACTGATGGGTTACATCGGCTCGCGTTGTCGCGGTAATTCCTAGGAGCAAGAGGCGGAGCGCGGCCCAGCGATCTGAAATCGGAGTCGCTAACGGAAAAATGATGGAAAGGAAAAGTTTCAACACATCATTCATCACCGTGTTTGTACGTAACAAGACCGGCGCGGCGGCAGGAGGTAGCCGTCTGCTTGTGCTTCTTTTGTTTTCTCATCGTTTCATTATTTTACAAAGTATGAAAAGTTACAAAGGCCGGAGACTTGAGCGCACGAGTCCTCTGCAAGCGCTACTGATTGCTCCTGTACTAATGCCCTGCTAGAAATTTCTTTTTGCGATTAGAATTTCATGACAAGACTATAACATATTCGGTTACATGCTAAGTTTTAAACAACGTTTCCAAGACGTCCTAACCTAACCTTGCTAAAGCCAATCTAAGCCCGACACAAGAAAACCTTGTTTTACGGTAACCCTTGTGCTATTTCTTAACGGCAGTCGAGGAATAAGCGGCATCCGCTTGACGAGCGGACTGGTAGCGGAACGGTAGCGGACCGGAAGGGGACCAGTAGCGGACCGATAGCGGACCGATAGCGGATTGAAAGCGGACCGAAAGCGGACCGAAAGCGGATTGAAAGCGGACCGGTACAGGACCGGAAGCGGATCGGCAGCGGACCGAAAGCAAACCGGTACCGGACCGGAAGCGGATCAGTAGCGGACTGGGACTAGGCACAGGGCACTGAAACACTGGCTAAACTGTACGTAGGTTAGAGGTCGTTAATCCTCAGAACGTTACCACAGGGACCAAGATGGAATACACAGGAAGAAAATCGAACCTCGAAAACAAAGTGCTGTCTGCACTTCTGCCAAGCAATGGAACCTGACTTGAGTAGATGGCGTAAGAGAATCGCTTCTACATTTCTTGAATTCCTTCCAGCGGAAACCAATCCACATTTTCGTTTTGATGTATCCGATTAATCCTCGTCACGCCGAGACGTTCAGTCAGGTGAGAGCCACCGATGCTCCATACGAGAACGAATCAAAACTTTCTCGGAAAGTATATTTGACGTAAATTTATTCGCTGCATCGAAATTCTATTCCGTATCGCAAACTCAGTCGGATTCACTTCAAATGACGCTATCAGAAAAAGGCATCGAACAAGAATCGGAAAGGTGTTTAATTTCATATCAGAATAGAAATAATAACTTATCCCGCTAAAATGCTGATATGCCTATTTCTTTAAAGAATAAACGAACAAACCGGCTGTAGAAACTTTATTCTGTTAAATAAGTATACGAAGTGTGAGAAGCTGAATCGAAATACGCGTGCACGCACACAGGTCACGAGATAAATCACGCGGAAACAGGCGGCGATGTGTCGAAAGCCAACGACGCAGAAAAGTGGAAATTTACTGTAAGGATGAATTGGTCTCTTTGAGAAGAGCGCCAAGCAATGCACCTCCTGGTCCCTCCCTCCCTGCCAGCGTTGTGGCCCATTTTGCGTTGTGCTCGCACTCCGTGAAATCCCCCAATTGTTGGACGCGCAAAACCCAGACAAGAATTCTTCGGCGCGGTCCACTTTTAACCTATTTTGGCCTAAAACGTAACGCCAGAATATCGGCCGCGTTTCTCTGATATGTTGATTTTAAGGGAAAAAAGTACCGGTACGGGAGACAAGTGTTCTTAAATATACGAATGATGTGTAAGTATATTTCCAAGAGAAAAGCTTAGATGAGTCTTCTCCTTGACTTTAGAGGTAACAACGTGTATACAAAGGAAAGTAAATAAAAAAATGAAAGAAAAATTAAACTAATGGGCATCATCAAAGTAAATTCCATTTGCATGCCCGATATAAAAAGGCAGACTTAATCAGCTGAATAAAGGGTTTCCAAAGAAAAAGACTCATTTTTAAAAATAAGAACAGTTATACACAAAACATAATTAACAATTTTGGTATGGAAAAAAAATGTTTTTCAAAGCACCTTTCACAAAGACAATGACGCAAATTTTTTGCCCGAAAATGTATTGAATAAATTTTTAAGGCTTAAAAATATCACATTCAAAAAATTGATTAAAGGTTTTGATAGAGAATAATCTGCATCGGAATGGTCA
>Ga0058701_10004008_pt1 | contig 11846 bp, 2 predicted proteins | sample AgamicOrMae_FD_97039 | JGI IMG/M metagenome (GOLD analysis project Ga0058701, IMG submission 97039) | Agave microbial communities from Guanajuato, Mexico - Or.Ma.e | ecosystem: Host-associated > Plants > Phyllosphere > Phylloplane/Leaf | place: Guanajuato, Mexico | collected 2012-06-04 | reverse complement strand
TACAAATGTCTTTTGATGTATTGTTGACCGATCTTTACATATACGCGTATCCACAGTCTTTGTCAAATAATAAATAAATAACAAATAAATAACATTAGGTGAAGATTGGCAAGAGAGGTGAGCATATACATTGTCTTCTCTTTCTAAGTGATTGACAATCACATTTGCGGGCGATGACTGACTTTTAGTTGTAAGTATGATTGTCTCAAAGTTAGCGCTATTCCTTATTTTCAAATTATTGCGCCAATTTTAACCCCTTCCCCCCATCGATATCGCATCATCTTCGCTCATTGTTATAAAAATTGGAGACGTTCAATTAATTCCCCGTCTCGTTGCGAAAAATGCTCAAAACACATGTTTTCGGGTTATCACTATCGAAGAAAGAAAAAACGAATGTATAATGTTTTGGGAAGGGGACAATAACAATACAATAAGTTATCCACGTAGTAGGTTTACATAAAAGTAAGTCTATATTTATACTATACACACATTCACATCCACACTTTGATAGATTACGGCATGAAAAATTGTCGTATGAAATCTTTTGTGTGAGGAAAAGATCTTAAAAAAATCCTTTTAATCATGTAAAGTTTTCAGCCACGCAGTTAAAGATTATTACCTGAGAAAAATACTGAGTTTAGAGTTGAGTTAAAAATAGTTTTCCACTCGGTCAAATTGAACGTGTCTCGAGTTCCCGTCAAATTTTCAAAGACCAGCCCGAATCGGTTCAGCTGGAACGAGTTTGAAACGGTTGAATTTATTATGGCCTACATCAATGTTACCATTCCAGCGACTTCATATATAGACAAGACGAGCGAGTTCACATTGCCTGCGTATTTTTTCCTGACTTTTCAGCATTTTCTGATAACTCCGTGTTTATTGTTGGTTAATATAAGGGTATGAAGAATGTTCTTTTGTACTTTTTACATGCTGATTTTTAACGAAGAAGATATCTGATTCATTGTCTTACTGTCATAATGTCCGTTCATTCCATTCACAACAACCACGTTATTCAATAACTCATCCTCATTAATTATAACCATTGAAGAAAACCAACATGTTATTTCTCTGCCTCCAATCCAGAATAACGAGTTATTCGTGGGAGTTAAATGGGTTAGTTTTAAATAAGTATTAATTCTGTACCTGAGGTGCAGCCTACGATGACGTATAGTCAAGATCAAACTTATCCGATAATAATTCGCTCTTGACTATACATACGACTGTGCTGTGAGTCTATTGAGCAAAGATTGCTTCAATGAGCATACAATTCGTCATTTCCTGAGCGGAATACTGGAAACCCTTGTGCCTGTCACTAGCATCGTTCACATCAGAGTCCATTCGAAGTGGATTGAGCAAGACGCTGAAATTGTGCATGGTGCTGTGTTGAACAGTGTTAACTGGATTGAGGATGAGACTATGTTTCTTCGCAACAATGCTGAAACATTGTTGGAGGGGCCTGGACGCCGGGCCACTGCACAAGTGAGCCTCACAGGGAGAAAGGCGTCAATTGCAACCTTACCCTTGCATCCCACCAATCAGCGTTGCTGGTTTCATGCATCCCACGAATCAGCGCTCACGGCGGGAATAAGTTGACGCCTCTCTCTTTTCGAGGCTCTCTACACCGCACCGTTGTCAAAATAGTCGGCACGATTCGATTCTTTCCTTTCGATTCATTTGACTCTGTTCTTATCTGCTTCTCAAGTACAGAATTGGTCAAGGTCTCTGACGGACATTTCTCCGAAGACACTTTAGTCGTTTCGGCGTGTTACAGGCTTGAGCAGTTTTTCACTTGAAGCAGGGCACGCGGTCACTTCACGGAAGTGGACGCGCGCCGGATGGCTCCGGATGGCGGCCGGAGCGGCTATGCCAGTAGGCCTCACATCCTGCCATCTGCCGCCGGGGTCCAGCCCCTAGAATTAGAAAACAAACAGCAATGTCTAAGTTGAACTGGAAGGGCTACGAGTAAAACACGGCGCTGGGGCGTTTGGCGGGGAGTGTGTGGAGTGCCACGAAAGTCGGCGGGTGCGGGACTGTCATCTGCGGCGGCACCGGCATCCTGACCGGCGGTCCTGCGACCGCTTTCGTCGGGCGTATTCTCAAGCGGAGGCACAGGAGCGCTGATACAAGGCAGGACACGAACAGGATGCTTAGCAGGACTACGAGGGCGGCTGCGAAGCCAGGTGTCGTCATGCAGATTAGGCCATCGTCGGCTGTCAACGTCGCGGTCACTGTTGACTGGGTCGTTGTCGGAGCTCCGACGTCGTCCAGAGGGAACGTGAGGTCGCCCGTGGACACGACTCGGATGATGCGGTTTAGGCCGATCTCCTTGCCGGGCTCGGACTCTCGGCGGTGGCGGCGCACCCGCCTCTCGTCGCGCGGCCGACCGGCGGCTGAGCCGTGACCTGGGGGTGGAGGCACCACGACGCTGTTCTTGGTCGACGCCGACAGGTACGCTTCGAGTCCGTGAGACTGTCCTCCTATGGCTGGAGCCCCGTATCCGGCGGAAAGGTAGGGGTGAACTTGAACATGACCGTGGATCTGTCCTCCACCGGTGTTGCCTGAGCATTGATCGGGACACTGGTGTCGACAGATCTGGATCGTACACTGGAAATGAACCTCCATGGAGTCGGGGAACTTGAACGCCTGGAAATGCGCGTACGACAACACACTGGCACTCGCTCCGAAATTCTTGATCTTGTTGAAGCGTGACATAAGCTTCGGTCTCGTGACACATCCTTGGTGATCGACGAGCTGTATGGGGGCCCTCTTGCCATCATGGGCCATACAGTTTCTCACGAGCATGTCGAATTTGGCGTCGTCATCCTTGATAGCCAAAACCATCGTCATGGTCTGCCCAATCTTCACAAGACCAGAAACCTCAGAAGCCCACGGACCCTTGCCCATCTGGATCTGCATCCAGCATCCGACGTTGTCTCCAGCGAAATCGGCGCGGACCACATCCAACATATCAACCGGGAAAGGCCGGAATGTCACCGACTTTTCGTACTGATCGTGCCACGTGCAGCGCAGCTTCCTCGCCTGATCCCACACTTCTTGGACCTGAGGGTCGTACTGAATAACAATGATGTTCTCGAAGTAGGTGCCCGATCCAGAATCTGCTCCGTAGCCGTAAAGACCGTTTTCGGTGTTACCAGTCGTGCCGCAAGCGTGAATGCTTATCTCGAAGTTTGCCGATGTCCTGCCCAAGCCAGCCGGAAGATGCACGCAGTTGACGTTGCTGAAGTGGCCCTTGCTGAAGACGACTCCGTAGAAGGGCTTGTCGAAGCTGAGGAACACCTTCATCGCGCTCCTCTCACATTTCACATCCAGAGACACAATCTTAGGTGTCTCAAGCGAATTGGCGGGCCAATCGTCCCCACCTGCGACATTCCCAGTCCCGCCTGGAGCACTCACTCCGTAGTGCTTCTCGCTTGCCTGGGCGAGCTGCTGCTGAGGAGGTGCTTGCTGAGGTGGTGGCGGCGGCGGGGGAGGTGGGCCGTGGTAAGTGTAGGCCTGATTCTGCTTGTAAGGCTTGTGCTGCGGGCTTCTCAGAGGGTGCCCTCGCGGTGGAGGGCCTTGCTGATGCTGCGCTGACGGCGGCGGCACGTAGGTGTGCTTGGCTGCCGTTGCTGTGGCCGGGACCACGCCCGAGGCAGCCGCTTCTTGGTCCCCGGTGGACTCGAGGGCGAGCTGGTCCGTTCCTCCCTCGCCCTCGCCCCCGCCCCCGGGGCCGACGTTGGCGCCGCTCCCCCCGGGGCCGTTGCCCGCACCTCCGCCCCCGCCTCCTCCACCGCCCCCGCCGCCTTCGTTTGGATCCTCGCGATTCTGGGCGGCGGCGACGGGCGCTTGATTGCTGTTACCACCCACAGATTCTGATTGCACTTCGGACCCAGGAACTGCTTCGACGACGTCCACCTCCTCTGATGAAACCTGAAACAATCACAAGACAGTTGAAACCTCTTCCTATTTCCATTCTTTCCTTCGATGAAGTAGGTAACCAAACGCGGGGAGACACCGGGAAAACCGAACAGGCCAATGCTTCTAATCATTCTCCCTTAAGCGGTAGACTTTTCTGACTCCTGGTCTCGCCGGCGCCGGCCAATTTCTTTATTCCATACACTATGAATGTGAAATGTTCAAATTTGACTAAAGAATAGTAGCTGAAATTGTCATATTGCAATTATTCAATTTCGACTTTTTTGTCAAAAATGACTATTCTTTATTCAATCTTAAAAATTCAATTAGTCATTTACAGCTTATTATTAGAAATAGTCAAATTTGACTGAAGTTTAGTAGCTGAAATTTTTATACTTCAATGAGTCAATATTGACTCTTTTTTGGTAAAAAAAAGACTATTCTTTAGTCACTTTTAACTATTCAATTAGTCATTCACAGCTTTACTATTCGAAATAGTCAAATTTGACGAAATTTTAGTAGCTGGAATTTTCATATTTCAATGAGTCAATTTTGGCTTTTTTTGGGTAAAAATGATTATTCTTTAGTCACTTTTAACTATTCTATTAGTCATTTCCAGCTTACTATTAGAAATATTCCAATTCGACCTATGTTTTGTGGCTAAAATTTTAATTTGCAATTAGTCAATTTTGACTATTTTTTAGTCAAAAGTGACTATTTAATTAGTGAAAAGAGAACTCGCTGAATAGTAAGAGTAGAAAAAATACTTATTTTAGACACAGAGACCAAACTATTATTGGTACTAGAAAATATTAATACTATAAACTGGTAAAAAAGTTTTAACCGCAATTTTAAGTCAATTTTGACAATTTTACACTGAGTTTAAAAATGACTAAATTGAATAGTCGAACAAAGATGACTAACTCAATTAGTCAAAAAATGACTGTCTCAAATTTGGAGTGTCGGTAAGTAAACGCGGAACAAACGAACAGGCTAAGCTTCTAATCATTCTCCCTCAAGCAGTAGACTGTGTCTTTTCTGAATCCTGGTCTCTGCCAGCGCCCGGCAATTTCTTAATTCCCATATTGGCAAAAAATTACTTTTTCCATATTCAAGGAGCCCAATTTTTTAATGATTTATCGTTTGACGTGTTTTTTTCCCCCCAAAAAAAGTCGTATCCCCTAATATAAGGAAAGATGTTAGAATGAAGTATGGTATCAGCCCAACGAGGCCATTAAGTTGGATCATAAAATGAGAAAGCCTTTATGGTGCAGGTTTTCATACAACACAGACTTCAAACTGGGTCTTGTCCAGCGATATGAGTTAGCCACGAGTGAATGAAGTGGTATTAACATTCTATCGCCAGTAATTGATGTGATTTTAGGGCCATTGTTCATAAAGCGATCGGCTTTGCAAACGAAAGAACTGGATCCGTTTGGGATCGCCTGCAAAGAAGGCAATGCGCTTCCACCTTTAAGAGAAGAATAATAAATCTACTACTAATCGTAGAGTTCGTAAATTGAGAGCGAGTTGTAGGACAATAAAACGTCAAGTATGCGTTTGTCACGACGCACTTATTGGGAAGATTCTACTCGGGAAAACCCAGATTTGCTCCTTAAGGACAGTGGAGGATTTACGACTTGTACAGATACCTATGATTGCCTTGGAATAGGAAGTAGTCTTCCTGAAGAGAACGGATGAAATGGTTGAGAAATATCCAAAAATGGACCTTAACAAGATTAGGCTGCTCCCGAAAACAATGGAGCCTTGTTACAAGTTCCTCGTTATATTGTAATGCATTGCAGCCCACAAGAAGAAATACAGTTGCAACGTAATTCTCAACGTATTTAAATATTATTTGGTTACTGAATGGCACGCGTTTGTGATTCGGCTGTCTGTAAATTCATGACAGGTAAAAGATTGGGGGTATCCGCTTTAAAATTTACATGATACATCGAGCCAGAACCAACACTCAAAGAATGAGAAATTAATGATGAGGTATAGCCAGTGGAAAGCGGCGTAAAATTGTGAAAAGGACTCATTGATTTTATTCAGTAATCCGTTTTTATGGGAATTCGAACCGACTTCACTCACTTGTCTCAAGAGTAAAGAATGTGGCTTTGAGCGCTATAAAACCGTTTCTTTTTCTTTATTTTCTAGAATTGACTGTTCAAGACCTAATTAACAGTACCTCTAGGCTGAGGAATCTTGGCGTAGTCTAGAGGAACTGCTGTAAAAACTCGCGCACTCGGAACTCGTATAAAAGTTAATACTTTGCTCCTATTTTTGGAAAAAAATCTCCGATATAATATCGATACTCTAATATGCTTTCACCACACCTTTCCAAAACGATCAGCCGTAAAAAAAAGGCCGTATTAGAGTGGAGTAATTTGAGCAATCACGACGGGATGGGATATTAGGCCGAAACCAGCGCCCCGTCAATACTTCTCACGGCCCCGAAGACACACCCAGTGCCAAACCAATGCCAACTCAATGCCCTCAAGTTGTGTTTCCTCTATGGTATACCGTTGACACAGAATGAAATTTCCCCTACCACACCTCTGTAATAAGCGGAGAAATAGTTGTCCAACCTCTCCTCTACAACTTTCCCGGTTGATATTCGCCTGCTGAACGAAATTGAGTCGGGGGCCCAGGGGGGCCCACGGGGGACCACGGACCTGTTCTTCCTGGGCACGGGTCTGATCGCATTCTTTGCAACAAGTCGTGCTCATGTTCGCCCACCGAGTGTTACACATGTTGGCCTTTGGAACATCCGGGACATACGGTGGAGTTGTAATGCTCTTCGTGGTTGTCTTACTGGAAGACTACATTGTTAATCGACCGACATCTGTCATGACGACAACAGTTGTCTTTAAACAACCTCTTTAGTAGGATCTTAAACAGTTCCCATGTTACACGAAACATATTTTGAATAGAACGACAAGCATATACTTCACAATCGTCTGAGCGCGAAGATGATTGCCCTATGAAAGGAAAACTATGTGACAGTCATGAAGAAGATATTTTGGAGAACTTGGAATAGTTTTACTTGTTTTCATGATTTCAGAAATATTTCCTCGCTGCGTATTGTTGGTCTAACATTTGATTCTTTCAGAGCGTGCTTGTTTTCATGCTTTCAGGGATTTTTTCTCGCTGCGATATTTGTAGGTCTAAGCCTTTCAAAGAGACTTTTTAATGCTAATAAAATGAAGCCTTTTTTTTGACGGAGCGCGTTTGTTTTGAGAGATGAAGCTAAAGACATGTATTCAGGTTCTTGCCTCCCGTTCTCTAGATCTTTTTTCGTCTGAACGATCGCAGCGAATCGTGCGGTGAATACTGAATGTTCGGCCAGAAGCAACTGCACTCTGCATCTTAAAAGTTGCGGTTTCAACCTCTCCAGTCCCATCTTTCATTGCAAGCTGAGCGGAAGCTATATCGGACGAGACACAAGACACCTCAACCCAGCGTAACTTCCTCGATATTACCTCATTGGTCCTCGCTATATAAGGGACATCTACGATGGAACATGAGAGAAGATTCCACTTTCAACGCTTGCAGTTCCATGGTACTTTTACTAGAACACACTCCGGAAAATCGTACAGGAAACAAAATGCCAGCGGAGTAGAAGCACTGGATTCTGCAATGGCACATGGCTACGTCTCGTCCATGGCCCCGTCCTATTTCAAGTTGAGCGGACAGGATCTACTAGATCAAACCCATCTCCACCAGGCTGGCATTTGAAAGCAGCCATGGATGAAGTCTTAATTGCCCCCATAAAAGAATCCGGAAAATACGTCAGTGCGTACTTTTGTGTCTGTCCAGTCCGTTTCCCACCCGAAATGATATTTGCATAGGAGCAGCATAAGTGAACTGTCGGAGAATTTTCGTGACCTCCTTTCGCGCGGAAAAGAGTTGGCCGAAAACTTGTTAGAGTGAAAGACAAAGTACGAGATACCTCCGCGCGTTGTCACCCTGAAGAGATATTTGCTTTCTCTCTCTCGCTCCAGCCAGCATCCTGCTTGCTCACTCGACTTGCAGTTGTCTTCCGAAAACTGAGGAATGCCGTTTTCTCTCCTGGCCTTGTTTTTTGTGGTGCTCAGCTCAGTGTTCGTTTGACCGGCGATGTTGATTCCGCATTCGGGTTGAAATGAGTAATTCCGATTAAGACTGCTGACGCTTTATTGCGGGAAATTAATCAATGTTGTAGTGCTTGCGCTCAAAAACGCTCCATGCTGTGCAGCAGTGTTGCCAGATTTCGCTATTTTACAAATTTTAAACGCGGTTAACTCATGAACTACTAGAGTAAACATGGCATGTTGGGTATGTTTCGGATCGCTCTCGAGACAAGCTATTCAAAGAGGGTTGTTTGATCAGGTCGTCTTCACTGGTTAAAAGGTTAACGGCGTTTAAATTTGTTGAAGACGCAAAATCTGGCAACACCACCGCATTAGACTCCAGTAACATGCGCTCAGTAAAGTACCGTCTTCATTAACAAGTGCGAGCCAGCGAATGAAAAACGACCCTCTGCTCGCACGAGAAACTCGCTAATTCGAATGTGCGTAGATACAAATGGCTCATTTCGGCAACTCTTACCGGGCAAGTTTCAGCGAATGGACTGTTCTTGAGTGTCTCCTTTCTCCAATGACCTGAGCGGAGAGATATCAAAGCGAGGCACAATGTACCCAATCTGACCATATGAGGGTTTACCTAATGATAGCGCTAACGATTATGCTGAATATCTCTCGATGGCAATCACCGCCGTCGCGAACAGAAGCGGCATCAGACTGCCGAGAGGAGTTAAAGCGAAGCGAGGCACAAAGCACGCAACCGAATTCGTGCTAGGCTAACCTTACCAGGGTGGACGCAAGAGATAAAAATGGCAACTTGTAAACCTTTAGGGCACTGTTGCCGGAGCGTTTCTCGTGGTTCCGTTCTTTTTCTTAGCTCCAAGTAGTGGCCACGTTTTGCTCCACAGTGCAGTTTCTAGGAAATTTCATGACTTTTTCACCAAAGTGAAATATAGAGCAGAATATCGGAGTCTGCGTCTTTTTAATCAGACCCCAGCTCCGTTATTTTCCTTTCTTCGTTTATTTTGCTCGTGTCTGTTTTGTTTTCTTTTCTGTTCGATACTTCTGCGACGGACATTTCGTGATACCAGAAGTCATTTTTCTTCGGTGACGCCGTCCTGTCAGCGGACGGTAGTCAAAACACACTACTTGGGTGTAAGGCGGGTTGCCTGACGTAAATCGTAAGGAAAGCACCGCACTCAACTCGGATGGAAAATGACGCCTAAAGAAGGTCTGGAAATATCTTCCTTTTGGTGGTTGACATTAGCGGTTAGCAAGTAGCATATAATCGCGTTTTTCTTTTTCAATATTTTGGAATCGCGTTGCGTACAATAATGATCAAAAGTCGTGTCACTCTTTCACTTTGGGAAGAGCTTGTAGGTTCAAAATGACAATTTAAGCCGTCTGACTTTTTGAAAAATCCCTAATAACTGACAAATACTTTGTGTAGCCTTAAGTTTGAAGCACATTTTCTGGCTGCCCACCCCTAACTTGACGAAGTATGTACACTCATCCTACAGAAAGCATGCCCTTCTCAGGTTCCTGGAAAAGGTGGTAATTGTCCATGCAGGTTTTTTGAAAATTCGAATGTGTTTCAAAACTCGCCGCAGAATACAAACGATAAAATTACAGCCTACGCATTGAGTCCCAGTTCCATTCTATGATCGTCATTTTGGAGTTTTTGTTCGGATAAAAAAAATTATTAATCGTGTTCAATAATATCTCTCTTTTTAAAATAATGTCCAGCTCCATAAAAATGTTTTTTTGACTTTTTTTAATAAGTTGAATTGCGGTAAAGAAGCCTATCTTCGGCAGTAAAACCGTTGAATGTCGATCCGATGACCCTAACCATCGCAAAGGGAGGGGGGGGTGAAAAGTTTGAGCGCGAAATTTTGAAATCGAAACGCATGTCTTTGATGTTAAGGCCGATTGCGACAACTATCACTTTTGTTTGTAACACAGTGAAACAAAAGAACTTTCGCTGTTATATTAGATATCATCTTTTCCTCGTAGAAAGAATGAAAGCAGTGCATTACCACTAAAAATTCAAACATGAGTTACAAAAGACTACTCAAAACTGAATGTCCGCTTTGGGTACTTTTATACCTGGTTAGGGTATGAAAGTAAAACAAGTGCACTGCATGGGTAATTTGTTACGACATACCCATTCATGGGTTGAATGGGGAGCCCTTGAAGAGACTTTTCGACCTACTGATGGATCTTACTAAAAAATTAACCAAAATGCATAGGAATATGCATCCGTTATCCAAAAGAGGTATAGAAGATCCTTGGAGAGGCATTAGTTTTATTTCAGTATAATGATATGAACAAAATTACCGAGGTAACCTGGCCTAGATCACCCGCGAACAAGTGAGAAGTTACTTGTTAGTACGAGCAATATTATCGTGAAAAATAGAGAGATGCGAGGCGATGCATAAACAAATAAATAAATCAGTAAGTTAACCATATTAAGTGTTGTGCAAAAATTGGAGTCCTGAATTTTTATCCTGAACTCTTCTTAAGGTCTGTAAGGGCTTCAGAAAAACTTCCAAAAAAGAAAATAGTGTGTGTGGGGGGGTGAATGTTTCACTGAAATGACCTGTTTGTCAGGGACTATGCTTTTTCCATTGAACTAGGAATTTAAAAAAAATGGCGATGCTTGTTACAGCCAGGAGTCGATATTGCAATCTTCCTTAAAAAATACAATCGCAGATTTTTTTATTATTATTTTTTTTAGGGATGGCCGCGAACACCCCTCCTGTTCAGAATCCTACGGTTGAATGCGGGCCTCATTTAAACTTTTCCCACCCTGAAATTCGGGCCCTCCCCGTGAGAACCAAAGTTGCGAAGCCAACCTCCTTTTCATCGCCGAAAACAATCATTTAATCTGGACCACGGACTTCCGTCGAAAAGCCCCTCATTTCCGGTTGCCTTGTCAACAATAACACCTAAATTAGTGAGCCACTGACCAAACTGTTTCCTTTTCGCGTTTGAAATGAACCGCGGGAAAATGATAAGTAAACGCAAGTTAGCCCAAATCCGGCGCCCGGTTTCACGAAACAAGTTCTTATCGGTTTTATACGACTTGTCTTGCAATTGTTGTGTTGGGCGTGCTGTGTGTTTAGTACTTGCCCGCATGGGAGATCAATACAAAGCTTTTTCTTCTTCTTTTTTTTGCAATGTCCTTTTCCCTCCTTTGTCTTTTTCCTTTTTTTCCAGATACTTTTCTGATAACGTGCCCATCGTTTTGACAGTGTTACTTTACGTTTCGTCCTTTTTTCAAAAAATTTCAATTGATTTCTTTGTATTTAGACAATATTGCTTTGCACTTGCTAGACACTATCTCATTACCTCTTGACATTGTCATACCCAAAATACCCTCAATTTGGATAATTGAAAACAGAAACAAATAGTCAAGTTAATTTTCAAAAATATTCTTTCGGTTTGAACTTACGCCAAACTTACGGACATCAGTACAGGATTTTATGAAAAAAGCAAGATTTTTAAACTAGTGACGGCACAGAAGACTTGCTTAGGGGCCTTGCACTACCTCAATAGACTGTCTCTCCACTCTGCTTGACGATAGAAATGTAGCACAAGAGGCTCAAATAGCAACGTTCAAAATTTTCAGTGTTTTACCCATAATCACCCAGCGATACCATTTAGGGAGCCAAATATGGTATACTATTAACCAAAAAATAAAAAAAATCTAACATCTATCGAGTCGAGAGCAAAAGTCTTTGATAATAGGTGTTCCCACACAGCACGAACCATTCCCAAAACATTCCGAGAACATTCCTGATATTCCTAAAAGAATATGGAATATGATGAACATTCTAAGATTATACTATGAACATTCCAATC
>Ga0058701_10004007_pt1 | contig 11849 bp, 7 predicted proteins | sample AgamicOrMae_FD_97039 | JGI IMG/M metagenome (GOLD analysis project Ga0058701, IMG submission 97039) | Agave microbial communities from Guanajuato, Mexico - Or.Ma.e | ecosystem: Host-associated > Plants > Phyllosphere > Phylloplane/Leaf | place: Guanajuato, Mexico | collected 2012-06-04 | reverse complement strand
CTGTTTGACAGATTGTACTATGCAAAGCAGTTCTGTAAGAAACAGGATTTGCTTGAGTCAAGTAAGGAAAAACAAACAGAAAAACAAACGTAGTAAATTGACATGTGCACGAGAAGTTAAAAAAAGAAATCTGGAAGCAAGTGCAAGTGAATTGCAAAGAGAAAGTAAAATCTCGAAAAACATGGATAATGTTAAGGAACCTACGATCAAAATTTTAACACCTGATGATGAAAATACACGTAATCAAAACCTTAAAAGTTTTGACAAAATCGTTGAAGAGGAGACAGCACAGAAAAAAGAAAATCCTGTTTTAGGTGCGCTCCGCACCAGTTTGTAGAAACTTGTTGACCCCATCCAGTTTTGGTGCTCGGAACAGAAACCTGTTTTGGTTTAGGACAGATACGCACCAACTTTCTGGCACCGCGCCTTAAAACCGGTTCGCCCGTCCGGCTATCTGTATCTGCTGCGCTGACTGCGCTGCCAGGCCACAGCGCTGCTGCACTGCAGCGCAGAGGGCGCACTGCTTTTTTTTCCTTCTTTGTTTGTTCGGTTATCTTTTGGTTGGGAGCCGATCTGCACTTAACCGGGTTGATTGAATAATTTATTCATCAAAAAGAATTATCGTGTACAGATAAACAACGAGATGTGCTTTCATGGGCGTAGCCCCCATTGTATCGAAGGAGGTATGAAAGAAAAATACCATCGTTATTGCCCATTCTAACCTCAAAAGTCGACGTCGAAGTCACCAGAATTGAAACGTTTGCTTCAATTGCGCCGTATTTGCGATGCACGATTCAGATAAAGCTTAAGCTCCTATTCAGGCCATACTGGTCCCTCAGAACAGTATCGGGCATCGTAATTTCTCGCTCCAAAATCCTTCAGCAGCGAGGTAAGCATTGCCGCCAAGACTTTTCATCCTTAAGATAATTGATAGGCATTTGTCGAGTGTTTTTGGGAATATTTAACTCCCATGATGTATATTTCTGGGAATTTGTAAATTAGCGGTGTGACATTTTTTTTTCTTTTCTTTCACAGTGGAATTAGCTGATCCTTCTGGCAAAATCTCATGATGACATTCTTCATTCAACCTTCAAGGTGGAATTCTTCATCTTCATTACACCTTCCAAGGATTTTGGTGTAGGAATAATCGATCTGCAGTTGCCCTGTTTTTAGATAAGCCCAAATAGCTGTCAACCTGCCTTTTTGCGTATGCATTGTAAACCTGTCCAAGTAAGTGCCCTGCCCAGCAGCACATTTGATTGTTTGCTTACAAGGTCATTTTCTCTAAAATAATCTGCCTTGACGTGTTCTTAAACTGTTTCATCTGTGTGTTTAGGTCAGCAGAGCATTTCCAGATTTTTCTTGCGCATGACAGCCTGTGAACTAGTGTGGATTGCCTCATTTAATGAGCATTGTATTCATTTCTCTAATTCCAAATTTCTTCCGATGTAAGGCGGGGAGTGGAGGTTATGTTTGTACTTAGTAATTCTACCAATACTTTGTCTTTCCAGGATACATGATGGACAGCAGTAAGCGGACAGCCAGACCTTTTCTGAGATACTTCTCTGTCAAAGCATTTGTGGTATTTATAAATTACTGTCAATAAAACATGTGACTGAGTCAATGCATCATGGCTTGTTTTCATTTTCGTCATTCATTGAGCAATACCCTCCATCTTTGAAATAGATTTAAGTTGCCATATAATGCAAATAATGTCCTATATTTAATTTCTATGTGCTCGTTTGAGATGAGTTTTCCTGATTTCAGATGCACTTATGTTCAAACATAATCTAAAAAATTGAGAAATGTGAGGTTGTAGGAAAAATCTTCCACCATTCTTTCCCTCAGTAGTGGTAAAAGATTGAACCTTAGTTAACTGTATTTGAAAATTTATTATTGACAAGCAAAGTTGAAAAATAATGTTTAAATTTAATGCATGAGAAGATTGGGCCGACACAGCTTACTGCTGAAAAAGGTGGGAACTAAAGTTGGAGTTGATATTGAGGTGTTTTTTGAACTCTGAGGCATAATATCTTGCAGGATTAAAAGTGTAGAGTAGATAAAGCTAAAATTTGCAGAAGCTTAAGATTTTAATCTTGCAGAAATTAATTTTAAGTAAAGAGCAGGGTGCCTACAGAACAGGGAAATATGGAGAAAAAAAGAAAACATGGCACTTTCAGGAAAAGTGCAAATACATTCTCTTAAAAAGTGCAGAAAAACAGAATTTTACAGATTGAACCTCCAGTGAAGTTATGAACACAAGGCAGTTTGCCACAATTCACAAATTTCAGCAAAACTGAGTCAAAAAAGACCTAACATACTAATGATAAAGACTAGGTGAGTCACTGGCGTTTGGTCATTAATTTAAGCAGTAAGCTGCAATCACTTAAGAAAAGTAAACAATTATAAACCATTAAAAAACAAAGCGAACTACTTCCAAGTCAGCAGAACTGACTCAAGAGAGATTTTACGTACTAATGATAAAGACTGGTAGAGTCACTGGCTTTCAGTCATTACTTTAAGCAGTAAGCTGCAATCACTTAAGAAAAGTTAACAATTACAAATCATTGAGAAACAAAGCAAATTCTACTTCAAAGTCAGCAGAACTGACTTAAGAGAAATCTTACATACTAATGATAAAGACAAGGAGAGTCACTGGCTTTGGCTCCCTGATACACATGTATCAGCATAGGTCTCTAGAACTACGCTACAATCGTATTAAAAGATCACAGCAAATGTTATGGCATTCATCACAGTAAAATTACGGGACCACGATCAGGCTTGCTTAAACCTGAATTCCTACCTTACGGAGAAATGCAACAAACTTTGAGTTGTTGGAAACCTTTGAAATTACGGTCTGGGGGCCAATCAGGGCACAAGCAAGGAGAATCAGAGGTAGTTTAGCCGGCGGGGTCCAGGCAATCCGGAAGACGTAGAAACTGCCGATGAGGAGGATTAGAGCTTCAACTGCATTGGTGACCGAAAAAAGCGGAGATGTATCAACAAAGCAGAGCAGAGAAGGTTTGCCTCCATCCGGGGTTTCAATGCCCATCAGACGCGGTGGGTCTCGATTTCGAGCCCATACTTCATTGATTGGCGTGTTAATCTGGAAGACGAGATTAAAATAGTAAAAAACATTCAAAAAAAATATCCATCGAGGCTGTCGAATTTAAATTTTAAGATATGAACGGGTCGAATTTTGCAAAACGGCCACGTCAGAGACTCTAGAATAAATACGCGATCATTGTGAAATATCGTTTACCAAAAAATACCAATTTTCAATGTAAAGTTCAAATTAGAAATAGTGAGCGCGTCGTCTGCTTGGGTTTGCTCAGATTACGAATTCGATCTCTACATATGGCAAACGGAACGGTATTTTTTGGTAAACGATATGTCAAAATGATCGTGCATTGATTCTAGAGTCTCTGACGTGGCCGTTCTGCAAAATTCGACCCGTTCATATCTTAAAATTCTAATTTCCTTTCTAGAAGAAGTCTTTCACTCACCGGGAACATTTGGAGGATAAAGCGTTTTCGGTCCTCACCGGATTCGCTTCCATTTTTCTTCGTCCTATTCCACAATTTTACTTTATGGATGTTTTCGAGTACTTGAATCGTGAGGAGATCTGTCAGAAGAAGAAGTAAAAATTAGCGACCCGTTCTCTTACTTTTGTAAATACCTGATTGAGATGGAGAGTACGAACACCGATAACTGCACAAAGTTCTGTGCAGCAAAGTGGAGGGTGAACGCTTTTATATTTTCCTAAATCAAGGGAAATGAAGATGTAAAGGAGGCTTGGTGGCTTGAGAGACGCGGTATCTCCCGCAACCTCAGATGAGACACGTGAACTGAAGCTAAAGCGCGCGGCCAAAACCGCACCAAGCGATAAGTTCCCAACTTGTCACAAGCTTAACTGTCCGATAAATTGTACGGTCCAAGGTATCACTCGCTACGGCTTGCCTATCTACAGCAGTTTGTTCGGGAAACACTCGCAACATGCTAGTCAATCAGGGCGAGGCTAAAAGGCACCTCTATCGCTTACATTACTTATAAGCGCGCAGGCAGCTTAAGACGGGCAGCATCAAGTTAATAAAACAAAATGGTTTAAAAGTGCAAGTTGAAAGTACCATTCATTGGTTCGCTCTGCCCCTCCATCTTACGCCGGAGAAAGGAGTGCCTGCACATGGTACGTTCAGCTTGAAACTTTCAGTACGGTCGTCCCAGCGTAACCTCAGGCCTGGCGGAGGACGAGTAGTACCGTTGTCTTCATCAAAAATTTGTACTTTTTATGCCCATTTTTCATCAAATCATCTTGCAAATTTATAAGTTAGCTTTTTTTATTCTATAGAGCAGCTTTTACAAGTTCGGGTTGGATTAAAAATGAATTCAAAATCAGCTGTTTCGATGAGGCTTTGCTTTAGCCAGGCCTGCTTTCAGTTTCAGTCGGGTTTTGAACGTCGCTTTTGGCGAACGAAGACAGAAATAAAGATATTTGGGTGATTCCAAACTGGTAGTCGCTGATAATACGACACAGTACTAAATTAAGCAATTTTAACTTCATCTTGATTAAAATAACAATGACGCAGGAATACGTCGTGCCGGAGGTTACGCTGGAAGGACTATATTTTGTTCCCTTAACTTGCTACCGCCTCATACTCCCTTACATCGCTCCTTACCAATATCATCCGTTTCGGGTTTCTCGATAATGTCCTCGGAGCAAAATTCTTCTACCAGCTTAGGCAAGATAACATTCCAGTTGCTCCGCATCAACGAGGCAGGTGTGGCACTCAGCACCTCAAATTCCCGCATTAGCTGCAAAAGAAAAAAAAGAAAGGAGGATTCGGGATCTATGGAGGAAGTTCGCCCTTTCGCGAACATTCTATTTTACCATTATTCTACCTTAATTCGTTCCTACGTGTACGTTATTATACAAACATTCTAGCGAGACGGATAAAATCCCCCTTAAAAACTCTGTGCACCGCAGCGGATAGAAGCATGTCAAGAGGATACTAAAAAAATAAAAAATACTCATGACTTACCACAGGAACCAAACGAAGAGCGGGATACAATCTAAGATGGTCAGCCGCGGACTGATTTAAAGTAGCACGCATGCGCCTTTCTCGTAGATCGTTCATGTACAACATCATAGTCATTGTACTGCTTCGATTGTTCTCCCAATCATCCCTCATTTGCTCCAGTGTAGCCTCGGTGCTAAGCTGACCGGCATTCTTATCTTCCTTCCCTTTTGAGCCGCTACGCATTTCAGTAAGGTATCGCCGACGGATTTTCCTAGCCAAGCCGGCCTGCAAAAATGGTTGATCTCAGTGAATCCTTACTATGAAAAAGTACAAAATGTGAACCTACAAAAAAATGGCCACCTCACCGGTTTAGAACTCAACTTTCACATTTCCCTTGTAGCATTTTCTAAAATACTCTCGTTTTGATGAGATTCTCTGTCCGTTAAAAAGTTAATTTTTCCCATCGATCTTTCTTCTCAAACCCTCCCCCCCAAATCTACTGTCTTTCATTTTCAGGCAAGTCAGGGTATTTTTGCCAGCCTATTTTTAAACTTGCTGCGGGAAGTATGAAAGCTTAGAAGTCAGTCTATAAGGCGGCCGTCTTATTTTCGGTTTCCATATTATTTAAGTTGCATTAAGGGATTATAACATGTTGTCAGCTACTTGCGCTTGAACCACTATTTCTTTTTTTTTTTTAAGCGTGCATGAACGATTGACAAGACATGACTTATCTGTTAAAAACCTTTCCCAGTTTTTTTTCCAAATTTCCGTTCCCCCAACTAATTTACAATTTTTTGTCATTTTCAGATAAGTGAGTAGGATCTTCAATTTTTATTTAGTTAATAAACAAAGAGAAGGTGCAAAATTCAACTTTTGTGACACCTAAATCTTGAATATTACTGTTTCTTTTAGGTCCAACAAAACTGTTCTATTTTAGTGAAATAACTGATAAAATTATCTCTCCTCTCCTAGCAAGCTAGCGCATGATATTCGCGCGAACAGTATCTTCGTCACGAAGCTCTAAGAGAGGGCTTTGCCACATCACACTTACGCAAGAATCGTCTCCTTTGACTTTTAGTGGAGAAAACTTCCTAGAGGCCTTTTTGGCTGCTTTTTCGAAGAAGTTCTTCGAAGCTCGATGGCCACTTTCAACCAACTTGCTAACAATCGCCCGAGTCATCTTATTTGTGAGGTTTTCATCAGGTTGTCCTTTTTTGTCTACGAAAACTTTCTGAAGATCAGGGGTCAAGACGGTCGGTATAGGCACGTCATCGGTATTCAGCTGTCACAAAAAAGGTCAATAATAGGAGAAATACATTCAAACATTTGAACTGGCCACTGTAAAAACGTATGACCACGCGTGCTCCGAGTACTTTTGAGCCAGATGAGTACAAAGGTTCTCGGGAATCGTAAGTCGAGAGCTTAACTTGGGCGCCTGCCTCAACTTATCTCCATCTTAACCGTTAGTGCCAGCATTAAAATCACACCGTCCAAGAGATGAACCTTTGTATTAATTTGTAAACCTATGACCATTACGACACCCTCAACTACCATCGTGAAATGCGCTTGTAAACTCGTCCTATGACTGATGCGGCTAGTGCATCCCAGAGCAGTAGCAAAGCATGCTGTCTAAAATAAAAAACAACAATTTAGATGCTTTTTTTATTTTTTTTATGCACTAATCTTATGTTATTCCTTTTGCTTTAAAGTACATTCCCAAAAGAATACAGAGCCTGGAACAAGTTTAAGAACGCTGATAGAGTCTAATAAACAAATGTTGGTAATTATTCCTAGAAGGCTGTGCTTCGTCTGGATGCACTGGCCGCATCAGACGGTAGACGAGTTTACAAGCCTTTTTCATGAGTTTGGTTCGGAGGATGTAACGTTGAGAGGGTTACAAATTAAAGCAAAGCTTTCGATTTCGAACGACGTGATTTCTTTAACGCTGGGATTAACGGTTACGAAGGAGATAAGTAATAATTTAAGGCGGGCGGCCAAGTTAAGCTGTCGAGTTACGACTCCCGGGAACCTTTACTCATCTGTTTCAGCTCAATTGAAATGTTTTTCTACCGCGAACTAAAAATTTTCCGCCAGTACAGCTTTTTATTAACGAACTCGCCTTAACAGATGACCATCGAGAAAAGCTTTGATTGCTCTTTTTAAGAGAACGATGAAAACAGACGGAGGAAAGTGACCGACACGGAAAGCGACCGACAGGGAAACTGTTCGACAACTGACTGCCGTTAGGTTGGGTTTCGCCGGTCACTTTCCGTGTCGGTTACTTCCCTACATCTCCTTTCCTAAAGTTATTTTGCTTCTGTTTTTAAATTCCTAACATGAACATGTATGCGTAATATCAAAAGCAGACATGGATTCCTACACCGCTTTTATTTTAGGTAGGTCACCAAGGCGCGGTGACCTTGTAAACTTTCCAATAAAATAAATGCGAATGAAATTTACCTCTTCATCAGGTTTCTTTGACGATGATGCATGTGTCAGGACAGAGCTGAGGAACTCGTCTATACTTCCAGAAGGGTTTAAGGTTATAACCGGCTGCAAGAAAGAAAATAAAAAAGAATTTGTTGTAACAAAAACGGCGGAAATCAGCAAAAAGTGCGGGTTTACCTCAGTAATTACTTGCTCGGCATTTTCTGCTGCAGTGCCCTGTAAATTGGTGATGGCCGAAGGTAGATGCGCTGGTGGGATGAGGGGATGTGCGGCTGGCTCCCGTGAGGCTGGTGATAGGTTTTCCAGTATTTCTTCTGAAAGAGGATTTTTTAGAAGTCTTACACAGTTCCAAAAATCATAATTCCTTAATTCTTTAAAAATAGTCCGGTTAAAGAAGATTCTATCTAAACCTGAGTCAGATCAGATCCTGATAGATTTTATCTCATCCAGAAAAAATCCATCAGTCTGTAAAAGAATCCTATAAGAAACGGCCAACTCCTGACAGAATTCTATCGGACTCTGAGTGATTTACTCAAAACCTTATAGAGATTATCAATCAGTATCTCACACAGAGCCTGATAGAGTCCTATCAGGAGTAGGCCATTCTTGACAACATTTTATTAGACTGATGGATTTCATCGTAGAATCTGTCAGGATCTGACTCAAATCGTGATACAATCTTTTTCAACTGGGACACGCGAGAAATTTTTTAAAGAAAAATAATTAAGATCGATTTGAATTATTTTCCTTGAAATGACTCGCCTGGAATTCGTCTCCAGTTGTTTCCTTTTCCAGGCAAAATTTTAGAACTGATTATCAAAAAAGCAAATATTTTGGGAATATTTCTACCGGATTTCTTAGGTTTCCAGCATTATGCAAGAACTTGACCGGTTTGCCACATTGTTTAAAAAATAATTCTGACTAAAATTTTTAGAGTTTTAAGCCCAGCTGAACCAACTCCTCCGGACTTTTGAGCCGATAAATCTGGCGATGTTAAAATTATTTCCGGAAAGAAAACAATATTATCAAACGCTTAAAAGACGTTTCCCTTCAAGTATGCTACGGAACAAAGTTTTTGAATTTAAAAAAAAAATCTTTTAGGTAAACAAAACTTTTGGAACTAAAATTTTCAATTTTCAAAATTAAGGAGTAAAACATGCAGGAGTAATTCTGTTTTACTGTATTTGATTAGCAACTTCAAAAGATTAACTTTTTCATAGCATTTCCAAAGTTTCTAGTGATATACTAATTATGGATGCTTAAATTTATGAATGAGTTCAACATTTCCAGAGATGATTATCTACTAATGACTACAAGAAAATCGCTTAAAAATACAAAAGCTTACCGTGTTTAACAGAAACATGGCCACAATATACGCACTGGCTCCTCAATTCTCCGATTATTATCTCATATCGGTCACATTTCCTGCCCGATGAACAACAAACTAAACATGCCCCTCTTGCGACGCCCCTCGAATCAATATTGGTGCTAATTACCGGTTCAGTCATGTTGCTGCAACAGAGGAAAATAAATATAACTTTTGCTCTTCAAGCCTGAAAATAAAAAATGAAAAAATAATAAAAAAAAAATCACAACACCCACAACTGAAATTCTGCCTTATGAGGGAGCACAGCCACACACCATCAGAAGCTCAAGCTTTTCACACACTCTTTCATGGCAATATACTTGCCGGATATAAGATCATGGGCATGGTATATCCTACGGACCACCAGATCAGTAGGCCTCACAACTCTCCATGTTCCAGGCAGATCTGCTATCTTATAGGCACTCAAATGAGTGTCATATCCATCCGTATGAACGGCTTGGCATATGAGAAGCAGTTCAGGCCACACCAAAATATCTACAACTTTTGCATACACGGGGTTGTCATCACTGTCACATCCAACTGTCAAGTAACAGTTTCCTGCCTTTAACAACAAGCCATTGACTTTAACCCAGGTGCACCGAACAATTTCAGTTGCACCCCTGAAAAGATTGCTGAACGGCTGCTCTGCAATTTTCGCCTTTGCCATCACACCATACTCAATTGCTCGTATCAAGGAGTCTTTCCAGCGGATGGCCTGCCTCACTTGCTACCATGCAGAAATACTCTTGGCAATGTTGGTGTAATTACCCATGCCACTGACAAACCTCTTCAAGAGCTGGTGGTTGGCCTCTGACCTGAAACAGGTGAAGTCTAGCAATGACCCATACTGCTCCCAGAGATACGGGTAGTGACCCAAAAAATGATCTTTTGGCTTTAAATGCCCATAAAACTTGATATAGCCCGTGTGATATGATTCAATCAGACTTGACAGGTATGGCAGATGGCTTCTCTTGATCTCAGTTGAAAACACTGTTCTGGTTATCTCGAGAAGAGTTATGAAGTGGTGCCATTTCTCATCTTCGTCATCCACTAATGGGCCCAAAATCAGTGGAAGAATTGAGGCAAGAGTCCACAATTGTGAGGCAGACTGATGAAGGTTGGCATCTTCTTTGAGGTGGTCAGGTTTGATTGGGGATGGTTTAAGGGCAACTTATCTATACCCATAATCCATATCTTCCATGGCACTATTCAGCCAATCTAATGACACCAGACTACAGTCTACAACACAGTGTTTGACAATGTGCTTAACTCCTCGAAGGAGAGATCCTTCCAGCAAGTCATGCATTGGATGAGGAGGGAGACCATGCACTGCGTGAAAGTGACTTAACCCATTCAAAGCACAAGCTTCATCAATGCCATATTCTGTGCTCTTCTGCTGCCTTTCTTTCATTGTTTTTGCAGAGTTCAACTCTTCAACCTGCATATTGTATCGCTCTGGGGTTCTAAGCAGTGTTGTGGAGAGTGTAGCCCCCACTCTCAAGTCTGAAAGTTTCATCTCACATGTCCTGCAAGGACAATTGGCTGTAAAACCACACTTGAAGCCTCCAGCTTCATGAGCACCCAAGTTATCACCAGAAATTCCTATCATGGTACCAAAGGTTTCCTTGTCATTGAGCACAACACCCTCCTCCAGTTCCTCCACATCTGCCCGAACTCTTTCAAGCACTACCCCAAGACCGTGTTCTTTCACAAAGTGAGAATTCACGAATCCAAGCAACCAAATGGTGTCAAGATTCCCTCGATATAAGGGATCAATATTATCTAGGGTCAGGTATAAACAGCCAAGTTTTTGACTACCACCTGCACGAGAGCTCAGGTCCTTACAGAACTCTGCATCATCATAATAGAGCAGCAGTCTTAAGGCATCAGGATGCAGCACAAAAAAAGGGTTATTTTTGAAAAGATTGCCTTTGGTGTAGCAATCAAGGACATCTGCATCAGGGCTACACTTTCTTTGGGTTATGACTTCAAAGTCAGGGTGCTTTACAAGTTTCTCCAGAACTTCTAACACAGGAATGTAGAAGAAATTCTTTTCCATAATAGCCACCTTCCTCTTCTGACTCTCTCCTTTCTTCAGAAACTTGGCATCGATGGACACACACCTGGGTTGAATTACTTGAAGAGATTCTTTCAAGTATTTGTCTTGATACCACTTGGATCGTAGGCCATCAAAGACTGCACAGACCTCTTGTTTCACTGAATTTGTACCACACCCAGGCTTGAGAAACCCCAAGTTAGAAAATTTTTCCACAATGTCGTTGTAAACAAAGTCCACCAAAATTTCAGTCTCTTTGATGACAGTGTCAAGTTTATTTTGATTCACCCCACAGACGTACTGCATCGTCATGAGAAATCTCCCCGCTTTTTCCAACCTTTCTCCACCGGAACGTCCATTTTCTGAGACACACTTGCCATCCGCACAGAATGAACTTTCACCGTTTTCTTCAAGGGGGACATTCTCGTCGGAAAACTGCACCTCACTGACACGAATGTTTTCTTCCTCATCTTCCATTTTTTTCTATGCTTTTCTCTCTAAACTATTCTGACTTGGAATCTTAACTATGACACCAATATTTACCTTTAACAAAACAGAAGAAAACGACCACTAATGACTTAGAGAGGAGGTACTATTCGTACGGCTCACCTCAACTGAAACACTCATATTACATTAAAATCACCCCGGAGAAATATCTTTAAAAGTTGATACAAGTAAAGCCCACAACACTCGCAAAAACACAGCCCTAACCTCCACGGTCAGAGATGGCTTTGGCTTTCTTTGACCCGGCCGACAATGAATAAACAAAGACCTTCAGTGTTATTCAATGTACATAACTCACTCATAAGGCAGCAAGTACAAAATAATAATTCATAAATCGATCCTTCCTAATAAAAATCCGCCAGCTGCAAAGTGCTTTTCCGAAAAATCCACCAACTGCGAAGTGCCTTTCCTAAAAATCCACCAACTGCTATCTGTTCACATTGCAGTTGGTGGGTTT